>Ga0315295_10000038_pt1 | contig 114705 bp, 108 predicted proteins | sample YL17G14_0_MG_FD_204453 | JGI IMG/M metagenome (GOLD analysis project Ga0315295, IMG submission 204453) | Sediment microbial communities from Yellowstone Lake, YNP, Wyoming, USA - YL17G14_0 | ecosystem: Environmental > Aquatic > Freshwater > Lake > Sediment | place: USA: Wyoming | collected...
GCCGGCCAGCACCCCCTCGATCACGTGAAGCTTCCTGGCCTCCTTGACGCTCAAGAAAACATCTCTCCCCATGGTGACATTTTCTAGAGACCGCTTACAAGGTGACAATATCACAGACCGACGACAGGCTCGGCGAGCCAAACTTGACATTTGGCGGCTTGGCCTGTATAATTATTACCAGAATTGACCGCTATAGTATAGTGGGGAATCAAAGATGCGTCTTAAGGCACTCTTCCCAGATCGGGACAGCGCCTGTCGCATCCTCACTGCACTACTCACCAACATCCGCTCACGCTGCGACTATGCCGATGTTCGCCTCATGGGCACAACTGCCTGCCGGACGCAGGCGGTCAACGGTTCGCTGCAGCCGCTGCAGGCATGCCGCGTCCAGGCAGGCGCTTACTGGCGCGCGCTGGCCGGCGGTCGCGGGGCGGCTTTTTACTCCCCCTGCGACTTTGCGCCCGGGGACCGGTCCGCGCTTCTGGCCAGCCTTGAGGCCGGCGGCGAGGCGGTGCTGTCAGTTCTGCGGACGTCCCCGCCGGCGGCGCTGGCGAGCGCTCCCTACCGGCGTCGCGCGGGCCAGGTCACGGTGTGGGACGAAGGCCCGGGCGAAGACGGGCCGGGCGAAGACGGGCCGGGCGAAGACGGGCCGGGCGAAGACGGGCCGGGCGAAGACGGCCCGGGCCTGGAGGGCCAGCTCCCGGCCATCTGCCGCCGGGCGGCGGAGCTCTCGCGCGGCGCGGGCGCCGGCCGCGCATCCGGCGGGACGCTGGACGTCGAAACCACCTGCATCGTTGACGATTCATGGATACTGCACGCCGACACCGGGGGCGGCGTCGCCTACAGCCGGACGCCATGGCTGCACGTGCTGCACGGGGCGTCGGCCGGGGCGGCGTATGCGGGCCGGGCGGCGGGCGGCCGGACCGTGGAGGCGGCCTTCTCAGCGGCGAACGTGCGCCGGCTGCGGTCGGCGGAGGCGCTTGCCGGTCAGCTGGCGGCCGCCGAGAGGCTGGAGGGTCGCGCGGACTACGACTACCTGCTCCTGGACCACGATATCCTCGGCCTCGTGGTGCACGAGGCCGTCGGCCATGCCCTGGAGGGCGACCACGTGGCGGCCGGCTCATCGGCCGTCCGCGCCGCTGGACAGGTGCTGTGGCGCAGCGACCTGCCCTTCGACATCGTGGCGTCGCCCACCCTGCCCAACTGCGGCTATCACCCCGTCGATGGCGAGGGAACGGCCGGTCGCGAGGTCGTCCTGGTGGAGGACGGCTGTGTCAAGGCGTGCCTCCATACCCTTGAGACGGCGGCGGAACTGGGTCAGCAAGCCAACGGCCACGGCTTCTCCGCGGACTGGTGGCAGCCGGTCTTGAGCCGCATGACTTCGATACACTTGCGCCCCCAGGGCGTGCTGCCCGAGCTCCCGCGGGGCTGGGATGAGACGACCCTGGCCGACGTCCTGTGTGATCGCGGCATCCTGCGGCCGGGCGGGCGCGCCATCTACCTCACCGGCTGGGACGGCGGACACGCGACGTGGAGCAACCTGTCGTTCCGGGCGAACGTGGCGGCCGCGTACGTGCTCGAGCCCGGCCAAAAGCCGCATCTTTATCGGCAGGGCCTGCTCACTGGCGACGCGGCGGCGATGCTCGGCTCCCTGGTGTATGCCTTCGGCCCTGTCCTCGTGGATACCGCCGGGTACTGCTGGAAGGAAGGGCAGTCGGTCCTGACGTCCGACGGCGGGCCGGTGATAACCGTGTTCCGGCGCACAGAGGGGGTCGCCCTGATCGGCTGATAGCGCTTGCCGGGGGGGTCGGCCATGGAGGGGTTCAGCCGCCACCTGCAAGAAGTGGCCAAGCACAGCTGGCGGAGCTGGAGCGCCATCGTCGAAGACCTGTCGACGATGAGCGTAACGCTGCGCAACGGTCGCCTGCGGGCGTCCCAGCCCCCCCTGTGCGGGCGCAGGCGCAGCCTGTTCCTCAATGCCGTGACGTCGCGCGGGGCGCCGTTGACGGCGAGGTTTGACCCGCTACCGGTGGACGAGTTCGCCCGCCGCCTCCAGGAGCTCGTGGCGGCATCCGAACTGCAGCCGCAGACGGACGGGCCCCTCGCCCCCGACGCCGGGCGGCCCGCGCCCCCCGACGCCGGGCGGGCCGCGTCCCCTGAGGCCGGCCCATTCCCGCACGTACCGCTGGCCAGCCCCCAGATCCAGGCCGTGCTCGAGGCGCGCGACTTTTCGCCCCTTGTCGAGCTGGCCGCCGCCGTCCCGCCGGCTGCGGCGTTGAACGCCATGTCATCCCTGGTGGTGGCCGAGGCCGAGCGGCGGGGCATCGACCTCATCCTGCCGGGCCTGCCGCCCGTCCGCGATGAGCAAACGAGTATGCGCGTGGAGGTCACGTGGTACTTCGCCGCTGGCACGGGGCGGTACGCCGTTGCCCGCCGCACGCCCCTGGCCGTTCAGGACGTGTCCGGCCTCGTCTCGTCGTGTATCGCGGAGCACCCCGCGGCCGCGACCGCGGCCATCACGGCAACAACGACCGCGACGGCGACCACGACCGCGACCACGACCGCGACCACGACCGCGACCACGACCGCGACCGCCGGAGCGCCCCGCGTCCTGCTTGAGCCGCGGGCAGTGTCCCGCCTTCTGACCCACCTGCTCTTCGTGATGCTCGATGCCCGGAACGTGGCGCACGGCGGCTCGTACCTCACGCCGGCCAGGGTGGGCGAGAGGTGCCTGGGCGATGTCAGCCTCGTGGACGACGCCACCCTGCCCTACGGGCTTCTCTCGCGGCGCTTTGACTACGAGGGGTCGCCGTCGCGGCGCAACGTCCTGTTCGAGCGCGGGGTCTTCCTCCGCCCCCTGGGCACGGCGGCGGCGTGCGGCGCCCTGGGCTTTGGCCCCAGCGCCAGTGTGAACGCCGACCTCGGGGTGGGATACACCAACCTCACCCTGAGCGTCCCCACCTGCAACGACGCGGCCGTCGACGCCGGCGCGCTGGTGGTGCCCGCCCTGACCGGGTTCGGCCTCAACTACCAGACCGGCGAGTTCGTGCTCGACGCCGAGACCGCGTACCGCCGCTGCCCGGACGGCGCGGGCGGGACGCGGCGGCAGATATGTCCCTGCACGATCAGCGGCAACCTGTTCGCCATCCTCTCCGATCCCGGAACGGGGTTCGCGCGGCCGGCGACGGTCGAGAACCTCACCGTGCCGCACATTCTGACGGCCGGGCTGACGGTCACTTTAAAGACCGCGGCACCGCCAGGAGGCTAAAGAGCCGTGTACGCCGTGATATTCAAGGAGAGCGGCGATCGCTTCGTGGTCATCGACGCCTACTACAAGGGGCGGTGGGAGGCGGACCGGGGCTCGCTCCTGGCGTACCTGTGTTTCCTGGCCGCCGTCCAGCACCTGTCGGGCGGGAAGGTCGGCCGGCCGGTCGACCCCCGCGGGGTGGACGAAGAGACGCACAAGGCGGCGGCGCGATTTGGCGTAGACGCCGCGACGACCGCGTCGATCCTCGACTTTGTGCGCGCCGAGGGCATGCCGGTCGCCGCCAACTTCGCCCCGCTGGCCGTGGCGGCGGGCATCGATGACCGCGCGCCCGGCATCATCACCCCGGCGACCCCGATCCTGGAGGTGACGGCGCACTGCAACTATCGCTGCCCGTGGTGCTACATACCGGACCGCGACGTCCTGGCCGAAAGGTACACGCTGGAGGAGTTCCAGGAGAACATCGTCCTGCCGCTCCTGCGCCGCTACGGCCTGCTTGAATGGTGCCTGACGGGCGGTGAGCCGTCCGTCGACAAGAAGCGGACCATCGACATGGCGCGCGTCATCACCGGCTGCTCGCGCCAGGTGTTGGGGCGTGACCCGCTCAGCATCTACATCCTGACCAACGGCTACAACCTGGCCGCCAACATCGAGGAGTTCATGGCCGCCGGGATCAACTGCTACCAGGTCGCGCTGTCATCGCCCGTGCCGGAGCACGAGGCCGCCCTCCGCCGGCCGCCGCGCGGGGTGGACTCCTACCAGCACGCCGTGGACGGGCTGCGGGCGGCCCGCCGGGCCGGCGCGCGCGTCGAGGTAAACATGATCATCCAGCCGCCGCGGCCCGACGTCCCCACCAACCTGAACGAGATCCCGCAGATGATCGAGCTGGCTCGCGGCCTGGGGCTGGACATGCTGCGCCTCATCCCCGCCGTCCCCTGCGGCATGGCCAAGAAGAACCGCATCATGTTCACGCGGGAGGAATACCGGGAGATCGCGCGCCTGGTCAGGGAGGGCCGGCCGCGCATCCCGGACATCGAGGTCGATTGCCCGCTGGACCAGCCAATTGAGCCCGATCGCGAGGTGTATTGCCGCGCGGGCACCCTGTGGGTGTACGTGAACTTCAGGGGTCAGGTCTTCCCGTGCAATAACCTGCAGGAAGAGGAGAACCTGTGCTCGGCCGCGACGATCCGCTCCGAGCCCCTGGACCGCATCTGGGAGCAGTCGGAGCTTCTGAACCTGATGCGCGACTTCCGCCGCTCGACGCTCGACCCGCGGTGCGTGGGCTGTGAGTGTCGCGCCGAGTGTGCCGGGGAGTGCCGGGCGATGGCGTGGGCCCGCTACCGGGCGTACGACCTCGCCCAGAAGCCGTCCCCGTGTTTCCGTGAGGCTGACATCACCACCGCGCGAGGCTACTGACCGGGCACGACGGGAACCAGCCGTTCACGGTGACGACTTTCGCCCTCAAGGAGGTGAATCCCGTGATTACCCTGAAGAAGCAGTCCTCGATGGCGCTTGAGTTCTCCTGCATGCGCCTGACCGGCCGCGTCTCCGGTGGCCCTGGCGTTGTCTGCTAGCGCCTCCTGACGAACGACCAAAAACCACAGCATTCACTACAGTCTTCACCACAGCATTCACTGCAGCCCTGACCGCGCAGGAAATCCAGCAGCGGAGGCGAAACAGGGAAGAAACGGCATGATCGGTGTCGGGCCGGTTCCCGTCTCCAGCTCTCGCGCGGCCTGAACGAGGCGGGCGGAAGGGGGGCTGTCCCCCCTTCCGCGCGTGCAAGGGGGACAAGGGATGCTGCGGCGCGTGTTCTTGAACCGCAACTACGGCCTGATACTCACCGCCTACGGCCTGTCGCTCCTGGGCACCAACATGAGTTTCCTGGCCATCGTCGCCCTGCTCTATAGCCGCACCGGCAGGGCCCTCGACGTCGGCGTGTACACCATCGTCAACATCGCGGCCGGCGTCCTGTCCGGGCCGGTGGCCGGGGCCGTGGCCGACCGTCTCCCGCGCCGCCGGCTGATGATCGTGGCGAACTTGATAAACGGCGTCCTGATCGGCCTGCTCATCTTCGCCAACCAGAGCCTTTACGTGTACGCCGTAGGCTTTCTCATGACCTTCGTGAACCGCTTCTTCGTGGCCTCGCGCATGTCCATGCTCCCGGACCTGGTCCGGCCCGGGGAACTGGTGACGGCCAACGCCCACATGACCTTCGCGTCACTCCTGGCGCGCATCATCGGCCCGGCGGTGGCCGGCGTGCTCGTGGCCGCGCTCGGTCCCCTGCCGGTGTTCGCCCTTGACGCGCTGTCCTACATCCTGGGCGCGGCCCTGATCGCTTTAGCCCCGGTGCGCGAGCCGCGGCGCCGGGCCGCCGCCGCCGGCGGCGTGGCCAAAGAGATGATGCAGGGCATATCCTTCCTTTTCGTTCACCGCGTGCTCCGCTACGTGGTCATCCTGGGCATCGTGGACCGCGTCTTCCTGTCTATGTTGACGCCGCTGCTGATCGGGTTCGTCTTCGCCAGGCTGGCGGGCGGTACGAAGGAGTACGGCCTCATCCTCGCCGCGGCCAGCGTCGGCGGCGTGATCGGCAGCTACCTGGCCAAGCGGTTTGAGGCCCGGCGGGTCAACCGGCTCAACCTCGCGGCCTGGGGCATCGCCCTCTCAGGCGCGGTCATGCTGTGCTTCCTGGTATCGCGCAGCGTGCCGCTGGCGGCCGCGCTCTACGCCGGCTACCACGTCGTGCTGTTCGCCAGCATCATCAACATCCACACCTCAGTGCAGGAGCTGACGCCGGATAACATGCGGGGCAAGGTGTTCGGCTCGATCGGCAGCGTGTTTGGCCCCTCCCACCTGCTGTCCATGCTGGTCGGGGCCGCGCTGGCCGACCGCTTCGGCGTATACCCGGTGCTGGCCTTCTCAGCGCTGGGGTTCCTGGTCGTGTCGACGGTCCTGGTCGCCGCCACGTCCGGCTCCCGGCGCGATCTGGCCCGTGCCTCCGGGGTCCAGGCAGCGCCGGGAGGGCCGGCGTAAAGGCTGCCGGCGCGAGCGCTGCCCGCGCGAGCGCTGCCGGCGTAAAGGCTGCCGGCGCGAGCGCTGCTGGCATAAGGCTAGGGGGGTGGAGGAACGGTGGCATCTGCAGACGACGCTGGATCCGCGGCGGCGGGGCAGGGGGGAGTCGGCGACGAGCGGCGCAAGGCGCTGGAGCGTGACATCCGCGCCGCCGTCGCCGGGGTGCGCGCCGACCTGGCGGTGATGGTCAGCGATACGCGGGGCTGGAGGCTGTCGGTCGGCGCAAACGCGCGCAAGCACCTGGCCAGCGTGGTCAAGATGCTGATGGTCGTCGTGGCGCTGCGCCAGGCGGAGCGCGGCGGCCTGGCGCTCGCGGACGAGGTATGCGCCGGCGCGGGCCCGGGCCAGGTCGACCTTTCATCCTCGTTCTTGGGCCGGCTGCACGCCGGGCTGCGCCTCACCCACCAGGACCTCCTGTACCTGATGATCGCGCTCAGCGACAGCACCATCTACGACTACTTCTTCCACCTCATCGGCGCCGGCGTCATCAACGGCCACCTGCAGGAGATGGGGCTCAGTGACACGCGCCTGGACATCAGCATCCTGGAGCTCAACCGCCGTTCTTACGGCCTGACCGCGGCGCGGTTTGACGGGCTGGACACCTGGGCGCGGCTGCAGAGCCTGTTCGTGGAATCCCCGGAGGTAGTTCAGGAGCCGGAGGTCGCCGCCGCGGCACGGGCCTTCCGCTTTGTGGACCACAACTACTCCACGCCACATGACCTGTGTTTCCTTCTGGAGTCGCTTTTGCGCGGCGAGCTTCTGGGCCCGGCGTACACCGAACGGGCGCGCGAGATGTTGCGCTGGCAGCTTTCGAAGAATCGCCTCCCGGCCATGCTGCCGCCGGCGATGGACGGGTGCGTGGGCCACCAGATCGGGCTGGTCGCGGAATCAGACGACAGCTACTCCGTCATCAACGACTGCGGGTTCCTCGACTTCGGCCCGGAGGACGCGGTAGTCGTCGTGTGCCTCGGCGATAGCATTCATGACCCGGCGTGGGCGATTGACAGGGCCATCGGCGAGGTCGGCTACGCCGCCTTCAGGTGCTTTGGGCCCGGGTAGGCGCGGGCCGGGCATTGAGCGCCCCGCGGCCATTGCCGCGCGGCCGCGCTTGTGGTATAATTAAGGTCCAGATCACACCCAGATGTGAGGTGAGCGGCGAGCGCGGGTGGTGCAGTATCCTAGTCGGTGCCGTCGGCTCTGAAGGCGGGCCTAAAAATCCGCTACGGGCACATCGATGAAGTTCCTGGTGCTGGCGTCTGACGCCCAGTCGGGTGTTGGTGCTGGGAGATAAGAAGGATGGGGCGGCCCGCAATGGCATGTGGGACCCGACCCTGCCTTCGCGGAGGCCTGGGCACGTGGTGGGTCCGTAAAGTCGGACCAACCGTCACGGCCCAGTGTTGAACCTGCATGCGGTGTCCGTGGGACGTTGTGTGCAGAGTAGCCTGCCTTGAGCGGTTCGGGCGGATCGCCGGGTTCTAGCCGCAGGCGGAGGATCCACGCCGAAGGTGACTGCCGGCCGAAACCCGACCCGCAAAAGAGGCTAAGAGCCGGTGGGCGCTGTTGAGGAAAACTCCTAGGCTGTTCCGTCATGGAGGCTGGCCGGGGATTACAGTGTGTGCTCAGTGGCAATCTAGCACCGCAAGCGGCGACGCAGCGGAGCGGCCGTAAAGGGAAACCGCCGGTGCGGCGACGCGCCGGAGGCCGCCAGGGAAAGCCTGCTAGACCTCAAGCCACAACATTTACCCGGCTGGCTACCACCTGACCGCTTTCACCTGGGCGGCGACTTTTTTGAGCAACTAGAATTCAACAGCGGACTCAATGATCACGGGGTGACCGCCCTTGGCGCTTAAGACGGGCGGGGACGGGGGACGGACCTGGTTACGCCGGGGTCTTCTGGCCGGCGCGGGGACGTTCGTCCTCGCCGTACTTATTAGCTGGCCGTCGCAGACCATCCTCGTCACGACGCACATCATCCCCGCCATCCTCACGCTGGCGCTGGTGGTGCTTTCAGGCGTCGTCTTCGACATCATCGGCGTGGCCGTGGCGGTGGCCGACGAGGCGCCGTTTCATGCCATGGCCGCCAAGCGCATCACCGGCGCGCGCCGCGCCCTGGGGCTCATCCGCAACGCCGACCGCGTGGCCAACTTCTGCACTGACATCGTCGGCGACGTCGCCGGGACGATCAGCGGCGCCGCCGGCGTGGTCATCGCGCTGCGCCTTCTGGTGGCGACGGCCGCGCTGGACCGCACCATGGCCAGCGTGCTCGTGGTTGCCGCAATCGCGGCGGTGACGGTGGGAGCCAAGGCAGCGGCGAAGGGTTTTGCCATCCGGGAGGCGAATGCGATCACGGCGTGGGTCGGAAGGCTCCTGGAATTCGTTGACAGGCTCGTCAGCCGGCGCGCGGTGTCCGCCCCGCCGGGGCGCGACCGGCGCCCACGCCGGAGCGGGTCGTCGCGCGGCGCGCCCCGCGGGCCCGGTGGCGCCGCGGCCCGGCGGGCGGGACCGCGGCGGAACGCGGACTGACGCCGGGGCCAAACTGGGGCGCGCGGGGAAGGGGAGCGGTCGTGGGCGACATTCTAGGGACAATCAACGGACCTGAAGACCTGAAGCAGCTCGACCAGGCCGAGCTGGCGCAGCTTTGCGGCGAGATCCGCCGCCACATCGTCGAGACTGTGTCGCGGCGCGGCGGCCACCTCGCCTCCAGCCTCGGCGCCGTGGAGCTCGCTGTCGCCCTGCACAGCGTGTTCGCCAGCCCCAAAGACGCCATTGTGTGGGATGTCGGCCACCAGAGCTACGCCCACAAGATAATCTGCGGCCGCCGCGAGGCGTTCGCCGCGCTGCGCCAGCGCGGCGGCATAAGCGGCTTCCCGCGCCGCGATGAGAGCGTGCACGACCACTTCGGCACCGGCCACGCCAGCACGTCGATCTCGGCCGCGCTGGGGCTGGCCTGCGGCCGCGGCCTCTCGGGCGCGGGCGGCGCGGGCGGCGCGGCCGTGGCCGTCATCGGCGACGGCGCGATGACCGGCGGGCTGGCGTACGAGGCGCTCAACAACGCCGGCCAGTCGGGCCGCGACCTGATCGTCGTCCTCAATGACAACAAGATGTCAATCGCCCCCAACGTCGGCGCCATGTCGCAGTACCTGAGCTGGCTGCGCGCCGACCCCGCGTACTCGCGGGTCAAGGCCGACGTGAACTCGGCGCTGCGCCGCATCCCCGTCGTCGGCGAGCGCGTCAGGCGGGGCATCGAGCGCCTCAAGGACGGCATCAAGTACCTGATACTGCCGGGGATGTTGTTCGAGGACCTGGGCTTCACCTACCTCGGCCCCATCGACGGCCACAACATCGCCTCGCTCCAGGCCGTGCTGCGCAACGCGCGCAAGCTGGGCGGGCCGGTGCTGGTGCACGTGATGACCAGGAAGGGCAAGGGCTACGCGCCGGCGGAGAAGGACCCCGACGTGTTCCACGGCACCGGGCCGTTCGACCTCGCCACCGGCCAGGCCCTGGAGATGTCCGGGCTCCCCAGCTACTCCGAGGCCTTCGGGCAGGCGCTGGTCGAGGTCGCCGCGGCCGACCGGCGGGTGGTCGCGATCACCGCTGCCATGGCCGGGGGCACCGGCCTCGCCGAGTTCGCGCAGCGCTTCCCCGAGCGCTTCTTCGACGTCGGCATCGCCGAGGGCCACGCGGTGACGTTTGCCGCCGGCCTTGCCGCCGCCGGCCTGCGGCCCGTGGTGGCGATATACTCGTGCTTCCTGCAGCGCGCGTACGACAACATCGTGCACGACGTGTGCCTGCAGCGGCTGCCGGTGCTTTTCGCCATCGACCGCGCCGGCGTGGTCGGCGAGGACGGCCCGACCCACCACGGCACCCTGGACATCGCCTACCTGCGCCACATCCCCGGCCTTCTGGTAATGGCGCCGCGGGACGAGGCGGAGCTCGTGGCGATGCTGCGCTTTGGGCTCGGCCACCCCGGGCCGGCGGCGATCCGCTACCCGCGCGGCGCGGTGCGCGGGCTCCCGGCGGGGGCGCCGGTGCAGCCGCTGCAGGTGGGGCGCGCCGAGCTCCTGCGCCGCGGCGACGACGTGGTCATCGCGGCGCTGGGGTCGATGGTCTACCCGGCGCTGGAGGCGGCCAAGGCCCTGGCCGGTCGCGGGGTGCGGGCGGCGGTGCTGAACGCGCGCTTCGCCAGCCCGGTGGACGGCGACGCCATCGTCGACCTGGCGCGCCGCGCTGGGCGGCTCTTGACCGTTGAAGAGGGCATCGTGGCGGGCGGTTTCGGCTCCGCCGTCCTCGAGGCGCTCGCCGACGCCGGGCTGACCGGCACGGCGGTTCGCTGCCTGGGGCTCCCGGCCGAGCCGGTGCCGCACGGCCCGCCGGCGCTCTTGCTTGAGGAGTGCGGGCTTGACCCGGCGGGCATCGCCGACGCGGCGCGGAGCCTTCTGCCAGTGCGCGGCGCGGCGGCGGTCGGCGGCCGCCGCGGCTGAGAAGGGGGACCGCTCATGGCCGCCGCGCTGACGCGGCTTGACCTTCTGCTCGTCGAGCGCGGGCTGGTGAAGAGCTGCGAGGAGGCGCGCGCGTCGGTCATGGCCGGGCTGGTCCTCCTGGACGGCCGGCCGGCGGCAAAGCCCGGGCAGCGCGCCGCCCGCGACGCCGCCGTCGAGGTGCGCGGCCGGCCGCACCCCTACGTGAGCCGGGGCGGCCTGAAGCTGGAGTTCGCGCTCGACCGCTTCGGCGTTGCGCCGCGCGACCTGGTGGCGCTGGATGTGGGGGCGGCGACGGGCGGCTTCACCGACTGCCTGCTGCGCCGCGGCGCCCGCCTCGTCTACGCCCTGGATGTCGGCTACGGCCAGCTCGCCTGGACCCTGCGCAACGACCCGCGCGTCGTCTGCCTGGAGCGCGTCAACGTGCGCTACCTCAACCCCGCGCGCCTCGCCCCGCGCCCCGACCTGGCGACGATCGACATCTCGTTCATCTCGGTGGGCAAGGCGTTCCCGGCCGTCGCCGCCGCCGTCGGGCCCGGGGGGCGCGTGCTGGCGCTGGTCAAACCGCAGTTCGAGGTCGGACCGCGCCAGGTCGGCAAGCGCGGCGTGGTGCGCGACGCCGCCCTCCACCGCGCGACGCTGGAGGGCGCGGCGGCGGATGCGGCGCGGGCGGGCCTGGCGCCGCTGGGGGCGACGTACTCGCCCATCCTCGGCCCGGCGGGCAACATGGAGTTTTGGCTGCTTCTGGCCGTGCCCGCGGCGCGCGTTCCGCCGGGCGGCCCCGCGACGCCTGGCGCCGGCGCCACGGCCATCGCCGCCCCGGTGGCCGCCGCCATCGCCGGCGCCGTCGCCGAGGCGCACCAGGCCCTGGCTACAAAATAAAAAGCCCCGTTCCCGCTGAGAACGTGGCCTGTTCCTCCTTCACTCATGTCGAGGTGGCCCAGTGGGCCGAATGCCCCAACCCCACCGATCCTCTCTTATCGTCACCGTGTCACATCACAACCCGCGGGCGGCGCCGGCTGGAACTCACCAGGCCCGACTGTTCCACGCCGCCGGCGCCCTTACCCGGGCACTGACGCGCTGGGCTCCTGCTCCACTTCGACCGCGCGGTCCTTGCCGTTTTTGCCCGCCTCGCGGAACAGTGAGACCGACTTGGCCAGGAACTCGTTGGAGCGCGATGTGTCACCCTGCTCGGCGTAGAGGAACCCCAGCTCGGAGTACGTCTCAGCGAGCTCCGCCTTGGTGTTGTACGTGGCGAATATCTCGGCGCTGTGCTCGAAGAGGGCGGTGGCTTCCTTCCAGTTGCCCTTCGCCTTCTCTACCAGGCCCTTCACCAGGTACGCCCGGCCAGACTCGAGCGGGTCACCGAGGGTCTCAAGCAGTTCGAGCGACCGGTCACAGTACACCGAGGCCTGGTCGAGGTTGCCGCACTGGTAGTGGTAGCGGGCGAGTTCGGTGTACGTGTAGGCCTGGCGGGGGGCGTCGCCGATGAGCTGCCGCAGCCGGAGGCTCTCATTGTAGTGCTGGAGAGCCTTGTCCCAGTCGCCGCGATCGGCGAACATCACCCCGAGGTCGTTGTAGAGGTCGGCGATGAGCTGCATGTTATCGCGCGTCTCGAACAGCTGCAGGGCGCGTATCGCGTACTCTATGGCCCGCGCCGCGTCGCCCTTCTCGCGGTACTGGAGCCCGAGGTCCATGTACGATGCGGCCGTGATCTGCGGGTCAGCGACGCGCCGCGCGGTTTCCGCTCCGCGCTCGAAGAAGGCCTCGGCGTCACGCGTCTCGCCGACCTTGCAGTAGGCGCTGGCCATGCTGGCGTAAAGCCGCAGCAGGAGGGCCTCGTCAGCCATCTCTGCCCGCTCCGCCTCCTGCAGGCTGTGGCGGTAGGCCTCGATGGCCTGCGTCAGCTTGTGCTGGCGCCCGTGCACCCGCCCGATGTGGTAGTAGGTCTTCGCCGCCTCTTCGCAGAGGTCAGCCGCCAGGTAGCGCTCCAGCGCGTTCTCGAAGGACTCCAGGGCCTCGTCGTAGTTGGCCGCCTCGAGCTCAGTCAGCCCCATGTTGCGCCACGACTGCGCCTCGCGCACGGGGTCTTCCAGCTCACGCCCGAGGCGCAACCCCTCGCGGAACATGAGTCGTGCTTCGCCCGCCTCCCCCCGTCGCAGCTGTCCCTCACCGAGGGCGTTGAGGAGGTCGATGTCCCTCTTGGACTCGAGCCGGTCCTCGAGGAAGAAGGTGAGCGGGCGGTTCAGCCGCGCGGCCAGGACGGTCAATGATTCCAGCGAGGGCTTTGCCTTGTCAAGCTCGACGAGGCTGATGAAGCCCTTCGTGAAATCCTTGCCGGCCAGTTCTTCCTGGGTCATGCCCAGCTCTTTGCGGGCCTGCCGTATCCGTTCACCCAGGGTCGATTTGTGCATTTCTTACACCTCCCTTGTATTGGACTTACACAAATCCTGTACTGCAATCTATTATAGACAATTTTCCGTGGAAAAGCAATTGTTGTTTAGTCTTCACCTGGAAATCAGGGACCCGGCAGAGCCATCCTTGGAAGGGTGGCTGCCGCCTCACGTTGATTATCAGATTTTGGTTTTGTCTGGCTTCCTCACGCTCCATGGAGGAGTGTTCCGGCAGGTCGCCGAATATGGGCAGGGGCCTGGTGAGGGGTGCTGCCCTGAAAGAAGCGCTATTCGGGGGGAGCAGCAGTGAAAGGGGTCGCGGTGTACGCCAACCCGACAAAGCCCGACGCCGTTGCGGCCGTGCGCGATCTGGTGCCGTGGCTTGAGCGTTCCGGCCTCGTGCCCGTGGTTCACGCCGAGGTGGCGTCGCTGGCGGGCTTCCCGCATCTGGCGGCCGCCGAGCCGGCCTGGCCGGGCGAGGTCGACTTCGCCGTGGCCCTGGGGGGTGACGGCACGATGCTCAGCGCCGCCAAGTCGCTGGCGCCGGCGGGCATCCCCGTGCTGGGCGTCAACCTGGGGCGCATGGGCTTCCTGACCGCCATCGAGGCCGGCGAGATGTACAGCGTGCTGCCGCAGGTGATCGCGGGCGACTACGTCGTCGAGGAGCGCATGATGCTGGAGGCGGCGATCAGCGGCCCCGGCGGCGTCAAGAGGGCTTTCCTGGCGCTCAACGACGCCGTGCTGACCAGGCGGCCGTTCGCCCGCATCGTCCACCTGCGCACCTTCGTCGGCGGCACCCTGGTGGCCTCGTACCGCGCCGACGGCCTCATCGTCGCCACGCCGACCGGATCCACCGCGTACTCGCTGTCCGCGGGCGGGCCGATAGTCGGTCCCAGCCTGGAGGTCCTGCTGGTCACCCCGATCTGCCCGCACAGCTTCTACGCGCGCGCGGTCGTCGTCTCGACGAAGGAGACGGTGCGTATCGTGCCGGCCCGCGAGGACCGGGACGTGGCGCTGACCATCGACGGCCAGGAGGGCTGCACCCTGGAGGCCGGCGACGAGGTCGTCTGCCGGCGGGCGAAGGTCGTGGCCCGGTTCATCCGGCGCCGCGACTGGAGCTTCTACCGCGTGTTGCGCGCGAAGCTCACCGAAGCGGCGGAGGTCGAGTAGCGGGCTTGAGGCCGGGGGCGAGTAGGCGGGAGGGGGGGTGCCGGGGTGAAGGCGCGACGGCAGATGAGGATCCTGGAGATCATCCACGAGCGGGTGGTGGAGACCCAGGACGAGCTGGCGCAGCACCTGGGTGAGCAGGGCATCAGGGTCACGCAGGCCACCGTCTCCCGCGACATCAAGGAGCTGCGGCTGCTGAAGGTGCCGTGCGGCGACGGGCGCTATCGCTACGCGCTGCCCGTCGACCAGACCGCCGGGGCGCAGGCGGAGCGCATGCGCCGCATATTCCGCGAGAGCGTGGTCAGCATCGACTGCAGCGAGAATCTCATCATCGTGCGGTCCATGAGCGGGGCCGCCGCCGCCGTCGGCGAGGCCGTGGACGGGCTGCACTGGCCGGAGGTCCTGGGCACCGTCGCCGGGGACAACACGGTGCTCGTGGTGGCGCGCCGCCGCGACGGGGCCGGCCGGCTGGCCGAGCGGTTACGCGCGCTGATGTAAGAAGCGAACGTTCGCGGCGCCACTCAATGATGCAATGGCACGCCAGGGCGATGGCGCCGCGCGCGCCTGGAAGACCCACAGTACTCTCAGCGGGGGCCACAGAACATGCTGCGTCATCTGCGCGTAGAGAACTTCGCGATCATCGACCGCCTCGAGCTGTCATTCGGAGGCGGCCTGAACGTGCTCACCGGCGAGACGGGCGCCGGCAAGTCGATCGTCATCGACGCGGTGGAGGTCCTGCTCGGGGCGCGCGCCTCGGCCGACCTGGTGCGTACCGGCTGCGAGGGCGCCGCGGTCGAGGCGGTCTTCGACGTCGAGGACGCCCCCGGCGCCGCGCGGATCCTGGAGAGCGAGGGGCTGCCCCGCCTGGCCGACGGCGGCGTGGCCCTGCAGCGCGAGATATCCATCGCCGGCCGCAACGCCAGCCGCGTCAACGGCCGCGCCGTGCCGCTGGCGCTGATGCAGCGCCTCGGCCGGGCGCTGCTTGACATCCACGGCCAGCACGAGCACCAGTCGCTGCTGCAGCGCGCAAGCCAGCTTCTGGTCCTTGACCGCTACGGCGGCGCCGACCTGCGCGCGGCGCGGGAGAGGTACGACGGGCTCTACGGCCGCTGGCTCAAGCTCAGGCGCGACCTGACCGAGCTTGAGGGTGAGAGCGGCGAGCGGGAGCGCCGGGTCGACCTTCTGCGCTTCCAGGCGAACGAGATCGCCGCCGCCCGGCTGCGCGCCGGCGAGGAGGACGAGCTCGGGGCCGAGAGGCGCATCCTGGCCAACGCCGCCCGGCTGCAGGAGACGGCGGCCGGCGCGTTCGCCGCCCTGTACGAGGGCGACCGGCGCCCGGTCGTCGACGTGCTGGGCGAGGTGCAGGCGGGCCTGGAGGCGGCGGCGGCCCTGGACCCGGCGCTGAAGCCGCTGGCGGAGGGCGTGGCCGACGCGCGCTATCGCCTGGAGGACGCGGCGCGCGGCCTGCGCGAGTACCGCGACCGCATGCAGTATGACCCGGGGCGCCTGGAGGCCATCGAGACGCGGCTCGACGCGCTGACGATGCTGCGGCGGAAGTACGGGGCGACGCTGGCCGACGTGATCGCCTTCGGCGAGCGGGCCCAGGCGGAGCTCGGGCGGCTGGAGCGGGCGGCGGAGCTGGCGGTGAGCATCAGGCAGGAGATCGTCGAGGTGGTCGTGGAGCTGGGGGCGGCGGCCGCTGAGCTGTCGCGCCTGCGCAAGGTGGCGGGGGACAAGCTGGGGCGCGCCGTGACGGCCGAGCTTGACGGGCTATCAATGGCCGGCGCGCGCTTCGCGGTGGCGCTGGAGCAGGAGGAGGACGAGCCGGGGGTCGAGGTCGCGGGGCGGCCGGTAGCGCTGGGGCCGACCGGGGCGGACCAGGCGGAGTTCCTCTTTGGGCCCAACGTCGGCGAGCCGCCCAAGCCCCTGGCGCGCATCGCCTCGGGCGGCGAGATGGCGCGCGTGATGCTGGCGATCAAGACCGTGCTCGCCGACGCCGATGCCGTGGCGGCGATGATATTCGACGAGGTCGACGCGGGCATCGGCGGCCGCACCGTGCAGGCCGTCGCCGAGCGCCTGGCCAGGGTCGCCGCCGCGCGCCAGGTGATATGCGTCACGCACCTGCCGGCCATCGCCAGCGTGGCCGAGAGTCACTTCGTCGTCACCAAGGAGGAGCGCGACGGCCGCGTCGTGACCCTGGTGCGGCGGCTCGGGGCGGCGGACCGCGCGGGCGAGATCGCGCGCATGCTTGGCGGCAGCGACCTCACCGACGTCACCATGGAGCACGCCAAGAAGCTCCTGGAGTGGGGCGCCAGGCACCGGTCGCCGGCGGCCGGCCGGGGCAAGAGCCGGCCGCGGCAAGGGGTGGAATAGGCGGCGGCGGCGCGGGGGAAGATCAGGCAGGGATGTAGGCGGGACGCGCACCGTCCCGCATTTTTATCCCCGCCGGAGGGGATCGACCGTTGCGCTCCCTGGACCGCCGCCGCGCCACAGGACTGGCGTGCGTCGCCCTGATCGTCGCCCTGGCGCTGAGCCCACCGGCCCGCGCCCTGTGGAGCCTGCCCGGGGAGGTCCACATCGCCTGCGGCCGCGCCGCGCGGCTGAACGTCGACATCCCGCTGTGGCTCGCCGTCCGCCAGAGCCGGTCGGGGGTGGTGGCGCTGGGCGGGGCGGCGGGCGGCGTCGCGGCGGACGCCGGCCGCTGGCAGCGGGTGGCCGGCGACACGCTCGCCCTGCGCGGCGTCCAGGAGGGCGACGTTGACCTGTACTTCCGCATCCTGGGGCTCCTGCCGGTGCGCCGCGTGCGGGTCAGCGTGCTGCCCGCGGTGGCCGTGGTCCCCGGCGGCCACTCCATCGGCGTCCTCCTGCGCACGGCGGGGCTGGTGGTGGTCGGCTTCGCGGCCGTCGCGGCGGGTGATGACGCCGTCAGCCCGGCGCGGGACGCCGGGGTCGCGCGCGGCGACCTGATCCTGGCCGCCGACGGGCATGACATCGAGACCGACTCCGAGCTGACCGCGGCCGTGGACGCCGCCGGGCGCGCCGGGCGAGCGGTGGTCATCGAGGTGCGGCGCGGCGAGAGGAAGCTGGCGCTGCCGGTGACGCCGCGCCTGGACGGGGCCAGCGGCGCCTACCGCATCGGCGTCTATGTGCGCGACGGCCGGGCGGGCGTGGGCACGCTCACGTTCTTTGACCCCGGAACGGGGCGCTACATGGCCTTGGGCCACGTGGTGGCCGAGGGCAAGGGCGAGACGCCGCTCGACGTGCGCCAGGGGCAGATCGTGCGCGCCGTCGTCTCCGGCGTGCGCTCGGCACAGCGCGGGCAACCCGGCGAGAAGATCGGGGTTTTTGTCGAACCCCAGCAGGTGGTTGGGACCATAGAACAGAACACTCCATTTGGGATCGTTGGCACGCTGCGCCAGAACCTCTCCAACCCGTACTACGGTCAAACGGTGTCGATAGCGGCGGCGGGGGAGGTTCACGAAGGGGCGGCGGAGATCATGACCGTCGTCGACGGGCTGCGGGTGGAGCGGTTCGCCGTCCGCATCGTGCGCGTCTTCCCGCAGTCCCTGCCCAGCGCCAAGGGCATGATCGTGCGCATCACCGACCAGCGCCTTCTGGGCCGCACGGGCGGGATCGTGCAGGGCATGAGCGGCAGCCCGATCATGCAGGACGGGAGCCTGGTCGGGGCGGTGACGCACGTCTTCGTCAACGACCCGGCGCGCGGTTACGGGGTCTTCGGCGAGTGGATGGCGATGGCCTCCGGCCTGTACGGCGAACTGCGGACACGGACGGCCGGGGCGGTGGTGGGAGCGGGGGCGGCGGCGGGGGCGGCGGCGGGGTCGGGAGTGCCGGCGGTGAGGGCGGCCTGACGCGCTGCCGGCGGTCACTTGGCACACCGGAGTAGAGCGGCTCACTTAGACTTTTTTACCAACCCAGGAGGATAATTCCACCATATTGTCGAAACTACTCCGGTGATGGGTCCTGGGAGGGGTGAGCAATGGCCCACAGCGGAGACCGCATCAGGGTCCTGATCGCAGACGACAACAGGGAATTCTGCCTCCTGCTCAAGGAGTGCATCGAAGGCCAAGAAGATCTCGAGCTGGCCGGCATCGCCCACAACGGCCTCGAGGTGCTGGACAAGGTCGCCCAGGTGCTCCCCGATGTGATCATCCTCGACATCATCATGCCCCACCTTGACGGCATCGGGGTGCTTGAGAAGCTCAACCAGATGGAGCTCGAGCGCAAGCCCAAGGTGATAATGCTGACGGCATTCGGGCAAGAGAAGATCACCCAGAAGGTCGTCGAGCTCGGGGCTGACTACTACGTCCTCAAGCCATTCAACCTCAGCGTGCTCGTGAACCGCATCCGCCAGCTGGCCTGCCACGAGGGCGCGCAGCCGCACCGGCTTCCGCCGCGGGGCAAGAACCTCGACATGGAGGTCACCGAGATCATCCACGAGATCGGCATCCCGGCGCACATCAAGGGGTACCTCTACCTGCGCGAGGCGATCCTGATGGTCGTGCATCGCGTGGAGCTTCTGGGCGGGGTGACCAAGGAGCTTTACCCGGCCATCGCCCAGAAGTACAAGACCACCCCGAGCCGTGTCGAACGGGCGATTCGTCACGCCATCGAGGTGGCGTGGAGCCGGGGCAACGTCGACATGATAAACGGCCTGTTCGGCCACACCGTGAGCCAGGAGCGCGGCAAGCCGACAAACTCCGAGTTCATCGCCATGGTGGCGGACAGGCTGCGCATGCAGCTCAAGGCGGCCGAGGCCTGAGCGGTTCGTCGGTTCTTGCGCCGGTGTCGCGGCGGGACGGGATGCGTCCCGCCGCTTCTTCTTGCCCTGGGCCGCCGGTGGGCCGCCGGCCGCGCCGCCCGCCGCTGTTGCGTCGCGGGCCGGCCGGGCATACTAGGGGCCGATGCGGTGCGGCCGGGAGGGAGGGTCATGGTCATCAGGGGGCCGGTGCGGCCCGGCCGGTCGACCAAGCAACTGGCCATGCGCCTCAGGGCCCGTGACATCGCGCTCATCGACCACCCCGACCTCGACGAGACGTCGGCGCGGGCGCTGGTCGGGCGCCGTGTGCGGGCGGTGCTCAACGCCGGGCGGACCCTCACCGGCCGTTATCCCGCGCGCGGCGGCCGGGTGCTGCTGGAGGCCGGGGTGCCGGTCATCGACAGCCTGGGGCCGGAGGCCTTCGAGCGGCTGCGCGACGGCGACGAGGTGGAGCTGGTGACAGAGACGGTGGTCCGCGGGGGGCAGGTCGTCGCGCGCGGTCGCCGGTTCACGCCGGAGGCGGCGGAGGCCGTCGCCGCGGCGGCGCGCGAGAACCTGCGCCGGGAGCTTGACATGTTCTGGGACAACACGGCCCGGTGCTTGGCGCGCGAGAAGGACCTGCTGCTCGCCTGCCGCGCCCCCGCCGTGCGCACGCCGCTCGCCGGCCGGCAGGTGCTGGTCGTCGTCCGCGGCGGCACCTTCCGGGAGGACGTCGCCATGCTGCGCGGCTTCATCCGCGACGTGCGTCCGGCGCTGATCGGCGTCGACGGCGGGGCCGACGCCCTGCTCGAAGCGGGCCTGCGCCCGGACATCGTGGTCGGCGACATGGACAGCGTCAGCGACCGCGCCCTGCAAGCGGCGCGTGAGATCGTCGTCCACGCCTACCCCGACGGCCGCGCCCCGGGACTCGAGCGCGTGCGGCGCCTGGGACGCGGTGCGGTGACGTTCGCCGCGCCGGGCACCAGTGAGGACATCGGCCTCCTGCTGGCGTACGAGCACGGCGCGGAGCTCATCGTCGCGGTGGGGATCCACGCCGGCCTGACGGACTTCCTCGACAAGGGACGGTGCGGGATGGCCTCGACCCTGCTGGTGCGCATGCTCGTCGGCGGCAGCCTGGTGGATGCCCGCGGGGTCTGCCGGCTGTACCGGCGCCGCCTGCCGCCGGGCGCGTTGTGGCTCATCCTGGTCGCCGCCGCCCTGCCGCTGGGGCTCCTGGCCGCCGCGTCGCCGCTCATTTCGTCGTTCGTTCACCTCGTCGCGTTGCAGATCCGGCTGGCGCTGGGCGTGTAGGGGAAGCGGGCTCCCGGCGGGGCTCCCGGCGGGGCTCCCGGCGGGGCGCCCAGTGGAAGGGGAGGATCGGTTGATCACCTCGGCGGCCGTGCGGCGGAGGGTGGGGACGTGACCCCCGACGCGCGCACGCTTGTGGGTTCCCTGGTCGCCGTGTTCCTGGCCCTGGCCACGGGCATCGCCGTGGGCACGCTCGTCCCGGGGCAGGACGCCGTGCTGCGCCAACAGCAGGCGATGATCCGCCGCCTGGAGGGGGAGTTCGACCGCCTGCGCGACGAGAACCGCTCATTCCAGGCGGAGATCGACGCCCTGCGGGGCGACGCGGCCATTGCCTCGCGCTTTGCCGAAAAGGTGCTGCCCGCGTTCGCCGCCGGCCGGCTGGCCGGCGCGCGGGTGGCACTGGTGTGGGTGGCCGGGGTCGGCCGCGACCAGCGCCTGCGGGCCGACCTCGAGGCGGCGGGGGCGGTGGTGGTGGCCGAAGTGGAGGTGGGCGGCCATCCCGCGGACTGGCCGCGCGCGGCGCAGGGCCTGGCCGGCTGGCTCTTGGGCGGGGGCGAGGGTGAGGGCGGCGAGGGCGGCGGGCCGGGGCCCCTGGGGCCGCCGCCGGCCGCGGCGGTCGACGCGGTGACGGTGCTGGCCATGCCGGAGGAGGCGGCCACGGCGGTGGTCCTGGTGGGCGGGCGCGGCGACCGGGCGTCTGCGGCGATCCCGGACGTGGAGAGGTTTGACCGCCCCTTCCTGCGCGCGGCCCGCGGCCGGGGGGCGGTGGTCGTCGCCTGCGAGCGGCGCGACGCGGCGCGGTCACTGGTTGGCCTCTATGCGCGCGACGGGGTGCCGACCGTGGACGACATCGACCTGCCCGCCGGCAGGCTGGCGCTGCTCTGGATCCTGGCCGGCGGGGAGGGTGACTTCGGATGCCGGGGCGCCAAGACCGACCTTCTTCCCGACCTGGCGTTGCCCTGGGGGACCGGGGTGGGCGGCGGGGAGTGATGGGCGGGCGGCGGGGAGTGATGGGCGGGCGGCGGGGAGTGATGGGCGGGCGGCGGGGAGTGATGGGCGGGGAGGCGGGGAGCGAGGGGCGGGGCGGCGCCCCGCTTACGTGCTGGGTGGTGATCCCCGCCCGCAACGAGGCGGCCACGGTCGCCTCGACGGTCCGGGCGGCGCTGGCCGTCCCCGGGGTGGTGGGTGCGCTGGTCGTGGACGACGCCTCGCGCGACGGCACGGGCGCCGCCGCCGCCGCCGCCGGGGCCGCGGTCGTGCGCCTGCCTCGCCGGCGGGGCAAGGGCGGCGCCCTGGAGGCCGGTGTGTCGCGCCTGCCCCCCTGCGGCGCGGTGATGTTCCTGGACGCCGACCTGGGGGCGACGGCCCGTGCCGCGGGCGCGCTCCTGGAGGCGGTGCGGTCGGGGGCCGACATGGCGGTCGGGGTCCTGGCCCGCCCGGCCCGGCGCGGCGGGGTGGGCGCCGTGCGCCGGCTGGCGCGGTGGGGGGTGTCAAGGCTCGGCGGCAGGCCGCTGCAGGGCGCGCTCTCCGGGCAACGGTGCATGACGCGCGCGGCCGCTGAGCTTCTGCGCCCGTTCGCCGCCGGCTGGGGGGCCGAGGTCGGCATGGGTATCGCCGCCCTGCGCCGCGGCCTCGTGGTCCGCGAGGTGCACGTGGCCATGGCGCACCGGGCCACCGGGCGAAGCCTGGCCGGCGCCTGGCACCGCGGCGGCCAGCTCCTGGGCGTGGCGCGGGCCCTGGTTGGCATCGCCCTGTGTGACGCGCGGGCGCGGGGGGCGGATGCGGCACCTGGGACGACATCGGCGGAGGCGGCCCCCGCGGCGGCGAGCGGGGCAAAGGGGTGCACGGAGCCACGGTCGCGTATCTTCTGGCGGCGCTAGTCGCGTTCGGCTTGAGCGCGGCGCTCGTGGCGCCCATCGCGGCGCTGCAACGCCGGGCGGGTCTTGTGGCCCCCAACTACTGCGGTGACCGGGTGCCGGCGGCGGGCGGCGTCGGCGTCGCGCTCGCCGTGCTGGGATGCGGGCCGATCCTCCTGGCGGCCGGGGCCGCGGGAACCGCCGGGGCCGGGGCCGCCCCGGCGGCCACGGCGCTGTTCGCCCTGGCGACGATGGGATTCCTGGGGCTCCTCGACGATGTGGCGGGCGGCGGGCCGCGCGGCTTTGGCGGCCATTTCGGGGCGCTTTTCACGCGCGCCCGCGTCGGGACTCGCGTCGGGACGGGGGTGCTGCGGGCGGCCTGGGGCGGCGCGACCGCCCTGGCCTGCGCCCTGGTCGCCCACCGCAACCCGCTGGACATTGCGCTCGCCGCGCTGGCCGCCGCCCTGGCCTTCAACCTCGTCAACCTGCTCGACACCCGGCCCGGCCGCGCCGGCAAAGGGTACCTCGCGGCGGTGGCCGTGCTCGTCTTGGCCCGCCTCGCCCGCCTCCTCTACCTGGCCGGCCCGCACTCCGTGGCCGCGCTTCCCGCCGGCGCGACCGCCGCCGGGCCCCTCGTCGGCGTCCTGGGCGCATCCGCCCTGCTGCCATTCCTGCCCGCCGACCTCGCCGGCCGGGCGATGCTCGGCAACGCCGGGTCGGGCGCGCTCGGCGCCGCGCTCGGCGTAGCGTTGGCGTGGACCGCCGGCCGCGCCCTGCTGGCGTTCGCGGTCGTCGCCATGGCCGCCCTGCACGTCTTCGGCGAGCGCCGTTCGCTGGGGGCCCTGATCGAGCGCACGCCCGTCCTGCGCTGGATCGACGGCCTGGGACGCGGGGCGCGCCCGACCCGAACGCCCGAGTGTCCCGGCGATGTCCGTCCCACCGCGCCTGTGGCCCCACGCCACCGGGAAAATTCACCTTGCCCCGACCCCGCTTCCAGGAAAGGAGTTTGCCGCGAGGGCGGAGAATAGAATATGCCCGGAGGCCCGTTGAAATCACGTTCAGACGTGACGGGGGAGGGGTGCCGTCGATATGAAGATATTCGACGCCATGCGCGAGCACGGGCACGAGCAGCTTATTTTTTGTTCCGACAAGAAGTCGAAACTCAGGGCGCTGATCGCCATCCACGATACGTCTCTAGGGCCCGCGCTCGGTGGGTGCCGGATGTGGCCATACAAGACGGAGGATGAGGCGATACAAGACGCGCTGCGATTGGCCCGGGGCATGACGTACAAGTCAGCGGCCGCCGGGTCTAACTATGGTGGCGGCAAGTCGGTGGTGTGGGGTGACTCCGCCCGCGACAAGACCGAGACGCTCTTCCGCGCGCTCGGCCGCTTCGTGCAGACGCTGGACGGCCGCTTCATCACCGGTACCGACGTGGGGACAAGCAGCACTGACTTCATCTGGGCCCGCGCCGAGACGAAGTACGTGGTCGCCCTGCCCGAGGAGTTCGGCGGCAGCGGCGACACCAGCATCATCACGGCGTACGGCGTGTGGCACGGCATCCGTGCCTGCGCCCGCTTCGCGCTGGGCGCCGAGAGCCTGGCCGGGCGCACGGTGGCGGTGCAGGGGCTGGGCAAGGTGGGGCATAAGCTGGTCGAGCACCTCTGCGAGGAGGGGGCGCACGTCACGGTGACCGACATCGACCCGGCGAAGGTCGCGTCCGTGCGCGCGGCGCACCCCGGAGTCGCCGCCGTCGCGCCCGACGCGATATACGACGTCGATTGCGAGATATACTCGCCCAACGCCCTGGGCGCCACGATCAACGACCAGACGCTGCCGCGGCTCAAGTGCCGCATCGTGGCGGGCGGGGCCAACAACCAGCTCGCCGAGCTGCGCCACGGCGACGCGCTGCACGAGCGCGGCATCCTGTACGCCCCTGACTACGTGATCAACGGCGGGGGCGCGATCCAGGCGGCGGAGGAGCTGGGCGGCTTCAATCGCGACCGCGCCCTGCGGCGCGCCGCGGGCATCCACGGTACCCTGCTGCGCATCTTCGCCATCGCCCGCGACCGTGGCATTCCCACGTACCGCGCCGCCGACGTGATGGCCGAGGAGCGCATCGCCGAAGTGGGCCACCTGCGCCTGGTGTACACGCCGCCGTCAAGCTAGAAACGGCCTGACAGGCGGCGCCGTGATCACCCGACCACAAGGAGGTTCCGCCAGGATGAAGATCTTCGAGCTCATGGAGAAGAACGGGCACGAGGAGCTGGTCTTCTGCCAGGATGAGCCGTCCGGCCTGCGGGCGGTGATCGCCATCCATAGCACCGCGCTCGGCCCGGCCCTGGGCGGCCTGCGCATGTGGCCGTACAAGAGCGAGGACGACGCGATCACTGACGTCCTGCGCCTGTCCAGGGGCATGAGTTACAAGAACGCCGCGATGGGGCTCAACTTCGGCGGTGGCAAGTCGGTGATCATCGGTGATCCGCGCCAGGACAAGTCCGAGGCGCTGTTCCGCGCCTTCGGCCGCTTCGTAGACTCCCTGGCCGGCCGTTACTTTACGGCCGAGGACGTGGGCACGAGCGTCGACGACATCGCCCTCGTGTGCCAGGAGACCCGCTACGTGCTCGGGCGGCGCGAGAAGAGCGGCGACCCGTCGCCCCTGACCGCCTACGGCGTGTACCGCGGCATGAAGGCGTGCCTTGCGGCGGCGTTCGGCGACGAGTCACTCAAGGGGCGCCGCGTCGCGGTCCAGGGCATGGGGCACGTCGGCCTGTCCCTGGTCCGGCACCTGCACGAGGAGGGCGCGCAGCTCTTCGTGACCGACATCTTCCCCGAACGGGTCGAGGCCGCGACCAAGGAGCTCGGGGCGCGGGCGGTGCCGCCCGACGCGATATTCGACGTCGACTGCGACGTGTTCGCGCCGTGCGCCCTGGGGGCGATCATCAACGACGACACCCTGCCGCGCCTCAAGTGCCGGATCGTGGCCGGCGCCGCCAATAACCAGTTGGCCGAGTCGCGCCACGGCGACGCCCTTCACGAGCGCGGCATCCTGTACGCGCCTGACTACGTGATCAACGGCGGCGGCGTGATCAACGTCGCCGAGGAGTTCGCCGCCGAGGGCTACAACCAGGAGCGGGCCTACGCCCGCGTGGCGACGATATACGACAAAGTCGCGCGGGTGATCCAGATATCCCGCAGCCAGAACATCCCGACTTACCGCGCCGCCGACGCGATGGCCGAGGAGCGCATGGCGCGGCTGGGCCGCCTGCGCAAGATATACCTTCCCGGCCGCGCCTAGGGCGCGTCCTCCCGGGAGTGGGGGCGAGGGCGCCTTGCAGCGTGTAGTGGCGTTTTTCGGCGGCTTTGGCGGCGGCAAGACGGAACTGGCGATCAACTACGCCCTGCGCCTGGCGGCGGACGGGACGGCGGTGATCCTGGCCGACCTCGACTTCGTGACGCCGTTCTTCCGCAGCCGCGAGGTCGGGCGGGGGCTTGACGGGTCCGGGGTGCGACTCCTGACCCCAGGCAAGGCCCTCGTGCATGCCGACCTGCCCGTCCTGACGCCCGAGGTGGCGGCGGCGATCGGCGACCAGGGCCAGCGGGTCGTGCTCGACGTCGGGGGCGACGACGCGGGGGCCCGCGTCCTGGGGGTGCTGCAGCCCATCCTGGCGGCGCGCCCGCACGATGCCCTGTTCGTCGTCAACCCGTACCGGCCGTTCACCAGGGACGTGCCGGCGATCATCGCCATGCTGCGCGCGGTAGAGACGGCGGCGCGCCTGCGGGCGACGGGCTTTGTCTCCAACCCGCACATGTGCTCTCTCACGACCGAACGCGACATCGTCGAGGGCCACCGGGTGGTCGCCGCCGCCGCCGGGGCGGCGGGGCTGCCCGTGGTCCTGTTGGGCATCCTCGATGGGCTGGTGGGGGCCGGCGCGGCCGCGGCGGCGTGCGGCGTCCCCGTCCTGCCTCTCTTGCGATTCATGAAGGCGCCGTGGGAGCGAAGGTGACCTGCCGGGGGTGATGCTGGTGGATCGCGTGACGTTTCAGGAGGATCGCTGCAAGGCGTGCGAACTGTGCGTCCATTTCTGCCCGCAGAAGATCATCGCCCTCTCCGAGCGCATCAACAAGCTGGGTTACCATCCGGCGGCGGCGGTGGACCAGGACAAGTGCACGAGCTGCACGCTGTGCGCCCGCATTTGCCCTGACACGGCCATCGAGGTCTACAAGCCGTGAACCCTGAGACGCCGCGACGTGGATGGGGTGGAGGTGAGCCGGCCGTGCCTGAGCGGTTACTGATGAAGGGCAACGAGGCGGCGGCTGAAGCGGCCATTCGCGCCGGGTGCCGCTTCTTCTTCGGCTACCCGATCACGCCGCAGAACGAGCTGCCTGAGTACATGGCCCGGCGCCTGCCCGAGGTGGGCGGGGTGTTTTTGCAGGCCGAGAGCGAGCTGGCGGCGATCAACATGGTGTACGGGGCCTCGGGCGCCGGCGCCCGCGTCATGACGTCGTCGTCCAGCCCCGGCGTGACCCTCAAGCAGGAGGGCATCTCGTACCTGGCGGCGTGCGAGCTGCCGTGCGTGATCGTGAACATGGTGCGCGGGGGTCCGGGCCTGGGCGGCATCCAGCCGGCGCAGTCCGACTACTTCCAGGCCACCCGCGGCGGCGGCCACGGCGACTACCGCACCCTCGTCTTCGGCCCTGGCTCGGTCCAGGAGCTGGCCGAGGTGATGATGCGCGCCTTCGACGTCGCTGACAAGTACAGAAACCCGGTCGTCGTCCTGGGCGACGGCGTGCTGGGGCAGATGATGGAGCCGGTGGAGTTCCCCGACGACTACACGCCCGACATCCCCGAAAAGCCGTGGGCGTGCACGGGCAAGGGCGAGGGGCCAAAGCGCCTCATCAACTCGCTGTACCTGGTGCCGGAGCTGCTGGAGAAGCACAACCTGCACCTGCAGGAGAAGTTCTCGGCCATGGAGCGCGACGAGCCGCGCTGGGAGGAGGTCGACCTCGACGACGCCGCCGTGGTCGTGGTCGCCTACGGCACCACCGCGCGCGTGTCGCGGGCGGCGATCGAGATGGCGCGCGCCGAGGGCATCCCGGCCGGGATGATCCGCCCGATCACCCTGTGGCCGTTCCCGGTCACGCCGTTCGAGAAGTGCGTCGGCCGGGCGCGCGCCTTCCTCAGCGTGGAGATGAGCATGGGCCAGATGGTCGAGGACGTCAGGCTGGCCGTGGCCGGGCGGGCCCCGGTGCGCTTCTACGGCCGCACCGGCGGGGTCATCCCCAGCCCGCGCGAGGTGCTCGCGGCCATCCGTGACGCCTTCAAGGCAGGTGAGGCGCAGTGAAGAAGGTGTTCGCGCGCACGCCGGTCCTTACCGACGCCAACATGCACTACTGCCCCGGCTGCACGCACGGCGTGGCGCACCGCCTGGTGGCCGAGGCGATCGACGAGCTGGGCGTCCAGGGGCGCACCGTGGGCATCGCGCCGGTGGGCTGCGCGGTCATGGCCTACAACTACCTGGACATCGACTGGATGCAGGCGGCCCACGGGCGGGCGCCGGCGGTGGCCACGGGCATAAAGAGGGTCCGGCCCGAAAGCGTCGTATTCACGTACCAGGGCGACGGCGACCTGGCGGCCATCGGCACCGCCGAGATCGTGCACGCCGCCATGCGCAACGAGCGCATCACGGTCATCTTCATCAACAACGCGACCTTCGGCATGACCGGCGGCCAGATGGCGCCCACGACCCTGATCGGCCAGAAGACGACGACCACGCCGCGCGGCCGCGACGTGAAGACGTGGGGCTACCCGTTGCGCGTCGCCGAGCTGCTGGCGGCGATCAACGGCGACCTGTACATCGCGCGCGTGTCGCTGCACGACCCGGCCAACGTGATGAAGGCCAAGCGCGCCATCCTGAAGGCGTTCAAGACCCAGGTCGAGGACCGCGGGTTCTCGATGGTCGAGGTCCTGTCAGGCTGCTCCACGAACCTCGGCATAAGCGCGCTCGAGGCCCTGCGCTGGGTGGAGGAGAACATGATCCCCTACTACCCGCTGGGCGAGTTCCGGACGCCGGGGGGGGTGGCGTAGTTGGCGCACGAGCTGCTCCTGGCGGGCTTCGGCGGCCAGGGCGTGATGTCCATGGGCATGATCATCACCTACGCCGGGATGATCGAGGGCAAGCGCGTGTCGTGGATCCCGTCGTACGGGCCGGAACAGCGCGGCGGGACCGCCAACTGCTCCGTCGTCGTGTCTGACCGCGCCATCGGCTCGCCGGTGGTGACCGAGCCGGACACGCTGGTGGCGATGAACCTGCCGTCGCTGGACCGCTTCGAGCAGGCGGTCAAGCCGGGCGGCATCATCGTCGTGAACACCTCCCTTATTGAACGCAAGGTCGCGCGGACCGATGTACAGGTTGTGGAGATCGACGCCACGGCCTTAGCCGACGAGATGGGCAACCAGCGCATCGCGAACATGATCGTGCTCGGCGCCGTCATCGGCCTGACGCGCGTGGTGGGGATGGACGCGGTGAAGAAGTCCCTGTACAAGGTCTTCCCGCCGCACCGCCATAACCTTATACCGGCGAACGAGATGGCGCTCGACAAGGGGTTCGGCCTGGCGCAGGCGGCCCCCGGCGCCTGACGCACCGCCCCGGCGGGCGGCCTGGAGGTGGCAGGGAGCATGGCAGAGTCCGACAAGGACAAGCTGAAGCTGAAGGTTACCGTTGACCAGGTGGAGGCCCTCCTCGGCCAGCTTCCCGGCGTCCTCTCGTCGCGCATCGTGGTCAACGACTGGGGGGCGATCGAGGAGGTCCACGTCCTGGCCACCACCGAGCGTTCGGCCAAGCAGCTCGTCCGCGACGTCGAGAGCTCCCTGGCGGCGCGCTGGGGCATGAACATCGACCACAAGAAGATCAGCGTGGCGCAGGTCACGGGTATGGAGCCGACGCTGCCGCCGGTGCGGCTTCTGCTGTCCAACGTGCAGTCGGTCGTCGACACGAGCCGGGGCCTCATGGAGATCACGGTCACCCTGGCCCTGCCCGACGACGACGAGGTGACGTTCTCTGGGCGGGCGTCGGGGCCCTACTCCCGTCACCACTCGCTGCGGCTCGCCGCGCAGGCGACGGTGGACGCGCTCAACCAGACGATCGCCGCGCGCCACATATTCTCGCTGGAGGACGTCAAGCTGGTGGTCGCCGCCGGCTATGAGCTGGTGGTGGCCGTGGTCGCGCTGATCACGCCGCGCGGCGAAGAGGAGACCCTGGTCGGGGCGGCGCTGATGCTGTACGAGCCGGTGGAGGCCGCGGCACGGGCGACGCTGCAGGCCACCAACCGCCGCCTGGGCCGGCTGTTCTTGCGCCGGCGCCGGGGCCGGCCGAAGCCTGACGCGGCGGCGGCCCCCGCTGGGGGCGGGCCGCCGCGGGACGTGCCGCCGCGGGACGTGCCGCCGCGGGACGTGCCGCCGCGGGACGTGCCGGGGGAGCCCCCCGCGGGGGGCGAGGACTTGGGCTAGGGCCAGAGGCCGCGGCCGATGACGACCGGATGTGGCGGCCGATGGCGTACGATGGCGTAAGATGGCGTTCAGCGGGCCGGCGCCACGCAGGTGGGCCGGCCCGTTCCTCTTCCCCTTCCCCGGCGCTCTCGGGCCAGATCCCCGGCAGTGCCGGCCGGGCATGCTAACGGCCGGGGGGTGGGGACGTTGCTGAGCTTGAGACGTGCCACCGTGAGCCGTGTGCTTGCTCGCCGGGGCGGCGCGATCTGGCTTGAGGTCGCGCTTGACGGGGCGACGTGCCCGGCGGTGGCCTACGCGGGGATGGTGCCGGCGCTGGCGGTCGGCGACGAGGTGCTGGTGAACACGACGGCGGTGGACCTGGGCCTGGGCACCGGTGGGTGGCACTTCGTGGTGGCCGCGGTGGGCGGGGTGAGCGGGTGCGGCGGCGGCGGCAGCGGCGGCGCCGGCGGCGAGCGGGAGTCGTCCGCGCCGGGGCACGTGATGAAGCTGCGCTACACCCCGCTGCAGGTGCGGTGCCTTTGCGCCGAGGCGCCGGAGAGCCCGCATCACGCGGCGTTGCGCGACGCGCGTGACATCGCCGGGATGACTGTCGTGTGCGGCGAGCTGCACAGCCAGCTGGCGCCGTTTGCCGCGGCGCTCGGGGCGCTGGGCGGCCGCCGGGCGCGGCTGGTCTACGTGATGACCGACGGCGGGGCGCTGCCGGCGCCGTTCTCGCACCTTCTGGCCGAGCTGCGCGAGCGCGGGCTGGTGGCGGCGACGGTGACGGCCGGCCACGCCTTCGGCGGCGACATCGAGGCCGTGAACCTTTATAGCGGGCTCTTGGCGGCGCGGCACGTGGCCGCCGCCGACATCGCGTTCGTGGGGCCGGGGCCGGGCGTGGTGGGGACGGGCACGGCCTTCGGCACGACCGCCCTCGACCAGGGGCTGGCCGTCGACGCCGCGGCGACCCTGGGCGGGCGGCCGGTCGCCGCCCTGCGCATCGCGTTTGGCGACGCCCGCCCCGGCCATCGCGGCGTGAGCCACCACGCGCTGACCGCCCTGGGGGTCGTGGCGCACGCCAGCGCCGAGCTGGCGGTGCCGCTATTGCCGCCCGGCCCGCGGTCGTTGGTGCTGGAGCAGCTTCGGGCCGCGCCGGGGATGGCGCGGCACCGGGTGGTGGAGGCCGACGGCGCGCCGGCGGCACGGGCGATGCGGGAGATGGGCCTTGGCGTCACCAGCATGGGGCGCGACGTCGACGGGGAGCCGGCGCTGTTCCAGGCGGCGGGGGCGGCGGCGGCGGTCGCCCTGCGCGGGGTCGGGTCCGGGGCCGGCGTGTAGGAACGTGGCCGGCGTGTAGGAATGATGGCGGGCGAGGACGAGCGACGGCGGGCGAGGACGAGCGACGGCGGGGGAGGGGAAGCGATGGCCGGGGGAGGGGAAGCGGTGGCCGGGCCGACGGTCCTGGAGAGCCACTGCCCCTGGGCGGGGCGGCTGGTGCGCGTGCGCGTCGACCGGGTGCTCATGCCCGGCGGCGGCGAGGCCGAGCGCGAGGTGGTCGAGCACCCCGGTGCGGCGGCGGTGCTGGCGCTCCTTGGCGGCGACCGCGTGGTCCTGGTCGAGCAGTACCGGCACGCCGCCGGCGCGAGCCTGATCGAGCTGCCGGCGGGCATCGTCGAGCCCGGCGAGGACCCGCTGGATTGCGCCCGGCGCGAGCTCGCCGAGGAGACGGGCTACGTCGCCGCGTCGTGGGAGCGGCTCGCGCGCTTCTACAGCAGCCCGGGCTTCACCGACGAGGTCATCGACGTCTACCTGGCGCGCGACCTCGCGGCCGGGCAGGGGCGTCCTGAACCCGGCAAGGACGTGCGCCGGCTGGAGGTGGCGCTGGGCGAGGCGCTGGACATGGCCCGGCGCGGCGACATCCGCGACGGCAAGACCGTCGCCGCCCTGTACGCGCTGGCCGACCGGCAGAGGAGGCCCAGAAGCGCGGGCGAACTGGAATAACCGGCGCGGTCCAAGCATAACCATGGAGGTGCCAGGGCCGGGTCGTGACGCCCGCCAGTCTGGCTTTGTGACCGGGGGGTGCGGGGGTTGATCCTGGTAGCCCGGCGGTGGGAAGCGGCGCTCGGGCCCGTCCACCGCGATGCGGGCCTGTACCTCTTTGCCGGCCTCCTCCTCGTCGCCGGCATCGTGACCGGCGCCCTTGCCGTGCGGGTGATGGCCCCCGCCGAGCGGGCCGCCCTCGTCGGCGACGTGCGCGCCGTCGCCGCGGGCCTCGCCAGCGGCGCCGCGGTCTCGGGCCGGACCGTGCTGGGGTGGGCGCTGGCCAACAACATGCGTGTCGCCGGACTCCTGTGGCTTCTGGGCGCCACGGTGGTCGGCATCCCCGCCGTGCTCGTGGTGCTTTTCTTGCGCGGGTTCGCCATCGGCTTCACCGCCGGGCTCCTCGCCCGCGAGCTCGGGGCCGCCGGGGTCGTCCTGGCCTCGCTGACCATGCTCCCGTCAAGCCTCCTCGCCCTGCCCGCCCTCGTCGGGCTGGGCGCGTCCGCCCTGTCATTCTCGCTGTTCCTCATCCGGCGCGGCGCCCACTCGCGCCTGCCGCGGGAGCTCCTCCGCTACACCCTGTTCTCGTGCGCCATGGCCATCCTCCTCTTCCTGGCCAGCCTGATCGAGTCCTACCTCGCCCCCGCCTTCATCCGGCTCTTGGGGCCGGTCCTCGGGTAGTGGCCGCGGGCGTCACCGTGGCCGCTGGTGCCAGCGTGGCCGCGGGCGTCACCGTGGCCGCGGGCGCCCGCAAATGGCATCAACAATAGAGCCAAGGAGGATTTTGCCACCAGCGGGGATAATCTCACGTCATGGGCGGCCGCATTGCGGCCAAGAACCGGGTTAGGGGGGCGGGCCAGATGAATATCGCCGTGCCCAAAGAGATCAAGGACTCAGAGAACCGGGTAGCGCTCACCCCGGCCGGGGTGGCCACGCTGGTTGAGAAGGGCCACCACGTGTTCATCGAGGCCGGCGCAGGGGTGGGGAGCGGCTTTGGCGACGACGACTACCGGGCGCGCGGCGCGACCATCGTCGCCGACCACGCTGAGACCTTCGCCAGCGGCGAACTCGTGCTCAAGGTCAAGGAGCCGCTTCCACCCGAGTACGGGCTCCTGACCAGCGCGCAGGTGCTGTTCACATACCTGCACCTCGCCCCGGAGCCGCACCTCACGCGGGCCCTGGCGCAGAGCGGGGTTACCGCCATCGCCTACGAGACGGTGCAGCTGCCAAACGGCGCCCTGCCGCTTCTGACCCCGATGAGCGAGATCGCCGGCAAGATGGCGACGCAGGTCGGGGCGCACTTCCTTGAGAAGCCGTACGGCGGCCGCGGCGTGCTGCTGGGCGGCGTGCCCGGCGTCCCCGCCGGCGAGGTGGTCATCGTCGGCGGCGGCACGGTGGGCACGAACGCGGCCAAGGTGGCCCTGGGCATGGGCGCCCGCGTCACCATCCTCGACGTGAACCTCGACCGGCTGCGCTACCTTGACGACCTGTTCGAGGGCCGCGTCACCACCCTGGCGTCGACCTCCGCCAACACCGGCGAGGCGGTCGCGCAGGCTGACCTGCTCATCGGCGCGGTGCTCGTCCCCGGCGCCAAGGCGCCGCGGCTGGTGAGCGAGGACATGGTCAAGGCGATGAAGCCGGGCGCGGTGATCGTCGACGTGGCCATCGACCAGGGCGGGTCGATCGCGACCATCGACCGCGTCACCACGCATCGCGAGCCGACGTACGTCAAGCACGGCGTCGTGCACTACTCGGTGGCCAACATGCCCGGGGCGGTCGCGCGCACCTCGACCTTCGCCCTCACCGCCGCCACCCTGCCTTACGCCTGGGAGCTGGCGAACAAGGGCTGGGTCGCCGCCGTGCGCTCCAACCCGGCCCTGGCCAGGGGCGTGAACGTGACCGGCGGCCGCATAACGTACCAGGCGGTCGCGGCCGCGCACGGGCTGGAGTACACCCCGCTTGAGAAGTGCATCGCCTGAGCCCGCGCCACGCCGGGGCCCCCGCACTGGGGGCCCCTGTCGCCGGGCGCGGTTCTACGAACCGTTCCCTTCACGTAGATTCAAGGGTGGGGGCGACCGCCCCCGTAACGTTCGTACAGGGTTGGGTCGGCGGCGGTCAGGGCGCATCCCGCGGGCGGAAGGGTGGCGGCGGCCATGCCGGGGCTGATCGACGAGTTCTTGGCCTACCTGAGCGCTGAGCGCGGCCTGGCCTTGAACACCCTTGAATCCTACGGTCGCGACCTCAAGCAGTTCATCGCATTCCTCGACCGCGCCGACCCGCCGGCGGCCCTGGAGGCGGCGACGACGGCGGCGGTCATCGGCTACCTGCGCCAGCTGCAGGATGAGGGCAAGGCGCCGGCGACGGTGGCGCGACGGCTGGCGGCGATCAAGGCCTTCTACCAGTTCCTCGTGCGCGAGCGGCGGCTCGACCGCGACCCCACCGCCCACCTGGCCACGCCCAAGCTGCAGAAGCGCCTGCCGCGCGTGCTCAGCGTCCGCGAGGTCGAGTCGCTCCTGCGCCAGCCCGACCCCACCGCGTCGAGCGGGCTGCGCGACCACGCCATGCTGGAGATCCTCTACGCCACGGGCATCCGCGTCTCGGAGCTCGTGTCGCTCGACGTGGAGCACGTCAACCTCGACATGGGGTTTTTGCGCTGCACCGGCAAGGGCAGCAAGGAGCGCGTCATCCCCATCGGCTCGCTGGCCGTCCAGAGCTGCCGCGAGTACCTGAAGTCCGGCAGAAACCGCATGCTGCGCGACCCGGCCGAGGCCGGGCTGTTCCTGAACCACCACGGGCGGCGCCTGACCCGGCAGGGGTTCTGGAAGATACTGAAGAAGTACTCACGCCAGGCGCACATCACGGCCGACATCACGCCGCACACCCTGCGCCACTCGTTCGCCACACACCTTCTGGAGAACGGCGCCGACCTGCGGTCGGTGCAGGAGATGCTGGGTCACGCTGACATCTCCACGACGCAGATATACACGCACGTGACGCGGGGGCGCCTGAAGGAGGTCTACGCGCGGACCCATCCGCGCGCGTGAGGGGGGCGGCCGGTGAGGCACGTCGTCCTGGTCCTGGATAGCGTGGGCGTCGGCGCGCTGCCTGACGCCGCTGATTACGGGGACGAGGGGAGCAATACCATCGGCAACACCGCCCGCCACGCCGGCGGGCTTTGTCTGCCCAACCTCGGGGGTTTGGGCCTGGGCAACGTGACGGATGTCGCCGGCGTGCCGCCGCGCCCGCGCGAAGCGGTGGACGGCGCCTGGGGCCGCATGGCCATGCGCGCACCGGGGAAGGACACCATGGCCGGCCACTGGGAGCTTGCCGGCGTCGTGGCTGAGCAGGCGCTGCAGACCTTCCCCCACGGCTTTCCGCCGCCGGTCATCGCCGCGTTTGAGCGCGCCATCGGCCGCGGCACCCTGGGCAACGTCGCGGCGTCGGGGACAGAGATCATCGCCCGCCTGGGCGCCGAGCATGTGGCCAGCGGTCGGCCCATCGTGTACACGTCGGGCGACAGCGTGTTCCAGGTCGCGGCGCACGAGGACGTCATACCGGTGGACGAGCTGTACCGCATGTGCGAGGCGGCGCGCGCGATCATGACCGGGCAGTACCTGGTAGGGCGGATCATCGCGCGGCCGTTTGCCGGCGTGCCCGGCGCGTTCGCGCGCACGCCGCGCCGCCGCGACTACGCCCTGCGGGCGCCGCGGCCCACCGTTCTCGACGCCCTGGTCGCCGCCGGGTGCGCCGTGCACGCGGTGGGCAAGGTCGACGACATCTTCGCCGGCCGGGGGCTGACGCACGCCCACCACACGCGCGACAACGGCGAGGGCATCCTCGTGCTGGGGGAACTCCTGGGCACGCTGGAGCAGGGCCTGGTGTTCGCCAACCTCGTCGACTTCGACATGCTGTACGGTCACCGCAACGACCCCGCCGGCTACGCGCGGGCGCTGGAAGAAGTCGACCGCGCCCTGCCCGGGCTGCGCGCGCGGTTAGGCCGCGGCAACCTGATGTTCATCTGCGCCGACCACGGCTGCGACCCGACGACGAAGAGCACCGACCACTCACGGGAGTACGTGCCGATACTCGTTTGCGGCCCGCCGGGGGGCGCCAGCGGGGGCATCGAGCTCGGCGAGCGGGAGACGATGGCCGACCTCGGGGCAACGCTCGCCGCGCTGTACGGGCTTCCGCCGCCTGGGGCCGGGACAAGCTTCCATGACGCCATCGCGCCGCTCCGGCAGTAGCCGGGGCGGCGGTTTTTCTGGGCATGAACGGGGGGCGGGCATGATATCGGGCATGAACGGGGGGCGGGGCGACTACGATACTAGTGCGATGCTGATGCCATGGGGGCCGGTGCTCGTGCCGGCGTGGCCCGGCGCGCTCGGCCGGTTGCGGGGGGATGGGGGATGGCGTTTTTCAGCGCACGCGGGCCCTGGTGGGCGAGGCTGGCGCGGTCGCGGCGACCGCGGGGGCCGCGTGAACCGCGTGGACGGCAAGGACTGCGGGGACCACGGTGGCCGCAGGGACCGCACCGGCGGCGCGGCGTCCTGGTGCGTGCGGCAATGGCGTTGGTGGCGATAGTCCTCGCGGTGGCGGCCCTGGCCGCGGTGGGCGGCTCGCAGACCGCCGCGCCCGTCGCCGGCGTAAGCCCCGTCGCGCCGGCCGCCACCGCCGCGCCGCCGTCGCCCGCCGGTTCCAGCCCCGGCCCCAGCCCCGGCTCCAGCCCCGGCCTGCCGGCCGGCCTGGAGCTGACGGGCGGAAGCGCCCTGCTCGTGGATGCCGCGTCTGGCCAGGTCCTGGCGGAGAAGAACGCCCACGAGCCGCTGCCGCCCGCCAGCCTGACCAAGGTCATGACCCTCGCCCTGGTCTACGACGCCGTGGCCAGCGGGCAGCTGGCCCTGGACGATGTCGTCAACGCTGGCGCGGGCGTCGCCGAACTCGGCGGCTCGCAGATATGGCTTGAGCCGGGCGAGCGCATGAGCGTCGGCGACCTCCTGCTGGCGGTGGCCATCGCGTCGGCGAACGACGCGTCTTTGGCCCTGGCCGAGCACCTCGCCGGTACGGAGGCGAAGTTCGTCGTCCTGATGAACGAGCGCGCCCGCGAGCAGGGGATGCGCGACGGCTCGTTCAAGAACGCGCACGGCCTCGACGAGCCGGGCCACCTGCTGAGCGCGTGGGACGTGGCCGCCATATCGCGCTACGCCCTGCGCTTCCCCGACCTCCTGCAGGCGACGTCGACGTGGGAACACTACCTGCGTGGGGGCAAGTCGTGGCTGGTCAACACCAACCGCCTGTTGCGCCTGTACCCGGGCGTCGACGGCCTCAAGACGGGGTCCACCGACAAGGCCGGCTTCTGCGTGGCGGCCACGGCGGTGCGCGAGCAGACGCGGCTCATCGCCGTGGTCATGAACGCCCCCACCTCCGAGGCGCGCTTCTCTGAGGCGGCGCGGCTCTTGAACTACGGCTTCGCCAACTTCGCCACGCTGCCGCTCGTGCAGCGCGGCCAGGTCCTGGATGAAGTGCGCGTGCAGAAAGGGCGCGCGCTCACGGTGCCGCTGGCGGCATCCGCCGACCTGGGCATCACCGTCGCCCGCGGCGCAAAGCCAGAGGTGGAGCAGCGCATCGTCATAACGGCGACGCCGGTGGCGCCCATAGCCAAAGGCCAGCACGTGGGCCAGCTGGTCGTCTACGCCGACGGCCGGGAGGCGGCGCGTGTCGACCTGCTGGCGGAGCGCGACGTGCCGCGGCTGTCGTTTTGGGAGCAGCTCCTGCGCGTGCTGGGCTCGCTCGGGCGACCATAGGCGAGAGATGAGAAGCGACGAGCCAGACAGGAGGCGGGCGCCCCGCTGGGGGGCGCCCGCCTGGAACCGGGGGTCAGGGACCGGTCAGGTCTCGCTACTCGACGATCTTGATGACGTCGACCAGCCCGTCAGAGTCGAGGTCGAACGCCTGGATCACCTGGTCGGCGGCCAGGTCGCCGAACTCACCCTGCACCGGCGCGCCGGTCACGTCGTAGATCACGCACTCCTCGTCGAGAAGCAGGTCGTCCGTGTCGGCGAGATCCGGATCCTCGGCGTCACGCACGGTGACGATCTGGTCGCCCTCGTTGAGGTCCTCGACCCAGTAAGAGTACAGGCCGAAGAAGACATCGTCCGCATACGGCTCGTCGAGGTCGGTGAACTCGTCCGCCTCGAACTCGAACTGGACGAGGTCGCCGATGTCAATGTCCGACCAGGTTCCGGTGTCGGTGCCCTCGTTGCTGTCCTCCAGCGAATCGTTGGGGTCAACCTCGGCGACCTGGTACGTGGCCGTCTCATCCTCGACGAGCCCCTTGACCGCGACGCCGTCAGCCGTCACCTTGCGCGACAGCACGACGCCGACGTCGGCGACGGCGATGTCGTAGGCAACGTCGTGACCGGTCGAGTCGAAGATGCAGTACTCGATCGACGCGTCGCCGCCGGTGTACAGGGCGGTGTTGTCGCAGGCCGAATCGAAGGTGGCGTCCTCCAGCGACGCCCAGGGCACGACCTCCCACTCGCCGGTGTCGACGATCTTGCACGCGCTCGTCACGCGGTAGTCGAACAGGCGGTTGCCGTCCGCGTCGATGTCGGCCTCGTCGAGGCTGCCGCCGTCATCCGGGTCGAAGCCCTTGATCAGGCCCTGGTCCGATGCGACGTTGATGAACCCGGCCGCCCAGTGCGTCGCCGGGACATCCGAGAAGCTGGTCGCGCCCTTGGCGTACTCGGCCGCATTCTCCAGCCCCAGGGCGCACACCGCGACCTTGGCGATAGTAGCCCACGACGAAACAGCACTACTGCGGGGGGGTATAGTGTTCCTCTACGTATGAAGTCGAAATCATGGCGCCGCGACAGCGGCGCCCCTAAAGACGAAAGGGTCTGGCGGCCGGGCCGCCGGCCCGGAGGGGGTGGCAAGGGGAGGAGACGCTCGCGACCGCGGCATTCACAATCAAGACAGGACTCTTCAACCAATCAAGGAGGTCAGCAGAACTAGATGACTAAGAGGCTGCTTGTCACTCTCCTTGTCGCTGCAGTCATCCTCGGCACGGTCTCAACGGCCTTTGCCGCCAGCTTCAGCGTCACCAACGGCACCAAGTACGAGGGCGCGGTCGGCGTCCTCTCCAGCCTGGGCATCCTGAACGGCTTCCCCGACGGGACGTTCAAGCCGGGCGACACGATCACCCGCGCCCTGCGCCACATTATTACATACACGCAACAGAGGGCCGCGGCCGGGCGCAACGTGACGACGGTAGGGCGGGCACACGGGGGGACAGCGGCGCTTGAAACTCCGTTCGCTGGATGTATGCGGCAGGAAGCCTCCCCCTTCCCGCCGAAAGAAGATGCGGCGTGGTTGGGCGTGAAGACGCGGGCGCCGTCGCACCGGCGAGGAACGGAGGCCGGAGCTTGGGCGACAACAGCATGAAACTTGAGATCCCGGCCCAGGGGCCAAACGTCGCCCTGGCGCGGCTGGCGGTCGCCGCCTTCGCCGCGGGGCTTGACTTCACCCTGCCCGAGATCGAGGAGATAAAGGTCGCCGTGTCGGAGGCGGTGACCAATGTCGTGCTCCACGCCTACGGCGCGGCGGGCGGCACGATCACGATCACGGCCGCCATCGACGCGGGCCGGCTTCTGGTGACGGTGGCCGACGCCGGCCGGGGGATCGCTGACGTCAAAAGGGCGCGTCAGCCTGGGCAGTCCACGTGTCCCGGCCGCACCGGGCTGGGCTTTTCATTCATGGAATCGCTGATGGACGAGGTGGCGGTTGACGCCGCGCCCGGGCGCGGCACGACGGTGCGCATGGTGAAGCGACCGGCGCCGGGCACGGGGGCGCCGCCGGACACGGCGCCGGGCTCGGGGGTGCCGCCGGGCTGAAGGGGGTTGCGCGTGGGGGATCTGGTTGAGGTATGTTGCCTGCCGCGGGTTGGGGAGAGGAATGGGGCCCGCGGGGGGCGAAGTTGTTGGGCGAGGGACGTGGCCGTGAAGGTCGGCACGGCCGCCTGGGCGGTGCAGGCGTGCGGGCGCGGGGTCACGCGCGGCGCGGGCGCCTGCCGGCAGGCGGGGACAGGACGCGGCAGGCGCTGGTGGAGTCCGGCCTGTGGCTGGTGCGGGCCGCCGCCGCGCGCTTCAGCTTGAGCGGCGATGCCCGCGAGGACTTGATCCAGGCCGGCTGCCTGGGGCTTGCCCAGGCCGCCGCGCGATTTGACCCGCGACAGGGGGCGCGCTTCACGACGTACGCGCTGCCCTTCGTGCTGGGCGAGATGCGGCGGGCGGCTCGCGGCTGCGCCGGCGGCCCCGCGGTCGGGTCGGCCGGCGCCGATCTTCTGCGCCGCGCCCGCGCCGCGCGCGAGGGGCTGGCCGCGGAGCTGGGGCGGGAGCCGGCGCTTGATGAAGTGGCGACGCGCATTGGCGCGCCAAGCGGCCAACTCTCGGACCTCCTGGCCGCGTCCCTGCCGCCGCTCACACTGGACGAACTGGAGCTGGCGGCGTCCGCGGGCGCGGGCGCACGTGGCGCCGAGGACTGGGACGGGGTGCTGGAGCGCCTCGACCTGCGCCACGCCCTGGGCGGGCTCGACGAGCGCGAGCGGCGGATCGTCCTGTGGCGCTTCTTTGCCGGCCTGCCGCAGCGCGAGGCGGCCCGGCGGCTGGGCATCTCGCAGCCCCACGCTTCGCGCCTCGAGCACCGGGCGCTGGCGCGCCTGCGGCAGCTCTTGGCGTGGGACACGTCGTAGCAGTCCGGCCGGGCGACCAATCGCCCGGGCTTGTTGCGCCGCGCCCCTGTATCGCCGCCGCCCTCCGGCGGCCATACTAGGTTGCAGACGCCCGCCTGGATCAGGCGGGCCTGGGCGCGCGAGGAGGTGGAGGAAATGCCCGTGGTCAAGGTGCTGGAGCTGGTCGGGGAGTCGCCGACGAGCTGGCAGGACGCGGCGCAGAACGCGGTGGTCGAGGCGGCGCGCACGGTCGACAACATCACCGGCGTCGAGATGTACAACATGACGGCCAACGTTGAGGGCGGCCGCATCGTTGAGTACAAGGCCAACGTCAAGGTCGCGTTCGTGGTCGACGACCGCCACCACGACTGAGCCGGCGGGCGATGAACGCGGATGAAGGCGTCAGGTGAACAGACGCGGCGATACCTTGAGCTTGTGGCACGGCGCGGCCCCAAGAAGCCCGTGCTGCGTAACGCCGTCATGGCGTTTCTCGTCGGCGGGGCGATATGCGTCGTCGGGCAGCTCATACTCAACATCTTGGTGGCCCGCGGCATGACGCCGCAGTCCGCCGCCCCCCCGACATCGGCGCTGATGGTGGCGCTGGGGTCGCTCCTGACCGGGATCGGGCTTTACGACGAGATCGGCCGGGTCGGCGGCATGGGCGCCGCGCTGCCGATCACCGGGTTTGCGAACTCCATCGTCGCCGCGGCGATGGAGTACAAGCGCGAGGGCTTCATCCTGGGCGTTGGCGCGCGCATGTTCACCGTGGCCGGCCCGGTGATCGTGTACGGGCTTCTGGCCGCCGTACTGGCGGGGCTGGTGACGCTCCTGCTGCGCGGCGCATAGGGGGGTGGACGGCGGTGGCGGTGGCGGTTGCCGGCAAGCGGGTGGGCCAGGCGACGGTGGCGTTCGAGCGCCCGCCGGCCCTGGTCGGCGCGGCGTCCGTCGTCGGGCCGCGCGAGGGTCGGGGGCCGCTGGGCCGCGAGTTCGACGTCGTCAAGGACGACGACCTGCTGGGCGAGGCGAGCTGGGAGAAGGCCGAGGCGCGCATGCTGGTCGAGGCCTGCCGGACCGCCCTGCGCAAGGCCAACCTCCAGGCGCACGACGTGGATTACCTTCTGGCCGGGGACCTCCTCAACCAGCTCGTTTCCGCCTCCTGCGCGGCGCGCGACCTGTCGCTGCCGTACCTGGGGCTGTTCGGGGCGTGCGCCACCATCGTCGAGGCCCTGGCACTGGCGGCGATGCTGATCGACGGCGGGTTCGCGCGCTTCGTGCTCGCCGCGTCGTCCAGCCACCACAACGCGGCCGAGCGCCAGTTCCGCTTCCCCACGGAGTTCGCGACCCAGCGGCCGCCGACGGCGCAGTGGACGGTGACGGCGGCCGCCGCAATCGTGGTCGCCGCCGAGGGGGCGGGCCCGGTCCTGACCCACGCCACCGTGGGGCGGGTGGTGGACATGGGGGCGCAGGACGTCAACGACATGGGAGCGGCGATGGCTCCGGCGGCGGCAGACACCGTTTGGCAGCACCTGCGGGACCTCGGCCGCCAGCCGCGGGACTGCGGGCTGATCCTGTCCGGCGACCTCGGCCACCACGGCGCCAGGCTGGCCCGCGAGCTCTTGGGCCGGACCGGCGTGGACATCGGGTCGGCCTATGCCGACTGCGGCGCGCTGGTCTTCGGCGCGGAACAGGACGCGCACGCCGGCGGGTCGGGCAGCGGCTGCGCGGCCGCGGTGTTCGCCAGCCACGTCCTGCCCCGGCTGCAGCGCGGCGAGCTCGACGCGGCGCTCGTGGTCGGCACCGGGGCGCTCTTTAGCCCCACCGTCGTCCAGCAGGGCGAGACGATACCCTGCGTGGCGCACGCGGTCGCCGTGCGCGGGCCGGGAGCGTACGGGGCCGGGCCGGGGGTCGGGCCGGAGCGGGGTGACGCGCGTGCCTAGCGCGTCAAGCTACATCATGGCGTTTCTCATCGGCGGCGGCCTGTGCCTTCTGGCCCAGCTGGTGGTCGACCTGACGCCGTTCAAGTTCACCCCGGCGCACGTGATGGTCCTGTTTGTCGCCCTGGGGGCCGTATTCAGCGCCGCCGGCCTCTACGAGCCGCTGGTGCGGCTGGGCGGCGCCGGGGCGACCGTGCCCCTGCCGGGGTTCGGCCACGCCCTGGTGCAGGGCAGCCTGGGCGCGGCCGACCGGACGGGGCTGGTGGGGCTGATCACGGGCGGCCTGGCGGCGACGTCACTGGGCCTGACGGTGGCCATTCTGTTCGGCCTGGTGATGGCCGCCCTGTTCACGCCCAGGGGGTGAGGCTGGGATGAGACGGGCGGGGCTGCAGTGGGCGGGGCTGAACCTGGGCGGAAAGCGGCTGGCGCGCCTGCGGGTGGGCATCCCGCGGGCCCTGGCCTTTTACGAGTATTTCCCCCTGTGGCGCGAGTTCTTCGCGCGAGCTGGCGCGGACGTGGTCGCCTCGCCGCCGACCACGGAGGAGATCCTGAGTGACGGGATAAGGCTGGCGGTGGACGAGGCGTGCCTGCCGGTGAAGGCGTTCTACGGGCACGCGCATTACTTGGCGCCGCGGGTGGACGTGCTGTTCGTGCCGCGCCTGGTGAGCCTGGAGCGGCGCGTGTTCACCTGTCCCAAGTTCCTCGGCCTGCCGGAGATGATCAAGAGCGGCGTCGGCGGCCTGCCACCGGTCCTGGACGTCAAGGTGGATGCCAACCGGCGGGCGTCTGGCCCGTTCTTGGCGGCGCTGCGCGCCGCGGCGGCCCTGGGCTGCCCGCCGGCGCGGGCCGCGGCCGCGTACTGGCGCGGGTGCCGTGCGCTTCTGGCCGACCGCGCCCGTGTCGCGGCCGGCGCGCCGGGGGCGGGCGCGCCCGGCGCCACGCGCATCGCCGTGCTCGGCCACACGTACATGGTCCACGACCCCGTCATCAGCATGGGCGTGGTCGACGCCCTGCGGCGGCTGGGCGCCGAGGTCGTGTGCGCCGAGGAGGTGCCGGAGGCCGAGGTGCGGCGCGAGGCCGGCCGGCTGCCCAAGCGGCTGTACTGGGCATTCGCGCGGCGGACGATGGGCAGCGCCCTGCACCTCATGCACACGGGCGGGGTGGCGGGCATCCTGCACCTGGTGCCGTTCGGCTGCGGCAGCGACGCGCTGATCAGCGACCTTGTGGCGCGGTTCGCCCGGCGCGCGGGCATGCCGTTCATGATGCTCACGGTGGACGAGCACTCCGGCACGGCCGGGGTGCTGACCCGCCTGGAGGCGTTTTTCGACATGGTGCAGAGGGGGCGGGCGGGATGAGGGTCACCTTCCCGCACATGGGCACGCTGCACATACCGGTGCGGGCGATGCTTGCGGCGCTGGGGGTCGATGTCGTCCTCGCCCCGCCGAGCGGCGCGGAGACGGTCAGCATCGGCGCGCGGCACGCCCCGGAGTTCGCGTGCTTCCCGCTCAAGCTGAACCTCGGCAACTTCGTGCAGGCGCACGCGCTGGGCGCGGACACGATCCTCATGGCCGGCGGGGTCGGCCCGTGCCGCTTCGGGTACTACGCCCAGGTGCAGCGCGAGATCCTGCGCGACCTCGGCTGCCAATATGACATGATCGTCCTCGAGCCGCCGCGCGGGCACCTCGCCGAGCTCCTGCACCAGCTGCGCGAGCTCGTCGGGCGGCGCAGCCTGGCCGAGGTGTGGCGCGCCGTGGGCCTGGCGTGGGAGAAGTTTCTGGCCCTGGACGCCGTCGACGCCGCGGCGATGCGCGTCCGCGCGCGCGAGGCGCGGCGGGGCGAGACGTCGCGGGCGTGGCGCCTGTGCCTGGAGTGGATCGACGACGCGCCTGACCGCGCCGCCGTGCGCCAGGCGCGCGACCGCGGGCTGGCGGCGCTTGGCCGCGTGGGGCAGCGTGATGCGGCTGCCGCGCTGCGAGTGGGCATCGTCGGGGAGGTGTTCATGGTGCTGGAGCCGGCAGCCAACCTGGGCGTCGCCGAGCGGCTGGGCGAGATGGGCGTCGAAGTCCACCGCTCAGTGATGCTCTCGGACTGGATCCGCACGCACCTGTTCCTGGACGCGCTGCGGCTGCGGCGCGGGGACGACCCGGTCCGGCGCGCCGCCAGGCCGTACCTCGACCACTTCGTGGGCGGCGAGGGCCGCGACACGGTCGGCCACACCGTGCTGTACGCCGGGGCGGGCTACGACGGGGTCGTGCACGTGCTGCCGTTCACGTGCATGCCGGAGATCGTGGCCAAGAGCATCCTGCCCCGCGTGACGGCAGCCCACGACATCCCGGTGCTGTCGCTGGTGCTGGACGAGCACGCCGCTGAGGGCGGCGTGCTGACGCGGCTGGAGGCGTTCGTGGACGTCCTGTGGCAGCGGCGCGCCGCGGCGGGGGTGGTGGGGCGGTGACGGGCGGCGGGCGGGGGTGGTGCCTGGGCATCGACGTCGGCTCGGTGAGCACGAACCTCGCCGTTTTGGACGAGGCGGGCGAGGTGGCGTGCGACCTGTACCTGCGCACGGGCGGCCAGCCGATCCACGCCGTGCAGGAGGGGCTCGCCGAGCTTGAACGCCGGCTGCCGCCGGGGGCGCGGGTGGCCGCCGCCGGCACCACCGGATCCGGCCGGCAGCTGGCAGGGATATTCGCCGGCGCCGACGTAATAAAGAACGAGATAACGGCCCACGCCGTGGCCGCGCTGCGGGCGGTCCCCGCGGCGCGCACGGTGGTCGAGATCGGCGGCCAGGACTCCAAGGTCATCGTGCTCAGGAACGGCGTGGTCGTTGATTTCGCCATGAACACGGTCTGCGCGGCGGGCACCGGCTCGTTCCTGGACCGCCAGGCGGCGCGGCTTGAGGTGCCCATCGAGCGCTTCGGCGAGCTGGCGCTGGCGTCCGCGCACCCGGTGCGCATCGCCGGCCGCTGCGCCGTGTTTGCGGAGTCAGACATGGTCCACAAGCAGCAGGTCGGGCACGCCGTAGAGGACATCGTGCGCGGGCTGTGCCAGGCGCTGGTGCGCAACTACCTGAACAACGTAGCCAGGGGGAAGGACATCGAGCCGCCGGTGGTGTTCCAGGGCGGCGTCGCCTCAAACGTCGGCATGGTGCGGGCGTTCGCCGAGGCGCTGGGGTTTGAGCCGGTCGTGCCCGCCCACCACCGGGTGATGGGCGCCATCGGGGCCGCCATGCTCGCCGGCGAGCACGGCCAAAGGCGCGGCTGGCCGCCGTCCGCCTTCCGCGGCTTTGGGGTCGCCCGCGCCAGCCACAGCACGAGAAGTTTCGCGTGCGACGGGTGCGCCAACCGCTGCGAGGTCGTCGAGGTGTTCATCGCCGATGAGCTGGCGGCGCGCTGGGGCGGGCGGTGCGACCGCTGGGAACGCGCCGGCGGTGTGACGGCCTCCGGCTGAGCCCGTGCGCGCGATGGACGTGTGGGCGGCCGCGGCGGCCGTCACGAGGGGGATACGCCTGTGCTGCCGAGCGACCTCATAATGCGATTGCCGGCCCTGCTGGTGGCGCTGGTTCTCCACGAGTATGCCCACGCGCGCGTCGCCTACGCCCTGGGCGACCCCACGCCGCGCTACCAGGGCCGCCTGACCCTCAACCCACTGGCGCACCTTGACCCGATCGGGCTGATCATGCTGTGGGTCTTCCGGTTCGGCTGGGCACGGCCGGTGCACGTCAACCCGCAGAACTTCGCGAACCCGCGCCGGGGGATGCTGCTGGTCGGGCTGGCGGGGCCGCTGGCCAACGTCGTCCTGGCGTTTTTGAGCCTGGTCGTGCTGCGCCTGCCGATAATGCCCGGCGGGGTCGCCTTCAGCCTGCTTGACCTCTTCCTGACCTACAACCTCGTCCTCGCCGTGTTCAACCTCATCCCCGTGCCCCCGCTGGACGGGTCGCGGGTACTGGCCGGGCTCCTGCCGGACCGCGCGGCGCGGGTCTTCGACCAGCTGGAGGGCAAGGGCTGGCTCATCCTCATCGTGCTGATCTGGACCGGGGCGATCGGGTTCATCCTGCAGCCGCTGATGTCCGGGCTGTTCTTGGTGCTGGACGTGGTGGCGCGGGCGATCACCGGCGGGCTCTAGACGCCCGGCCGCCGGCTCCAGGGATACCCCGCATAGTCATGGCGCCCCGTGGCAGGATAAGCTGCGGGGCGCTGGCCATTGTCTGGGGTTTTTGGGCTGTCACAGGGGGAGATGGGCGTGCTGGTGTTGGCGGCCGTCCTCGTCGCCGCGGCGCTGGGGGCGCTGGCGGCGGTCGCCGCCGCCGTTCACCTGTACCTGGAGGTGCTCCTGCGCTACGACGACCGGGGCACGCGGCTTGCCGTGCGCGCCGGCGTGTGGGGCGCGGGCCGCCGCTTTCGCGTCACGTTCGTCGACCTTGAACCTCGGCCGCGCCGCACCGCCCCGGTGGTCGAGCTGCCGTGGCGCCTGCGGCGCTGGGCGCTGGCGCTCGTCCACCCCTTGCCGCGCCCGCTGCGCCGCGTGGCGCGCCGCGCCCTGCGGGCGGTCGGCTGGCGGCGGCGGCCGGGCCTCGTGGCCCGCCTGCTGCGGTTGATCATCCCCCCTGGCGCGATGCGCCGCCCAGGCGCCGGGCGCCGGCGGGGCGCGGTGCGGCGGCGGGGCGCGGCGCGGCGGCGCGCCGGGGTCGTCCGCCGCGCGCGGGCGGCGTTTGCCCGCGCCGCGCGGGCGCGCCGCCTCCTTGGCGAACTCGGCGCCCGCGTGCGCTGGATCGACCTCGATGCCGCCGTCAGGGTCGGTACCGGCGACGCGGCGTCGACGGGAACCCTGGTCGGCGCCCTGTGGGCCGTCACCGGCCCGCTGGCGGCCGCCCTGCGCGCGGCGCTGCCGGTGCGGCGGGCGGTGGTGACCGCGACGCCGAGCTTTCACACCGCGGCGCTGGCGGTCGAGGCGCGCTGCATACTGCACTGGCGGGGCGGTGATATTATTAGTGCCGCGTGGCACGCGCGCCGCGCGCGGCGGGCCCCGGAAACGACCGGGTCACGGCGGCGGGCGCGCGGTGCCAAGAAGAGGAGGGGTTTTGGTTGGCCGACCACCCCATCCAGGGCTTGATGAAGACGGTGATGGAAAGCCTCAAGGACATGGTCGACGTCAACACGGTGGTCGGCGACCCCGTCGAGGGGCCCGACGGCACGGTGATCATGCCCGTCTCGCGCGTCAGCTTCGGGTTCGCCGCCGGCGGCGGCGAGTACTCTGTGGGCGAAGGCGAAGCGGGCGGCCCGGCGGAGGGCCGCCGGGGCACGACCGCCCGCGGGGGCGGTGGGGGGCGGGGCGGCGAGGGGCGCGGCGACGACGGCGACGACGGCGGGGGCGGCGAGGGGCGGCGATCGGGCGAGGGTGGCGGCCTGCCGTTCGGGGGCGGCTCCGGCGGCGGCGTCACCGTGCAGCCGGTGGCGTTCCTGGTCGTGGGCCAGAGCACCGTGCGCCTGCTGAGCGTTGACGGCACGGCGGTTTTCGACAGGCTGATCGACCTCGTGCCGCAGGTGCTCGACCGGTTGCGCGGCCGTGCCGCGGCGCCGGCCGGGCCCGGCGGGGCCTGAGGCGGCGCGGAACCTGGGGCGGTGAGCGACATGCGACCAGTGTGGCGAGGCGCCATCAGTTTCGGCCTGGTGACGATCCCGGTGAAGCTTTATGCCGCCACCGAACGCAAGAACCCCCACTTCACCCTGCTCCACGGCGACTGCCGCACGCCGGTGCGCTACGCCAGGTGGTGCCCGCACTGCGAGCGCGAGCTGTCCATGGACGAGATCGTGCGCGGCTTCGAGGTCGAGCCGGGCACGTTCGTGCTGTTCGACGACGAGGAGCTGGCCGACCTGCCCCTGCCGACCGCGCGCACGGTGCACATCCTGGACTTCGTGGACCTCGGCGAAGTGGACCCCATCTACTACGACCGCACGTACTTCCTCGAGCCGGGCGAGGGCGGCGAGCGCGCGTACTCGCTTCTGCGCCGGGCGATGGCCGAGACCCGCCGCGCCGCGGTGGCCAAGGTCCTGCTGCGCACCAAGGAGACCCTCGCCGGCATCAGGGTCTTTGACGACCGCGTGCTGGCCATGCAAACCATGTATTACGACGAAGAGGTGCGGCCGGCCGACGCCGTCTTGACCCTGGACCCGGCGGCGGCGCTGGACGAGCGCGAGCTGGAGATGGCCAAGACGCTCATCGGCAACCTCGTCGCGCCGTTTTCCCCTGAGCGTTACCGGAGCGAGTACCGCGCCGCCCTGCACGACCTCATCCGCGAGCGGGTGGAGGGCCAGCGCGCGGTGCACGCCGAGAAACGGCCGGCGGCGCAGGCCGTCGACCTCATGGACGCGCTGCGCGAGAGCGTGCGCCAGGCCGAGGCCGAGCGCGGGCGGCGCGGCGGGGGCCGCGACGGCCAGGCCCGCGCCCCGGCCTGATCGCGCTCGCCAGTGCTGCCCGGCCTGATCATCCCCATGGAGCCCCGCCCGTGCCCCGAGCCCTTTGACAGCCCGCGCCACCTGTTCCAGGTGAAGTGGGACGGCGTGCGCATGCTGGCGTTCGTGGCGGCGGGGGCGGTGCGCCTCCAGAACCGGCGCCTGCGCGACCGTACCGCCCAGTACCCCGACCTCCAGGCCCTCGCCGCCGCGGTGGGCGACCACGAGGCGGTCGTCGACGGCGAGGTGGTGGCGTTCGATGGCCGCCGGCCGAGCTTCGCTGTCACCCTGCGGCGGGACCTGGCGGGGTCCGCCGACCGCGCCGCCTGGCTGGCGCGGCGGCACCCGGTGACGTTCATGGCGTTTGACCTCGTTTACCTGGATGGCCGGGACCTGCGCCCCGAGCCGCTGGAGGCGCGGCTTTCGGCCCTCGACCGCCTCCTCGGCGGCCAGGCCGCGGGCGGCGGCCGGCCCGGCGGCGGGGGCGGCGGCGGCGTGGGCGGGGGCGGCGTGGCCGTGGTCGTGGAGAGCTTCGCCGGCGGCCGGGCGCTGTTTGACGCCGTCGTCCAGGCCAACCTGGAGGGCGTGGTGGCCAAGGCCCGCGGCAGCCCGTACGTCGCGGGCAAGCGCTCGTCGCACTGGCTCAAGTTCAAGCACCGCCGCCGGCAGCTGTGCGCCGTGGGCGGCTACATCGTCTCAGGCGGCCGCCCCGCCGCCCTGCTCATGGGCGCCTACGCCGGCGACCGCTTGGTCTACATCGGCCGCGTGGGATCCGGGCTCAGCGAGCGCGACCGCGACCTCCTGGCGCCGGTGCTGGCCGCCGACCGCGGGCCGTGCCCGTTCGACCCGCCGCCGCGCCTGCCGCCGGCTGCGCGGCGCTGGGTGGCGCCCCGCCTGGTGGCCGTCGTGCGTTTCGCCGAGTGGACGGAGGGCATGCACATGCGCGCGCCGTCGCTGGAGGGCTTCAGTGACCAGCCGCCCGCCGCGTGCCGGCTGTGAGGGTGGGCCAAGGGTGGGCGAAGGGCCGGCCAGGGGGTCGGCAAAAGGTCGGCAAAGGGTCGGCGAGAGGAGGTGCGGGCGCATGACCGTCCGTCGCGTGCCCGTCGAGATCGACGGCCGCACTTTCAGCGTCGGCAACCTCGACAAGGTCCTGTGGCCCGCCGACGGCTACACCAAGGCCGACCTCATGCGTTACTACCTCGATGTCGGCCCGCACCTCCTGCCGCACCTGGCCGGCCGGCCCCTGGTGTTCACGCGCTACCCCGACGGCATCAGCGGCCCGTCGTTTTACCAGAAGGATATCCCGGCGGGGGCGCCCGGCTGGGTCCGGACCTTCCCCTACCGGGCTTCGACCGGCCGCGTGCTCGACTTTGTCCTGTGCCCGGACCTGGCGACCCTGGCGTGGGTCGCCAGCCAGGCGTGCATCGAGATCCATCCCTGGCTGTCGCGCGCCACGACGCTCGACAGCCCTGACTGGGCGGTCTTTGACCTTGACCCGGCGCCGCCGGCCACGTTCGCTGACGCCCTGCCGCTGGCGTTCGCGCTGCGCCGCATCCTGGGCGAGCTGGGGCTCTCAAGCGTGCCTAAAACCACCGGCGCCACCGGCATCCACATCTACGTCCCGCTTGCGCCCGGCTACACCTACCGCCAGGCCCGCGAGTTCGTGCGCCGCGTGGCCATGGTCTTGAAGCGCGCCTTCCCCGCCCGCGTCACCCTGGAGCGCCCCGTCGACAGGCGCGCCGGGCGCGTGTACATCGACTACCTGCAGAACGTGCGCGGCAAGACGCTGGTGGCGCCCTACGGCGTGCGGCCGTCGCCGGGGGCACCGGTGTCGACGCCCGTGACGTGGGACGAGCTTGTGACCGTCGATCCGCGCCGCTTCACGATCCTCACCGTGCCGCGGCGCGTCAGGGACCGCGGCGACCTCTTCGCGGCCGCCCTGGCGTTTTCCGGCCGGATTCCCGGCGAATTGCTGCCGGACGTGCCCCACCCGCCCCAGCGCTACCCACGGGTAGGGGCGGCCCACCCGGCGTACACTACCCCCAGGCTACCGAAAGGGGGGTGAGACGTCTGAGCAGGCGAACGCGAGTGCACCTTGTGGTGGGCGCCGCGCCTTCCCTGGAGCATCTCAAGTACGACGTCTGCGAGGATCTGGGCTTCATCGACAACCAGAGCCGCGACCCGGCCGCGCTGCGCCGGTTCCTGGAGCGCAGGAAGGCCGAGGTCGCCGCCGAGCTGGGCCTTGACGGCCGCATCGCCAGCGCCGGCTGGCCGAACATGACCAGCCGCGAATGCGGCATGGTGGGCGGTCACATCGGCGGGCCGATCGGCGGCCAGATGGTGCGGCGGTTGATCGAGCTGGCCGAGCGCCGCCTCGGGTAGCCTTAAGGCGGGGTTTCCCCGCCTTTTTCTATCCCGCCGTCCCCAGGGTCAGCCCCTCAACGCTCGGCCCTTTTTGGCCGAAGAGATCCCTGGGGGGCCTGGCGTATGGATCTAGCAACCCTGCTCGGCTTAATCATGGCGGTGGCCTCCGTCCTTGTAGCCAACATGATGGAGGGCGGGTCACTCGCGTCGCTCGTCAACACGTCGGCGTTCATCCTGGTCGTCTTCGGGACGCTGGGCGCGACGATCATCTCGTTTTCCCTCCAGGACACCCTGGGGCTGCCCAAGCTGCTCATGATCACCCTGTTCAACAAGCAGCAGAACCCCCTCAACGTGATCGACATGCTCGTCAGCTGCGCCGAGAAGGCGCGCCGCGAGGGTTTGCTCGTCCTGCAGGAATCGCTCACCGGCAAGGAGGACCCCTTCCTGGTCCGCGGGATGAACCTGGTCATCGATGGCGCTGACCCGGCCCTGGTGCGCGGCATCCTGGAGACGGACCTCGCCTTCCTGGAGCGGCGCCACAGCACCGGCGCCGGCGTCTTCGAGACCGCCGGCGGCTACGCCCCGACCATGGGCATCATCGGCACTGTGATGGGGCTCGTGCAGGTGCTGGGCAAGCTCGAAAACCCGTCCGAACTCGGCCCGGCGATCGCGGTGGCGTTCCTGGCGACCTTCTACGGCATCGCCAGCGCCAATATGCTCTGGCTGCCGCTGGCGGCCAAGCTCAAGCTGCGCAACAAGGGTGAGACCCTCATCAAGGAGCTGATGATCGAGGGCATGCTGTCGATCCAGGCCGGTGAGAACCCGCGCATCGTGCGCGAGAAGCTGGAGGCGTTCCTGGCCCCCAAGTTCCACCGCGAGGCGAAGGACGCCAAGGACGCCAAGGATAACCAGGAGCAGGAGGCCGAGCGCAAGGCCGGCTGAAGGGAGGTGCGCCGGTGGCGAGGAGGCTTCTGGCGCGCGGCGAGGAGGGCGGGGGCGGCGGCCACGCCGGCAGCGGCGCCGGCCGCTGGCTTCTGACCTACGCCGACCTCATCACCCTGCTGATGGTGTTCTTCGTCGTCATGTACTCGGTGTCGCGCGTGGACGTGGCGCGCTACGAGGCGCTGGCCGGCTCCCTGCGCGAGTCATTCCTTGACATCGCGCCCGGCCGCGAGGCCGGCACCGGGCTCCTGAGCGGCGGCTCGGCCATCGTCGGGGCCGGCCGCGGCGGGCTGAACGAGCTGGAGAGGATGGGGCACGACATCGCCGCGGCCGCGAAGGCCGGGTCCTACGGCGACAAGATAGGCGTGTACTACGGCGAGAGGGGGCTGACGATCAGCCTCGGCGCCGTGCTGTTCGACCTCGGCCAGGCGACGATCCGCCCCGACGGGGCCGAGATCCTGAAGCAGGTTGCCGTTTACCTGGCCAAGGTCCCCAACTGCATCAGCGTCGAGGGGTACACCGACGACCTGCCCATCGCCACGACGATATTCCCGAGCAACTGGGAGCTTTCGGCCTGCCGGGCGACAAACGTCGTGCACTTCCTGGCGCGCACGCAGGGGCTCAGGCCGGACCGGTTCCTGATCATCGGCTACGGCGAGTACCGGCCGGTGGTGCCCAACGACACCGAGGTCAACCGCGCCAAGAACCGGCGCGTCGACATTGTGGTGCTGTCCAAGCCGCCGGCCACCGGCCTGGGCGAGGAGGTCACCGGGCCACCGTCCGCGGTCCCGGTCCCCCCGCCGGTCTCGGATCGGCAGTGACCGGGCGACCAGGGCTCTAGTCAGTCATCCGCGTTGCAGCGACAATAGCACCCGTTGGCCAGGGCGATGGCCCAGCGGAGCGGCGGCCGGGGCGCAAGGCGCCCCGGCTGCTCCACGCTTGCGGCGCGGTGAGGGCCCGTCTTTTGCCACTTGGCCGCTCATAGGCTGTGGCAGGGGCGGTCGTTGCCGGCGCCCGGTGACCCGCCGCGGCGGTGGGGGGTGGCTCCGTGGTCAACCTGCTGTGGGTCCTGATGATCGCGGCGGGCGCCGCGGTGGCCGCATCTCACGGGCGGATCGGCGTCGTCACCGACGCCGCCCTGGCTTCGGCGCGGCAGGCGGTCGAGATGATGCTCGGGCTGATCGGCGTGATGGCGCTGTGGATGGGGGTGATGCGGGTCGCCGAGGAGGCCGGCCTCATCCGCCTCCTGGCGCGGGCCCTGGCCCCCGTCGCGCGCGTGCTCTTCCCGTCCATCCCGCGCGGCCACCCGGCCCTCGGCACGATCGTCATGAACGTCGCCGCCAACCTCCTCGGCCTGGGCAGCGCGGCGACGCCGTTCGGCCTCAAGGCGATGCAGGAGCTGCAGACACTCAACGACGACCCTGAGACGGCCACTGACGCGATGTGCACCTTCCTGGCCATAAACACCTCCAGCGTCACGCTGATCCCGGCCGCCGTGCTGGCGTTGCGCGCCGAGGCCGGCTCGCTCAACCCCGCCGCGATCGTCGGCCCGACCCTGGTCGCCACCTGCTGCTCGACGCTCGCCGCCGTCCTCGCCGACGCCGCCCTGCGCCGGCTGGGGCGCCGGGGGCGCGGGCCGGCGGGGGCGGGGCGGCCAGGGCCGGCGGCGCCGCCAGGGCAGGCGGGGCGGCCGCGAGGGGGGCCACCAGGTCGTGCTTGAGCTGCTGAACGCGGCGTCGACGTGGGCCATACCGGTCATGCTCGTGGGCATCCTGCTCCTGGGCTACCTGAAGCGCGTCAGGGTGTATGAGGCGTTCGTGGCCGGGGCCGCCGAGGGCTTCAACGTCGCCGTGCGCGCCATCCCATATGTGGTGGGGATGCTCGTGGCGCTGGGCGTGTTTCGCGACACTGGGGCGCTCGGACTCGTGGTGGGGGCGCTGCGGCCGGTGCTCGGTCCCCTGCGCGTGCCCGGGGAGATACTGCCGATGGCCATCATCCGCCCATTGTCAGGCGGCGGCGCCATGGCGGTGGTGGCCGACGTCATCCGCACCCACGGGCCGGACTCCTTCCTGGGCCGCCTGGCCTCGGTGATGATGGGCTCGACTGACACGACGTTTTACATCCTGACCCTGTACTTCGGCTCCGTCGGCGTGCGCCGCGCCCGGCACTCGGCGGCCGCCGGGCTCATCGGCGACTTCTTCGGCTTCGCCGCGTCGCTCCTGGTCTGCCGCATCATGTTCGGCGGATGACGGCGGGGATGCCGCGGCCGCTGGTCCAGGGCCGGCGGCTGGTCTGGGGCCGTCCGCGGGAATGGATGTGGCGCCCTGGGAGCTGCAACTGCAGGCGTTGCAGCACCGCTTCTTCGCGGTTGAAGCCAAGGCGGTAGAGTTCCCCATCAGCGCCCAGGAGCAAGGGCATCTCGGAGTAGTCCTCGAAGCCAGCCATGTCCAGGTAGGCCTGAATCACCCGCCCGTCGGTCTCCAGGGCGAAGACGACAAGCTTCCTGGTGCGCGATGGGTCGCAGGCTATCGCCAGCAAGCGGCCCTGCCTGTCATACCCCAAGAGGGTCATTCCAAGAAGCTCGTTCTCATACTCGTCCGTTCCGACGGTCAGCACGACCTCCCCGCTGCCGTTTGGCCTGAGGAGGGGCACCCCGCGTTGCCAGATCTCGTCCGATACCCGACAGGTCGACTTGACCTGGCCGGACGGACTCAACGCGATGACCACGTCCCCTACGGCATCGTAGACGTACCAGTCGCCCGCGCCGTCCACGGCTAGTGACCGCCCCTCTGACAACCCCCGTACGGCAACAGCTCTGGCCATCTTGGTGCCGCGGAACTCGGCCACCCGGCACTTGAGCGTGTCCAGGATGAGGACGGCGTCCTTGGTGACCGTGTAGGCCCCCGGGATTCTGTGTTCCGCCCCCTCAGGCATGTCGACCCCGAGTGCCTGGGGGTCACTGCCCAGGGGCACCGAGAGCACGGTCTCCACGGCAACTTGGGCCAATGTCACGCGGCTTGGCGCCGGGGCGCTGCACCCTCCCGCGGCTGACAGGACCGTGATCAACGCTGTGCCAACAACTGCCGCCAGGCGACGTGTGGGCATGAGCAGTTGTCACCCCTCCCTTGTGGCGTGGCTGCCAAGGCGTTCGACGACTGGTGAGAAAGGTCCTTCTGCAGTCTGACCGGGGTCATTCCACGCCACAGCGCCCAGGCCCCACGTGGTCGGCTTGCCCTGGGTTCCCACAGTCACCGAGGGCGTACAAGGATCGCGGCCGGTGCCCCGCGAAGTTCCCTGGATTGGGGAAGGCTAGTTGTGGGGGTAAGGCCGTGAAGGAACGCAGGTCGCCAGCTTCGCCCGGCTCATCGAGGCCGGGACGGCCGCCGCGGGGGGCACCCAGGGGGACGACTAAGGGGGCACCCAAGGGTTCACCGCGGCCGCCGCGGGGGGCGCCCAAGGGCGCCGCGGGGCCCGAGCGCCTGCACAAGGTCCTGGCGCGCGCCGGCGTGGCCTCGCGCCGCCACGCCGAGGAGATGATCGCCGCCGGCCGCGTGGCTGTGAACGGCGAGGTCGTGCGCGAGATGGGCGTGCGCGTCGACGCCGCGCGCGACAGCATCGCCGTCGACGGCCGGCCGCTGCCGCCCCCGCCGCGCGCCGCGTACTTCGCCCTCAACAAGCCCCCAGGCGTGATCAGCAGCGCCCGCGACTCACTGGGGCGGCAAACCGTCGTCGACCTCATCCCCGGCGCCGGGCGGCTGTACCCGGTGGGGCGGCTTGACGCCGACAGCGCGGGGCTCGTCCTCCTCACCAACGACGGCGAGCTTGCCCACGGCCTCACGCACCCGCGCTTCGGCGTGCCCAAGGTGTACGCCGTCGAGGTGAGCGGCGTCCCCGGCGCGGCGGCGCTCACCCGGCTGCGCAACGGCGTGGAGCTGGATGACGGGCCGACGGCGCCGGCCGGGGTCGAGCTCGTCGAGCAGGGCGCGGCTCGGGTCATCTTGCGCATCACGATCCGCGAGGGGCGGAAGCGCCAAGTGCGGCGCATGTTAGACGCCGTCGGCTGCCCGGTGCAGCGCCTGACGCGCGTGGCCATCGGCCCGCTGCGGCTGGGGGACCTGAAGCGCGGGGCGTGGCGGCCGCTGACCGGCGCGGAGGTGGCGGCGTTGCGCTCGGCGGTGGCGGCCGGGGGGCGGCGGCCGGGGGCGCGGCCGCCGCGGGCAGCGCGGGCGCCGCGCGGGGCGGGGACCGGGGGGCCCCGCGGGCAGGAATGATTTCTCATGCGGCGAAGAGAATACGGCCAGGGACGGGGGGTGAAGAGGGTGTCCAGGTGGGCGCTCCTGGTCATCGACATGCTGAACGACTTCGTCACGGCGGGCGGCGCGCTGAACTGCGGGCCGGCGGCAGGCGCGGTCATCCCCGCCGTCGCCGCCCAGGTCGAGCGGGCGCGGCGCGCGGGGGCGCCGGTCATTTTCGCCTGCGACCGGCACCGCAAGGATGACTCGGAGTTTCAGATGTTCCCACCCCACTGCATCGAGGGCACGCCGGGGGCCGAGGTCTGCGCCGGGCTTGAGAGGCAGCCGGGCGACGTGATCGTGCCCAAACGCCGGTTTTCGGCGTTCTATGGCACCGCGCTTGACCACGACCTGCGCGAGCTGGGTGTCGATGAGCTGGTGCTGGTCGGCGTGTGCACGAACATCTGCGTCCTGTACACGGCATCCGACGCGCGCATGCGCAACTACCGCGTGACCGTGCCCAGAGACGCCGTGGCCACGTTCGACCCCGAGGCCGGGGCGTGGGCCCTGCGGCAGATGGAGAAGGTGCTGGGGGTCAACGTGACCGGGGGGTAGGGGCCGGGCGGCATGGGGGCCGGGCGGCAGAGGAGCGGCGAGGGGGTGCGCCTGGTTGGGAAAGGATAGCGCCAGGGCGGCGCTGCGGTCGCTGCAGCAGGTGAGCGAGCTTGCGGTCGACCCCGCTCGGCCGTTCTACTCCGCCGAGCACGGCGAGATCGAGGCCGGCCAGACCACCGACATATACTTCGTGCGCACGTATGAGCTTTTGGACCGCATGGGGCTGGTCGCGACGCCCGTGGTCGCCGAGGTATTCGCCACGCGGGCGGGGGTCGCGTGCGGGGTCGAGGAGTGCCTGAACCTCCTGCGCGGGCGCGCCGTGGAGGTCTGGGCCCTGGACGAGGGGACGGAGTTTGAGCCCAAGGACGTGCTCCTGCGCATCGCCGGCCCGTACGGCGAGTTCGGGCTCTATGAGACGCCGCTTTTGGGCTTTCTGGCGTCCGGGTCGGGCTGGGCGGCGGCGGCGCGCGAGTGCAAGCGCGCCGCGGGCGAGCGGCCGGTGGTGTGCTTCGGCGCCCGGCACGTGCACCCGGCGGCGGCGCCGGCCATGGAGCGCGCCGCGCTCGTCGGCGGCGTCGACGGCGTGAGCTGCATCCTGGCGGCCAAGCTCGCCGGGTGCGAGCCCATGGGCACCATGCCGCACGCGGTGATACTCATCGTCGGCGACACGGTCGAAGTGGCGCGCGCCTACCACCGGCTGATGCCGCCTGGGGCGCCGCGCATCGTGCTCGTGGACACGTTCCACGACGAGGCCGAGGAGACGCTGCGCGTGGCCGAGGCCCTGGGCAAGGACCTCTACGGGGTGCGCCTGGACACGCCGGGCGAGCGCGGCGGGGTGACGCCGGACCTCGTGCGCGAGGTGCGCGCGCGCCTTGACCAGGCCGGCCACCACGACGTGAAGGTGTTCGTGTCAGGCGGGATAAACCCGCCGCGCATCGTGGAGCTTGCCGCCGCCGGGGCGGACGCCTTCGGCGTCGGCAGCTACATATCGTCGGCGCGGCCGGTGGACATGACCATGGACCTCAAGGTGGTGCGCGGCCGGCCCATCGCCAAGCGCGGCCGCATCCCGGGTCTTACGCCGTCACCGCGCCTGAAGCGCCGGCTGTAAAGCCGGACGCGGCGCCGGCTCCAGCGCCGGCCACCAGACTAACACGGGGAGGTTCGGGGGAGTTGGACAAATCGCCGCAAATCGCTGAACTCAAGCCGCCGCAACGCACGCTCATGGGTCCAGGCCCCAGCGACGTCGACCCCCGCGTACTGCGGGCGATGGCCGCGCCGCTCGTGGGCCACCTCGACCCCGCGTTCCTGGAGATCATGAACGAGGCGATGGAGCTCCTGCGCTACGTATTCGAGACAAAGAATCAGCTCACGATACCGATGTCGGGCACCGGCAGCGCCGGCATGGAGACGTGCTTCGTGAACCTCATCGAGCCCGGCGACAGGGTGGTGGTCTGCGTCAACGGCCTCTTCGGCGAGCGCATGGCCGATGTCGCGGCCCGCTGCGGGGCCGAGGTCGCGCGCGTCGAGGCGCCGTGGGGGCGGACGATCGACCCCGCCGACGCGCGCAAGGCGCTGCGCGGCGGGCGGCCGACGAAGATCCTGGCGGTGGTCCTGGCCGAGACGTCGACCGGGGTGTGGCAGCCGCTGGCGGAGCTTGAGCGGGCGGCGCACGAGGCGGGGGCGCTCTTCCTGGTCGACGCCGTGACCGCCCTGGGCGGCATCCCGGTGGCCATCGACGCGTCGCGCATCGACGCCTGCTACGCCGGCACCCAGAAGTGCCTGAGCTGCCCGCCCGGCCTGGCGCCGGTGACGTTCAACGAGGAGGCGCGCAAGGTCGTGCGCGGCCGCAAGGGCAAGGTGCAGAGCTGGTACCTGGACCTGAACATGATCGAGAACTACTGGGGCAAGGAGCGCTTCTACCACCACACGGCGCCGGTGACCATGGTGTACGCGCTGCGCGAGTCGCTGCGCCTCATTGCCGAGGAGGGCCTCACGGCGCGGTTTGAGCGCCACGCGCAAAACGGCGCCGCCCTGCACGCCGGGCTGGAGGCGATGGGCCTCAAGCTTCACGCCGAGGCGGGCCACCGGCTGCCGGTCCTGACCTCGGTCGCCGTCCCGGACGGCGTTGACGACATCGCCGTCCGCCGGGCGCTGCTCAATGACTTCGGCATCGAGATCGGCGGCGGGCTCGGGCCCCTGAAGGGGCGCATCTGGCGCGTGGGGCTCATGGGCCACACCTCGCGCCGGCAAAACGTCGCCCTGTTCCTGACCGCGCTGGAGGGCATCCTCGGGCGCCTGGGGTTCGGCGTCAGGCCGGGCGCGGCGTGGCAGGCGGCGACGCGGGTCTACGGCGGGTAGAGCGGTAGAGCGGTAGAGCGGTAGAGCGGGAGGCCTGCGGCGGGTAGAGCGGGAGGTCGCGGGGAGGGAGCATCATGGCTACATCAGACCAGCGGCGGCCGCCGGCAGCCAGCCCGGCGGCCGGCGCGGCGCCCGGCGCGGCGCCCGCGCAGGCGGCGGCAAAGCCCGCCGGGACGAGCACGCTCGCCGTGCACGCCGGCCGGGCCGAATCGCCCGCCAAGCCGTTCGGTGACCCCATATACCAGGTGGCGGCGTTCACGTTCCCCAGCGTGGCCGCGTCTGACGCCACGTTCGCGGGCAGCGTCCCCGGCCACGTGTACACGCGGTTCGGCAACCCCAACACCGACGCCCTCGCCCAGGGCGTGGCCGCGCTGGAGGGCGCCCCGGCGGGGGCGGCCTTCGCCTCGGGCATGGGCGCGATCACCTGCCTCATCCTCGCCGCCGCCGGGCCGGGAAGCCACATCGTGGCGCAGGCCGACGTGTATGGCGGGACGCGCCACCTCCTGGCCGGCGAACTCGGCCGGCTGGGGTTTTCGACGACCTTCGCCGACGGCGCCGAGGTGCCGGCGTTTCGCGCCGCCTGCCGCGCTGACACGCGCATCTTCCTGGTCGAGACGGTGTCCAACCCGCTCCTGCGCGTGGCCGACATCGCGGGCCTGGCGGCCCTGGCGGCCGAGCGCGGGGCGGTCCTGGTGGTCGACAACACCTTCGCCACGCCGTGCCTTTTCCGGCCGCTCGCCGAGGGGGCGCACGCCGTCGCGCACAGCGCGACAAAGGCCCTGGGCGGGCACGGCGACCTCACCGCGGGGGTCATCGCGGGCCCGGCTGACCTTGTCGGGCGGGCGCAGAAGATCGGCATCGGCATGGGGTTCTCGCTCGACCCGTTCGCGGCCTGGCTCGCCTGTCGCGGCATCAAGACGCTGGCCCTGCGCGTGGAGCGCAGCTCGGCCAACGCCCTGCACTGCGCCGGCTTTCTGGCCGGTCACCCGGCGGTGGCGGCGGTGTTTTACCCCGGGCTGCGCTGTCACCCGGAGCACGAGCGGGCGCGGCGCATGTTCTCGGGCGTCTTCGGGTCGATGCTCAGCTTCACCCTGCTCGGCGGGCTTGAGGCCGTCGAGCGCTTCGTGGCCCGCGCGCGCCTCATTCGCTTTGTGCCCAGCCTCGGCGACGTCGCGACCACGGTCACGCACCCGGCCTCGACCTCGCACCGCTCGATTGCGCCCGAGGAGCGGCGGCGCATGGGCATCGAAGACGGGCTCCTGCGCCTGTCGCTGGGCATCGAGGACGCGCACGACATCCTCTCCGACCTCGACCTGGCGCTGTAGCGGCTGAGGAGGCCGGCGGCTCTGGAGGCGCAACCGGGCGGCGGGATAAGCGCCGCGCGCGCCGCATAGGGTTTACGTAGAAACCCTGGACGGGGTGTGAGACCATGCGCGGGCCGGAGCGACCCGGGGGCGGCCTCCGGCGTCTGGTGAGGCGGCTCGAGCGCGGCGCGCTGCGCCTTCTGGTGCTCTCCCTGGCGGCGCTGGCGCTTTGCCAGTACCTGTGGGGAGAGCGCGTCCAGACCACCTTCCTGCCCGACCCATCCCTCATGGAGAGCTGGCCCGCGGACGGCGATGTCGCCGCCGGCCGGCTGGACGTGCTGCTCGTCAGCCGCCCGGCCGCGCCCGGCGTCGCGCTGCTGGTCAACGGCCGGCGGGTCGCCGAGTTCACCGCCGCGCGGGTCAGCGCCGCCGTGAATGACGGCGACGTTCTGGCCGTGGACGCGCGTGGATTCGCGGAATCGCTGGCCTTCCGCGTCGTCGGCGCCTCGCCGCGGCTCGTGCGGCCCACCCCTGGCCAGAGGTTCACGGCGCGTGACGCCCTGGTCGAGGTCGCGGTGGTGCGCATCGGGCCGTGACGGCGCGCCCATGCCGCAGTCTCCGCCCGGCAGGAACTACCATTCGACAGCCCGGCGAATTTCCGGGCCCTCTCTTGACAAACAGGAAGTGGCTGTGCTACCATATTATTGCAGTCCGGGATACGCGGGCTTTACGGGCAGCGATCTCTGTCGACATCGGCTTACACCACGCGCACTAGCCCGGCTGCCCACACTTCGCGAAGGAGGGTGCGTATGCAGTCGGGCAGGGGCGTGGTGCTTATTTTTGGCGCGCGGGAGCTTAAGGAGCTGGCCATACGGACCTTTCTTGGGTCGGGGCACCTGCTGGCCATCGCCGACGAGGCGACAAACCCCAACCTCGCGTGGGCCGATGTGCCCATCGTGCTGCCTGACTTCAATGATACCGCGGCCGCCGTGGCGGCGGTGACGAGGAAGGTCGGCGCTGAGCAGGTGCTGGCCGTCGTGAGCCTGTGGGACCTCTTCCTGCCCCTGGCCGCGGCCGTGGCCGGGCGCTACAACCTGCCCTACCTGACCCCTGATGCCCTGGCCCTCTTGCGCAACAAGCACCTGATGCGCCAGCGCCTGGCTGAGCGCGGCGCGCCGTGCCCGGGCTTCCAGGCGCTCGGCAGCTGGGGCGAGGCCCAGGACGCCGCGCGCCGCCTGGGGTACCCGCTGGTACTCAAGCCCACCGACCGCGCCGGCAGCATCGGCGTCATCCGCGTCGACGACGACGCCCACCTGCGCCGGGCCTTCGACGAGATCCGCCCGTACTCGCGCAACGGCGTGCTCCTGGCCGAGGAGTTCATGACCGGCGGCGAGGTCAGCGTCGAGTGCTACGCGTACCGGGGCGAGCCGCGGGTGGTGACGGTGACTGACAAGCTGGTGACCGACGGCCCGTACTTCGTTGAGATGGGCCACACCCTGCCGTCGCGCCTCGAGCCGGCGACGCGCGACGCGGCGGCGGAGGCGGCGCGGGCGGCGGTGCGGGCGCTGGGGGTGGACGGCATCGTGTGCCACGCCGAGGTCCGGCTCACGCCGCGGGGCCCGCGGGTGGTCGAGGTCAACGGCCGCCCTGGCGGCGACCTGATCCCCGAGCTGGTCCTGCGCGCCCTGGGCGTGAACCTGTACCAGGTGGCGCTCGACCTGGCGCTGGGCCGTGAGCCTGACGCGCGGCCGGCGCGCGCCGGCGGCGGGGCGATCCGCTTCCTCGGCGGCCCGTCCGGGTGCGTGCGCGAGGTGCGCTACCCGGCCTCCGACCAGCTCCCGAGCGAGGTCGTGAGGCTGACGATTAGCGTGCGGCCCGGCCAGACCCTGGGGCCGGTGATCGACAACGACGTGCGCCGCGGCTTCGTCCTGGCCGTGGCCGCTGACCCGGACCGGGCGGCGCAGGTGGCCGAGGACGTCAGGGACTCGATTACCGTCGACGTCAGTGCCGCGGCATCCGCATGACTTCACCGCACGACTTCACCGCATGACTTCACCGCGATGCGACGGGGGGGGGTAGGCGCGATGAAACGACCTGGGGGGGCGTCGGGCGACCGTTTCGTGATCTTGGACCTTGAGCCCCACTTCAACAACGACGGCGTTTCCTGGGCAAGAAACCTCGTCGACGGGGGGTTCAACGTCTGGGGCATAAGCTACCCAGCCGAGGCGCTGCCGGCCGCCGGGTCGGTGGTCGTCTGGGACGTGCCGTTCGTTTTCCCGTCAAAGGACGACGGGCGCCCCAACAACATGGCCATGGAAGGCCAGCGGCTGCCCGTGCCGCCCGGCCGCTACCGCTGGCTCAACCTCCTCGGCGCTTCAGAGAACCGCTGCGAGGACCTCATCACCCTCGTCCACGCCGGCGGGCCGGAGAAGGTCTTCCTGGGCCTGGCTGACTGGTGGACGGGCGGCACCCCGTACTTCGGCGAGCGGGTGGCGTTCCGGTCGGAGACGGCCCACTACCCCAGCCACGTGCAGGAGCGCATGCCCCTCACCCTGTGGTTCCAGAGGCTCAGGCTTGACGAGTCGCGGGCGCTCAAGGCCATCGCGTGGCCGGACAACCCGGCGATGCACGTTTTCAGCCTCACCCTCACCAGGGCGGTGGCAGCAGGAAGGAAAGGGTGAGCGGCATGAGAATAGTATTGGACGGTGTGTCCCTGTATTACCACGAGGTGGCATCCGCCCTGTACTACGTCCTGGGCAGCCTGTACCGCTATCACGGCTACCGCCAGCTCGAGCTGGCGCTGGGCACGGTGTGGGACTTCTACTTCCGCGACGGCGAGCCGGTGCGGTTCGAGTACTGCTTCCCGGGTCCCGGCGCGACCCTGGCGCAAAACCTGTTCCCGTACCACGGGGTGGAGGCGGCGTGGCGGACGGAGTCAGACCCTGACGCCGCGTGGCGGACGGTGCGCGACCGGCTGGACCGGGGCGAGCCGGTGGTGGTGGCGGTGGACAACTTCTACCTGCCCTTCCGCCCGGCGTACCAGGACGTCCACACCAACCACCTGCTGGTGGTGTACGGGTACGACGAGGAGGCGGGGCTGGCATACGTGCTGGACGCCACGCCGCCGGCGTACAAAGGCCCGCTCAAGCTTGACGAGCTGGCCCAGGCGCGCTCGTCCCGGAACCCGCGCGAAAGCGACCGGCACATGTTCTTCACCCAGACGCCGATCGCCGGCCGCTGGCTGGACGCGAGCTTCCCCGCCGCGCCGCGCGAGGTGGACGAGCCCCTGCTGCGGCGGGTCATCGCGGACAACCTCAAGCGCATGGCCATGGTCTCCCAAGACGACGGCCTGCTCCTTGGCCTGGCGGGGATGCGGGCGCTCGGCGGGCGCCTGCGGGGGCTCGCGCGCCGGGCCGGCGAGGAGGGCGCCGCCCGGGAGGCGGAGGACCTGACCGCCTTCATCTTCGGGCGCATGCTGGGGACGCGCGCGTTCCACGCTGACTTCCTTTACAGCGCCGCCTGCATCCTGGGCGATCCCCGCGTGCGCCGGGCGGCGCGGGACCTGGAGATAGCGGCCCACGGCTGGGTCGCGACGCGGATCATGCTGGGCAAGGGCTCGCAGGGCGACCTCGCTGACATGGCGTCGCGGGTCGCGCGGCGGGTTCTGGGGATCGCTGACCGCGAGGAGTCGGCCTGCGAGCAGCTGGCGGCGGTCGTGGATTGACGGTGCGGGCGCGGGGGCGGATGGGTCTTAACCGATGGGGGGGCGGAGCATGGCAGGGGGGCGGAGCATGGCAGGGGGGCGCGGCATGGCAGGGGGGCGCGGCATGGCAGGGTCGGGGAAGCAGCGGCACTTCTACGGCTGGACGATCGTCGGCGCGGCGTTCGTGATCCTCGGCGTGCTGTTCGGGATCCAGTACTCCTTCCCGGTGTTCTTCCTGACGATCCTGGAGGAGTTCGGCTGGAGCCGGGCGGCGACGTGGGGCGTGTCGTCCCTGAACCTGATGTGCGGGGCGATAAGCTACCCACTGATCGGCATCGCCATCGACCGCTTCGGCTCACGCGTGGCGATGCCGCTGGGCGCGATGATACTGGCCGCAGCGTTGGGGCTCTCCGCGACCGTCACCAGGCTGTGGCAGTGCTACGTGCTGTTCGGCGTCCTGGTGGCGGTGAGCGTGCCGTTCGTGCAGCTCTCGATCATGGTCATCCTGACCAACTGGTTCGTGCGCCGGCGGGGCACGGTCTTCGGGCTGGCGTACTCAGGCATCGGCGCCGGCCTGTTCGCGATCCTGCCCGCCGCCCAGTACGCGATCCTGTGCGTGGGTTGGCGGTGGACGTTCATCATCTGCGCCCTGCTCGTGCTCGCCGTGGTGCTGCCGGTCGGGCTGCTCGTGAAGCCGCGGCCGCAGGACATGGGCCTGCTGCCCGACGGCGACGTGCCGGGCGAGGCGGGCCAGGCGCCCACCCCGGCGTCAGGACGCGCCCAGGGCAGCGTGGTCATGGACGCGAGGTGGGCCGAGACAGAATGGACGCTCAGACGCGCCATGCTGACCAGGCAGTTCTGGTTCCTGTTTTTGGGCAACCTGTGCGTCGGCGTCCTGGATGAGGCGATATACCAGCACCTGATCCCGCACGCGCAGGCGGTGGGCTACTCGCCGATGGTGGCAGCGACGATCATGAGCCTGGTCTCGGCGCTTTACCTGGTGGGGCAGCTCGCCGGCGGGCTCCTCTCCGACCGGTACGGGCGCGAGTGGATCATCACCGCCTCCGGCCTGGCCTCGCTCCTGGGCATCGCGGCCGCGGCCCTGACGCGCGACCCGGCCCAGCCGTTCATGTACGGCACGGTGGTGCTGTACGGGGCGGGGCTGGGGGCGACGATCTCGGCCAAGTCCGCCACCTGGGGCGATGTCTTCCAGGGACGGCACTTCGGCTCGATCACCGGCCTGCTCGCGGTCGCCTATTCAGTGGGCGGCGCATTCATCGCCTGGTTCGGCGGGTACCTTTACGACCTCACGGGCACTTATAGGGTCACGTTCGTCCTGGCCATGGCCGCGGCCCTGGCGTGGGCCATCTCGATCTGGGTGGTGGCGCCGCGCCGCATCAGGCGCATCGGCGGCAGGGCGGCGCGATCCGGCGCGGCCGGCTGAGGCCGCTGGGGACCACACCTGAAAGCTTCCTTTTGACCCGCCGTAGGCCGGGCCGCCAGAAACAAATGCGCAACAGGTCGCCCCGCCCCCCGGAAAGTCCCGGGGCGGCGCCGGGCGCGAGGGGGAGTAACACGTGAGACTGGCCCTGGCCGGCGGGAAGCCGGTGACGAGCAGAGACGCGCGGCCGCGGTGGCCGGTGGTGACATCGGCCGAGCGGGAGGCCGTGCAGCGCGTCCTCGATGGCGGCAAGTTCACCGCCACGACGCGCGGCGAGCAAGAGGTCAAGCACCTGGAGCGGGAGTACGCCCAGTACGTGGGCAAACGCTACTGCATCGCCGTTTCCTCGGGCACCTCCGCCCTGCACGCCGCCGTGGCGGCGGCGGGGGTCGGGCCGGGCGACGAGGTCGTGGTGCCGGCCCTGACGTTCATGGCGCCGGCGGTGGCGGCGTTGCACCACCAGGGCATCCCCGTCTTCGCCGACATCGACCCGGTCACGTACAACATGGACCCGCGGGCGGCCGAGGCGGTCATCACCGACCGCACGCGCGCGGTCCTGCCCGTTCACCTGCACGGGCTGCCCGTCGACATGGACGAGTTCATGGCGCTAGGCAAGCGGCGCGGGGTCGTGATCATCGAGGACACGTCGCAGGCGCACGGGGCGCTGTACAAGGGGCGCAAGGTCGGGGGCATCGGGGACATCGCCGCCGGCAGCATCATGGCCGCCAAGAACCTGCCGGCCTGCGGCGAGGGCGGGCTGCTGGCCACAGACGACCCCGGCTACCGCGAGCGCGCCGACATGATCCGGCAGTTCGGCGAGGTCGTCCACGAGAACGAGGAGCGGCAGTACAACTCCCTGACCATGGGCTGGAACTACCGCATGAACCCGATCCAGGCGGCGTTCGCGCGCTGCCAGCTCGAGCGGCTTGATGAGAAAAACCTCGGCCGCCAGGAGCTCATCGCGGAGTTCACACGGCGCCTGGCCGAGCTGCCCGGGCTCTTGCCGCCGGTGGTGCCACCCGACCGCACCCACGTGTACTACCTGTTCCGCTTCCGGGTCGACCCGGCGGCGGCGGGGCTTTCTGGCCTCGAGGTCGGGCGCTTCCGGCTGGCGGTGCACCGGGCGGCGTGGGCCGAAGGGGTCGTGCTGGGCGAGTACCAGAACGCCCCGGTCCCCGGCCAGGACCTGTTCCAGCGCCGGGAGGGCTACGGTCGCGGCTGCCCCTGGACCTGCCCGCACGCCCGCCCGCGCACATATGACATCCACGACTTCCCGGTGACGCTCCAGGTCATCGAGAGCACCCTGTGCATGCAGATGCTCTGCGACCCCGCGGACCTGGGGCCGCTTCTGGACGCGTACCTTGAGGCGTTCAAGAAGATATGGCAGAACCTCGACTACGTGGCGAAGTACGCGCGGGCCACATCCTACGCGCCGCCGTGGACGAAGACGGCGCGCCCGTACTGAGGCCGGCGCCCGGAGAGACGCGTGAGGCCCTATGGAGGTGAGATCCGTGGTGCGGTGCCCTGGTTGTGACGGCGTGATCCCGCCCGAGAAGTGGCAGCTGGGCGACATCCTGTCCTGTCCCGAGTGCGGCGTCGAGCTGGAGGTCATAAACCTTGAGCCGTGCGAGCTGGCGCTGGCGCCCCAGGAGGAGGAGGACTGGGGGCAGTAGGCGCCAGCCACGGGGGTAGGTGGTGGCGGCATTGAGAATCGGCATGCTCTATACCAAGCTGCGGACCGAGGAGCGGTTGATCCTTGAGGCCATGCGGCGGCGGGGCGTTCAGCCCGACCTCATCAGCGACGAGGCGGTGCTGCTTCACCTTGACCGGCCGTGGGAGGCATACGATGCCGTGCTGAGCCGCTCGCTCGGGCACTGGCGCGGGCTGCACGCCCTGTGGGTCCTGGAGACGTGGGGCGTGCCCACCCTGAACAACTCCGGCGTGGCCGGGGTGTGCGGGAACAAGCTCCTCACGACCCTGGCCCTGCTGCGGGCCGGGCTGCCGGTGCCCAGGACGGCGGTGACGTTCTCGCCCGCCACGGCCAAGCAGGCGCTGGCGGAGCTCGGCTACCCGGCGGTGGCCAAGCCGGTGGTCGGCTCGTGGGGCCGGCTCCTGGCGCGGCTTTCCACCCCCGAGGAGGCCGACGCCGTCCTCGAACACAAGGCGGCCCTGGCGTCGCCCCTGAACCACGTGTACTACCTGCAGCAGTACGTGAACAAGCCCGGCCGCGACATCCGCAGCTTCGTCGTCGGCAACGAGACCATCTGCGCCATCTACCGGTACTCGTCGCACTGGATCACCAACACCGCCCGCGGCGGCGCGGCGGCGCCGTGCCCGGTGGCGCCCGAGATCGACCGGCTGAGCCGGGCGGCGGCGCGGGCCGTGGGCGGCGGCGCGGTGGCGGTCGACCTCCTGGAGGACGGCGACGGGCGCCTGCTGGTGAACGAGGTCAACCACACCATGGAGTTCCGCAACGCCACCGCCGTGACCGGCATCGACATCGCCGGGCGGCTGGTCGACCTGCTGCTCGACCTGGCGCAGCCGAGCGCGCGGGGGGGTGGGGTGGCGTGCTGAAGGTATCGGTCGTCGGGGGCTCCGGCTACGCCGGCGGCGAGCTGATCCGCCTGCTTCTGGGGCATCCCGCGGTCGCCCTGCACCAGGTGACGTCCGAGCGCCAGGCGGGCAGGTACGTCTACTCCGTGCACCCCAACCTGCGGCGGGCCCTGACGCTGCGGTTTTCACCCATGAAGGACCTCGAGCCGTGCGACGTGCTGTTCCTGGCGCTGCCCCACGGGCGCGCGGCCGCCGGGTGGGGGCGCTTCTCGGGGCTCGGCGGGCACATCATCGACCTTTCGGCCGACTTCCGCCTGCGCGACCCGGCCGCCTACCCGCGCTGGTACGGCTACGAGCACCCGCACCCCGACCTCCTGCGGCGCTTCGTCTACGGCCTGCCCGAGCTGCACCGCGAGGAGCTGAAAGGGGCGCGCCTGGTCAGCGGCACCGGCTGCCTGGCCACCACCGCCATACTGGGGCTGGCCCCGCTCTTCCGGCACGGCCTGGTCGAACGACGCGTCATACTTGAGGTCAAGGTCGGCTCGTCCGCGGCGGGGAGCGAGCCCAACCTGTCCACGCACCACCCGGAGCGCGACGGGGTGATGCGCTCGTTTTCCCCGACCGGCCACCGGCACACGGCCGAGATCGAGCAGGAGCTGACCTTCCGGGGCGAGCGGCCCGAGGTCTACATGTCGGCCACCGCCGTCGAGGCGGTGCGCGGGGCCCTGGTCACGGCGCACTGCTTCCTGCGCGACCCGGCCGTGGCCGCCCGCGACCTGTGGCGGGCGTACCGCGAAGACTACGAGTCCGAGCCGTGCATCCGCCTGGTCATGGACCGCGCCGGCGTCTACCGCTACCCGGAGCCGAAGCTCCTTTCCGGGACAAACCTGTGCGACGTCGGCTTTGAGCGCGAAGAGGGCACCGCGCGCGTGGTGGTAATGGCGGCGCTGGACAACCTCGTCAAGGGCGCGGCGGGCAACGCGCTGCAGGCGATGAACATCATGCTCGGCGTGGACGAGCGCGCCGGGCTCGAGTCGTGGGGGCTGCACCCCGCCTAGGAGGCCGGTCGGCGATGAGCGCACGGCGGAGCGAGGAGACGGGGCTGCTCCTGGACATGCTCAGCATCCCCAGCCCGTCCGGCGGGGAGGCCGCCCTGGCCGGCTTCCTTCACCAGTGGCTGCTAGCGCGCGGCGTGGCCGCGCGGGTCGACCCCGCCGGCAACGTCGTGGCGCACTTCCCGGCCGGCGGCCAGCCTGCGCCGCGGCTGCTGCTTTTAGGCCACATGGACACCGTCAGCGGCCGCATCCCGGTGCGCTGCAGGGACGGCCGCATCTCCGGCCGCGGGGCGGTCGACGCCAAGGGCCCGCTGGCCGCGTTCATCTGCGCCTGCCTGCGGCTGCACCGCTCGGGGCGCGGGCCGGCCTACGACATCACCCTGGCCGGGGCGGTGGAGGAGGAGGTCTCAAGCTCAAGGGGGGCGCGCTACCTTCTGGGAGGGCCGCGCCCCGACTGGGTCGTGATCGGCGAGCCGAGCGGGTGGTCGTCGCTGGTCACGGGCTACAAGGGTCGGTTCGTGCTGGACTACCGGCTGCGCCTGGAGGCCGCCCACGCCGCCTCGCGGGTGCAGACGGCGGCCGAGGGCGCCTGCGATTTCTGGCGCCACGTGCAGGGGTTCGGCGACCGGTACAATGAAGGCCGCGCCGGCTTTGACCGGCTTGACGCGACGCTGCGGTCGCTCCAGGCGGGCGTTGAGCCCGACGGGCTCCACGACTGCTCGCAGGCGCTGCTGAGCTTCCGGCTGCCGCCCGACTTCCCGCTGGCCGAGCTTGAGGCGGTCCTGGCCGCGGGGCGGGGCGAGGGCACCCTTACCCGGTTGGGGCTTGACCCGGCCGTGCGCTGCCCCAAGAACACGCCCGTGGTGCGGGCCCTGCTCCGCGCCATTCGCGATCGCGGCGGCGAGCCCACGTTCAAGCTGAAAACGGGCACCTCGGACATGAATGTCGTCTGTCCGGCGTGGGGCGTGGCCGGGGTCGCCTATGGGCCGGGCGATTCGCACCTCGACCATACCCCCCGCGAGCACGTCGTGGTCGACGAGTACCTGAAGGCCATCGACGTCCTGGAGCAGAGCCTGGGCGCCCGGCAGAATCTGTCAAAATAGGGAGGAATCGCCTGGGGGATGGCGAAGTGAGGTTGAGAGGCAATCGACGCCCGAGGGGGCGGGCGTCCGGGGCGGGCTGGGAGGTCACGCCGTCCCGGGCCAAAGACGGCGGGCGCGGTTCAAAGGAGAGACGATGGCCCACCGTGACCTGCTGCTCTTGTACCTGCAGCTCGGCGTGATGCTCGCCTTCGCCATGGCGGGCGGACAGGCGGCGCGCCGGTTCAACCTGCCGGCGGTGGCCGGCGAGCTTCTGGCCGGCATCGTGCTTGGGCCGACCGTTCTGGGTCTTCTGGCGCCCCACCTGCACGCGTGGCTTTTCGGCGGCACGGGGGCGGCGGCGTCCGGGCGCGAGGCGGTCACGCGCCTGGGCGTACTGTTCTTCGTGTTCGTGGCCGGCATGGAGGTCGACCTGAAGCCCTTACGGGAGAAGGCATCGAGGGTCATCTGGACGAGCCTGGCCGGGATCATCGCCCCCCTCGGCCTGGGGTTCGGCCTGGTGATGCTGCTGCCGTCGCTGTGGGCGCCGCACGCCCGCGGCAGCCTGCCGGCCCTGGGCCTGTTCATCGGCACCGCCCTGTCCATCTCCGCTCTCCCGGTGATATCCAGGATCCTCATCGACCTTGACCTGCTGAAGAGGGAACTGGGCGCCGTGATCATGACCGCGGCCACCGTCAATGACCTGGTCGGGTGGCTGCTATTTCAGTTGAACCTCGCGAACTTCTCGCCGGGGGGCATCTCGCCGGCCAGCCTCCTGCTCACGGCGGGCGGGGTGCTCGGATGCTTCGCGCTGACCCTCACGGTCGGGCGCGTCCTGGGCCAGCGCCTCCTGCGCTGGCTGCGGGCCGGCCGGTTCTGGCCGCGGAGCTTCATCGCCGTCTGCGCGGTGCTGGCGCTGGCGGGGGCGTCCGTCGCCGAGGGGATCGGCATCCACGCCGTCTTCGGGGCCTTCCTGATGGGCGTCGCCCTGGCGCCCAACTCGCACGAGAGGAACAGCGGCCACGAGGCGGTGTACCAGTTCGTCACCAACTTCTTCGCGCCGGTGTACTTCGTCTCCATCGGCATCATGGTGGACTTCGCGCGAAACTTCAACCTGGCGCTGGTCACGCTGGTCCTGCTGGTGGCGTGCCTGGGGAAGGTGCTGGGGGGGGCGGCCGGGGCGCGCTGCGGCGGGATGCCCCCCCGTGAGGCGTGGGCCGTCGGCTTCGGCCTAAACGCGCGCGGGGCCATAGAGATGATCCTGGCCACGGTGGCCCTGGAGTGCGGCCTGATCGACGCGCAGGTCTTCGTCGCCCTGATCGTCATGGCCCTGGTCACGTCCGTGCTGAGCGGCCCCGTCCTGCAGCGCCTCATGGCGCGCGAGGGGTGACGGGGGCGGGAGGTGGCGGGGCGTGACGGCGGGGGCGTGACGGCAGCCAATGGTTGGCATTGCGCGGGCGGTACTGTATAATAGCTGTAGGGGTCCGTCCGGCAAAGCCTGGGTCGCTTGGGGGGGGGCGGAACGTGACCGGCCCGGTCATTGACTGGCTGCTGTCCGAGGAGAACCCGTCAGTGCGGTACTTCACCCTGACCGACCTGCTCGGTCGTCCGCTGCACGACCCACAAGCACAGGCCGCCCGCGATGCCATCAGGTCCTCGCCGGTGGCGGCTGCGATCCTCGCCGCCCAGAGGCCTGACGGCGCGTGGGTCTCGCCCAAAGAGATGTACCAGCCCAAGTACCGCAGCACCCTGTGGCAGATGATCATCCTCGCTGAACTGGGCGTGCCGGGCGAGGACGAGCGGGTCGGGGCGGCCATGGAGTCGCACATCCTGCCGTACCTCGAGCGGGCCACGGGCGGGCTCAAGGCGCGCGACATCCACTGCCTGATGGGCTACAGCCTGTTCTTCCTCCACCGGCTGGGGTACGGCGACCACCCGGTGGCCCGGCGCTTCGCCGAGGTGACGGTGGCGGCGTACCAGGCCGAGGGCTGGCCGTGCAAGTACGCCTCGCGGCCGGACTGCTCCTGGGGCATGGTCAAGGTGCTGCGGGCGCTGGCCGCCCTGCCCGCTGGCGGGCGCCCGCCGGGGACCGACCGCGTGGTCGCCCGCGCCGCCGAGGGCCTGCTCGAGCACCGCTTCTGGTTTGAGGAGCCCGCGCCGGATCGCCCGTACGTCACCAACCGCGACTGGCTGCGGTTCGGGTTCCCGCTCTTTTACCAGTCCGACCTCCTGGAGATGCTGCTCGCGGTGAAGGCCGCGGGCTATGGCGGCCACCCGCGGTTCAGCCGGCTGCTGCGTGAGGTGCAAGGCCGGCGCGGGGCGGACGGGACGTGGGTCCTGGGGCGGGGCTTCAACCGCCACATGCACGTCACCGTCGAGCCGGCCGGGCGCCCCAGCCGCTGGATCACCCTGCGGGCGCTGCAAGTCATGGCCGGCTCCTGATTCGACACCACGACCCACAGGGTCGAAAAACGGCCCACAATACCACCGGTCCGCGGCGTGAGCCGGGGGATCCCCCGGCTCACAATATTTTCCCGTGTCGAAGGGAGGAATCTGCTCCCATATATGGAATATATTAGTGAGGTGCATTATGGTGAAGTGGCTATTCGTGACCGCTGACGACCTGGGCCTGAACAGCGCCGTCAATCTCGCCATACGGGCGGCGTTCGACGGCGGCCTCGCGACCAGTGCCGCGCTTCTTGTCAACGCGCCCCTGGTGTCTGAGGCCGTCGCGCTGGCAAAGCGGCCGCCGCGGCTGCCGTGCGGGGTGCACCTCACCCTGACCTGCGGCCGGCCCGTGTCGCCGCCGGGTGAGGTGCAAAGCCTCACCGACCGCCACGGGCGCTTCCCGCCGCTTCCGGCCTTCCTGGCGCGCTACGCCGCCGGCGCCATCCGCCTGGCGGAGGTCGAGCGCGAGTGGCGGGCGCAGTGCGCGGAATTCCTGCGCCACGCGGGGCCGCCGGCCTCGCTCAGCAGCCACCACCACCTGCACCTCCTGCCGCGGCTGTATGCGCTTGCGCTGCGCCTGGCCGCGGAGTACCACGTGCCCTGGCTGCGGCCCCGGCGCGAGGTCGCCCACCCCGGGCGGCGGGCGCTGGGGGCCGGCGGCCGGCTGCGGGACGCCCTCACCGCCGATGGCGCCAAGTCAGCGGCCTTCCAGGCCGTCCTGGTGTACGCGGCCGCCCGGCGAGGCCCCCCGGCGGCGCCGGCGACCGGCTTCCTGCGCCTCCGCCGGCTGCCCGGCATCGACCTCGTGCAGTCCCTGCGGCGCCTCCTGATCTGCCTGCCCCCAGGCCGGTTCGAACTGGTGTGTCACCCCGCGTACGCCGACCCGGCCTGGCCGCAGGGCCGGCGGCACGCCGGGGAGGTGGCGGCGCTTGGCGACCCGGGCGTGCGCGAGCTGTGCGCCCGCCTCGGCATCGGCCTGCTGTCCCCAGCGGATCCCCTGCCCGGACCCCTAGTTCCCGCCGCCGGGAGGGCGGCGCAAGGAGGTACGGACCGTGCGCATGTTGCTGATCAACCCGACGCTGGCGGGAGAGAGCTTCTCGCAGCACCTGGGCATCACCTCGCTGGCCAGCTACATCAATGCCCGTACCCCGCACCGGGCTGAGATCGTCGACTTCGGCTTCCGCCGCTGCGGCTGGCGAGAGTACCTCGATTCACGGGTCAGGCGCTTTGACCCCGACGCCTTCGGGGTGACCGTCGCCTCCCCGAACCTGTTCGCGGCAAAGACGATCATCGACGTCCTGCGGCCCTACGGCCGGCCCATACTCGGCGGCGGCACGCACTGCACGGTGATGGCCGAGCAGGCCCTGGACGACCTCGGCTGCGACGCGATCTGCATTGGTGAGGGTGAGTTCACCCTCAGCGAGTACCTTGACCGGCTGGCCGCCGGGGCGGGGCCGGACGGCATCGCGGGCCTGCTCTACAGGAGAAACGGCCAGATCATCAGGGGTGAGCCGCGCCCGGTGAACCAGCGCATCGACGACCTCCCCGACGACGACTGGTCGCTGTGGGACGACGTGCAGCTGCACCTTGACGTCTTCGGGATGCTATCCTTCTATGGCACGCGCGGCTGCCCGCACGAGTGCTCGTACTGCACCAGCGCCACCCTGCGCGAGATCCTGCCCGGCAACTTCCGCCTGTGCAGCCCCGAGCTCTACGCGGCGCGCGTCGGGCGGCAGTTCGAGCGCTTCGGCCCGCGCGGCTTCAGGGTGGCGTGGCTGTGGGACCAGGTGTTCACCCGCGACGCCGCCTGGCTTGAGCGCTTCTGCACCGAGTACCGGCGGCTGGGGCTGCATCGCCGCCTGCCGTACTCGGTCTACGTGCGCGGGGACGAGCTGGACGAAGAGCGCGCGCGCCTGCTGGCCGAGAGCGGCTGCATCATCATCCGCGTCGGCTTCGAGTCGGGGGATGACTGGATGCGCTGCGACGTCTACCAGAAGCGCATCAGCCGTGACTCGTACCGGGAGTGCGTCCGGCTGTGCCGCAAGTACGGCCTGTCGGTGACGGGCTACTACATCCTGGGCGGCCCCGGCGAGACGTGGCGCTCGATGTGGAACACGTACCGGCTGGCGCGCGAGCTGGCCGTTGACACGCCTACGTTCTACGTGTACAAGCCCCTCCCGCGCACTGCGGCCGTGAAGAAGCTCCACGACCTGGGCGGCTACTTCACCGACGTGTGGCACCGGAAGGTGCTCGACATCCGCTTTGGCGGCATGGTGTACACCCCGCACCTCAGCCCGCGCCAGGTGGAGATGTTCCAGATGGTCTGCGCCCTGCGCTTTCTGCCCATCGTCCTGCTGCGGCAGCTCTGGCGCCTGGGGCCGCGCTACTTCTCGCTGTTTTGGGGCTTCGTCCGCCGCGGCAGAAGGCACGGCGTGGGCATCGCTGACTCGTACCGGCACTTCACCTACACGATCAGCATCCAGGGCGCGACCCGCGCCTGGCGCAAGCGGATGGCCGCGGCCGACCGGGCCGGCAAGGCCGCGGGCTAGGTGCGGGAAGGGGGCTGGAAGGGGGCTGAAGCGCGTGCGGCAGCCGCGGGTGGCCCTGATCAACCCGCCCACAACCGGCCGGGCCCGCTACGGGGCGCTCGCCGCCGCCGGCTCGCGGGCGGCGCCGCTGGGCCTGTGCTCGCTGGCCGCCGCGCTGCGCGAGGCGGGCGCGCACGTGCGCGCCTTTGACGCCGCCGCTGCCGCGGCCGCCCCGTCAGAGGTGGCGCGCGAGGTCATCGCCTTCCGGCCAGACCTGGCGGGCATAACCGCGGTGACGATGACCGCCGGGGTCGCGGGCGACATCGCCGCCGCCCTGGCGCCGCACGTCCCGGTCGTCATGGGCGGGCCGCACGTCTCGGCCGTGCCGGAGGAGACGCTGGCGCGGTACCCCGGCGTAAGCCTGGCCGTCATCGGCGAGGGCGAAGAGACGCTGGTCGAGCTGGTCTTTGCCCTGGCCGGCGGCTGCCCGCCCGACGCGGCCGAAGTCCCCGGCCTCATGCGGCGGCTTGCCGGCGGCGGCTTCGCGCGCACGGCGCCGCGGCCGCGCATTTTGGACCTCGACCGGCTCCCGGTGCCCGCCTTCGACCTGCTCGCGGGCTTCCCCGCCGGCTACCGTCCCCAGACGCAGAGCGTCCGCCGGCTGCCCTCGGTGTCCCTGATGACCTCCCGCGGCTGCACCGGCCGGTGCACCTTCTGCAGCCGCAGCGTGTTTGGCCGCCGCGTCACGTTCCACTCGGCCGAGTACGTGTATGAGCTCATCCTGTGGCTCCGGCGGCGCTTCGGCGTGCGCGACGTGCAGTTCGAGGATGACTGCTTCATCCTGGACCGGCGGCGCCTCCTGGAGCTGTGCCGTCTCCTGCAGCGCCGGGACGCCGGCATCACCTGGTCGTGCCTGGCTCGCGCCGACCGCGTCGACGCCGAGCTGCTGGCCGAGATGCGCGCGGCCGGCTGCTGGGCGGTGCAGCTGGGCGTGGAGAGCGGCAGCCAGGCGGTGCTTGACCGCCTGCGCAAGGATGCCGCGATCGACGGGCTGTGGGCCGCGATCCGCGCCGTCAGGCGGGCCGGCCTGCGCGCCAAGGGCTTCTTCATGGTCGGCTGCCCGCGTGAGACAGAGGCGTCGCTGCGGGCGACGGAGCGCCTGGCGCTCGGGGCGGGTCTCAACGACATCGGCGTCTGCTACTTCACCCCGTTCCCGGGGACGGCGGAGTACGCGCGCTGTCGCGACGACGGCGCGTTCTCTGACGACTGGTCGCGCATGACGGGGTACGAGCCGCTTTTTTTGCCCGCGGGCCTGACCCGGCCGCGGCTCCGGGCGTGGTACCGGCGCCTGCTGTGGCGGTTTTACCTGCGCCCGCGGGCCTTTCTGGACTACCTCGGGCGGATCACCTCGTGGCAGGGCTTCCGCGATGCGGTGCGCGCGCTCCTATCCTTGCTCCGACTGCGGGGGCATGAGTCGTGCAAGACGTGAGCGTGACCCGCAAGTACGCGACGGAGCTGCGGTTGGCCGTTCTGGCGGTCGCCTGCGCGGCCAGCTTCGGCTTCCTCTTCCAGCTGCAGCAGACGCCGCTCTTCGAGCACCTCGCCGGCAAGTCGTACACCATGTTCCTGTGGGCCGACCGCCTGGCGCGGGGCACCGCGGGGCCCGGGCAGGCGTTCTACGGGCCGCCGCTGCCCCTGTGGTACCTCTCGGGCATCGTGTCGCTCTTTGGGCCGGGCATGGGCGTGGTGCGGCTCCTCGGCGGCATCGCCTGCGTCTGCGCCTGCGCGCTGACGTGGGACGTCGGGCGCCGCTGGGGCGGCGAAGCGGTGGGGCTGCTGTCCGCCCTGGGCCTGGCCCTGTACGGGCCCCTGTACTACTACGAGGCGACCCTCCCCGGCACCGCCCTGACCATCTGCCTGATGCTGGGCGGGCTTGCCGCCGCCCTGCGCGCCGATCAGCGGCACCGGATGGGCTTCTGGGCGGCATCCGGGGCGCTCTTCGGCGCGGCGGCGCTGGCCAGGCCCAACCTGCACCTCCTGGCGCTCGGGCTTGGCCTGTGGGCGCTGATCGGCGGCGCGGGCGGCTGGCGGCGCCGCATCGCGGCCCTGGCCCTGGTCGTCGTCGGCTGGGCCGCCGCGCAGGGGCTGCACACCGTCATCGACCTCCACCTGTACGGCCGGTCTGACAACGCGCCGACCTGGGGCATCTCCCTCTACGTGGGCAACGGCCCCGGGGCGTCGGTGGGGTACGGCACGGTGCCGTTCGTGCGCGCCTCAAACCAGGACGACGACGTGAGCTCGTTTGTCGCCGAGGCCGCGCGGCGAACGGGGCGGCCGCTTGACGTCGCGGCCGCCGGGCGCTTCTGGGCGGGCGAAACGCTGCGCTACATGCTGCGGCGGCCGGCGGCGGCGGCGGGGCTGATCCTGCGCAAGGCCGCCATGTGTCTTGCCCCGGCGGAGATCCCTGACAACTGGGACTACCAGTTCTGGACGGACCGCCTGCCGGTTTTGCGCTGGATGCTGCGTTTTGGGCACATCATGGCCCTGTGCGTCGTCGGCCTGGCGCTGGGCGTCATGTTCCGCCGCCGGGCGACGGCCCTGCTCGGGCTGCTGCTTGTGGCCTATTGCGCGTCAATGGTCGTGACCTTCGTCTTGGGCCGGTACCGCGTGCTCGCCGTCCCCGTGCTGCTGGTGTGGGCGGCCGCGGGCCTCCTGAACCTTTCGGATGGGGTGCGCCGCCTGCGACCGCGCGCGATCGCGGCGCTGGTCGCCGTGGCCCTCTTGACCGGGGGCCTTCTTCTGCTGCCGCCGCCGTATGACGCGCGCGCGACGGAGTCCAACGCCTGGGTTGACCTGGGGGTGCTCTACGAGCAGGACGGCCGGCCGGACCAGGCCGCGCGCGCCTACGCCGAGGCGCTGCAAGTGAATGACCGCCAGCTCATCGCCCACATCTACCTCGGCGACATCCTGGCCGCCTCCGGGGATGTCGCCGGCGCCATCGGGCACTACGAAGCGGCTGGCGCCGTGGGGCCGCTCTCGCCCGCGGAGATGGTGCGCCTGGGCCGGATGTGGCTTGAGCACGGCGACAGCGCCGCCGCCTCGGCGTGGCTTCTGCGGGCGCTTGCGGCGCAGCCCGGCGCCGCCCCGGCGTACAAGGGCCTCGCCGCCTGCTGGCGGCGGGACGGGTGGCGGCTGGGCTGGGGCGCGGCGCGCTCCGAGGGCGGCCTGGCCTCATCTGGCGGTGGCGGGTGAGTGACGCCTGGCGGTGGCGGGTGAGTCACGCCTGGCGGCGGCGGGTCAGCCGGCGGCCAGGCGGGAAGGGGGTGGCACGACATGGAACCGGTCCTGGCCGCAACAGAGCGCCGCGCAGAGCGCCGCGCGTGGACGGCCATCGCGGCGATATGCCTTTCTGCCTACGTGCTGCGGTTCGCCTTCATCCTGCAGCTGCATGGCACGCCGTTTTTCGGCGCCCTGGCCGGGGAGGCGCTGTTTTTCGACCACTGGGCGCGCGCCATCGGGTCCGGCCAGTGGCTGGGGCTCTCCAGCGTCTACCCCGCGCCGCCATTCGCCATGTACTACCTGGGGGCGATCTACACCCTCGCCGGCCACGACCTGGCCGTCGTCAGGCTCCTCGGCTGCGTCGTGGACGCGGCCAACTGCCTGCTGATCTTCCTCATCGGGTCGCGCCTCTTCGGTCGCCGGGCCGGGCTGGCGAGCGCGGCCCTGTGGGCCATCTACGTGCCCGCGCTGTTCTTTGAGGCCGTGATGCCCGGCACGGCGGCGATCATCCTCCTGCTGCTTTGCGGGCTCTTGGCCCTGATCGCGGGCGCCCCGCGGGGCCGCGGGCTGGTGGCGTGGTTTGGCGCCGGCCTGTGCCTGGCCCTGGCGTCCCTGGGCCGGCCGCACCTGCTGATCATGGCGCCGGTCTTTGCCGGGTGGATCGCGTCCCGCGCCGGGTGGCGCCGCGGCTGGCCGAAGCGCCTGGCGCTCGGCCTTGTGCCGCTTCTTCTCGGCCTGGCCGTCGTCCTCGCGCTGCCCCCCTTGCGTAACCTGGCGGTTACCGGGCAGGCCGAGTTCTCGGCCAACCTCGGTCCGGGGTTTTACGTCGGCAACTACCCCGACGACCCGGCGCGGGTCGTGGCGCGCATCCGGGGGTCTGTCGGCGGCGCCGACATCGAAGAGTACACGGCGTACGCCAGCGTCCTGGCGGGCCGGCCCCTGAACGCGCGGGAGGCGAATGCCTTCTGGATCCGCCGCACCCTCGACCACATAACGAGCGAGCCCGTGGCGTTCGCGCGGACCCTGGGCGGCAAGCTGGCGAACGCCGTCGCCGACTATGAGCTGGCGGAGGACTGGGAATTCCGGTTCCTCGCCGAGCGCTACTCGTTGCTGCGCCTGCCGCTGGCGCGCTTCGGCGTGGCCTTGGGCCTGGGCGTGGCCGGCCTTCTGGCGGCCCTCCTGGGGGGTCGCGCGCTCCGGGGCGCCGGCTGGCTGCTTTCGGCCCTTTGCGCGGGCTACGGCGCGGCCGTCCTGTTGCTCCTGTATCAGGCGCGCTACCGGGCGATCATCGTCCCCGTCCTGGCGATCGCCGCTGGCTGCCTGGTGCCGTTTGTGACGTCCGCCCTGAAGGGGCGGCGCTTCGGCCGGGTCGTGGCCCTGGCCCTGCTGTGCTGCCTTCTGGCCGGCCAGTCCATGTCCTGGCCCAACCCGGCCGGCAGGGCGCGCGCGTTCGCCTCGTGCCTGGTGCTTGAGGGCGTTCTCCTGGAGCAGCGGGGCGACATCCCCGGCGCCATCGCAAGCTACGAGCGGAGCATCGCGATGTCCGCCCACTCGCCGCGGCCGTTCGCGTACATCGGCGACCTGCTGCTGCGTCAAGGCGATGCCGCCGCGGCGCTGGGCTGGTACCGCCGGGGCGAGGCGGTGGACGCGCTGTCGGCGCATGAGTACTGCAACATGGCGCGAGCGCTGGAGCTTTTGGGGGCGCACGAGGACGCCGTGGCCGCCGCCCGGCGCGCGGCGGCGATCGACCCCGTCGGGGATGAGCCGCGCCAGCTGCTCGATGCCTTGAAGATCGGGGGCGGGGCAGGGTCCGGCACGGACTGACGGACCCTGGGATTGCCGGATACGCTCGTCCCATCCGCCCCGCGCGCAGGGCCTGGGGACCTGCGGGGCATGTGAAAGGAGGTGCTAGTATGCGCGGGCTGAGGCTGCTGCTGGCGGCCCTGGTCGTGACCCTGGTGCTTGCTGGGTCCGGCCTGGCGCTTGGCGGCGACGTAACCACCACACTCACCGACCATGTCGGTTCCCTGTGCTCCGGTATAATCGCGGTGGTGAACTAGCGCCCGTCGCCGGGCACCTGTCCCCAGGGGCCGGTGCCCGGCCCCATGATACACCCAAGGAGTGAAGCCACGGTGAACACCAAGAGAGGCCGAATGTTCAAGGACGCGGCCTGGGTGGCGGCAGGCGTCGCCACGGCCCTGGTGGTGCTGCTTTTCGCCATCTCGTTTACCCGCACGCTCCCGGAGGCGACCCCCGGCCGCGGCCTCCTAGAGCGAGCCGGGACCCCGGGCGCGCCGTACGGCGGGACACTGACGGTGGTGCGCAGCAGCGAGCCGCAGACGCTCAACCCCCTGCTGGCCGTTGATTCGTGGTCGCTTTTCGTCCTGAGCCAGGTCTACAACAGCCTCTTTACCAATGACGTCGACTGCGCGACCGTCCCCGACCTCGTGCGATCCTGGAAGCGGAGCCAGGACGGCCTGGTGTGGACGTTCTACCTGCGGCGCAATGTCAAGTGGCACGATGGCGCAGAACTCACGTCATCTGACGTTGAGTTCACCTACCGGTCGCTGCTTGACCCGCGGGTCGGCTCGCCGCGCCGCGCGGCGTTCGCGTTCGCGTCAGGGACGCTCGACGTGCGGGCGGTCGACCGCTACACGGTGCGCATGACCCTGCCCGGCCCCGTGGCCAACCTCATCCCCAGGCTCACCGTGCCCATCCTTCCCGAACACCTGTTCGCGGGCACGGACATCCATGCCTCGCCGTACAACGAGCGGCCCGTGGGCACCGGTCCGTTCGCCTTCGAATCATGGGACCACGGCCGCCGGCTCACCTTCCGGGCCTTCCCCGACTACTTCGAGGGCCGGGCGTACGTGGACCGGCTGCAGTTCGATTTCCAGCCCGACCCGTCCCGCCGCGTGGACATGCTCGTTGAGGGCGAGGCGGACGCGGGCTGGGTGGCCGCCCCGTTCTACGAGCGGGTGGCGCAGTGCCCCGACCTGCGCACCTATCGCTTTGACACCTACATGATCGACATGCTCGGCTTCAACGTCATGGCGCCGGCGCTGCACGACCCCCGGACCAGGCAGGGGATCGCCTGCCTCATAGACAGGCAGGGGCTCATCAAGGGGCCGCTGGCGGGGGTCCCGCGTTCGTGCCAGAGCTTCTACTCGCCGCTGTCGCCGTTTTACGCCCCGCCCGCGCGGCAGTACGAGAATGACCCGCGCCGGGCGGCCGAGCTGCTCCAGGCGGCGGGCTGGTCGCGGGACGGCGGTGGCTGGGTGGATTCGGCGGGCCAGCCGCTGGCGCTCACGATCATGGTCGCCCGCGAGGGCTGCGAGCGCGCCCTGGCCGCGCAGTACGTATGCGATTCCCTGCGCTCGTGCGGCATCGACGCCCGGGTCCTCACCGTGCCGGAGGGCGAGATGCTGCGCTGCCTTGGGGACGGATCCTTCGAGGCGGCCGTGTTCGGCATGCTCACCACGCCCAACCCGGACCACTCGACCTCGTGGCGGTCGAGTGCGCGGCCGCCGGCCGGGATGAACGTGTTCAACCTCGACAGCCACGAGGTCGACCGCCTGCTGGATGAGGGCTTGGCCGCCCGGAACGCGGACGAGCAGCACCGCATATACGCCGAGCTGCAGCGCCGGCTGATGGAGGAGATGCCGGCGGTGCCGCTCTACCTGCACACCTCGGTGTTCTGCGTCAATCGCCGCGTCGTTACCCCGTTCGCGCCGAGCGCGGGCGGCGAGATGCTGTATGCGGCGCGCTGGTACCTGGAGGGCCCGCGGGAATAGGGGGCGTTCTATGATGCGCGTGTTGCTGGTGGTGGAACCACCGACGCGGCGTGCCGTCTCGCTGACGACCATGCCGCCCCTGGGCGTGCTCAGCGTGGCCTCGGCGCTCGAGGCGCGCGGCGTGCGCTGTGACGTGCGCGACCGGAACGTCGACGCCTCGCCGCTGAAGGCCCAGGGGTACGACGCCGTGGGCTTCAGCGTGAACGTCACCAACGTCGGGTCGACGCTGGCGGCGGTCCGCGGGCTGCGCGCCGGGCAGGCGCCGGTGCGCATCGTCGCCGGCGGCCCCCTGTGCATGACGCACGCCGACCGGCTGGTCCTGGCCGGCTTTGACGCCGCGGTGATCGGGGAGGGCGAGGACACGCTCTACGAGTACCTCACTGCCAGCGACCCGGCCACCGTCGCGGGTCTTTGCCTCCCGGCCGGCGAAGGCACCACGCGCACGCCGCCGCGGCCCTGGGAGGAGAAGCTCGACCGGTTCCCGCCGCCCGCCCTGGACAAGGTCGACCTGCGCCGCTACCGCTGTTCCCTGCGGCGGGCGCTGCCCGTCTCCAGCATCGTCACCTCGCGCGGCTGCCCCTACAATTGCATCTTCTGCTTCCACGCCGCCGGCCACCGCTTCCGGGCGCGGTCGCCGCGGCACGTGGTGGACGAGATCGAGTGGCAGGTGCGGGAGCTGGGCGTGCGCGAGCTGTGCGTCGACGATGACAACTTCACCCTGGACATCGGCCGGGCGATGGCCATCTGCAGGCTCATCGGCGAGCGCGGCCTGCGCGTGCGCCTGCAGCTGCGCGCCGGGGTCCGGGTCGACCGCTTGACGTTTGACCTGTGCCGGTCGTTGAAGGAAGCCGGGACGTGGCTTGTGACCATATCGCCGGAGACCGGCGGCGACGACGGGCTCCTGCGCATCAAGAAGGGCTTCACCATGGCCCACGTGCACCAGGCCATGGCGTGGTGCCGGCGGGCGGGCCTGGCCGTCCTCGCCTGCTACATGGTGGGGTTCCCCTGGGAGGGCCGGTCCGAGGTCGCAGCCACCATCAGGGCGGCCCTGGAGGTGGGCAGCGACTTCATCCAGGTCACCCGCGTGCGGCCGTTCCCGTCGACCGAGCTTTATGACATGGCGGACTTCGGGGCCGAAAAAGACGACGGCGTCATCGACACCCCGGGGCTGTTCCAGGGGCGGGTGATGCACCGCACGGGCATCAGCGAGGACGATCTGCGGTCACTGCTGAAGTCGTTCCACCGGCGGTTTTACCTGCGGCCGCGGCAGGTGTGGCGCATGGCGCGCCTGGTGTCCCCGGGGTGTCTTCTAGAGATGGGTCGCTTCGCGCTGGCCACGCGCAATGTCTGAGGTGTTTGAGATGTTTCACGGGAGGTGGGGCTCACCATGGAAGAGGCAGGACCGGAGCTCATCTCGGTCGTCATCCCCGCCTTCAACGAGGCCGGCACGATCGCCGCGTGCGTGCGCCGCGCCGCCCGCACTGCGCTGGAGCAGGCGCGGTCGGTCGAGGTCATCGTCGTCGACGACGGGAGCCGCGACGCCACCGCGCGCGAGGTCCGCCGCGAGGCGGTGCGGCTCTTCGGCAAGGCTGAGGTCATCTGCGTGTCCCTGCCGCGCAACATGGGCAAGGGGCGCGCGCTGCGGGCGGGGATCGCCCGCTCGCGCGGCGACATCGTCGTGCTGATTGACGGCGACCTCGAGATACCGCCGGAAGCCGCGGCGCGGGTCATCGCCCGCGTGCGCGCCGGCGCGCACTTGGCCGTGGCCTCCCGGCACTGCCCGGGGTCCACCGTGCGCCGGCCGCTGTACCGGCGCGTCCTCAGCGCGGGGTTCCGCATCATCGCCGGCGTCCTCACCGGCCTGCGCGTCAGTGACAGCCAGTGCGGGCTCAAAGGGGGCGCGGGCGGGGTGCTGCGGGCGCTGGCGGCGGGGACGAGCATCGACCGCTTCGCGTGGGACCTGGAGCTTCTGGCGCTGGCGCACGACGGCGGCTGGAGCATCGCCGAGCTGCCGGTGCACGTCGGCTGGCGCCCCAAGGACAGGCGCATGCGGGCCCAGGACGTGCTGGCCGCGTTCCGCGACGTGCTGCGCGTCGCGGCGCGGCGGCGGGCGCGGGCTTTCCGGGGCTTTTGGGCGACGGTGCGGGGTGATGCGCGATGAACATCATGCTGGTCAGCCTGCGGGGTCCCCGCGAGAAGGCCTTCCCGCTGGGGCTGGCCCATGTGGCGGCGTCCCTGCGCCGGGCGGGGCACGGCGTGCTTGGGCTGGACCTGTCGTTCGACGCGGCGCGCCTGCCGGGCGTGGTGGCCGATTTCCGGCCGGATCTGGTCGGCGTCACGGTGCGCTGCGACACCTGGGCCGAGGTGCCCGGCGTGGCACGCGCGGTCATTGATGCCGCGGCCGCCGGGCGCGGCGCGGGTGCCGCCCCGGCGTTCGTCTTCGGCGGCCCCGGCGCGCTGACCCCGGGGCCGGACGGGCCGGCGGCCGCCGCCGCGCTCGCCGGGCTCGGCGTCAGTGCGTACCTCGTCGCCGGCGACGGCGAGGCGGCGGCGGTGGAGCTCGCCCGCGCCCTTGAGGCGGGCGAGACCGCCCTGCCGGCGGGGGTGGCGGCGCTGGGCGACGGCCAGCCCTGGCCGGCGCCCGCGCCGCAGCTTCTGGTTGACGTCGACCACCCCGGCGCTGACTACACCCTCTTCCCACTGCGGCGCTACAGCGGCCGCGGCACCCTCAGCCGCCGCCACCCCTACGCGCCGCTGGTCACCAGCCGGGGCTGTGCCCACGACTGCCCGTTCTGCACCGCGCCGCGCCTTGGCGGCGGCCGCTGGCGGCCGCGGTCCCCCAGCGCCGTTGTAGAGGAGATGGGTCTTCTGGCGCAAAGGTTCGGCGTGCGCGACGTGCACATCGAGGACGACGATTTCCTGCACGACCCGGATCGCGTCGAGGAGCTCTGCGACCGCCTCGCCCGGCGCTCACTGGACCTGGTCTTTGAGTGCATGAACGGGGCGCGGCCCGACCACCTGCCGGGCCGGGTCATCCGCGCCCTGCGCCGGGGCGGCTGCGCCACGGTGACGCTGGGGATCGAGGGCCTCAACCCGGCGGCGGAGCGCGCCCTCGGCCGGCCCCTGGACGAGCGCGAGGTCCGCGCCCTCGTCTCGGCCCTGCACGCGGCGGGCCTCAGTGCCGGCGGCTACTTCATGCTCGGCCTCCCCGGCGAGGGCCTGGACGAGGCGCGCCAGACGGTGCGCGCCGCCCTGCGATTGGACCTCGACCTCGCCCAGTTCTCCCTGTTCCGGCCCCTGCCGGGCAGCGCCTGGGAGGCGGCGCCGCCGGCGGGAGGGGCGGGGGTGGCGGGGGCGACGGGGGCGGACGGGCACGCGAACGGGTTCGACCGGCTGCGCCGCAGCGCCTTTCTGCGCTTTTACCTGCGGCCGCGCGCCCTGCGGGCCGTCGCCTCGCGCCTGAGCCGCCCGACCGTGGACGTGGTCCTGGCCAGGATATTCTCCGTGCTCGGGGGGGCTGAAGATGGCCACTGAGAAGGTCGCGTTCGTCCGTCTGCCGCCGTTTCTGGGGTTCAAGCATCCGCACCCGCAGAACCTCGTCTGGCCCCTGGAGGCGGGGCACATGGCCACGGTCCTCGACCGGCTGGGCCATGACGTGGTCGTCATCGACGCGTGGGTCGACCGGTTGACCCCCGACTTGACGGCGGCGCGGATCGTCGACGCCCGCCCGGACGTGGTGGCCATCGAGACGGCGACGCCGACGGTCGGCCTGGCGCGCCAGATCATCCACAGCGCCAAGAGCCGCCACCCCTTCATCGCCATCGCCCACGGGCAGCACGCCACGGCCATGCCCGAGACGGTGCTCAAGGACGGGTGTTTCTCGGCGTGCATCGAGGGCGAGGGCGAACGGACCCTGCCCGAGCTGCTCTCCGCCCTGGCCCGCGGCGGGCGCCGGGAGGAGGTGCCGGGGGTGGCGTGGTACGACGGCGGCATCCTGCGCCGGAGCCAGCCGCGCGGCCTCATCGAGGACCTCGACAGCCTGCCGTTCGTCGACTACGCCCTCCTGCCGCGGCGGCACTACCACATGGCCTCCACCACCGTCCCGCGGTTCCGGCGGCAGCGCTGGGGCTTCATGATGTCCAGCCGCGGCTGCCCGTTCCGCTGCATCTACTGCTCGCCCACGCTGCGGCTCTCTTACGGCAGCAAGTACCGCGCCCACTCGGCGGAGTACGTCGTGGACAACTGCGAGTACCTGGCGCGGGGGCACGGCGCGAACGCCCTCATGTTCCTGGACGACGTGTTCACCTTCGACCGCGAGCGCGCGCTGCGCATCTGCGCCCTGCTGCGCCGCCGCCGCCTGGGCGTCCCGTGGGTCTGCCAGACGCGCGCTGACTGCCTTGACCCGGCGCTGGTGCGGGAGATGCGCGACGCCGGCTGCGTGGGGGTGTGCATGGGCGTGGAGTCAGGCAGCGAGCGCATCCTCAAGGTCCTGCACAAGGACATGACCAAGTCGCAGATCCGCGGCGTGGTGGCCGCCCTGCACGAGGTCGGGATATCGCCGACGCTGTTTTTCATGGTCGGCAACCCCACCGAGACGTACGCCGAGTTCCAGGAGACGGTGCGCTTCGTCCGCGAGCTGAAGCCGCTGGTGGCGCAGGTCGCGTACTTCACGCCGTACCCGGGCTCGCCCGTGTTCGAGGAGCTGCAGCGCAGATCCCCCGCCAGCGTCGGCGACGAGATGTTTCACTGGTACTCGCACTACAACTCGCCGAGCTTCAACTTCAGCGCCATGCCCGACGACGTCTTCCGGCGGTTGCAGAGCGAGTTCTACAAGGGCTACTACCTCAGCCCCGGCTACGTGCGGGCGTACGCGATGCGGCGCCTGCCATACATGATGTTCAGCCCACAGCAGGAGTGGGCCCTGATCCGCGGCGCCATCGCCTTCTTGCTGCGCCGCGAGCCGCGCCGGCCGGTGGGCCGGGAGGCGGGCCGCCCGGCTGGCGGGGATGCCGGGGGTGGCTGCCATGCGTGAGGCGGGCGGCGCGGGCGGGGCGGGCGCGGGCGGGGCGGGCGCGGGCGGGGCGGGCGCGGGCGGGGCGGGCGCGGGCGGGGCGGGCGCGGGCGGGGCGCCGGTGGTGTGGTTGCGCGCCGGCCTCACCTACGACGCGGCGGCGGTGCGCGCCGCCCTCGAGTTCATCTGCGACCGGGCGGGCCTCGACGACATGGTGCGTGCTCGGACGGCGTTCTGCAAGGTCAACGCCGGCACCGGCGGCCAGCCGGCCCTGGCGCGGGCGACGCACCCCGTGGTGGTCGGCGAGCTGGTGGGCTACCTGTACCGCGCGGGGGCGAAACGCGTGTACGTGGGCGAGTCCAGCGTCACGTCGGCGTGCACGCGCTCGGCCCTGGCGAGTTCGGGGATCGCCGCCGCCGCCTCGGCTGCCGGCGGGATCGTCGTGGACATCGATGGCTTGCGCCCCCGCCGCCTGCCGCTGGACCTGCCGCGGCCCGTGTTCACCGGCGACGCCGTCGTGGCCGAGGACAGCGTGCTGATATCCGTGGCCAAGCTCAAGACGCACTCCCTGGCCGGGTACACCGGGGCGCTCAAGAACATGATGGGCGTCGTCATGGGCGCGGGGAAGACGCGCCTGCACCAGGCGGGCGGCGCGGCGGGGCTCCACCGCCTGCTGGCCGAGGTGGTCCGCGCGGTCAGGCCGGCGTTTGGCATCGTCGACGGCATCACCGGCATGGAGGGCAACGGCCCCAGCGCCGGCAGCCCCCGCCGCGTGGGCGTGCTGGCCGGCGCCGCCGACCTCGTGGCGGTCGACGCCGTGATCTGCCGTCACGTGGGGATCGCCGGGGACCGGGTGCCGCTCTTGCGCTGCGCCGAGGCGCTGGGCCTGGGGACGCGCGACCCGCGGCGCATCCGGGTCGCGGGGGACGCCGTCGCGCCCCTGGCGCCGCCGTTTTTGCCCCCCGGCACGGCGACGCGGCTGCCGGACCTCGACCTGGTCATGCGGCTGCAGTACCTGATGCGCGAGCGCGCGGTGAGCCCATCTCTCTGCGCCGCGGCCTGCGACGGGTGCGGCGAGTGCGTCGCCGCCTGCCCGTCGGGGGCGATCAGGGGCGCCGCCGCCGCGGGCGGCCGGCCCCGGCTCCGCCGCGCCGCCTGTCTGCGCTGCTTCCACTGCGTGCGCGCCTGCCCGCGGGCGGCGATACGGTTCCGGCTCGACCGCTGGCTCGGGCCGGCGCTCCTGCGCCGGGTGCGCGCGCTGGGCCTCGATGTGCAGGAAGGAGGGTGATGATCCCGGTGGTGGTGAACCCGCTGGCCCTCATGGCCGTGAACGTCTCCTGTGGCGTCGCCGGCCAGATGCTGCTCAAGGAAGGCATGCGCCACGTGGGGTCGCACGTGGGCCGGGGGTTTTTAACCTGGCTCCTGTCGGCGGCCCTGTCGCCGTTTGTCGTCGCCGGCCTGGCGCTTTACGCCCTGACCGTCATCACCTGGCTGATGGTCCTGTCGCGCGTCCAGCTGAGCTACGCCTACCCCATGCTCGGCGTGAGCAAGGTGCTCGTCGTGTTCCTGGCCGTCCTCTTCTTCCAGGAGCCGCTCACGTGGTTCAAGGTCGCCGGCTCAGCGCTGGTGTGCATCGGGGTGTGGCTCCTGGGCATGGGGCTTTAGCTTGGGCATGGGTCCCTAGCTTGGGCATGGGCCTCTGCCGTGGGCACGGGCCTCTAGCGTGGGCACGTTCTCCGGGCCGACCGCCGCCGGGGGCCGCCAAGGACAGTGAAAATGTCAACGGTGTTCAGGTGGCGGCCTGCAGGACATTTCCGGCAGTCAGGCCCCCGCACTCCCCCCCATTTCGACTTACTCTGCCACCGTGATTCTAATGGCAGATAGGCATCGCCGCAGGAACAACCTTACAGGCAGCGAACTATCATATCAGTCTGGGCCAAGACAGCCAAAGGAGGCTTCGACATGCGCAAGTGGCTCGCGGTCGTTCTCGCCGCTCTTTTGGTGTGTGCTGTGTGTGGGGTCACCATTGCAGAATCCGCGTCGAGTCAGGGCACCACATCGGAACTCGTCGAGATGTCCCGGGTGTGTGCCGAGCGTCCTCTTGAAGCCCCCGCGGAACTCACCGTTTCGGTCCCTGCTGATGCCAGGGCGGCTCGAGTCGTTTACGAGCAGTTGTCGTATGGGGACGGCTACGAACGACTGGAGGCTCCTGCGGCCATGCGGGACGGGCTTGCCATCGCCGTCATTCCAGCAGAACACACGATTCAGCCTGGCATCAAGTATCACTGGGAAGTTGACACATCCGACAGGGCTTTGACTACTTCCGATAGGTACCTGCCATTCTTCGAGGAAGGTTTCGGTGCCCTGTCTCTCCCCGGAGACCAAATTGCGCACGACATCGAGTTTGCCGCCGGGAAGCTGCCTGATGGTACCAGCGTGTCTTCAGGTCAAGGAGGGTTTCCGTACAATACGGGCAGCTTCCGGGCCATCACCAGCAAGCTTCTGGAGGTCAGGCCAGTTACGGAGTCCGAGGTCCACAAGGGAGTAGACTGGGATCTAAGCGATGGTACCCAGGTGCTGGCCATGCAGGCTGGAGTCGTCTACTCGGTGGGTTACGATTCGAAAGCGGGGTACTACGTTTATCTGAGTCACGGTGGAGGCAAGTACTTCACGCACTATTTCCACCTCCAATCATACTCCGTTGCCAATGGCGACAATGTTACAAAGGGTCAAGTAATTGCGCTTTCAGGCCACAGCGGTGGAGTAACACGGCACCTTGATGCGGGGTACGACATCTTCATCTCCGGCAACCGCGTCTCTCTTTACCCTTTCAAGTACTTCATGGGAGCATATTCGCCTTACCTCAGCACTGACTTCGACTTCATTCAGAAGCCAACCAACAGCTACAGCACCACTTACGGCTCATATACGAGTGTCAAGGTGGAGCCCAAGGGTAGCGCCGGCGGAACAGTGCATGCGTACATGGTCTACCGGCAGAAAGGGACGACCACGTGGTACGCTGACAGTATCCCGGTCTACTCCGGGATCACGTACCGCTACTACTGGGATCCATCCCTGGACGGCCAAACGATGCAGTACTACATCAAGGTCAGTCGTGCTCTGGTCACGCCAGAAGAGCAGCACTTCTCGACCCGCCCCGCCAAGTACCATGGGGCCAGTCCCGGCATCTACTATGAGATAACCGTCAGAAAGGGGTCTGCGTCAGCACCGCCTCAGTCCTGAGGGCCCACGCTTGGTTGGCATACCTGCGCAATGGAGGGGATAGCGTGCGGACAGACGGGTGGGGCAAGGCACAGCCGCCCCTAGCGGTCAGGGGTTTGTGTCTGGTTCTGACGATACTGATTCTGTCAACCAGCGCCTGTGGTCGAGCCGCCTCACCCGTCCCGTCCGCTCCGGCCCCGCTGCCCCATCCCGCTGCGTCGACCGGGTCTGCCATTCTCCCACAGGCGCCCAGACCGTGGGTTGAACGCCCGTACAACTTCGAGAGCGACCGGGTGCTCAGGTGCCTGGGCGGCGCCACTCGTTCGCTGCGTATTCGCACATCGCCCTCGGGAGAGTGGTCCGTCCACCCTACCAACGACGGCCGGGGCAGCATCTGCCTGGTCAACAACCGGACCGGTCAGCATAAGATCCTCTTCGACCTTATTGCCGCCATGGCCGAACTGGAGCTGCAAGGGGCGTCTTTTGCTGAGCAGCCGGGCCTTGGCGCCTACTTCTGGTCCGGTGACGGCGATGGGGTCTACTTGTACTATCCCGGCACGTTCTTCTACTTCGTCACCGTGCCCGCGGCAGTCGCCAGCCGCATCGAGGCCAGGGCATTCTTCTTCCACGCAGAGAACCCGGCGCGACAACTGCAGGTGCTGGGGAGCCCAACCGGGACGCGAAACCTGGTCGTACTGGAGACGCTCAGAGAGGAAATCGGCGGCGGCGCACCGCGTTGCCGGTTGTGTATTGTCGACCCTTCAGGGGTGGAACTCGCTTGCCTGGATGAGTTTTGGGGCTACCCCGGCACGGCGGAGGCGACCGCCCGGGCCGTGCTCGTCGCGGTTGATGAGCGCGCCGTGGAAGGCGGCCCATGGCACTACGTATATGGCCAGGCGAGGGTCTATCATCTAAGCCTAGAGGGCACGTGGGTGCGGTTGGTATACGCCCATGCCGCCAACCCGCACCTTCGCGCAGACTCGCTGACGGTCATCGCCCCCAATCGGGGCAGGCTCTGGGTGAAGGAATTGACCCCCGCCGGGCTGCAGGTGTTCCTGTTCCCAGTGCCTGAAGCACTACTTGGGTTGCGCTCTGCCGGCCTGTGCCGGTGGGACGATACGGGGCAGTACATGTTCTTCGGGGACGTCAATCTCCTCGTGCAATTGAAGGAGCGCCCAAACGAAGTAAAGTGGCCCTGGTCGAAGGCCACTGGTGCAGGCGACTCCTGGGCAGGGGTGGGGCGCGGGGGACACGTCGCCGCGGGGGGGTTGACCCTCGGCCCGCGGGGGTAGTATAATGGGCGGTGCAAAGCGAGCCCGAGGCGCGCCGACCCAAAGCAGCGGCAGCCCAGCGCACCCGACCGCGGCGCCCGGCGCGGCTCGAGGGGGGTGCACCAAGAGCGCCGCACCCTGGAGGCCCTGTTCTTCACCCCCGTCAGCGACGCCGAGCTCTTGCTGGGAAAGACCCTGGACCGGGCTGATTCCCGGCCTGGGCGCGACCTGGGCGGGGTTGGCGCTTTACATCCTGCTTGTCGACGAGATCGGCTGGTTGCGGCACCGGTTCTTGCCCCTGCCCAATGGCACCTGGCTCCTGGCCGGCCTCGTGCTGCTGCCGGTCGCGGCCCTGCTTTTGGTGGCCCTTACGGTCGTCGTGTCGGCGCGCGCCAGGACCGCGCGCGGGGCACGAGAGCTGGTCGGCGTAATCGCCCTGCCGGCGGTCGCGCTGCTGATGATGCAGGCGCTGGGCGTCCTCCGGCTGGACTGGGCCGCGGTGCTGCTCCTGAGCGTGCTCCTTGGCGGCGGCGCGTGGCTTCTGCTCATCCTGGCTGCCAGGACCTTCCGCCGAGACAACGCCGTCCTGTACTCCTAGCGGGGGCGGGGCGCCCGGGATGCGCCGCCCCGGGCGCGGGGTTCGACTGCCAGCGGCGAACGTTGTATAATTGAGGCGGCGGCCTGAGGTCGTCCCGGCGCGGTCATCGCCGGCCATGGGGGTGTGACTATGGCGGAGAACGCCGGGGGTATGGACCAGGCGGCCGCGCCCGGGGCCCGGGCGCCGGTCATCGAGGCTCAGGGTCTGGTGCGGCACTACGGCAACGTCGTCGCCCTGGCGGGCCTTGACCTTCTCGTCAGGCGGGGCGAGGTGGTCGGCCTGCTGGGCCACAACGGCGCGGGCAAGACGACCCTGGTGCGCGTCCTCGGCTGCCTCTTGGCGGCCGGCGCCGGCACCGCCGCCCTCTTCGGCCTGCCGATCGCCGATCCCCGTGCCCGCGTAGAGATCCGCCGGCGCATCGGCGTCCTGCCGCAGGACCCGGGGCTCTACGACCGCCTGACGGCGGAGGAGAACCTCGCCAGCCACGGGCGGCTCTACGGCCTCGCGGACGCGCACCTCGCGCGGCGGGTCGGCGAGTTGCTGGAGCTTGTGGGACTTTCCGGCGAACGGCGGCGGCGGGTGGGGACATTCAGCGGCGGCATGAAGAAGCGCCTGGCCATCGCCCGCGCCCTGGTCAACGACCCCGGGCTGGTCTTTCTCGATGAGCCGACCACGGGCCTGGACCCGGCCGCGACACACGCCATGCACGAGCACATCGCGGCCCTGGCGGCGCGCGGCGGCTGCACCATCGTTCTGTGCACGCACAACCTCGCCGAGGCCGAGCGCCTATGCTCGCGGGTCGTGATACTCGAGCGCGGCCGCGAGGTCGCCTCCGGCCCTCCCGCGGAGCTGGAGCGGCGCTTTGGCGGCGCGCGCCGGGCGGAGATCGACGCGCGCGCGCTCGATGCGCCGGCGGTGGAGGCGGTGCGCGGCGCCGCGGGCATCAGCGCCGTCAGGGTCGTCGGGCCAAACCAGCTCGAACTGGACCTCGGCGGCGACGGGGCGCTGCCGGCGGCGGTCGCCGCCCTGGTGGCGGCCGGGGCCGAGGTCACGCGGGCGGTCGAGGTGCGGCCCACCCTGGAGGACGTGTACCTGAGGCTCGCCGGCGGGGATGCGGCGGGCGTCGGGGATGCGGCGGGCGGCCCAGATACGGCGGGCGGCGGGGACGCGGCGGGCGGCCCAGATACGCCGGGCGGCGGGGGAGGTGCGCGCAAGTGAACTGGCGAACCGTGCTGACCGTGTGCGGGCGGGACCTGCGCGACGCGGCGAGGAACCCGGGCGCCCTGGTGCCGGCCGTGGTGGTGCCGCTGGTGGTGACCATGGCCCTGCCGCTGGCCATCATATACCTGCCCGTCCTGACCCGCGTGCCGCTGACCACGTTCAACTGGGTGGCCATCTTCTATGCCCACATCCCGCCGGCCGTCCGCGCCCAGCTGTCCGCGCTGCCGGCGGAGGCAGTGGAGTTCTACGCGCTGGCGGTGTACTTCTTCCTGCCGTTCTTCATGCTCATTCCGGCCGCGGCATCGACGGTGGCCGCGGCCGACAGCTTCGCCGGCGAGAAGGAGCGCCGCACGCTGGAGGCCCTGTTCTACACGCCGGCCACCGACGGCGAGCTCCTGTTCGGCAAGGCCCTGGCCGCCCTGGTTCCCGGGCTGGCCGCGGCGTGGGCAGGCCTTGCGGCGTACACCGCCCTCATCGACGTCATTGGCTGGTCGCGGTACCGGCTCCTGCCCCTGCCCAACGTCACCTGGCTTCTCGCCGGCGCCGTCCTGCTGCCGGCGATGGCCGCCCTGGCCGTCGCCCTCACCGTGGTCGTGTCGGCGCGGGCCAAGACCTCGCGCGGCGCCCAGCAGGTGGCGGGCGTGGTGGTCGTGCCGGCGGTGGCGCTGCTGGTCATGCAATCCCTGGGCGTCGCGTACATGGGCTGGGGCATGGTGCTTTTGCTTTCCGCCCTGGCGGCCGCCGGCGCGTGGCTCCTCCTGGTCCTTGCCACGCGGACCTTCCGCCGCGAGAACGCCGTCCTGTACTCGTAGAGCCGGCCACCGCCCGATCACCGGCGAGCGCCCTGTAAAGAGGCAGGAATGTTGGGGCGATGGTAGAACCTTCCCGGGATAGGGGGCTGCGGCCACTTTCGTCCAGGCGGCCTGACCTGACTTGGCCGAGCCCCGGACCGGCGCCGGAGTCTCACGTGGCGCCGGCGGAGGGGGGAAGGGGGGCGCCCATGGTCATCACCGTCGAGGCCATCAAGTTCAACCACGACCCGGCCGGCCACACCACAGACGCGCTCAACATCAGGAGAAACGCCGCTACCTTCGTCAACGTGCCCGAGTGGCGGCGCGGGGTGACGACCACGCCCGAGCAGTCACCGGCGGCGTACGCCAAGAGGGAGACGGCTGGCAACACGATCACCATCCAGGCATCGTTCCGTTCGGACGAGCCGGGGGTAACGGCCCAGATCCGGGCCATCGACCCGGACAAGAACCCGCCCCGGAACGAGGGCGGGGGCTGCGGCGGGTTCATCGTCTGGCTCATCAGGCGGTTCCTGTGGGCCGTGCTGGGCAACGTGCTGGGGGAAGTGGTCGAGAAGTGGGCGACCTTCAATGCCGCGGGGGGGAGCGGGTACGTCACCTTCGACCTCAGGGACCTGCGGCTGCCGGATGTCGGCGTGGGGCCGCACATCACCACCTGGCAGTGGCAGTACCGGCTGCAGGCGGGCGCGCCCTGGATCAACATCGACGTGACCACGCACAAGACATACGTGCTCCTGGAGGTGCCCAAGAGCCCGTGGCAGCAGGCCCCGTACAACGCCGGCAACACGCAGCTGCCCTGGACTGACGTGCTGGACTACGCCTGCATCTGGGCGATCGGGGCCAGCGACGTTGACGCCGCCGCAGGCAAGGTCACCGCGGGCGTGTACCGGCTCGGCTCGTCACTTGTCACCTACGACTGCCCGGGCGGCGGCAGCACGCACTACACCGACTACTCCAGCGCGTTCTACTGCACCGAGTTTGTGGAGCGGCTGGGCGGCGGGCTCGGGCTGGGGCAGTACGTCAACTGCACCGACTGCGCGACCTTCGTGACCACGTTCGCCAACATCCTCGGCTGCGACCTGTCCGAGATGACGCTGGGGTGGATGTTCGCGCTCAACGAGATGATCGCCATCGGCAGCACGAGCTTCAGCCTGCCGTGCGCCCACCCGCCCGACGACGCGGGTTGGCCCAGCTTCCGCTACCACGAGGTGGGGTGGAAGGGGCCGTGCTCGAACGACGGCTACGTGTTCGACGGCTGCCTCAAGGTGGACGGCGACGCCGACCCCAGCGGCGGGCCGCCCCACGTCCCGCTCCTGGCCGTGAACATGAGGCACGGCGCCACCGGCGACCTCCTGTACCGCGACCGGCTGGCGGCGCCGGGGGGTCGGCCGAACTGCAGCCCCGACTGTGGCAACGTGCGGCGACGCACCGTCGCATAGAGGGAGGTGGGGAGCGTGGCGGGTGAGGACGAGCGGCGCGAGGCGCTGAAGAGACTGTGCGGGTTCTCCCAGTGGGCCGGGAAGCCCCCCGGCCCGGAGTCGACCTTCACGTGTGACTTCTTTTTCCCCGCGGCGGCCCTGCCTGAATGGCGGGTGCTCAAGGCGCTTGCGCCCAGCGCCGCCGGATTGCGGCGCGTGCGCCGGTACATCCTGGAGCCGGCCAGGGCTGCGGGCGAGGCCACGGGCGAGGCCACGGGCGAGGCCACGGGCGAGGCGCTCGACCTGATGAGCTTTGAGTGCCCGTCATGGGCCGACGCGCGCGAGGCGGTCATCGACTACATGGCCGGCTGCGCCACGGGCGGGTTCCGGCCCGGGGCGGACTTGCAGTACGAGTTCGGCGAGGTCGCGTTCGGCGGCCGCACCTCGGGCGGCATGGCCCTGTTCGTGCGCGGCAACATGTTCGTCGTGGTGCGCCGCGCCATGGCCCAGCCGCGCACAGACGAGCTGGCCCGCCGCATCGACCGGCTGCTCGCCGCGCGGCCGGGCGACGGCGACCGGGGCGGCAAGGTGCCCCCGGAGGTCGTGCGCTTCGAGGCGCTCGCACCCCTGGCGGAGGGGAAGCGGGTGCCGCTGGAGCTTTCAGCCCAGGACCCGCTGGGCCGGCCGGTCTGGCACCAGCTGTTCGTGCGCGGCGGCGAGGTGGGGCGGGCCGAAGACCGGCTGTACCTCGCCCCCGGGGCGGGTGACGTGCGCGTGGAGGCCTTCACGTTCAACGAGAACGGCCACTGGGCGCGGCGGGCCCTGACGACGAAGGCGTGACGGCGCGGGGGCGTTCAGGCGCGGGCGCTGGGCAAAAAACCCGTCCCTGGTGAATAGGATCTATGGGACAAGACGGGAGGGGATGGGCGGCGTCCGCGCCCGCCCGTGTCGAATCTTGACGACTGGCCCAGGGACGGGGCCGGCGCGGCCGGATCGTGGGCGTTCTTCCAAAGTGGCGCCGCCACAGTCCCTCCGGCGTCGCATAAATGTACTTTTGTTGTCCAGTGAAAGGAATAGGGAGAATTATGTCGAATGTCATAAGTAAAGATACGGGGAGAGAGGGCCGATCACCAGCCGGTACGGCGGATGTGCGTGACCGGACCGGGTCTTGCGGGCCAAGCGGCGACAACGGGATGGGCGGAGCGGTCGTGGGGCTTCTTCGGCGAGGTTGTACGACGGCCTTGCAGGTGACATGAGCGCACATCCCGCGAGCGGACCCGGCCGCGTTGACGAGGCCCAGGGTCCTTTTTCCTGGGCTCAAGACGGGGGGCAGCGCCCATGTTCTACGCGTTGGTGCGATCGGTGGGCTGGCTGCTGTTGCGCGTGGCGTTCCGCTGGAAGGTCGAGGGCGCGGGGCGCGTCCCGGCGACCGGGCCGGTCATCCTCTGCCCCAACCACGTGTTCTGGATGGACCCGGTCACGGTGGCGTGCTCAATCCGCCGCCGGGTCTACTACATGGCCAAGGACGAGCTCTTCCACAACCCCCTGAAACGCGTCTTCCTGCGTGCCGTGGGTGCCTTTCCCGTGCGGCGCCACGAGGTGGACCGCGCGGCGGTGAAGGCCGCCCTGCGCGTGCTGAAGCAGGGCCGCGTGCTCGGGCTTTTCCCGGAAGGCACGCGCAGCCGCACGGGGGTCCTGCAGAAGGGCGAGGAAGGGGCGTCACTGCTCGCCCTGCGCACGGGGGCGCCGGTGATCCCGGTGGGCATCGTCGGCGACTACAGCCGGTGGAGCCGCCTCCTGGTGCGCTTCGGCGAGCCCCTGACGTTTACCGGGGAAGCGGGCGTCAAGCCGACCAGCGACCGCATGGCGGCCATAAGCCAGCGCATCATGGCGGCCGTCGCCGAATTATTGCCGGAGGGGCAGGTCAAACTACCACCGGGCGAGGACGCCGGCTAGGGCCGGCCCCTGCCCAAACTTTTTGACCGCGGCGAGCTGACGTTCCAGCGAAGGGTGATGGACGTGCGGGTCGTCACCGCCGAGAAGCTCGGTTTCTGCGGCGGGGTGCGGCGGGCGGTCGAGATCGCGCTCGCCGGGGCGGGGGCGGGCCGGCCGGCCTTCACGCTGGGCCCGCTGGTGCATAACCCCGCGGTGATCGGGCACCTCGCCGAACGCGGCGTCCGGGTGGTCGACGACCCGGCCGCGGCGGCGGGCGGGGTGCTGATAATCCGCTCGCACGGGGCCCCACCCGAGGTCCTGGAGCGCGCGCGCGCGGCGGGCGCGACGGTCGTGGATGCGACGTGCCCGGTCGTGCGCCGGGCGCAGGCGGCGGCGCGGGAGCTGGCGGCGGAGGGCAGGCAGGTGGTGGTCGCCGGCGACCCCGGCCACCCCGAGGTCGCGGGCATCGCGGCCTGGGCCGGGCCGGGGGCGAGGGCGGCCGCCACGGCGGCCGAAGCGGAGCGGCTGGAGCTTGGTGAGCGCGTCGGCGTGGTGGCCCAGACCACGCTGCGGCGTGAGGACCTGGAGGCGATCGTCGATGTCCTGAGGCGCCGGGTCGCCGACGTCCGCGTCGCGGACACGCTGTGCGCGGCGGCCCAGGAGCGCCAGGACGCGGCGCGGCGCTTGGCGGCAGGGGCCGACGTAGTGATCGTAGTCGGGGATGCCGCAAGTGCCAATGCGCGCAAGCTCCTCGCGGTGTGCCGGGATGCGGGCGCCGAGGCGCACCTCGTGGAGTCGGCCGCTTTCCTTGACCCCGGCTGGTTTTCCGGCAAGGCCGTGGCCGGGGTGACCGCCGGAGCATCCACGCCCGACTGGTCCATCAAGGAGGTCTTGAGGACGATGGAGGAGATGAACGAGCCCGGGGATGTGGCGGAGGAGAAGCCCAGCGGGTCGGAGGGCAGCTCGGCCGCCGGGGGCGACGCCGGCCCCGCGCCGGAGGAGGCTGGGGGACCGGCCGCGGAGGGTACGGGCGAGGGCACGGGCGAGGGCACGGGCGAGGGCACGGGCGAGGGCACGGGCGAGGGCACGGGCGAGGGCACGGGCGAGGGCACGGGCGAGGGCACGGGCGAGGGCAGCGACGTCCCCATGAAGCCGCTCAAGGCGGGCGAGGTGACGCGCGGCCGGGTGGTGGCGGTCGGCCAGGACAACGTCCTGGTGGACGTCGGGCACAAGTCGGAGGGCGTCGTGCCGCTGTGGGAGCTGAGCCACCAGCACGTGACCTCCCCCGGCGAGGTGGTCAAGCTCGGCGACGAGATAAACGTGTTCGTGCTCGCCGTCGACGGCCCCGAGGGCGTGCTGCGCCTGTCCAAGAAGCGCGCCGACGAGGAGATCGCCTGGCGGTGCCTGGAGGAGGCCTACGCCGAGGGCACCATCCTGGAACGGCGGATCATCGAGGAGGTCAAGGGCGGACTCATAGTTGACGTCGGCATCCGGGGCTTCATGCCCGCCTCCCACGTCGAGCGCGGCTACGTCAGCGACCTCAGCCAGTACGTCGGCAAGGCCGTCCGCGTGCGGGTGATCGAGATCGACCGCCACAAGAACCGCGTCATCCTGTCGCAGAAGGTGGTGCTCGAGGAGGAGTACCAGCACCTGCGCGAGGAGACGTGGAAGACGATCGCCGAAGGCCAGATCCGCCACGGCGTCGTCAAGTCGATCACCGACTTCGGGGCGTTCGTCGACATCGGCGGCGTGGACGGCCTGCTCCACGTCTCGGAGATGTCCTGGGGCCGCGTCAACCATCCCTCCGAGGTCGTCAAGGAGGGCGACGCCATCGACGTCATGGTGCTGCGGGTCGACCGCGAGAAGGAGAAGATCTCGCTCGGCCTGAAGCAGGCGTTGCCCGACCCGTGGACGGACGCCGACACCAAGTACCCGGTGGGGTCGGTGGTCGCGGGCAAAGTGGTGCGCGTGGTGGGTTTCGGCGCGTTCGTGCAGCTTGAGCCGGGGGTCGAGGGCCTGGTACACATCTCCCAGCTCGCCAATCGCCGCGTGGCGACGCCGGAGGAGGTCGTCAGCGTCGGCGACGACATCCGCGCCAAGGTGCTGCGCGTCAACCCCGGCGAGCGGCGCATCAGCCTCAGCCTCAAGGAGGCCGACCAGGAGCAGGAGAAGGCCGTCATGCGCGAGTACATGAGCGACCAGCGCCGCGAGACGGCGACCCTGGGCGAGATGCTCGGGCCGGCCCTGGAGCAGGCCAAGGACCGCATCCAGAGCGAGAAGAAGCGCACCACCCGGAAGCGCGCTGCCCGCGCCAAGGTTGAGCCTGAGGCCGAGAGTGCGGGAAAAGACGGCGACGGCGGCGAGGAGTAGAGCGGCGCGCAAGCGGGAACACGTTCGGGCGGCACTTCTGGCCGCCGATGGCCCGCTCGACCCCGGGTTCAACGATGTGCGGCTGGTGCACGATTGTGCGCCCGGGCTGGCATTTGACCACGTCGATGTCAGGACGCGGCTTGTTGGGATATCGCTGCCGGTGCCGTTGCTGATAAACGCCATGACCGGTGGGGCGCCGGAGGCCGAGGCGATCAACGCCATTCTCGCCCTGGCGGCGCGCGAGGTGGGTGCCCCGCTGGCCCTTGGTTCGCAGCGGGCGGCGCTGGAGGATCCCCGGCTAGTGAGGACGTATTGCGTTTGCCGCGAGAGGAACCCCGACGGCGTACTAATCGCTAATGTCGGCGCTGATGTCTCCGCGCCCGATGCGCGGCGGGCGGTTGAGATGATCGGGGCGGTGGCGTTGCAGGTTCACTTCAACCCGGCGCAGGAGCTGTCGATGAACGAGGGCGACCGCGATTTCCGCGGTCGTCTTCCGCGTCTTGAGGAAATCGCGGCCGCCGCCGGCGTGCCGGTGATCGCCAAGGAAGTCGGCCTCGGCGTGAGCGGCGCGGCGGCGCGGCGGCTGGTCGCGGCCGGGGCGCGGGCCATCGACGTCGGGGGCGCCGGGGGCACGAACTTCGTGGCCATCGAGGCCGCGCGTGGCAAGTCGCGGGCGCCGGCGGCGGGCCTGGGCGATTGGGGCATTCCGACTGTGGCCAGCCTGGCCGAGGTCGTGGCGGCGGTGGGCGGCGGGGTGGACGTGGTGGCGTCAGGGGGCGTGCGCAGCGGGCACGATATCGCCCGCGCCCTGGCCCTGGGGGCGTGCGCGGCGGGCGTCGCCGCCCCGGCGCTGCGGGCGGCGGTGGCGGGCGGGGTGCGGGCGGTGGTGGCGCTCTTGCGGCGCCTCCTGGACGAGCTCCGGGCGGCGATGCTGCTCTGCGGCGCGGGCGACGTGGCCGCCCTGGCGCGGCGCCCGGTGGTGGTTGGGGGGCGCACGCGTGAGTGGCTTGAGCTGCGCGGCGTCGACGTGACCGCCCTGGCCCGGCGCCCGGGCGGCGAAGAGGCGGGCTGAAGCAGCCTGCCTGAGGCAGAATAGCGGGAATGGCATGGGCGGCGGCCCCGGGGCCAGCCGCCTTTTCTTGCGGGCGGGGTGATAACGTGCGCCCGGCGCGGCCGGGCGGCGGCGGCGGAATATTGCCGGGCGGCGAGAGAGAAACTAGCTCCGCCACATAGAAACCGGGTTCGCCAAAGCCGCGCCAAGCCCCCGGTTAAAGGAGGCGCCCGCGCCATGCCAACGGGGACCCTCTTCCTTCTCGTCGTCATTGTTCTGGTTTACTTCGGCATCGCCCAGCGCGTCCTCGACCGCATGAGGCTCACCGACCGCGGCGCGATGCTATGGATCGTCGCGCTCATCGTCGGCAGCTTCATCGACATCCCGCTCACGGCGCCGCCTGTGCGCCTGGTCGTCAACGTCGGCGGCGGCATCGTGCCGCTGGTCATCGCCGGCTACCTGATCGGGACCGCGGACAGGTCCGTGGAGCGCGTGCGCGCCATCCTGGGCGCCCTGGTGACCGGCGCCGTCGTGTTCGCCCTCGGGCGGCTGATGCCCGCGGAGCCTGGCGCGCAGGCCATCGACCCGGTATTCACCTACGGCATTACCGCCGGCCTCATCGGCTACCTCTCGGGCCGCTCGCGGCGCGCGAGCTTCGTCGCCGGCACCGGCGGCGTGATCGTCGCGCAGCTGGGGTTTTACGCTGAGATCGTCGCCCGCGGCATACAGTCGCGGGCGTTCATCGGCGGGGGCGGCGCCTTCGACAGCGTGGTGATCGCCGGCCTCCTGGCGGTGCTGCTGGCCGAGTTCGTGGGCGAGGCCCGCGAGCGGGTGGCGCGGGTCAACGCGCCGCCCGGTGAGCGCGGCGACGAGAAACACAGCTTCGACGAGCGCGGCGGGCAGCAGGGCGGGCCGCCCGGCGCGGGAGGCGCCAGGGGCGGCGGGGGCGCTGACGGCGCCGGGGGCGGTGGAGGCGCCGGGGGCGCCGGGGGCGGTGGAGGCGACGCCGGCGGCGGCAAGGCGGGGCCGGACGGAGGGGGTGAGCGCCGTGGGTAGTGGGCGATGGAGTGGCGGTCGAAACTGGCGGCGGGCGACGGCCACCCTGCTTCTGGCGCTTGTGGTCGCGGCGGGCCTCGTGGCGTCGAGCCCGTGGTGCGGCGTGGCGGCGGCGGAGGAGGAGCGGGTGGGCAGCTGGTTCACCCTGGTCGACGATGCGGGGCGCGTCCTGCTGCGCACCGGGCACGTGGTCACAGTCGGCGACCGCTTCATCGATGCTGCGGACCGCGAGTACGCGGTGGAGCGGGTGGTGGGGATGCTCGCCTACTGTCGCCTGACGGCGCGGCCGCCGGTGAGGTCGCGCGCCATGGCGTACCTCAACCGGGCTGCCCTCGTGGTGTCTGACGCGGCGCGGCGGGCGACCACGGCCCTGGGCGGCGTGCTGCGGCGCCCGGGCGCGGACGCGGGCACGAGCGCGAGCCTGTTCACGGTAGCGGGGCTTCAGGCGGCGGCGAAGGCCGGCCAGGACGGCGCGGTGCCGCCCACGACCCCAACGCGCATCGCCGCGCCGGTCCCCGGTGCGCGCGGCATCACGACGCCGGCGACCGCCCGGCCGCTGATCGCCGTGTACCACACCCACAGCGACGAATCGTACGTGCCAACTGACGGCACAGAGTCGATCGAGGGCAAGGGCACCATATTCAAGGTCGGCGACGCCATGACCCGCGCCCTGGAGGCGGTGGGCTTCCGGGTCGTGCACTCCCGGCAGCCGCACGACCCGCACGACGCCGCCGCCTATGACCGCTCGCGCGGCACGGCGCGCCAGCTGCTGCAGAAGGGGCCGGTGGCGATATTCGACGTCCACCGCGACACGGCGCCGCCCGAGGCCTACGAGGCGCGCGTGGCCGGCGAGGACGTCGACCAGATCCTGATCGTGCTCGGGCGCGAGAACCCCAGCCTGAAGGTCAACGAGGCCTTCGCCAAGCGCCTCAAGGCGGCCATGGACCAGCGGTTCCCGGGATTGATCCGCGGCCTGTTCTACGGGCTGGGGAAGTATAACCAGGACCTCAGCCCGCACGCGCTCCTGCTCGAGGTCGGGTCGCACGTCACGTCACGCACCAGTGCCGAACGCGGTATCTCGTTGTTCGCGCGCGGCCTGCCGCCCGTAGTCGGCACGGCGAAAGCTCGTGGCACCGTGGCCGGGGGGGCTGGCACCGAGGCGCGGCGCGCCGCGAGCACGATCGGCTGGGTGCTGTTAGTCGTCGCCGTGGGGGCGGCGGTCTTCCTGGCCATCAGCACTGGGAGCGCGACTGAGGCCGCCGAGCGGTTCCGCCGCTTCTGGCGGCAGGAGGTCGGCATCCGGGGCGGCACGGCGCGGGGCGAGGACGAGGACGAGGACGACGGGAAGAGGCCCGGCCGCCGCGGTGGGCGGTAGCGGCCCGGCCCCGGGCCCCGCGGCGCCCGGGCGCCCGCCAGTCATATTCCACTGTTACGGCGGCTGCCACTCGTCGGTGGCGGCCGCCGCCTTGCGTATCGGGGCCCTGCCCGCGAGCGGGGCCTGCACCGCGCGCGACCTGCTGGCGGTGCCGGCGTTTGACGGGCAGCTGGCGTTTGAGCACGGGATCGTCCGCCTCATGGGACGCGACGGCGCGGGGGCGCCCGTGTTCGTCCTCGCGCGGCGCCGCGGCTGGCGGGCGGTGACGGCCGCCCTGGCATCGGCGCCCCGTTTCGGTGCGCCGCGCCCGGTGCTCGTGAACACAATGCCGGCGGTGAACTGGGAGATGCGCGTGGGCGGGTTCCTGTCGCGGGCGCTGGGGTTGCCCGGCCTGGGACGCCCCCTGGTCGTGCACGGAACACGGCGGGCGCTGCCCAGGCTGCGGCGGCTGGCCGCCGTTGCCGGGACAGTTGGCGGGGGCGACAGGGAGGGCGTGGCCGGCGGGGGGAGCACGGCGGGCGGGGAGGGCGCGGCCGCGATGGCGGCGCGCGCCCTGGGCTCGTACCTCGCCGCGTGCGGCGTCCGCCGGGCCGCGGTTGACGCCGGTCCTGTTCTATAGGATAATGAAGAGCAAGAGTCCTGGCGGTGGCGGCTGGAAGGAGGGCGCGGCGATGACAGCCCTGGCGCGGGCGGGTTGCGTGTGGGCGGCAGCGGTCAGCGCGGTCAGGGCGGGAAGCCCGGCCGAGCGGGCGGGGCTTTGCGCCGGCGACGCGCTCGTCGCCGTCAACGGCCACCGCGTGCGGGACATCATCGACTACCGCTACCTGTGCTGCGATGCGCGGGTCACTCTGCGCGTGCGCGCCCGCGGCGGCGAGGAGCGGCTGGTGCGCGTGGCCAAGGCCATCGACGAGGACATCGGCCTGGCTTTCTCCAGCCCTGTCTTCGACGGCGTGCGCCGTTGCTGCAACCGCTGCCTGTTCTGCTTCTGCGACCAGCTCCCGCCGGGCCTGCGGCCGGCGCTTTACGTCAAGGACGACGACTACCGCCTCTCGTTCATCGACGGCAACTACATCTCCCTCACCAACCTTCTGCCTGACGACTGGCGGCGCATCGGGCGGCTGCGCCTGGGCCCACTTTACGTCTCGGTGCACGCGACGTCGGGGGGCCTGCGCGCGCGCTTGATGGGCAGCCGCGGCGCGTCCCGCATCATGCCCCAATTGTGGCGCCTCAAGCGCCTGGGCATCGCCGTGCACGCCCAGGTCGTCCTGTGCCCGGGGCTCAACGACGGGCCGCACCTGGACGAGACCCTGTCTGACCTCGCCGCGCTGGGCGAGGCGCTGCTGTCGGCAGCGGTGGTCCCGGTGGGCCTTGCCGCGCACCGCGCCGGGCTCCACCAGCTTCAGCCGTTCGACGCCTCGCGCGCCGCGGCTGTGCTGGAGCGGGTGAGCGCCTGGCAGCGCCGGTTCCTGCGGCGGCGCGGCCGCCGCACGGTCTTCGCCGCCGACGAGCTGTACCTGCGCGCCGGGGCCGCGGTTCCGCCCGCCGGCGACTACGAGGGCTTCGCCCAGCTTGAGGATGGGGTCGGGCTGGTGGCCGACCTGTGGCACGATTGGCGGTCCGAGCGGCGGCGGCTGCCTGCCGCGCTGCCCAGGCCGCGGCGCGTGGGCGTGATCACCGGCGAGCTGGGGGCCCAGATCCTGGCGCCGCTGGTGCGCGACGCCGGGCGGGTGGCCGGCCTGCACTGCTTCGTGGTCCCGGTGCAAAACCGCACCTTCGGGCCCGGCGTGACCGTGGCCGGGCTCCTGGCCGGTCGCGACATCGCGGGCGCGGCCAAGGCGGCCGGCGCGGCCAGTGTCGCCAGCGCCGCCGGCGCCGCCGGCGCCGACGTTTTCCTGCTGCCTGACGTCGCGTTGCGCGCGGAGGACCGAGCGGCGGCCGTGGCCGCGTCCGGCGCGCGACCGCGTCTGGCCGCGTCTTCGGCGCCGCTCCTGGACGGCATGACCGTCGGCGAGCTTGACCGCTGTCTGGGCGGCAGGCTGGCCGTTGTCCCGCGAACCGCCGCTGGCTTTTGCGGCGGCGTCCTCGGGGAGGCGGCGGGCTAGGCTGCAATGCGCTATCAGTGCTTCGGAGGGGGGCGGGGGCAGTGGCGGTGGTGGCCCTGGTCGGACGGCCGAACGTCGGGAAGTCGCGCCTCTTCAATCGCATCATTGGCCAGCGGCGCGCCATCGTGCACGACATACCGGGGGTCACGCGCGACCGCCTCTATGCCGCGGCCGCGTGGCGCGGCCAGGGGTTCGACCTCGTGGATACCGGCGGCATCGGCTTCGACGACGACCGGCCGCTGGGCGACCTGATGGCGGCCCAGGCGGCGGTGGCGGTGGCCGAGGCCGATGTCATCGTGCTCGTCGTCGACGCGCGGGCCGGGCTGTCGCCCAAGGACGAGGAGGTCGCCGACCTCCTGCGCCGGTCGCGCAAGCCGGTCGTGGTCGCCGCCAACAAGGCCGAGGGCGCGGCCGCCGTGGGGGCGGCCGAGTTCTGGTCGCTGGGCCTGGGCGAGCCCTTCCCCGTGTCTGCCGAGCACGGCGAGGGGGTGGGTGACCTCCTCGATGCCGTGGTCGAGCGGCTGCCCGCCGCTGCCGCCGTGGACGCCGCTGACGTAACAGAAGCCGTTCGCGCCACGGACGCCGCTGAGGCCGCTGACGCCGGCGAAGCCCCCGGCGAGGCCCCCGGTGGGGCCCCCGCCGGGGATGCCGCCGTGCTCGAAACGCCGCTGGCCGTAGCCGTCGTCGGGCGCCCCAACGTCGGCAAGTCGTCGCTGATCAACGCGCTGCTCGGCGCGGAGCGGGTCATCGTCACCCCGGTGCCGGGCACCACCCGCGACGCCATCGACGTGCTGTGGCAGCGTCCCGGCGGGCGCCCGTTCCTGTTCATCGACACGGCCGGCCTCAGGCGGCGGACGCGCGTCGAGGAGCCCGTCGAGCGCTTCGGCGTGCTGCGCGCCCTGCGCGCCATCGACCGCAGCGACGTCGCCGTCCTGGTCATCGACGGCGCGGCCGGCGTGACGGACCAGGAACGCAAGATCGCCAGCTACGTACTGCGCCAGGGCCGGGCGGCGGTCGTCGCCGTGAGCAAGTGCGACCTCGTCGCCGACCTCGACCCCGAGAAGTGGCGCGAAGCCATCCGCAACAACCTGTCGTTTCTGGCGTTCGCGCCGGTGCTGTTCGTGTCGGCCCTGACCGGGCGGGGCATCGCGCACCTGCCCGGCGTCGTCGCCCGCTGCGCCGAACACCACGCGACGCGCATCCCGACCCCGTTCCTGAACCGCATCGTGCAGCGCGCCGTCATCGGCGCCCCCGCCCCGACGCGCGGCGGGCGCTCCCTCAAGGTCTACTACGCGGCGCAGGTGGCGTCCCGCCCGCCGACATTCGCGCTGCTCGTGAACTACCCCGACCTGGTCACCGACCCGTTCCGGCGCTTCCTCGACGGCCGGCTGCGCGAGGCCCTGCCGCTGGAAGGCACGCCCGTGCGCTTCCTGGGCCGCGAGCGGCGGCGGTCCCCGTCCCTGACATCGAAAGGGAGGGCGCGGCGGCGCCGGGCAGGAACAGGGGGCGCCGCCCGCGAATAACTTGCCTTGGTCCAGCGGTTGGGGCGGCCCTGGTCCGATGGTGGGGCGGCACATGGGATCAGCAGTCGTGCGGGAGGAGGGGCGGGATTGACAGCCTTGAGCGCGGCGCTCATTCTCCTCAGCTATGTGGTCGGGTCGGTACCCGCGGGTTACATGGTGGTGCGGGCGTCCCGCGGCATGGACGTGCGTCGCTACGGCAGCGGCAACGTGGGCGCGATCAACGTCCTGCGCGCCGCCGGGCCGGTCGCGGCCGTGTGCGTGATGGCGATCGACATCGCCAAGGGGGCGGTCCCCGTCGTAGTCGCGCAGGCGCTGGGGGCGCCCGCCGGCGTGGTCATGGCCTGCGCCCTGGTGGCGATCATCGGCCACAACTGGTCCGTCTTCCTCGGCTTCAACGGCGGCAAGGGCGTGGCCACCACGCTCGGCGCCGTGCTGGCGCTGGACTGGGTCGTCGCAGCGGTGGTCGTCTTGCTGTGGCTCCTGGTCGTGGCCATCAGTCGCTACGCGTCCCTGGGGTCCCTCATTGCCTGCTGCTGCATCCCGCTGCTGATGTGGTGGCGGGGCGACGGGACTGAGGCCATAATCTTCGGCGTCCTGGCCGCCGCCCTGGCCATCCTGCGGCACCGCGCCAATATCGTGCGCCTGGCGCGGGGCAGGGAGCTCAAGTTCAACCAGCGCGCGGACAAGCCCGCGAAGGAATGAGGCCGGGGCGCACAAGGTCGCGGGGCGCAAGGTCGCGGCGCGCAAGGTTGCGGCGCGGGGGGCGGGAGGGGAGGGGTCGGCCATGCGCGTGCTGATCATCGGCGCCGGTGCGGTGGGGACGGTGGTGGGCGGCCGGCTGGCCGCCGCCGGCCACGACGTCGCCCTGTTGGCGCGCCCGGAGACGGCCGCCGCCATCGCGGCGCACGGGCTGAGCGTGCGCGGGCCTGACCCGGGCCAGAGGGTCGCGGCCCCCGCCCGCGCCTTCACCGGCGTCGCCGAGGCCGTCCGGGGCGGGTTTGAGCCCGACCTGGTCATCGTGTGCGTGAAGGCGTACGACACGCCCGGCGTGGCGTCTCTGCTCGGCTCCCAGTGGCCCGGCGACCCCGCAGGTGCCGGCGGGGCGGCGGCGGGCGGTTCGCCGCCGGTCGTCCTGACCCTGCAGAACGGCGTCGGCAACGAAGAGGCCCTGGCGGCGGCGGTGGGGGGCGGCCGCGTGGTCGGCGGGGCGCTGACGGCCAGCGTCAGCCTGATCGAGGCCGGCGTCGCCCGCCAGAACACGCGCGGCGGGGCGGGCGTGGCGCCCTACGGCCCAGCGACCGGCGGCCCAGCGGCCCCGGCCCTGAACCCCGATGCCGCCCGGCTTTGCGCCGACGCCCTCGCCGGCGCCGGCTTCCGCGTCACGACGGCCCCCGACCACCGCAGCCTGAAGTGGTCCAAGCTCCTGCTCAACATGTGGGCCAACACCACCTGCGCCATCCTCGACCTCCCGGCCGCCGGCGTCCTCGGCCACCCCGGCCTGTTCGCGCTCGAGCTGGCCGCGTTCCGCGAGGCCGTGCGGGCCATGCGGCGCGCCGGCATCCCCATCGTGGACCTGCCCGGCTACCCCGTCCGCCTGGTCCGCGCCCTGTTTTCCATCCTGCCCGCCCCGATCCTGCGCCGCACCCTCGGCCAGCGCATGGGCGGGGCGCGCGGCGAGAAGCTGCCGTCGCTTCTGATCGACGCCCGCCGCGGCCGCCGTCAATCGGAGGCCGACGTCCTGCACGGCGCCGTCGCGCGCCTGGCCCAGGAGACCGGCGGCGACGCCCCCACCTGCGCCTTCCTGCAGCGCACCCTCGCCGCCTGCCTGGAGGCCGGCTCGCGCGCCGAGTTCAGCGCTTGTCCCGGACGCCTCCTCGCGGCGTGGCGCTCAGCCCGCGATTCCCGCCAGCCCCGGTAATACACCCATCCCCCCTTCATATAATTGAACTAAGGCTTGGGCTGTGGCGCGGGGTCGATCTGCCCCGGTGCCCGGCCCGCCCGGCCTGCCGCCCGGCGAGGGCGAGCCGCAACCGGAGGGAGGGTAACGGGTGGAGAAATTCGACATCTTCAAGGACATCGCCGAACGCACCGGGGGCGACATCTACATCGGCGTCGTCGGCCCCGTGCGCACCGGCAAGTCCACCTTCATCAAGCGCTTCATGGAGCTCCTCGTCCTGCCCAACATCAAGGACCCCAACGAGCGGCAGCGGGCGATCGACGAGCTGCCGCAGAGCAGCGTCGGGCGGACGATCATGACCACCGAGCCCAAGTTCATCCCCGAAGCGGGCATCGAGGTCACCATCAAGGAGAACATCACCTTCCGCGTCCGCATGGTGGACTGCGTTGGCTATACGGTGGAGGGGGCGCTGGGCTACCAGGAGGAGACCGGCCCCCGCATGGTGCAGACGCCGTGGTTCGATTACCAGGTGCCGTTCCAGGAGGCGGCCGAGACCGGCACGCGCAAGGTCATCTCCGAGCACTGCACGATCGGCCTGGTGGTGACCACCGACGGCACGATCACCGACATCCCGCGGCACGCGTACGTCGAGGCCGAGGAACGCGTCATCGCCGAGATCGCCGCCCTGGGCAAGCCGTACGTCGTCGTGCTCAACAGCGCCCAGCCGTTCAACCAGGAGACGCTCGACCTGGCCGCGGACCTGCAGGCCAAGTACGACGTGCCCGTCGTCGCCGTCGACTGCCTCAGCCTGACCCAGGAGGACATCTACCTCATCCTCGAGCAGGTGCTCTACGAGTTCCCGGTCAAGGAGGTCAAGGTCAGCCTCCCCGCCTGGGTCGAGCAACTGGAGCCCAAGCACTGGCTGCGCGGGCGCTTCGAGGCGGCGATCGGCGAAACGGTGCAGGGCATAAAGCGGCTGCGCGACGTCGAGGGCGCGGTGCAGCGCCTCGGTGGCTACGACTTCGTGCAGGAATCGATCCTCAAGGGCATGGACCTCGGCAGCGGCGTCGCGGTCATCGAGATGTCGGCGCGCGAGGGCCTGTTCCTCCAGGTGCTCGGCGAGATATGCGGCGTGACCGTGGCCGCGCGCGAGGACCTGGTGCGGCTGATGCGCGAGCTGGCGGTCGCCAAGCGCGAGTACGACCGCGTCGCCGCCGGCCTGCGCGAGGTGCGGCAGACGGGCTACGGCATCGTCCTGCCGGCCGTGGAGGACATGACATTCGAGGAGCCCGAGATGGTGCGCCGCGGCAACCAGTTCGGCGTCAAGCTGCGCGCCCACGCGCCGTCGCTGCACTTCATCCGCGCCGACATCGAGACCGAGGTGACGCCGGTCATCGGCACCGAGAAGCACGCCGAGGAACTGGTGCGCTACCTCATGGACCAGTTCGAGGACGAACCGAGCCGCATCTGGCAGTCTCAGATATTCGGCCACACGCTGCACGACCTTCTGCGCGAGGGACTGCAGTCAAAGCTCTACCACATGCCGGAGAACGCGCAGCAGAAGCTGCAGGAGACCCTGACGCGCATCGTCAACGAGGGCAGCGGCGGGCTGATCTGCATCATCATCTGACGCGCGGTCGCGCGCGGGCCCAGCCTGTGGCTAGGATAGGGAGCCATTGGGCAAGATCGCCGCCGGCGTAGGCCGGACGGCACGTGGCGGGCCTCCCGCCGGCGCCTGTGGCCGACGGGTAAGGCCCGCCCGCGTCTTTTTTCGCTCTCCAGGTGGCCCCAAAGAAGGAAATTCAAATATCACGAAGAAACACAATGGAGTGATCGCGCGGCTTCAAGTGCTGCGCGACCTCCGAGAAGGCCTGGGAAGGGGGTGAACGTGGATGACGAAGGCTGAGCTGGTAGAGAAGGTTGCCCACAAGACCGGGTTTACCAAGAAGGACTCCGGCAAGGCGGTCGACGCCCTCTTCAAAGCCATCGCTGAGAGCCTAGCCAAGGGCGAGAAGGTATCCCTGGTCGGGTTCGGCACGTTCAGCGTGCGGAGCCGTGGCAAGAGGAAGGGCCGCAACCCGCAGACGGGCAAGGAGATCACGATTCCTGCCCGCAAGGTTCCGGTTTTCAAGGCCGGCAAGCCCCTCAAGGAGGGCGTGGCTCGGTAGTCCGGCGGCAATCGCCGCCAGATAGCGGTTGGGTGGAGATTTGTCAGGTTTGCGGCTCATGGGGGTGCCGGCCCGCGTGGCGCGGCACCCCCGCTCATTTATATGCGCGGTGGGGGCTCTCACGCGGCGGAGGGGGGTCGGTCATGCGCGGCGCGTTGCTTCGCGGATGAGTTCGGCTGGCGCTCGTCGTCTTGCTGGCGGCCACGTTATGCCTTGCCGCGGCCGCCGCCGCGGGCGCGCCCGCGGGGATGGTCCGCCTTTACGGCCGCCTGACCGACCAGGTGACCGGAGAGCCCATCCCCTGGGCCTACGTCGGAATCACCGACCAGGGAGGCAACTCCCTGGCCAGCACCACGGCCGGCGCCGATGGCGGGTTCGACGTCACCGTCCCCGCCGGCCCGTCGTACTGGGTCCACACGTGCGTCATGGCGGACCGCGGCGACTTCCGCATCTACCTTTACACCCTGCCCCCGGCCGAGGTCAGCGGCAGCGGGGCAGGGGAGGTCCGCGCCGACATCGCGCTCTGCCCCGCGGCCAACCTGATCATTGAGGCCTACGACGGCGCGGGCGGCCTCATGCGGGCCCCGGCGTTCGACCAGACCACCAAGGGCTACGCGTTCGCCACGGACCTCGGCGACCTGCCGCACGCTGGTACGCTCCAGTTCGTGCCGGACCGGTACGCGCTGGACCACGGCGGCCAGCGCGACGTCAGCCTGCCGGCGTTCGTCGTCCCGGCCGACCGGCCCACCCGCCTCCACGTCCTGTGGGCCGTGCCCGGGTTCGGCGAGGTCATGCTCGCCCTCGACAACGCCGGGGCCGGCTACAGCGTGACGGGCCCGGGCGGCTGCCAGGTTCTCAACCTCAACCGCGAGGCGGCGCGATCCGAGGTCGAGCGGCTGAGGCGCGAGATGGCCCTGTTCACCAGCCAGGGCTACGCCACAAGCGGCGCCGTCGGGGACGAGGCCCAGGCGGCCCGCGCGGCGCTTGACGATGGCGAGCGACTCCTGGGGGCAAAGCCCGCCGACGTGGCCGACATGGCCGATATGGCCGACATGGCCGCCGCGGTGCGCTGCTTTGACGACGCCCTGGCCCACGCCCTCTACGGCCAGGAGGGGCTTTTCCTTGACCGGGCGGCCGCCGACATCCCGAAATCGCGCCAGGGGTCGCTGCGCCTGACGATCCGCCGCCCCTCGGGCGCGCCGCTCGCCGGCGCCGCGGTCACATACAGGCAGACCAGCCACGACTTCCAGTTCGCCGGCTCGTACCTGACCGACGGCTGGAACTACCTGCCGCAGGTCGGCTACCGCCTGGCCGAGGCGGGCTTCAATGCCACCGCGGTCATGCTGAGCTACAAGATCCTCGAGCCTGAGCCGGGGCGGTACGATTGGAGCTACCTTGACCGCTGGTCGGGCCTGGATGCCATGGTCAAGAAGGGCTTTGACGTGCACGGGGAGCTGGCCTACTGGGCGAACGACAGCCCATTCTTCCAGGACATCATGTGCCCGTCTTACTGGCGGGCGATGAGCCTTGACCAGCTCAAGCAGAACATCCGCGGCCACTTCCAGGCCCTGGCCGCGCGCTACGGCGGGCGCATCGGCCCGTGGATGATCAACGAGCAGAACCTGGCGTGGTCGAACGGCGTGGGGCTGACCTGGGCGCAGAAGCTCGACGTGTACGGGGCGGTGATGGACGGCCTGCGCGCGGGCGACCCGGCCGCACGCAACATCGTGTGCTCGATCGCCCTGCCGTTCAGCTGGTCGCAGGACGAGTTCCCGGGGCTTGGGAGCCGGGCGCGGGGCATTGCGTTCCCAGCGTACCTCGACCTCGTGCGCGGGCGCGGCGTGCCCATTGATTCAATAGGGCTTGAGTTCTACCACTTCGGCGTGACCTCCGACCCGTACGCACCGCCGGGCCTGAGCCTGGCGGCGATGACCCGCTACCTCGACCTCTACGCGCGCTACGGCGTGCCGGTGTACGTGAAGGAGTTCCAGGTCCCGTCGACGCAGGAGCCGACCTAAGTCGTGGTGGCACCGGCCGTGGGACGCGGCGACGCAGGCCGAGTTCGCGACCAAGTTCTACACCCTGGCCTTCAGCCGCCCGCAGGTGCGCGGCATCCAGTGGTCGGCGTTCGTCTCTGACCGCAACACCTACGTCACCAACGCCGGCATCCTGGACCGCGACTACCAGCCCAAGCCGGTGTACTACGCCCTCAAGGACCTCATCGCATCGTGGACGACCTCGGGCAGCGGCGTGACCGACGCCGCGGGCGAGCTCACGATCACCGGCTACGGCGGCGATTACACCGTCTACGTCAGCGACGGCGCGCGGACGATCCCGCTGCGCGCGCACGTCACCGAGCAGCGGGCGGGCAGCGCCGCGCTCACCGCGCAGCTGACCATCGCCCTGCGCGTGGGCGACCCCAAGATGACCGTCGGCGGCGAGGGCCGGGACATCGACAGCCAGGGCTCGGCGCCGCTGATCCGCGGCGGCCGCGTCCTGGTGCCGGTGCGCGCCGTCGTCGAGGCCCTCGGCGGCACCATCAGCTACGACGCGGTGGCGCAGCAGGTCACCATCCGCCTGGACGAGACGCATCTGGAGCTGTGGGTCGGCCGGTCGCGGGCGAGACTGAACGGGGCCGAGGTGGCCATCGACCCGGCAAACCCGGCGGTGACGCCGATCCTCGTGAACGGCCGCGTGTTCTTGCCGTTCCGCTTCGTGGGTGAGAGCCTGGGCTGCCAGATCGGCTACGACGCCGGCGTGGTCACGCTGGTATACGGGGGATAGGGGAGGGCCGGCCGGGGCCGGGCCAGGTACGCGCCCGGCCCGCGGCGCGCGCCAACCCGGGCCAGCGCGCCGCGCGCCTGACTGTCAAAGGACAGTGATTTTGTCACCCCCCAAGGGCCAAAATCGGACTGAGAAAATGTCACCCCCCCGGGGGTGGTGGAAAGGGCGGCGCGGCGGCGCAGGTACGCCTGGTAGGAGGCGCTCTTCCACGGGTGTTCCATGGGCGGCCTGTAAGGCGTTTTGGGGGCCGGGACGGGCGTGGGCGCGGCC
>Ga0315295_10000039_pt1 | contig 113004 bp, 95 predicted proteins | sample YL17G14_0_MG_FD_204453 | JGI IMG/M metagenome (GOLD analysis project Ga0315295, IMG submission 204453) | Sediment microbial communities from Yellowstone Lake, YNP, Wyoming, USA - YL17G14_0 | ecosystem: Environmental > Aquatic > Freshwater > Lake > Sediment | place: USA: Wyoming | collected...
GGTTTCCCCCTTCGCCAAGGGCTACGGCGGGACAGGTTATCTTTGAATCGCCCAAAAGCAGAATGTCCCCCTTTTCTCCCTTCTAGTCCTTTCGATTAGTCAAAAGGACTATGAGCATTTTGATAACGTACAATATTTTAATAACATTTCAATAAGGTATAGAGAGAACTACAGGTTTGGGGCAGGCAGGAAGGTTTCGCGAGAAGGTTAAAAAGGTGAGAAAAGCGGGAAAGGCGGGAAGGGTGAGACAGGTAATATAATAAACAAGAATCTAAGATTTGAGATTTAAGATTTGAGGCAACCCCGGCCAGAGGCCGGGGCTAAATACAAACGCCCGGAGCGGGCGTTCATTTGGTAACCCCGACACCCCCGATAACGACATTCGAGGGCGGGCGGGATTGGGGGCTAAATATAAACAGGAGAAAAACCCCGGGAGGCGGATAAGCAACCCCCCGATAAATCGGATTTCTGCATACACAGAAAGAACCCCCAATCCCAAAAGACGGGATTGGGGGCTAAATTTTATGCGGATTTCACGTAGGCAACCCGCCTACGGCGGGTAAACCTGGGGGCTAACCATAAGCAAACCTCGCGCCTGCAACCCCCCATTTCGTTGTCGTGCCGACAACGGCTAAACTAAATTTTATAAGGAATTCAAACAAGTGTTTGAAACGGTTGTTCGCCGATTTCGCGCAAGCGGGGAAACATTAGAAATGCAATTTTCAAAGAATTTTTACTCCTGTCCCCGTAAGCACTTAAGCAATTTGCATCTCTTCGAAATTCCTTATTTTTCGTCAAAAGCGCGCAAGTTTGGGCCTAATACGGAGGAACATAGTTCCTCCGTAGTTGTGAGTTTTGAGTTTTAAGTTTTGAGTTACAACAATGAACGCTGAACGATGAACAAAAGCTGGGTCCTGGGTTTGCGAATCCGAAGTAGCTCAGGTCCCCGCTAACGACCCTACTTCGCCGAAAATGGCTTCGCAGGGCAGGCTTGCAGGGGCAGGGTTTTGAGTTTCGGTCGTTGGAATTTATTTTGGATTTGGTGCTTGGGATTTGGGAATTCTGGGTCCCCGCCAACGACCCCTGCCTAAAACTTGCTGGGGCAGGCATGCGGGGATCTCCGCTACGCTCCGAGAGGTGGGTTATGGGAGTTCGTGTCACAATTGAGATTCCGTATTGGTTGGACAGGATACGCATTTGGCCTGTGCTGGTATATCGCCGATTGCGGTATGGCTATCCCTTCCGCCGAATTCCTCTCACTCAGGGTCAATTCGCCATCGTTGGCCCCGGGGATTATTACCGGCTCATTAAACATCGCTGGTGTGCCAACCGAGCAGGTCCCACGTATTACGCCCAGCGTTCCGTAAGGGTGGCCGGCAAATCTGTTGCTGTTATGATGCACCGCCAGATACTACCCGTCGAAACAGGCCTTGTTGTTGACCACATCAACGGCGACGGTCTCGATAATCGAAGGGCAAATCTTCGTGCGGCAACGCCTGCACAGAACCGTTTCAATCAGCGCAAATACAACATATCTGCGACTTCGAGATTCAAAGGAGTAAGCTGGAGCAGGCGTGACAAAAAGTGGATTGCGAATATTACTTTCAATAAACGAATGATTTGTCTCGGCTACTTCTCCGACGAGACCGAAGCCGCGCGTGCCTACGACGGGGCCGCTCGCAAATACCATAAAGAATTCGCCTGCATCAACTTTCCACCGAAAAATTGAGGCCACCAACCCTGTTTGAAATGATAAATCGGCCTTCGCCGAGATATTTTTCAATCCGAGGTGAGACGTGGAGGTTTTGTGAAACTGGGCGATACAGGGTTCGAACCTGTCGCTCGCGTTCGCTCGCGTTCGCTCGCGTTCGCTCGCTCCCCATAGGGGCTGGCGCCCCTCTGGCGGCAGCCGAGCTGCCTGTCACCCCAACGACGCGGGAAAATCCTTTTCCCGCACCCTTTGAGGTTCGAACCCTGTTTGAAATGATAAATCGGCCTTCGCCGAGATATTTTTCAATCCGAGGTGAGACGTGGAGGTTTTGTGAAACTGGGCGATACAGGGTTCGAACCTGTGACCTCACGGGTGTGATCCGTGCGCTCTAACCAGCTGAGCTAATCGCCCCGGGTAACCATATTAGAACCAATTTGGGCCGTGTTTGTCAAGCCCGAAGCGCACCCGTTTAAGAGTTTGCGTCAATTTTGCCGTAGACCACGCGAGCTGCCGCTGTTAAAATCCACCCTCTGATGTGTGTCAGCTCAAAACGATGACCGTGCCTATGGCTTCACACATTGTTTTCTATGAGAATCATCGCCGGGGCAAAACGTGGTATGAAATTGTTCAGTCCGCCGGGGCACGACTCCCGCCCCATCACCGACAGGGTCAAGCAGGCACTCTTTAACGTCCTGCAAAAATATGGCCTGCCCGCCGACAAGACCGTCGCCGACCTGTTCGCAGGCGTCGGGTCATTAGGCCTGGAGGCGCTCAGCAGGGGGGCGACCTTCGTCACTTTCGTCGAGCACAATCCGAGAATTGTCCCCATCCTCGAAAGAAATATCACCAAGGCGGGTTTTGTCAAACAGTCGAAGGTCATCCGCACCGACGCCTTCAATCTGCGCCTGCCTGCTGATGCTGGAAAATATGACCTTGTCTTTGTTGACCCGCCTTATGCTGATTCGACTCTGACGCAAATTGGCTCGCCGCTGGCTTCGCTGCTGGTTCGTTTGGCCGAACAGGTCGCGACCGCCGGCTTCGTTATCGTCCGCACCCACCGCGATACGAGCTTGTCGGAATCTTACGGCTTGCTTAAAATCATCGAAAGACGACAGTGGGGAACTATGGCGGTCACTATATTCCGGTGTAAGGCAAATGGCCAATAAAGAGGCGGCAATTCAAATTGTAAAGCGGCTGCGCGACGCGGGATTTCAGGCGTTGTTGGCCGGCGGGTGCGTCCGCGATATGCTCCTTCGCAGACGGCCGAATGACTACGACGTTGCCACCGATGCAAGGCCCGCCGACGTTATGAAGCTCTTTCGGCGGACTCTCAAGGTCGGCGCAAAGTTCGGCGTCGTCATCGTTTTGTCCGACAAGACCCAGGTAGAAGTCGCCACATTCAGGACCGAATCCGATTACGCGGATGGCAGACACCCTTCAAAAGTCCGCTTCGCGAATGCCCGCGAAGACGCCGCCAGAAGGGACTTCACTATCAACGCGATGTTTTACGACCCCGACGCCAAAAAGGTGATTGATTATTACCGGGGACAGGCGGATCTCAAAAATAAAATCGTGCGAACCGTGGGCGACCCGGCAGAGCGTTTCGGCGAAGATTACCTGAGAATGCTGCGTGCCGTGCGATTCTCAACGCAGCTCGGTTTCTCAATCGAGCCGAAAACCCAAAAAGCCGTCTGCAATCAAGCGGAAAACATAACAAAAATCAGCGGCGAAAGAATCGCCACAGAGCTCGAAGGCATCCTCATCAGTCCCAATCGGGCCAAAGGGGTGTCCCTGCTGATTGAAACGGGATTATCCAGCGCTATCTTCCCCGGCTTTGCCGGCCAAAGCGCCGAATTCGCCGTCCGGGTAATGACTTGCCTGCCGGCAAAGATAGATTTCCCCCTGGGCCTTGCTGCATTATTTGCCGGCTTTGAGACCCGGCTCGCCCTCGAAAAATGCAAGCTGCTCAAACTCAGTCGAAACCAAAACAAACATATCGCCTTTCTCCTCGACCACAGGGGCAAACTGCTCAGGGACTTGTCATTGGCCGAATTGAAACTGCTGCTGAGTGGGCCGTATTTTGAAGACCTCTTCGCTTTACAAAAGGCCATTCAAAAGGCGAGCAGCCAGAGTATCGGCCCATTAGTCAAATTGAGAAAAAGGATAAACAAATTGAAAGGCGTGGAGTTAAGGCCCAGGCCGATACTGAATGGCCACGAACTGATGGTCTTAGGGGCTGTGCCGGGCCCTGCGCTGGGCCAATTGGCACGCGAAATGTATATCGCGCAGTTAGAGGGGAAATTGCAGTCAGCCGAACAGGCAAAAAACTGGGCGACAAAGTGGCTGCAATCGCATAAGAACCACGATAGCGCATAGCGGGCAGCCTTTGATGGAGGGATTAAATGGCTAATTTCATTTGGACGGCAAAGGACAAGCTCGGAAAGCCCGTAGTCAAGGAATTGTCTGCTAACACAATCGAAGAATCAAAAGCGATGTTATTGGCCGAGGGTTACACCGACCTTGAACTAAAGAGCGATGAAATTATGGATGCTGCCAGAACTGCCTTTGCTGATGAGATAGGGATATTAGGGAAAGAAATAAAGGCGAAGGGAACCGCAGAAGAGTTTGTCAGGCATTTGGGAAATATTCCGCAAACCGCTCTGGGGATAATACTCAAAGGAGTAGTTCAGGACGCAACATTTTACCTCTTGATGATTGCATTGATGGTTCTTGAAATTTTTCTCGGGCACAGAACAATCGCGATTGCCATTGGAATAGCTGCGGTGGGTTGGCTGGTTTTCAGGATTTGGATGAGCTTGCCTCAGATTTATTATGTGAAACTGAATAAGGCAAAGGACTGGCACCGATGGACGGAGGTGTTGCAACTGGTGAAAAACTTGGAAAGGATTCAGTTAATCCATAGTATCAAATTTCCTGCACAATCGTTGATACGCGCTCGGGCGCAAGCTCTGGCAGGCTTGGGAAGATTATTAGAAGCGTTGGCAGAATCCCAGCAATGCGAATATCTACCGGGGATGCCGAGCTGGCTTTATAAAGCACAGGTAGCGGAGATTTACTCTATCGCGAAAGAGTATGATAAGAGTCTGGAATACGCACGGAAAGCACTTGAGGAAAAGCAAACGCCATCGCTATACCTGGATATGGCGAATCGTCTGTTACGTTACAAAAAGGACACGATAAAGGCACGAGAGATGCTGGCCAAAACCGAAAAAGACACGCTTACGGAAATCGCAAAACCACATTATTTGCTATGTCAGGGTATTCTTGATTACATTGAAGAGGATTATGCTTCTGCGAGACAGGAGTTGGAAGTTTCACTCAAGATGATGGAGCAGACGAAAGATAGGCCATTCAGGGATGGAAATATCAGCGTGACAAAGGGGTATCTTTGTTGCGTTCTCGCTAAACAAGGTGATTTGACTGCGGCAAAAAAGTGTTTTTCGGAGGCGAAGGACTATCTCATTGCGACAGGAGAAACAGAATTGATAGAGGAATGCCAAAAGGCGGTAGGAAATTAGCGTTCTGGTGAGGAGAGTTACTTTCTGAGTATGCCGAATTTGTAACCTATCAATTTATAGATTAGCTTTGCGGCGAGGAAGTCGGGGGCTTTGTTGGCCTGGTTCGGGCACATCTCAACGACGTCGAAGCCGGTGACGTTGCTTTTGCGGAAGACGAGGCGCATCAATTCAAGAACCTCATACCAACCCAATCCGCCCGGCTCAGGCGTCCCGGTCGAGGGCATTATTGACGGGTCGAATACGTCCAGGTCAATCGTCACATAGACGTCGCCTTTGAGCAGCGACACCACTTTGTCAATCCAGCCCTTTTTGTCGTGAATATCCTCCGCGAAAAACACCCTCCGTTTGTCAACGCGTGGTTTTTCGCAGGCGTCCATACTTCGTATGCCGACCTGGACTATGGGGCAAAGCTCTTTGGCCCTTGCCATTACGCAGGCGTGGTTGTATTTCGAGCCGTGGTATTCCTCGCGCAGGTCGCTGTGTGCGTCGAGCTGCAGGATGGTTAGTTTTTTTTGTTTTTTAGCGTGGGCTTTTATCGCACCGATACTTACCGAATGTTCCCCGCCGATGACAATGGGAAATTTTCCTTTTGAGAGATGTTCGCCGACCCTTTTCTCGACCGCCTCAACCATAATCTGCGGCGACGAGTTTTCCCTGACCGGCTCATCGGTGAATATGCCGACCTTGTATGGCTCGCTGTCCGTCTCTATGTCGTAGTGCTCTATGTTTGCCGAGGCCTCGATTATGGCCGATGACCCCTTGTCGGCGCCTTTGCCCCAGGTGCTCGTTCCGTCGTATGGCGCCGGTATAATCGCCACCTTTGCCCTCGCCGTGGCGCAGTATTCCTTCGCAATGTCACCGAGAAAGACGGCTTTTGTCATAGTCAGTCGAACAGGAACATCGCTATCGCGACGGTTGTCGTCCAGAGTTCCCGCATCCCGCGTGCGGTCTGTGTGATGTTGGAGGTTCTGATTATCAGGCCGCTGGACCTGTACACCTGCTCTTTTTCCGACCACGCCTTGTTCGGGTCCACCTCCAGCCCCAACGTTGTCCCAAGCATCCCAGCCGCAAGGTCTTCGGAAAGGTCCGCCGCCTCCTGCTCGTTCATACCGTAGCCGTGCACCTCGCTGAGATAACCCCAGTTGTTCCGGTCCTTGGGTATGGCTAAGCCCACGGATGAACCAACGAGCCGACCGTGTTCGTCGGTGTCCGCTCTTGCCATCACGCAATAACATATCTCGCCCGGCGTCAGCCGCTTCAGGCCCGCCTCCCGGCTGATAACCTTGCACCTCGGCGGCAAAATCGACGAGACCTGCACAAGGTTCTGCTGCGCAACGCCCGCGTCTCTCAGTGCGTCCTCGAAGCTCTTGAGCTTATACTTGTGCCGACCAACCCCTTTGGTCAAAAATAGTTTCGCAGGGACAAGATTAACCATTTCTTACTCCTATATGTCGTTTTCGCATCTTCCGCCGCGCCCCGGCTCCTTTGGGAGCTCCGTCCTGGCGTGCCGGCCGGCTGCAATTCGCCGATTATATATCTCTGCCCACCGCTGACAATAAAAAGTTGCAAAAGCAGTAAAAATTTTATACGCTGGCGGCAGAACGAGCATGGTACGCCCCCGCGGCAGGCGGCACCGGGGATAAACACGGGGCGGGATTCGGGAGGTATATGGCGATAGACGTTGATATGTCGGTGGAGTTCGCGGGGCTGAAGCTGGCGAACCCGGTGTGGACGGCATCGGGGACGTGCGGATACGCCGACGAGCTGGGCGACTTTATGGACGTAAACCGGCTCGGAGGGTTCATCACCAAAAGCGTGACGCTGCAGCCACGGCAGGGCAATTCCGTGCCGAGGGTCGTCGAGACCGACGCCGGTATGCTCAACGCAATCGGCCTGGCGAATATCGGGGTTGATGAATTTATCGGGGAAAAGCTGGCTATATTAGAGAAGCTGGCCTGTGCGGTGTTTGTCAATATCGCGGGCGAGACGATAGACGATTACGTTGCGGTTGCAAGCCGGCTGTGCGGACAAAAGGCAATAGCGGGATTCGAGCTGAATATCAGTTGTCCGAACGTCAAGCGTGGGGGGATTACGTTCGGGACCGAGCCGGGGGCGGTGAAGGAGATTACCTCGGCGGTGAAATCGGCGTGCGGCGACAAAGTCCTGATGGTCAAGCTGACGCCCAACGTGACGGATATAGCAGCGACGGCCGGGGCGGCGGTCGAGGCGGGGGCGGATGCGCTCAGCTTGATAAATACGTTTACGGCGATGGTCATAGATATTGAAAGTCGCAGGCCGGTGCTGGCCAACAGGACCGGGGGGCTGTCGGGGCCGGCGATAAAACCAATAGCGGTATATATGGTCAACAGGGTTTATAATGAGGTGACGAAGGGAACGAGGGTGCCGATTTTGGGAATGGGGGGCATAAGAACCGCGTCCGATGCGATTGAGTTTATGTTGGCGGGTGCGACGGCGGTGGCGGTTGGGACGGGAAACTTCATCGAGCCGGATTGCGCCGTTAAGGTGATTGAAGGGGTCAAAAAGTATTGTGAGCGGCACGACATAAGCAGCGTTGGCCGGATGGTCGGGGGGATGGAAGGGTAATTATAGCATACAGCGGGTGGCGGACAGTTATAATGCGGTAAAAGCGCTTGACATAGTGCGGGGTTTGGATTAGATTTCCGGGTTCAGTTTCTCGATGTTTGGCGGTAGTGACAGCAGGTTAAATAAGTTTTTTGGAGGTTTTTGTGGCTAAAGAACTGGCAAGAGAGTTAATTAGCGCGGGCGTCCATTTTGGACACAGCGCAAATCGATGGAATCCGCGGATGGCGCCATTTATATTTGGCAAGCGGGGGCAAATTCATATCATCGACGTGCGCAAGACATTGGCGGGTCTGGTGATAGCGAAGAAGCTTTTGAACGACGTGGTGGCCTCCGGCAAGGACGTTGTATTCGTGGGGACCAAGCGACAGGCACAGAAGGCGGTGGAGGCGTCGGCGGCAAGATGTGGAATGCACTACGTGTCGGACCGATGGCTTGGCGGAACGCTTACGAATTTCAGGACGATACGGTCGCGTGTGCAGCGGCTGGATGAGCTGGAGGGTATGCAGCAGGCGGGAACGCTTGAGAGCCAGAGCAAGAAGCAGGCGTCTCGGCTGAAGCGCGAGCTGCGAAAGATAAAGGGCAATATGGAGGGGATACGCAAGATGTCTCGGCTGCCTGGGGTGGTCGTGGTGGTGGACGGGAGAAAAGAATATCTGGCGCTGCGGGAGGCGAAGAAGCTGGGGATAACGACGGTTGGGCTAATCGACACGGATTGCGACCCGGATACGGTGGACGTGGTGATAGCCGCGAACGATGATTCGATAAGGGCGATAGGCCTGATACTGAATGAGCTTGCGGATGCGGTGGCAACGGGCAAGACGATGATGACGGTCCAGAAGGAAGCGGCGCCGAGGCCGAGGCATGCGAGGCCGAGAAGGACGGTTTTGGCGCGTGCGGGCAGGAGGGATGCGGAACCAGCGGCGGTCGAGGATGCCAGAGAATCGCCACAACCGGGTCCGCAGCCGAGCGGCAGCCAACCACAGGCACAGGAACCGGAGGAACCGGGGACAATATAAACCCGCCGCACGCCGTTGGGCGTCCCTGACGGGAGGCGGATAAACTGGAAGGTTTTTGAGCAGGAGCTTTTGAAATGGCGGAAATCCCAGCTTCATTAGTGGTGAAACTCCGAAAGATGAGCGGGCAGGGAATGATGGACTGCAAGAAGGCGCTCCAGGAGGCCAATGGCGACATAGATGAGGCGATGGCGATATTGCGGAAAAAGGGCCTTGCGACATTAGCCAGGCGAGCAGAGCGTGAGACGACACAGGGATTAGTGGTAGGCAAGACAAACGCTGACGGGAAAACGGCGGTATTAGCGTCGCTGTGCTGCGAGACGGACTTCGTCGCCAACAGCGATGATTTCAAGGCGGCTGCGGAGAAGGCAGCGGAATACGGGATGGCTTGCAAAGCCGATGAGGGAATTGATAACCTGCTGGAGACGGCGGTCGGGGGAAAAAAGCTTAGGGACGTTGTCACCGAGGTGGTGAGCAAGACCGGCGAAAAGACGGAGGTCGGCGACTACGCGAAGTTTCGGCTGGATGGCCCCGGGCTTATAAGCACGTACATCCACTTCAACAGCAAAGTGGGCACGATGCTGCATATTGAAACAGCCGACGATAAAACGGCGCAATCGGAACAGATAAAACGCACAGCCGCGGATTTGGCGATGCATATTACGGCTACAAAACCCCTGGCGCTGGATAAAAGCGGGATTGCCCCGAAAGTTATTGAGCAGGAAAAGAGCATTTACGCCGAGCAGGTAAAAAATAAACCCCCTAACATCGTGGAAAAAATCATCGAAGGCAAAATGAAAAAGTTCTACGAGGAGAACTGCCTTCTTGAGCAGAAATTCGTCAAGGACGACACAAAAACAGTTGCGCAGGTATTGGAAGAGGCCGCCAAACAGGCAGGCGGCACGGCAACGATAAAGCGATTCGTCCGTTTCGACGTCGGATAGAAAGTTGTCGGGTACGTGTTCGCCGACCCGGCCTGGATGCAGGAAACGGAACAAATGGGCCAAAGTAAGTACAAGAGAGTGCTGTTGAAATTGTCGGGGGAAAGTTTCTGCGAGCAGGGGGGATTCGGAATCAATGGCCAGCAGCTCGAGTCGATAGCAGCGAGAATTGTGGAGGTGAGCAAACTTGGGCCGCAGGTCGCGGTAGTGGTGGGGGCGGGCAACTTCATTCGGGGAGGTAAATTCTCGCAGGAAACTCAAATACCCCGCAACACCGCGGACTATATGGGGATGCTGACGACAATAATCAACGCCTGTGCGCTGCAGGAGTCGCTGGAGAAGATGGGGGCCACGACGCGGGTGATGAGCGCGATAGAGGTGGAGGCGATGTGCGAGCGGTTCATTCGCCGAAGAGCATTGAGACATTTCGAGCAGGGCAGGATTGTGATATTAGCCGGCGGGACGGGCAATCCCTTTTTTACGACGGATACCTGTGCGGCGCTGCGGGCGGCGGAGCTTGACGTGGACTTGCTGATAAAAGCGACGAAGGTGGACGGTGTTTACAGCGACGACCCCAAAAAAAATCCGAAGGCGAAACTTTTTGAGCGGCTGACGTATCAGGACGTTCTGGAAAAGAACCTGCGAGTGATGGACCATTCAGCCATCAGCTTGTGCCGGGACAACAAAATCCCGATAATCGTGCTGAACATTTTCAAGAAGGGCGACATCACAAAAGCGATTCGCGGCGGGCCGGTGGGGACGGTAATCTGTTAGTCCGCCTGCGCTAAACCCTGTTTGGCCGGCAGGCAGGGCTACGGCGGACAAGCACAGGAGGCCAGCTATGCCTGTCAAACAGATAATGACGGACGGTGAAAACAAAATGAAAAAGGCGGTCGAGGTCTTGCAGGACGAGCTGAAAGGCGTTCGGACGGGCAGGGCATCGACGGGACTGGTTGAGAATATAAAGGTTGAGTATTACGGCAACCCGACGCCTTTGAAGGCATTGGCTGCATTGTCGACGCCTCAGGCGGATATGATTTTGGTGAAGCCCTTTGACCCCGGGTCAATAAAGGACATAGGCAAGGCGATATTGGCGAGTGACGTTGGCCTGACGCCGATGGTTGACGGGAAGGTCGTCCGGCTGAATGTCCCGCCTTTGAGCGAGGAGCGAAGGAGACAATTGACACAGCAGGTCAAGGTGCTGGGCGAGCAGACGAAGGTAAGTGTTCGCAACATCAGGCGGGATGTGATAAAGCAGCTTGAGAAGGAAGAGAAGGACAAACTGATAACGGAAGACGACCTCGACAATGGCAAAAAGCAGCTTGATGATATGACAAAACAGCATACCGACGAGATAGACCGGGTGGTGAAGCACAGGTCGGATGAGATAATGCAAAATTAGAACCAGAATTGAGAATTTAGTCCGCTTGGGGATGGCTTACGCCAAACGAAGAATTAAGAATTCAAAAAAACGACCACTGGGGCGTTTCTAAATTCTTCATTCTCAATTCTTAATTGTCAAACGAGGTGCGTAATTGAGATTTATTCGGTTTTGGGGATTGTTTTATGGAACCTGCAGAAAATAACAAGGCGACGACGGAGAAGAAACCCGGAGGGAAAAAGGCGCTGAAGATAGCAGCCGGCATAGCGGTGTTTTTGATTTTGCTTGTGGTTTTAGTGGCGGCAATCGCCGTGCCTGCATACGTGTCGAGCGACAGTTGTCGGCAGATGATACTGGCCAAGGCCAACGCGTCGGGCGCGGGCACATTGGATTTCGAGAATTTGTCGATGGGCTGGGGCAAGGGCATCAACGTCAGCAGGTTAAGCTTCGAAGACAGCACCCGGAGCGTGTCGGTTGCGGTGAAGGGATTTTCAACCAGGCCACACTACGGGGCGATATTGACGGGGAACCTGTCGTTTGGCGAGACGATTATCGATGAGCCGAGGGTGGAGATAAACGTCGAGAAGATGAAGCAGAAGCCGGCTGCGCAGCCAGTCGCTCAAGGCAAGGTAGAGCCGGGGCGAAGCATAGAAGCCAAGGCGAAGGCGGAGCCGGGGGTGGGGATGCCGATTAAGCGGATGGACCTTGTTGTCAGGGATGGCGGCGTGAAGATTGAAGGCGCTGAAGGTACGGTGGAGGTTTCGCAGATAAATAGCTCGGTGAATTTGCGGCCCGAGAACCAGCGTACGAACTTTGAGGTGGCGGCAAGCATAGCCGACGGCGGTACTGCATCGACGATAAACGCCAAAGGCGGGGTGAAGCCCGGCAGGGACTGGGCGCTGAAAGGGACGAGCGGGGATTTGGCGATTGAGGTGAATAATCTGGACCTGAGTTCGCTGGAATCCATATTGGCGGTTGCAGGGGTTGAAATTGGCGCTAAAGGAGTGGTTTCGGCGAATCTGACCGCTGCGGTAAAAGACGGGGTGGTTGAGAAGGTCAGCGCGGACGTGAAGGGCAAGGGGCTTGAGATAACGACCCCGCAACTGAAGGGAGACAAGATAAAAACCAGTGCGCTGGATATTGCGGTGGAAATGGGCCAGCAGGGGGATTTGGTTAGTGTTGAGAAGCTGACAGTGCAGACGGACTGGCTTAAAGTGGAGGCAAACGGCGTAGCGCCGATTAACGCCGGGTCTGTCCGCGAGTTTATGAAGGCGGATTCGAAATATGAGCTAAAAGTGAATCTCGAATGTGACGTCCCGGCGGTAGCGGCGCAGCTGCCGAAGACGCTGGGGATAAAGGAACGGACCAGCATAACGGGCGGCAAATTAGTCGGCAGCGTGCAGACGCTGTCTGAAGCGGGTTCGACCGGCTCACCGCAGGGCGGACAGAAGAAGCTGGCGGGACAGGTGAGCATCGACGGGCTTGCGGGAGTGGTGGAGGGTAAGCCGATTGCGATTTCTGAGCCGATTCGGGCGGAGGTGGTGATTGCCTCCGAAGGCGAACAGGTTAAGTTCGACAAGGCGGGCGTGACGTCTTCGTTTGCGAATGTGAACTGCTCGGGCACTATGGAAGCGTTGAGCTACGATGCGCAGATAGACCTGGCGAAACTTGCCAGCGAACTGGGCCAGTTTGCGGATTTAGGCAAATACAACTTAGGCGGGCAAGTTGCGAGCAAGGGGTTGCTCAGCAACAACAGGAATACAACGATGGTAGCCAACTCGTCGAACATCACGAACCTGCGTGTAAGCCCGACGGCGGACGTAATAATAACTGAGCCGAACGCGTCGGTTAGTTTTACGGCGGCTGTTGACAAGGCGACGAACGTTCTTTTGGTGAAGCAACTAAAGGCGGATACGAGCTTGGGGCGGTTTGCCGTAAAGGACGGGCGGCTGCCGATGAGCAAAGACACAAAAGAGCCGGTGTCGCTTACGGCCTCGGCCAGAGATGTTGACCTTGCGAGATGGCAGCCATACCTTGTGATGTCAAAGGCCATTTCAAAGGACGTGACGCTTGGGGGCGTAGTCGAGTCGGACGTGACGGTCGGTTTCAGGGACGGCAGCTATCACGTGACGACCGAATCGACGAAGATTGTAAATCTGTTAGTGAAATCGCCGGGCAAAGAGCCGTTTATGCAGAACCCCGTTGAACTTGCGCTGGATGCCGAGGTGAACCCGACGACGAAAAGCTGGGCGGTGAACAAGGCGGAGATTACAAGTCCGAATATAAAGATAAAAGGCAACATACAGCAGAAGGTTGAGGGGGAGACGAGCAGTTTACAGGGCAGCGCCGGGCTTGATTACGACTGGAAGACGCTGAGCACGATGCTTTCGTCCTTTATGCCGAGCAAACTGGTAATAGAGGGCAAGAGGAAAGACACCGTCAGTTTTTCGAGCCGGTACCCGACGGGCAAGGCCGATGCGATGCTCGCGAACCTGAACGCGCAGGCAAAGATGGGCTTCGACAAGGCGGGATATATGGGGCTGAACATAGGCGCGACCAGCGTGGATATAAAGGTGGACAAAGGGTTTTTGACGATAGCGCCGTTTACGACGGTTGTGAACAACGGGCAATTCAATTTCGGGGGAACAGCGGACTTCAAGAAAACCCCGGCGTTATTCAGGACGCCCGGGCCGATGCACATTGTCAAAGACGTCCAGCTTAATGACGAGATGATGAACAATCTGCTGGCAAGAGTGAACCCTGTTTTTGCGGGTGCGAAGGAGGCCAGCGGGCTTGCGAATTTCGACTGCGAGGTGCTGGTTATCCCGATAATCGGTGGCGTGCCTGAAAATGCCGATATCGCGGGGACGATTTCGCTGACGCAGGTGAAGATGCAGCCGACGGGATTGTTGGGGGCGATACTGACGGCGACAGGCGCCTCGGGCGGGGACGTGATGATGATTCACCCGACGCCGTTCACCGTCAAGGATGGATACGTGCGATATACGGATATGCAGATGGACATCGGGAGTATGCCCATCAATTTCGCCGGCGTCGTGCCGTTAGACCCGGACAGGCAAATTGAGAATCTCAGTATCACCCTGCCGATTACCGGCACGGGCAAAATGGTCAGGGCCGGCAGTGAGCAAGGTGCCGGCAGGGTGACGGCTTATGTGAAAGGAACGCCGCGACATCCAAAGCTCGACCTGGGAAAGATGCTTCAGGAACAGGCGATACAGACGGGGCTTGAGCTGCTTCTGGAAAAGGCGGGGAAGGTAAAATAATTGCGGATTATTCACCGCGGAGGCCGCAGAGGACAGCTTAAAGTTTTGAGTTTTTAGTGTTGAGTTTTGAGTTGGAGAACGCAGAACGCGGAGGACGGAAGGCAGAAGACGGAAGGAAAAAGGCAAAAGTAAAAAAAGGCCGGGAGTAATGGCATAGCCAAAACTCACGGCCTAATTCTCACTTCTTCATTCTCAATTCTAAATTCGTTTTACGCCCTGCGTTTTCGCAAAAGCAGGCCGCCGAGGCCGAGAAGCAAAAGCGTGGCGGGCTCGGGGACTACTTCAAAGTTGTACAGGTTTAGACTACTATCACCTGCAGAATAAAACAAACTGGTTGCATCCCAGACGGCAAAACGCACATACCACGGTTTTGTTAAGTCCAGAGCCCCTTCATGCAACAAGGAACCGGTGGCACCCGGTCCGTTATAAATCCTCGCTACAGCATTAGAACTTATGGTAATGGACCACGTTTCCTTCTCACTGCTGGACGGATATTGACGGTACGACTGGATAGAAGTTTCCCAGTTGTTAACTCCCCCAAAGAAGATTAGTAGTTCCTTCCTGAGCCTCCCAATTCCAAGGACTTCCAGGAGACTCCTCGAATGGAGCGACATAGCAATCTGTCACCTGTATGACATACACGTTGGTATGATAATCATCTGAAACATCAGCGTTCCACGTGAAATTCAAGGTGTAATTCATTCCGTCATTAAAATTATCAACTGTGCGGATCCATCCCGCTGCGCCATAGCTGCCCGCAGAAGTCGGGCCCCACACTCTTGTACGCAGGTATCCATCGGACGAATCAATTATTTCGTCATGTTGCCATTGCCAACTTCCTTGGTCAGACGATGTATAAGAGGTTCGCCTGCCCCCGACAACCCAGCGATTGGTATCGATTGAGCCATTTTCAAAATCATCTGTGAAACCTATGGCTGCCATGGCGTCACTTACCATTATCAACACAGTTAGTACCACTATGAGAAAAACTGAATTTTTCTTCATCTCTTCTTCTCCTTCAAAAAATTTTGCTATTGTGAGCGCAGAACTGCGCGTTCAATATACAGATTATAATTGCCGGCATAGCACGGGGGATGAGATGAGATTGGTATGTTAAGAAGTGGCTTGAAAAGCGGAGTGGTAAATTGCCTACGATTGCCCCCACTGCCGACTTAACATCCCTCTCCGCCATTTGGGTGTTGCCTTCTTTTCCCGCTAACGATTCTTGTCATTCCGCACTTGATGCGGAATCCAGGTCATTATTTACTCTGGATTCCTGCTTCCGCAGGAATGACAGAAACCAGCACGGGTACAGTAAAACGCTACTATTAGGAGAAAGGAGGCAAGAGATAATACTCGTCACCCTTCTCCTCGACAATTAACGCCCGAACTCTATGTGCTTCTGCGAGAAATGTCAAGAGAAAAATCAGCATCGATTGGTTGTAGGTGTGATTCGAGTTTACAGGTAACTCTGGCGGGTTGCGTTGAGCGGTTGCGGTTGCGCGGCTCGTATCGGTTGCGTCAAACGTCCATCGTCGCTTCAGACGCAACCGTAAACCGCTTGACGAAACGAGCAGCGCAACCGATAGACGATATGCGTGACCACCTACAAACTTGAATTGCACCCTATTGGCGGTGACGCCGGCATAAAGTTGGGGGGGCAAGGAGGCCGATAAATGATATGGAGTTGCATCTGGAATTGACCCCAACCCCCGACTAAAGTCGGGGGCTAAACAATAAGGATTTGAAAGGGAAGCGAGATGTTTGACGAGCTATTATCGACGCCGAGCGCGCAGTTGGGGAGAGTGGGGCGATTCTGGGTTTTCCAAGTAAAACTGTGGATTCACTGTTTTCGGCTATTGGGAAAGAACCGAGCGGGGCAGCAGGCGGCGGCGCTGTCGTATTATACGATGTTCGGACTTGTGCCTTTGGCGGTGGTGATGCTGATGGTGTTTCAGTTTTTTCCCACGTATCAGGACGCCGGGCAGAAGACAAAGGAGGCAATATATACGCAACTGCATCTGTCGACAATCGAGTATCCGGACCCCGCCAATCCCAATTCCGCGATAAAACTGACAGACAATCTGGACGCGATAGTCGGAAAGGTTTTTGCGGGATTCAACCAGGGCAGGATAGCGATAGTCGGCGCGATAATTATCGTTCTGGCGGCGCTGTTGCTGCTATCGACGATAGAAGGGGCGTTCGACCGTATTTGGGGCGTGGGCAGAGGCAGAAGCATAGTGCACAGGATAGTCAATTACTGGGCGATATTGACGCTCGGGCCGCTGCTTTTGGCGACGGCGATATACGTTGCGACGAAGTATTCGGCGATAAACGAGCTGCAAAAGACGGTGCTGTCGCACACGACGCCGGTGGTGGTTTCATACTTAGCGTCGGTTGCGGTGTTCTTCCTGCTTTATCTACTTTTGCCGAACACGAAGGTCAAGGCGCGGGCGGCGATATGGGGAGCGATTGTCGCGGCTTTGGTGTGGACGTTTGCAAAATGGGGGTTCAAGCTGTACGTGGTGAAGTTCATTCCGTATAACGAGGTTTACGGCGCCCTCGGATTGATACCGCTGGGGGTATTTTGGATTTATCTTAGCTGGTTTATAGTTTTGTTCGGGCTGCAGTTGACGTTTACGACGCAGCATTTGCCTTCTCTGGACGCCGCGGAGATTGAGGCGGCGAAGAAGCGGGAGGAGTACTTTATCGCCAGTGATTTGACGATTATGAACATCGTCGGGGAGATAGCATCCGCCTTTGAAACAGGCGAGGGAGCAGTGGAAACGGCGGCGATATCAAGCAAGCTGGATATGCCGGCGGAATTTGCGGAGAAACTTTTGTCGCATCTGGTCTCGACGGGTATTCTCGTGCGGGCCTCCGAACCGAAAGACGGCTTCCTGCCGGCCAAAGACCCGGCCGCTATGAAACTGTCCGAAATCGCCGCGGCCATCGCGCAGGCGGGTTTTGGTCAGTCCGCAGGCGTGTCCGCCGGACTGCGAAAGGTGGCTGATTCGCAGCGTGAGGCGCTGGCGAAGTATACAGTGAAGGAGATTGTTGGAGATAAGACCCCCGAATAAGTTCCGGGGCTAAGCATATTGGCAGAGGGTTGTGACGGCGTTGTAGAGGAAGAACAGGCCAAAGAGCAGCATTACTGCGGCGCAGATTTTCAGGACGATTTGCTGAACTTTCGGGCCCAAGAGCGTTGTGCCGTGGAAGCTGGCGAATGACAAAGCCGTCACCCAAATCAAATCGACAAGCCAGTGAACAATTGCGAAAAGCACAAATGCGTAGAGTCCTAATTTCGTTGCTTTGGTAGCGAGAGCCAGGCCGACGGTTGCCCACCAAATCAAAAAGTAGGGATTGGAGGCGGTAAGGACAATTCCCGCGAGGACGGGTTTGTCTTTTTTTGCGCCGGCTCGTGGTTCGGAGGCGTGGCCGGCGGTTTTGAACATACTGTAGGCCATATACAGTAAGACGATGCCGCCTGTGGCGCCGATGATGATTTGGGTTGTGGTCTTTTGAAAGTACACGCCGAGGCCAAGAACAATAAGAATCATCAGGGGAAATTCTATGATGCCGTGACCTACGGCCAATAGGGCGCCTGTCCACCGGTTGCGTGCGCCTATTGTGATGGCGGTAGCGGTCACCGGCCCCGGCTGAATCGCACCAGACAAAGAGATAATAAAGACCTGGATTAAGAAAAACGTCAGTGCCATTGAATAATCCAACTATTCCCCGATGATTTTGACTAACGCTCGTTTTTTTCGTTTTCCGTCGAATTCGCCGTAGAAGATTCGCTCCCATCCGGCAGCAAAACATCAAGCTGTCGGTGGTTAGCCCCCGGCTTCACGCCGGGGGTTGTCATGTTCGTTATGTTTGCGCACATACGCTACTTTCTGCATAAGCTCCGTTTCGCTAAAGCAAAATCGCTTGTCGAATCCACGAGTCCACAGTTTTCCGCCGAATCCGGCATCATGCAGCGCCAGACGCGCAGCGTTTTTGTAGTGACTTACCACCTTTTCTATTGGTAACTTGATGTGGTTAACTACCAAATGCACGTGGTTACTGTATACTGATATAGCATAAATTTCTTGCCCGAGTATTTTTGCCTCCTCGGTTATCGCCCTTCTCACGACATTCTTGCCAATGGTGTTCAGTTTAAACTGTGGTGACTGGAGCCACGCTTTATTGGCTGATTCCAAATCAGGGCTTGCAGACAAAACTTTCGAGTCCTTGATATATCCTCGGTGGTCGCCCTGTAACCAGCAGCCATACGTAGTCCACGTGAGCATATACCCAAGTAACTTTTTCATAAGTGCGACTCTACGCCAGGATTAACTGCATTCTGAAATAACACCAGGATAAACCCGCAGGGTAAACCTGCGGGCTAACCATCATTCCCCGATGATTTTGACTAACGCTCGTTTTTTTCGTCTGCCGTCGAACTCGCCGTAGAAGATTTGCTCCCACGGGCCGAAGTCGAGCTTGCCTGCGGTCACGGCGACGACGACCTCCCGGCCCATAATGGTGCGTTTGAGATGGGCGTCTGCATTGTCTTCGGCGGTGTTGTGGCGATACCGAGAATAGGGTTTTTCAGGTGCGAGTTTTTCCAGCCAGGTCTCGAAATCCTGATGCAGGCCGGCCTCGTCGTCGTTGATAAAGACGCTTGCGGTGATGTGCATTGCATTGACCAGGCACAGCCCTTCCCTGACGCCTGATTCGGCCAGGCATTGCTCAATCTGCGGCGTGATGTTGATAAAATCCCTGCGATGCGGGGTATTGAACCAAAGCTCCTTTTTATAGGTTTTCATCGGTTTGTCACTCCGTCCGGGTTTTTGGATTCGGGGGGCATTTTAGCAGGTTTTTGAAAACAGGGGAATAATATCTTGCAAAATGACTCGCAGCTAATTATGTTATTGCGACCCGTTAAGGATACTATTATGGACAGAGAAACGATATTTCTGGACGTGGACACGCAGTACGATTTTATGCGGCCTGAGGGCCGGCTGTACGTGCCCGGCGCGGAGGGAATAATCGACAACGTCAGCGAGGCCAGGCGTTTTGCGCTTGCCAACGGCTACTCGATAATCGCCACCACGGACTGGCACAGGGAAGGAAATGAAGAGATTTCGGATTCGCCGGATTTCAAAAGCAGTTTTCCGGCGCACTGTATGGCGGGTAAATCGGGCAGCGAGAGAGTTGGCTATCTCGGAGAATTACCGATAGACGTTGTGCCTAATGAGCGGACCAGCGACGGCGACCTGCGAAAACTGGCGGATAAAAAACAGTTTCATATCGTGATAAGAAAAGAGGCGATTAACGCCTTCTCGAATCCGAACACGGCGGCACTTGTGGAGATATTGAAGCCCGCCTCGGTGGTGATGTTCGGGATGGCGCTGGATTTGTGCATTTTGCAGGCGGTTGATGAGCTGAGTAAAATTGACGGTATCAAGCTGTACGTGCTGCGGGACGCGGTGAAGGCGTTGGGGCTTACCGGAGAAGATGAGGCGATGAGAGAATTCAGGACAAGGGGGGTTGAGATTATATCGCTCGCGGACCTTCAGACGAAGTTCGGACGCAGCTGAATAGAGAGTGCGTGTCGCATAAGGTTTTCAACGGAGCATCTTCTTAATGGGAAGAGCCGTATATTTCCGCTTTCCATATCATCTCGTTGCCGGCGTTTTTCAAAGCTCTTCGCGGTCGAGAAGCCGGCCCTGGTTGAAGACAAGGTCGGCGCGCTCGGGAAACTTCTCTGCTATCTCGTTGGCGTCGGCCCGCATAAGCGTGTACGTACCATCCTGCCCAAGCAGTATTTTTGTCGGCTGCTTGTCGTTGTCGTAGTAAATCTGCTGCCAATGTCCTCGCCCATCCAGCACTTCCATCCTGATGGAGTTATTATCCGCCTGTCCCGAGCCAATCCCGCCTTGAGTGGAATCGAAGGGGCGAGGGACCCGTCCCGTTTTCTCGATGTATGCCGGCACAATGGTTCCGTCCGACCTGATTACGTCAATAATAATTTCCTGCCGGTCGCCGTCGAGCATCCTCCTCAAGACCGGCTCAAGAACGATATCAGGCACAGCCGCCTCGCCGAGGACATATTCACTTCCGTTCGCGTCCTCCCCCGACTCGACGGATATCATCGAAGTCGATTTGCGAACAGTCATCGCGCCGTCTCGGCCTGTTATCTCGACGCCTTTGACGCCCGTCCCTGAGCTGCCCTCGACCCGCCAGCCGAACCGTTCAAAGGCGCTGTCGCCGCGAAAAAGACCGACCTCCTCATCAGGTACGGGCCCTCGCAGATAATAATAGCTCGCCGCTTTTATGGCCGGCTCTTTCTCGGCCTGAACCACCATTGCGTCCATCGTAAAGCCGATTGCCTGTCCCCGCGCGTCGGATAAAACGAAAAAAATCGGCTGACCGTCGATTCCAGTGCCACCCGCGGTGAGCGAAGTCGAACTGCCCAGCCCCGCACTTTTTGCTTCGCTGACGAGCTGGGCGCCCGCCTGCAACAGCCCATTGTCGCCAAGACGGATGCTTTTCACAATTCGCTCGAAGATGTTCTGTGCCAGACCCTGTTCGTCTGCGGTTTGCAATACCTCGATTTCGAGCCCTCTGCCGGCTGGAAGCCCGCAGACGCCAAGGATTGTCTCGAAAGCCGCCCCTCCGGCATCCCCTTTTATCCTCGCCCAGTCAACGACAATCTGTCCCACCGACGTCTGCCCCGTCTCAACAACTTCCCCGTCAAGCCCCGACGCCTGCGCAGCGAATCGCTCTTGTACCGCGGCATCCCTGGATGCCAGCAGGTAACGACAGCGGGCATACGACAGGCCTGTCCCGCCGAGCCAATCCCGCCCCCAATGCAACCTGCGGCGAGCACGGTCGAGCCATCGCAGGGCGTTAGGCCTGACCGAAAAGATGCTGCTGACGGCAAAACTGTCGCCGTCATACATCCATTTTCCTTCACACCACCAGCCGTTGCCCGACGGCATTGAAACCGACAGTCCCGACCGGCTTAGCTCGATAGGCGCGGTCAAGCGAATCCCTGACCTTGACATTATCACCAGCCAGGCCGCCAACAGTGAGATTACGAAAATGCCCGGCAGTGCAATCTTCTCGACCGCGTATCGTCTTGTCCCGTTGCCCACGACCATATACCGGCCAATATAGTGTATGTGCTCGCGGCGCACAAGCGCATCGCCTCCGAGGGGGGAAATGCCGTGACGGGTCGCGTGCGTCTACTGAACCACATCTGGTTCGGAGCTTGTCCGCCGGCTGTGTGGCGGATTCGCCTTTTCGGCCGATGGCTCGGAGCCGGTTTCGTCCCGCCCCTCCATCCTCGCCACCATACTGCGTGCCGTCTCGTTGGCCGGGTTTAGCTTCAGCACATAACGCATGTGAGTCAGGGCCTCCTGCGTGCGCCCCGTCTGGTACAACACCAGGCCAAGGTTGAAGTGAGTGGTGACGCTATTCGGCACCAGACGCACGGCACGCATCAGGTGGCCCTCTGCCTCCCGCAGAAGACCCGCTTTTATGTATATAGCGCCGAGTATGTTCAGGGCCGAGGCGTTTTTCGGGTCAAGCTTTAGCACCCGCTCATAGATAGGCGCCGTGGCGCTAAGGCCGCCCGGCCCCAAGGTCCTGAGGCGGGCCAGAAAATCCAACGCCTGCGGATTGTCATAGTATATACCCACAAGAGTATCGATGTAGCGCGGCACCTGCTCGTAGATATGGCGCATCCGCCGATAGCGAACGTCTCCCGGCAGCATTGCGCAGGCGTTCTCTGTCTGGCCCAGCAAAGACAGGCGATTGGCCTTGGCACGCAAGGCAAGCTCTTCGCGTAGCTCGTTTGCCTCCTGCTCACTGCCTGTATCCGTCAGGTATGGCCAAACATCCTCCATTGGTTCGATGATTTCCGTATTACTAATAAAGGCGCCTTTCGAGTAACGCGTAGCATATTGGGTAAAGGGCAGGTCGTCCGTATTGACAGGTCCCTCGCCTGTCCACCGCCGCAGTGCCTCCTCGGCACAGCCGAACGTATCGAGGAACCCGGCGGCAGTATGCAGGCCGAATGGCTCTAAGTCCCGGCGCACCGGCCCTGCGTTGAGCCGGTCCCGCAGCTCGGCCACGTCTATCTTCAACGGCTCCGGCGTGGCGGCGAGCAGTGCATAGGTGCTGAACCGGCTTTGCTCGTCTATCCCGTGAGTAATCCACATGCTGGTGTGAGGGAACACCGACTGGAACGTGCGCACGATAATCTTGAACTCGGCTGTGCACAGCCCATGCATCGGCACCCACTCGACGAAGACGCCGTCGTCCGTCAGGTGCTCACGCACCAAGCGGTAGAACTCCCGTGTATAGAGCACCCAGCTGTCGCTGGTCTTGGGGTGGGTGGCGTCCGAGACAATCACGGGCCACTTGCGGCGCGACATCATTAAATAATTGCGACCGTCGTCTATCACGACATGCACCCTGGGGTTCGTCAGCAATCCGTTGTTCTCCTCCGAGAGAAGGTTTGCGGCCTCCACCACGCTGCTTTCCAAATCCACGATTGTCAGGTGCTTCACCTCAGGCAGACACGACGTCGCCCCGGCGGCAATGCCGCCGCCGAAGCATATCATCAGCACATCGTCCGGATTGGCCTGGAGCATCGGAGCCAAATCGCCTATCATCTTGAAGCAAAGCTGATGGGGGTAGAGGACAGGCACCTCGGACACGGCGTTGATGTAAACTGTTTTGCAATTGTTCGCGCGGTCACGCGTCACGATGGCCGTGCCCGTGCGTCCTTCGCGGTAGAACAGGATGTCCGTATGCCTGGCCAGCTCGAAGTCCGTGGCTAAGAACACGCGCTGACACAAGTTCGAGGGCACTATGGCAAAGAACACAAGCAGGGCCCCGGCATAGGCGCCGGCCGCTCGCGCCGCAAACCGCCAGTTTGGCCGCCCGCCTCGACTCGCCGTCTTCGGCGAGGCGGGCCCGCCGCTCGTCAGCAGCGCCAGTCCCATCACGCCGTATAGCGCGGATACGAGCATAATGCTCATCTGGATACCCAACATCGGCACGAGCACGAACAATGGCAGAAGCGAACCTAACACCGTCCCCGCCGTGTTGACCGCGAAGAGTAGGCCGACTCGCCGACCGAGCGTCTGCACGTGGCGACCATACACGGCGCACAACAACGGGAATGCTATACCCATCAGCACCGTCGGGACAAACACGGTGACTAAAGTCATTCCCTTTGGTCCCAGCGGCTGTGGCGGCCCGCCGGCGAAAACAAGCGCGCCAGCTATGAATGTCGCCGGCACTGACACGGCCAGCATCATTTCCACCAGGCCCAGCACCCTTGCGGGCCGCCGAATCCGCCCCGCCAGCACGCTGTAAATCAACCCGCCCAGTCCCACACCGAGCAGGTAAAAGCACAGGATGAGTGGGAACAGGTAAGTCGAATTGACTAAGAACGTCATATAGCGTATCCACAGAACCTCGCACGCCAGCCCCGCCAGGCCGTTCAGAAACGCCACGGTCAGCAGCAGCGCCCCGGGGGCCACCGGCTCTTCATCCGCCGTAAGGCGTCCCAAAGCGGACTGGTCAGGCCGTGATGGAATGGTCGCCTCGACTGGAGCAGGAATAGTCGAACGGGACTCGTCTCGGCGGAGCGCCAAGCCGAAGGCGGACAGGGCCAGGGCCGCAATGGCAATCGCAAAGTTGACGCCGACCGCCACCAGATTCGTCTCGCGCAAGCTGAGCGTGTTTGCCATCCAAAATCCCCCCGCAAGACAGCCGAAGGCGGCGCCAAGCGTGTTCAGGCAATACAGCGCGCCGATGCGCGGACCGATGAGTCGGTCCGACTTCGTCACTGCACGCACCAGCAAAGGCAGTGTCGTCCCCATCAGAAAACACGGCACTATCAGTATCGCGAAGGACAGCCCGAAGCGAGCCAGCGTGCTTACCAACAGCGACTCAGGCGACAGCGCAGCCAGTGTCGGAACAAGTGCTCTAAGCCAGCCGAGTAGCAGGGGAATTGCCAGCGCCCAGGCGGCTACTGTCGCCTGAACCACGCCGTAGACGGCGGTATGCTGCGAAATCCGGTCCGCCAGCCGGCCGCCGAAAAGCCCGCCCAGGCCCAGACCCGCCATATACGCACATAGCACGATGCTGATGGCGTAAGGACTGTTGCCGAAGACCGTCACAAACTGGCGGCTCCAAAGCACCTCGAATACTATCGCGGTGGCCCCGGACAGGAAGAAACAGGCATAGATACCCCAGCGTATCAATGCCGTATGAAGGTGCCGGGCAGATGGGGTGGGCCTGCCGCCTCGACTCGCGTCGAGAGACGCGGAGGCGGGCAATTTCGTATTCACAACGTCTGGCGGCGCAATCTTCTCAGCCGCGCATCGTCTTGTCCCGTTGCCCGCAACCATCCCGCACCTGCTTTTCATTGATGATTAATGATTGATGATTGCGGCGGCGGTTTACAAATAATCAATCATCAATTATATCAATATTGGGACCTACTCCAGAGCGGCGATTGTCGCTCCGTCCACAATGGTCCGCCCCCTGCGGATGACCCTGTAATAGAACCACTTAAGAAAACCGCTGGCTGCGAAACCGCAGAAGATGAGAACGAACGCGGCCTGGCGACTCCAGATTACCAGCCCGAAGAACAATAAGGCCCTGATTAGATGCGCGAAGGGTTTTTTGCCCCTTATGTACTGATTGATGACGTGTGCGTATCGAATCCGGCTGACCATCAGCACTGCCAGCCCCAGGGCAATCGCCGGCAGCGAATAAATGACCAGGTCGTCCAACAAAAAATTCACCAGCCCCCCCGCAGACCAGTCGCGGCCGGGGTGAGTCAGAATGTCCGGCACCGCCTCCTGATGAAATATCACCAAGCTCACTATCACGCCCGCCGCCGCGGGCGAGGGAAGCCCGACAAAGCTCATATGGGCCGACTCATCCTCCTCGTTTTCCACGTTAAATCGCGCCAGCCGAATCGCCGCACAGCTCATATACGCCGCCGCCGCTAACCAGACGAATCGCTCAAGAAAGCTGATGATAACAGGGTTCGTCTCCGGCAGCATCCCCAGATAATGCTCGAAAACCCTGAGCATCAAAAATGCCGGCGCCACGCCGAAGCTGACTATATCGCACAAGCTGTCTAACTGGCCGCCGAAACTCGACGTGCTCTGGCTCATACGCGCGAGGCGTCCATCCAGCATATCCGCCAGCATCGCTAACAGAACCATATAGCCAGCCATAGCAAAATAGGGCACTACGAGACGATGATATGAAAACTGCCCCGTCGCGGAACTTACGGCCTGGCTGGCAAAACTAATCGCGGCAAAACCGCACGCCCCGTTGATAATCGTCACCAGCGACGGCAAAATGGTGATGTATTTGAGTCGCTGCCTCCGCATCCGCCGCAGAAAGCTTTCCTTCGCCGCCTCAGTCCTCAGCCGGGTCGGCTTACGACCCTCCTTCGCATTACGTGCTTCGGAGGGTAAACCCCCAGGATAAATCTGGGAACTTGCGGGCATCGGCTCTAATTCATTCTCGTTCATAATCTTATTATCGGCGTAAGTCCCGCCTTCGCTTTGTCCCCTGTTTTCACAAAGCACTTAACGTTCTCGCCCACCGGCACATACAGTTCGGTCCGCGAACCGAATTTTATCATACCAAAACGCTCTCCCATAAGCAATTCGTCGCCCGCCTCGGCCCGGCAGACGATTCGCCGAGCTATTGCCCCGCTAATCTGGCGAACAATCAGCTTATCAAAGGGCGGCTCAAGCCGAGTCAACCAAAGGTCGTTCGATTCGTTCACCCGCCCCGATTCCGGGTTTCTCGCATCTAAAAATTGGCCTTGGCGGTATGTAATTTTTTCGACCCTCACCTTGCAAGGGCTTCGATTGATATGCACATCGAATATACTCAAAAATATCCCTACCCGCAGCGCCTTTCCGCCGATAAAGACATTCTCATCGACGACCTCGATGTCGGTGATTTTCCCGTCAGCCGGCGCAAGCAGGACGTCTTTATCCTGCGGCACAACCCTTTCCGGGTCGCGGAAAAAGGACAATACCCATATAAGGACCGCCCCCAGCGCAATCTCGACGTATTGAACCACCCAGACGGGCGTTGTCGGATGCGCCCCGAACCAAAGCACAACCATAAAAAACAGAACAGCCGATGGATAAAACACCACCTGTGGCCAGCCGTATTTCGTCAGCGGTATCCTCATAATCGCTATGCTAAACTCCCCGCAATGTGCAGGCAATAAAAAAGCCTTCTATGCCCTTCGTAGCGGTTTTCACAACGCAATATCGACCAACGGGCTACGAAGGCCGCGAAGAGGGGGCCGGGGGCAAACCTGCCCGGCTGCTTGTATCGTCCCACAAGCTCCGCAAAGGCCTCTTGACCGCCGATTTTGCAATACCTCCCCGCCTACGGTTTAGTTGTTCGGCTCACCGGCCTGTTTTGGTTCGACTCTTTCGGCCTCGCTCAAGACAGGTTCGCTCACCACAGGTGGAAACTCTTTGGTCAACTGCCATTCACAGCGGTCGGTATAGGTTTTGCCGTCGGGGGTGGCAATTGCCTCAATTTTGTTCAATCCCTCTTTAAGCTCGACATCGGGCCATTTGAAGATACAACTCGTGCTCGTTTGGCTTCCCATACTTTGGCCGTTGACCTTCAACTCCACCGAACCACAATTAGAGTAAATTTTCACCGGCGTAATAGAATCTTTTCGTTCGGTATCTCGTCTGCTCGTAATATACACAAGCGGCTCGGTAGTCCACTTGGCCTTGTAAAAATAAAAGGCGTCCTTTCTTGTCTTGCGGTCGGCTGTCACAAGCCCCTTGTCGTTGATGCCCGGAGTGTCTCCTTCGTTGCGCTTTGCGACCGAGAAATCGAACATCACCCAGACGTAGCTGCCCCAGACGAAGGGACGCTCTTCAATGGCGGCGTAGGCAATCTCGTGGACAATCGCCTGCCACTCTTCAGGATGCCAGGGGCCATCCGTCCGCGGCGCCTTTTTCACGTTCTGCTCGTGCTGCTTAATACTCGCCCCGGCGCCGTATTCGCTGATGCCTAAGGGTTTGCTGCCGGCGTCCTTCTTGTATCTGTCGATATTCGGACCCATCTGGGTCGGAGGGCCTTCATACCAGCCAGGATATGTATTTCGGGCCACCAGGTCCGCTATCGTGCGAAGCCCCGGCCACTTGCCGCTGGGCTCGTCGGAGGCGGCCACGGTCAGCCGAGTCGGGTCCTCCTTTTTGGCAAGCGACTGCAATTGTTTGATTAACGGACGCGGCTCATCACATACGCCTCCCTGACCAAGCTCATTGTATAAGCTCCAGAACATAATCGAGGGGTGGTTGTACCGCTGGCGAATAAGCTCAAGCAGTTGCTGCTTCGCGTTTTCACTGAAAGCCGGCGTGTCAATAATCCGATTGACTAAGGGCAATTCCGCCCAGACGACAAGGCCGTTTCTGTCGCACAGCGAATAAAAATAATCGCAGTGCGGATAATGCGCGAGGCGCACGCAGGTAGCGCCAATCTCAAGAATCAGATTCGCGTCCTCGTCCTGGTCGGCGCAGCTAATCGCCCAGCCCTTGCCGATTCTATCCTGATGACGGTTTACCCCGTGCAGCGGATAAGAATTGCCGTTAAGGAAAAACCCTTTGTCAGGGTCTACGTTGAACGAGCGAAGACCCAACGGCTGAGTGACTTCGTCAACCACCTTCCCGTCGCGCAACAGTTCGACCAGCGCCTCATACACGTATGGGTCTTTGCGGCCGTTCCATAAATGCGGGTTCTTGATTTGTATCTGCCGGCCCAAGTTCCTTGTCTGCCCGGCTGCGACCTTCGCCTGCACTTTGCCTTGTGCGACAATCGTCGAATTAGAGTCAAGTATCGATATTCGCAATTGTGCGGAAACCGGCTTGTCGCCTCCGTTTGAGACCTTCGCCAGGACGTCAACCTTCGCCTCTTTTTTACTGACCTTGGTTTGCTTGAGATAAATGCCCGGCGACGCATAATCGAGCGGCGTGATGCAGAGGGGATTTGTGACGACTAACCACGCCGGGCGGTAAAGTCCGCCGAACATATTGAAGTCGCCGCTTAACGGCGGCACGTCCTCGAACAATGAATTGTCAACTCGCACCGCCAGAACGTTCCGGGCGCCCCAGCGAATATGAGGCGTAAGCTCATAGCAAAACGCCGTAAACGCGCCGCGGTGCTGACCTAAATGCACGCCGTTGAAGTACACGTCAGCTACGATACTGGCCGCCTCGAAGTAAACAAAGACGCGATTACCACTTGCCGACGGGGGTATGACAAGCTCCCCTCGATACCAGCCCGTGCCGCGGTAGTAGTCGCCGCTCGCCTCGGCGTAGCCCTTCGGCGAAGCCGGGCCTTTGCGGGTATCTTTGGCGTTCCAGGTGTGCGGCAGCGTTACCGCCGTCCACTTGGAATCGTCAAACGTCGGCGATTCGGCGCCGTTCACATCGGCCTTGATGAACTTCCAGCCATCAGTAATCGCCGCTATACGGCGTGTCTGCCCGTTCGCTACTGCCGCGCCGAAAATCACAAGCATTAAAACCGCCTTCCCGTTCATCTCATATCTCTTTATTTAAGCCCCGTAAGCCCACTATTTCGGTTGATGTTAATTCCCAAAGCCCTGACCCGCAAGTGCCCGCCAAGGCGCAACCGAAAAAATCGCCAATAATGTTGATAAACACGCCGTTTAAGAATATCCTATGACACAAATGCAATACCAATCCTGAGAGTGTAATAAGTGCCGCAATATCAGGGACAGTAAATGAGCAAAGAGAACTTGCCGAGGATTGACGTCGATGGCCACATACAGTCGCTGCTGCTTCCGTATTGCCGGTTAAAATACGGGGAAATGTGGCAGGACCCGCAAGGTCAACACAAAGTTGCCTGCCTTGACGCCACAAATTCTGAAGATATTCAACGCCTTATGGCCGGAGAGAAAGCAACATTGGCCGTTCAAGACCCACCCTACAATTTTACGGTTGGCAACGCTAATAGCAGCAGTTTAGGGCAGGCGCCCATAAGCGATTACATAGAGCAGAGTAGAAAATGGATGCGCAATACCTGCGGAGTACTGCAAAACAATGCGAGCTTATACGTCTGGCTCGGAGCAGACCAGAACGCCGGCTTTCAGCCGCTGCCAGATTTTATGATTATGATGAGACAATTCAAAGAACTCTCAACTCGCAGTTTAATTACTATGAGAAATCAGCGCGGCTACGGAACGCAAAAAAACTGGATGGCGGTCAGGCAGGAGCTTCTCTACTACATAAAAGGTTCGCCGACATTCAACATTGAGGCAGAATATACCGACATACCAAAAATTCTCCGGGGATATTACAAAAAAGTTAATGGCGAGATGACCGAAAACCTCCAGCGAAGCAAATCGGAGAATATCAGGGCTGGCAACGTCTGGGTTGACATACAACAGGTATTTTACAGAATGGAAGAAAACGTTCCCGGCTGCTACGCACAAAAACCGCTTAAGGCCATCGAGAGAATTGTATCCGCCAGTTCCAACGCCGGCGACCTCGTTATAGATTTCTTCGCCCACGCGGGGACGACGCTGATTGCCTGTGAGAAACTTAACGGGCGATGTTTCACCGCTGACATTAACCCCATCTTCGCAGAAATAACTATTCGGCGACTGGAACATTACAGGAAAACAGGCCAAACCGGCTGGCAGTTCGAAAGCCCCTTCCCGGAAGTTGACCTAAAGTTGCAGCAAGAGAACGACATAGACATAACCACCACAGGCAAACCGGCGGCACGAAGTTTGTTTGACCATTTGATGCCCGCAAAATGAAGGACAGCGTAAGTGGAAAAACTTAAATCGCAGCTCGACAAACTGATTGAAAAACTGGAAAACGCCAGCGACTTCAAGGCGTCGCTTAAGAATCTTGTTTCAGTTTACCCTTTCAACGAGTATGAATACATAATCTCGCATCTGCTTGTTGCTTGCAAACTTACTCTCAAAGAATACTATGAATTCCGCGATTCATACATAGAAAGGAATCTCTACCTGTACGTTTTCGAGATATCTGCACCTCGTGGGCTGGGCGACAAGTGGGCATACGGACAACTTAAACAGCTTGTGCCTGAATGCAAAAAACCCACAAAGGAATTGGACCCGGATTACGAGAATCAATACGACCTTTGGCTTGATTGGGTTGACGACAGGAAGAAGCCTCACGGCATACGGGTTGAGGTAAAAACATCGAGAGCCGTGGACTTCAAAAAACCAGATGAGCCACTTTATATCAAGGCGCTTGCCTCCAATTCCAAACGGCCTTTTGATATGAACTTTCAGCAGATAAAACCCAGATGCGCAGATGTCTTCCTGTGGATAGGCATCTGGCGAGACAAAATACGCTACTGGGTCCTCTCTCGCAGTGATATTGAGAGCAATAGGCGCTTCTCGAAGGGCCAACATAGGGGAAATGTGGGCGAGGGGCAACTGCACCTGAACCGTGAGAACATTGCCGAATTTGGCAAATACGAAGTTAAATCCACAGACATCAAAAGGACAATTATCGAGGCGTACAAAAGACAGCATAAAATCAAATAGTGTTTTAAAGGATTCAAATGCTTATGGCTAAAGGACTGACAAACAACACAAGCATATACACAAGTCCGCTGGTTGAAAGAAATGCGTCGAAGGAAATGGCGAAGCTTTTCGGCCCGCAAAAAAAATTCAGTACCTGGCGACGAATATGGCTGGAGCTGGCAAAGGCACAAAGGAAACTCGGCCTGAAAATCAGCCAAGCGCAAATTGCCGAAATGGCCAGACACTTAGACGACGTCAATTTCAAAAAAGCGGCCAAATACGAAAAGAAGCTCCGCCACGACGTGATGGCCCATATTCACACCTTCGCCGAAGCCGCGCCAAAAGCGGCGCCGATTATTCACTTAGGTGCGACAAGCTGCGACATAACCGACAACGCTGATTTGATTATCATAAGAGATGGCCTGCAAATCACCGCGGGCAAACTCGCAGCCGTAATAAATCTGCTGGCGCGATTCGCCAAAAAATATCGAACCCTGCCGACGCTGGGCTTTACGCACTATCAGCCGGCTCAACTGACCACCGTCGGCAAACGAGCCACGCTGTGGTGCTATGAATTCGCAATAGACCTCAACGAAGTTGAACACCGCCTCGACACGCTGCCCTTCCGGGGCATCAAAGGTACAACGGGCACACAGGCATCGTTCCTGGCGTTATTCGACGGCGACCATAAAAAAGTCGAGCGATTGGACAAACTGGTTGCAGCCGCCTTCGGCTTCAAAAACATCTGCGCCGTCACGGGCCAGACCTATCAGCGGAAAATCGATACGCTTGTCATAAACACCCTTGCCTCAATCGCTCAATCAGCCCAGAAACTCTGCACCGACCTGCGGCTTTTGGCGAACCTCAAGGAAATCGAAGAGCCATTCGAGAAATCCCAGGTGGGCTCATCCGCGATGCCCTACAAGCGAAACCCGATGCGATGCGAAAGGGTCACGGCCCTTGCCAGATTCGTCCTGTCGCTTGCCACCAGCCCCGCTATGACCGCCTCACAACAATGGCTCGAACGCACATTGGACGATTCCGCCAATCGCCGAATCGTCATCCCGGAGGCCTTTCTGGCGATAGACGGCATCCTCGAAGTCCTGACCAACGTATTAGATGGTCTTGTCGTATATCCAAAAGTCATCGCTTCGCACGTCGCGGCCGAGCTGCCCTTTATGGCAACTGAAAATATCCTTATGGCAGCAGTAAAAGCCGGCGGCAACAGACAGGCCATTCACGAAAAAATCCGCCAACACTCACAGGAAGCCGCCGCACAGGTAAAACAACTTGGCAAACCAAACGATTTGATTGCCCGATTGAAAGCCGACCCCGCCTTCGCAAAAGTCGATTTTGAAAAGGTATTGAACCCCAAGGATTACGTCGGCCTCGCTCCCCACCAGGTCGATAGATTCATAAAAGAAACCGTAACGCCGCTCATCCGAAAATATCGAACCCAGCTCAACAGAAAAGTGGACCTCCACGTGTAAAGGAATCGCAAAGTGACTCGAAACGAACTAATCAAGCGCATAAAGGAAACAGCGTATCTTGAAGGCGATTTTATCTTAAGAAGCGGGAAACGAAGCAAATACTATCTTGATAAATACCTCTTCGAGACCTGCCCCGATATATTAAAAACCCTCGGCAAAGAATTCGCCAAGCACGTCGGCGATGATGTCACTGTCATAGCGGGGGCCGAGTTAGGCGGTGTCGCATTAGCAGCCGCGACGGCTATGGAAACCGGCAAAAACTGGGTCATAATCCGAAACAGTAAAAAGGGCTACGGGACAGGAAAACTAATCGAAGGTAAGCTCAACAAGGGCGACGTGGTTTTGTTAGTTGAAGATATCGCCACAACAGGGGGACAGGTGCTTGAGGCCGCAAAGGTAATCACTGAGGCAGGCGCTAAAGTCAAAAAAATCGTAGCCGTAATCGACCGTAAGCAGGGCGCAGCCGAGAACATCACAGCCGCCGGCTACAAGTTCGAGTCGCTTCTGACCAAGGACGACTTGGGTATTAAGGACTGAATCAGCGATATTAGCTGGCGAGCGATCAGCCGTTTTGGTGCACGTGCAATCCTGAGCCACTTCTTCCCGGCGGCCTTCACAAAAACCTCGGCTTGTTCGCTGCCGATGGCTGCGGGCGTATTGGCGACAATCATATCCAGGTTCTTTCCCCTCATCTTGCGCTCGGCGTTTGCACGCAGATTTCTGTCCTCAAGCGCGAAACCTACGACAATCCGATGATGGAATTTTGAGTTTTGAGTTTTGAGTTTTGAGTTTTTGTTTGCGCCCGCCCATTTCAAAATATCCGGCGTTGGTTTCAGCTTCAGCGTAATCACCTTGTTGCTTCTTTTCACTTTCACACGAGCGGGTCGAAGGGGAGCATAATCCGAGACCGCAGCAGCCATTATCAGACAATCGCATTGTGCGAAGATTTTTTTTACGGCTGCGAACATTTCGGCGGCGCTGTCAACTCCGACAATTTGCAGTTTCGAGTTTCGAGTTTTGAGTTTTGAGTTTTTTACCGTCGTTATCAGCGTCACTCTATGGCCTGCTTTGAGCGCTGCCAGCGCAAGGGCGTAGCCCATCTTGCCGCTGCTGGCATTTGAAATGAACCGTACGGGGTCTATGTATTCGCGAGTTCCGCCTGCTGTGATTAGAAAACGCATTTTGCCGGATGGTTTATCTTTTTCTGCGTTTAATTTTCGAGGCAGTTTTTTCGATTGCCTCGATGATTTCCTGCGGCTCAGCCATTCTGCCGACACCCTCTTCGCCACAGGCAAGCCGACCCTTCAGGGGGCCTATAAGCTCTGCGCCCATCCGGCTGATGAGTTTTATATTCTTCTGCACCGCCGGATTGGTCCACATCCTTTCGTTCATCGCGGGCGCAAAGACCACCCGTCTCGCCCAGCAGGCGCAAAGCACCGTGCTGAGCAAATCGTCGCAGATGCCGTTGGCCGTCTTGCCGATGATGTTCGCCGTCGCCGGCGCCACCACAACCACGTCCGCCCAGTCCGCCAAACTAATGTGCCCGATTTTGAAATCCTCGCTGCTTTCCCAGATACTCGTATAAACCGGCTGGCCCGTCACCGCCTCAAAGCTTTTGGCCCCGACTAACCGCAACGCGTTCTCAGTCATCACGGTTCTTACCTGCGCACCCGCAGCCGTCATCCTGCTGGCCAGCTCGACCGCCTTATACGCGGCAATGCCGCCGCTTACCCCCAGCACAACCTTTGTTCCATTGAGTTTTTTGATTGGTCCCGCCATTATCCAGCCGCCTAATCACCAACGGGCTTGTCGATGTCGCTGTGCTCGTAGTCGATGGCAATTTTATCCTGCTTGATTTCCTCAATAACAATCTCAAGCTGGGTCTTGCCTTCCGTGTTCTCAATCAAAGGCCGGCTGCCCTGCATCAATTCCATCAATCGTTTCTGAATTAGCGCAGTCAGCTTGAACCTTCCGCCGACCTTTTCCACCAACTCAATGCTCTTTAGGTCATCAATCATTCCATATCACTCCATAAGTGCGTAAGTCATAAACTATACGGACTTGTGCGCCTGCGTTCCTGCGTTCTGGTGCCTTTTTATTATTCCGATTATTTCTGCGACGGCGTCCTGCAGATTATCGTTGACGACCATATTCTCGTAATCCTGCGCGGCGGCGGCAATCTCGGCTGCCGCGTGGCCCAGCCGGCGCCTTGCCGTTTCCCCGTCTTCTCTGCCCCTGCCGTGCAGCCGGCCCGCAAGCTCCTTTTGCGTCGGCGCCAGTATGAATACCATTACTGCGTCCGGATACGCCGCTTTAACCTGCCTGCCGCCCTGGACGTCTATCTCCAGAATCACCGCCTTGCCCGCGGCAAGCGCCTCATCCACCTTGTCTTTCGGCGTGCCGTAAAAATTGCCGAAAACATCCGCGTATTCCAGCAGCAGCCCATTTTCTATCCGCCGCTGGAATTCCTCCCTGCCGACAAACCAGTAATCTTTGCCGTCGACCTCTTTATCGCTTTTTTTCCGCGTGGTCGCCGACACGCTTAGATACGCGTTATCCAGCCGCCTGACAAGCTCCCTGCAAATGGTGCTCTTGCCCACGCCGCTGGGGCCGCTTACCACAATAACCATTCCCCTTTCTGTTCTCCGTTTTCTGTCTTCTGTCATCCGTCCTCTGTCTTTTGTCACTCCACGTTTTGAACCTGCTCTTTTATTCGGTCTATACGACACTTTATATCCACAACCAGGTGCACAATTGCCGCGTCGCAGGCCTTGCTGCCGATGGTGTTGGCCTCTCTGAGCATCTCCTGACAGATAAAGTCAAGTTTGCGGCCCGCGGCCTTGCTGTCCTTCAGACCCTTTTCAAACTGCACAAGGTGTGAATCAAGCCGGCTGACCTCTTCCGATATGTCCGCCCTGTCGGCAAAAACCGCAACCTCACGCGCCACCGTCTCGTCGTTCAGCTTCAATTTAGCCACGGTAAGCAGCTCGTCAACTCGTTTCCTGAGCTTCTCGGCATACTGCTGTGGGCCGGATGTGCTGCGGAGCCGTATTTGCTCAAGATAGGCCTTTATCGCCCTGCAATGCCGCTCCAGGTCCGCCGCCAGCGCCGTCCCCTCCGCCGCACGCATTGCCTTCAGCCCATCAATCGCCTGCCGGGTAATCGCCAGCACCTTCCGCCGAATCCGCTCCGCCATCGCCTTGCTCGGTACCGCCGGCGACAAAATACCCGGCAGCGCCAACAACCCGCCCAAATCAAGCTCACGCTGGACCCCGCCCACCGGGGAAATTTTGCTCAGCCGTTTCAACAGCGTCCCCAACGCCCTGTCGTTTATCTCAAAAAGCGCCTCAGCAGACGCTCCCTTTTGCCTGAGCATATAGTTGACCGTACCGCGCGACAACTGGTGACGCAGATTCTTCTCAATGTCCCCCTCCAGGAACCCCAGCGTATCGGGCAGCCGCAAGGTCGGCTTAAGGTAGCGGTTGTTCACCGTGCTGATTTCGACGGCGTATGTCACGCCGCCTAATCGGCCCTCTGCACTTCCATATCCGGTCATACTGTTTATCATAGCTTATTGCTGCTTACCTGAATCCGGCTGACCCGCCCCTGCGGGCTGGCCGGCGTCCGTGCTCGTGACAGGGGCTGGCGCCTGTGACTTAGGCCCTCCAATCATCGGCCGCCACCACTTGTCTAACACCAGCGCCATCAGCAAAAATAAGCTGACCACGCCAATTGTAATCCACGTCAGAACGTCGCCGGTCTTGCTGCCCAATATGCCGCCTGCCGTACCGCCGGCAAAGGCGCTGGAGAGCCCGCCGCCTTTGCCCTTTTGAATCAATATGACGAGAATCAGCACAATCGCACAAATCAGGAAAAGCCCGGCGATAATGCTCATTATAAATCCCGCCGCTAACAACGGATTTGCCGCCATAATTTATTCCTTATCAACTAAAAACTTAAAACTAAAAACTGTTGTTAAACGGCCGCCTTTACAATCGCCACAAAGGCATCCGCTTTCAAGCTCGCCCCGCCGACTAACAATCCATCGACGTCCTCTTGGGCCATTAATTCAGCCGTATTGTCCGGCTTGACCGACCCGCCGTACTGAATGCGAATCTCCTCCGCCAGTTTTTTGCCGTACATCTCCGCCAGCAGCCCTCTAATCAGTGCGTGCACCTCCTGTGCCTGGTCAGGCGTTGCCGTCAACCCGGTCCCTATCGCCCAGACCGGCTCATACGCTATCGTAATCGCCGCGACCTTTTCCTCGTTCAGCCCCGCCAAACCGTTTTTCATTTGCCGCGTCACCACCTCGGTGGTCTTGTTTGCCTTGCGCTGCTCCAACAATTCGCCCACGCACAATATCGGCAAAAGCCCGCCCAATATGGCCGCGTGAACCTTCTTGTTTATCAGCTCGTCGGTCTCCCCGATGACGTGCCGCCTCTCGGAATGTCCGCATATCGCATAAGTGCAGCCGATGTCTTTCAGCATCGCTGCGCTTATCTCCCCGGTAAACGCCCCCTTCTGCTCGAAGTAAACGTCCTGCGAGCCAAGCGCAATATGCGACGACTGAAGCGCCTTGCCCACCTGCTGCAGATAAACAAAAGGCGGACACACCGCCACGTCGACCTTGCCATCGGTCGCCTCACCGCAGCCAGCGACAATATCCTGCGCCAGCTTGATGCTGCTGTGGCTGTCCGTATTCATTTTCCAGTTGCCCGCCACAAATGCCTTTCTCATCGAAACGCTCCTTACTTTGGCGTTCAGCGTATAGCGTATAGAAGTTCACGCACGGCTAAACGCTACCCGCTATACGCTATAACAATTTATCCTAATACATCCGTCGCCCGCGGAAAGCTGCCCAAAACCGAGAGCTGCAAACAGTGTTTGCGCACCTCGCCGATGGCCTTCTGAATACCTTCGTCGCCTTGATGCCCTAAAAAATCGACGAAGAAGTAATACTCCCACTGCCGCTTTTTACTCGGCCGCGACTCTATATTCGTCAGGTTAACGTCGTACTTCTTGAACACCTCGAGCACGTCAACCAAGGCGCCCGCCTTGTGAGCCGTGCTGAACATAACAGCCGTTTTGTCCTCGCCTGTCGACTTGGCGGCCTGGCGCCCAACCACAAAAAACCTTGTCACGTTGTTGGGCGTGTCCTCGATGTTTTCGCATATAATCTTTAGCCCATACAACTCCGCGGCAATCGCCGAGCCGATTGCCGCCGACCTCGGCTCTTTGGCGGCCTTCTGCGCCGCCCTCGCCGTCGACGGCTCCGCAATGGTCTTCGCCTCCTTAAATGTCGCAGCTAACCAGTTGCGGCACTGCGTAAAGACCTCCGGCTTCGAGTATATCTTCTCAATCTGCTCCAACGGACAGTTCGCTAACAGGTTATGATGAATCGCCATTAAAATCTCAGAGCAAACCTTCGCATCCGAATCCACCAGCGCATCTAACGTCTCAACCACGCCGCCCCCAAGCGTATTCTCTATCGGCACGATACCCAAATCGCAATGTCCCTTGCTGACCTCATCGAAAATGCTGCGAATATCTACAAGCGGCTCATAATCGGCGCTCTGCCCGAACTTCAGCATCGCCGCCGTATGACTGAAGCTCCCCCCAGGCCCCAAATAACCCACCCGCAACGGCCTTTCCAGCACAAACGACCCGCTCATCAGCTCTCGCCATATCGCCAGAAGGCACCTGTCCGGCAGAGGCCCGTCGTTTGACTTGGTCACCTTCTCAAGAACTTCCTTCTCCCGGTCAGGCGCATAAACGGGGCTGCCTGTCTGGTTCTTGAGCTTGCCTATCTCCATCACGACGCGGGCACGCTCATTGAGCATCCTGACAAGCTGATGGTCAATCTCGTCTATACGCTTTCTCAGGTCTTCCAGAGACGACATATCCGCCAACCAAAATCAACGCAAAACCAATTACCCACACGGACTTACAAACCCGCTTTTCTAACAGAAACACCCTCTTGCGTCAATGCTTTTGCTACGCTACAAATCATTTTTAATGGCTAACCCTACAAAATACACAATTTTCAAAACCAAGTGGGGCTACTTTGGCCTGGCTGCCGGCGGCAAAGGGTTGCTGCGAACCTGTCTGTCCTGCCCAACTTGTAAAACTGCCGAATGCCATCTCCTCGCCGGATTACATAACCCCCGGTTCGAGAAAAACCTCCTAAAACCCCTTCAGGACAAAATAATTGCCTATTTCGAAGGCCACCCGGCGAAGTTCGCTACCCCTCTCGCTCTTAACCATTTACCACCCTTCACCCAAAACGTGCTGACTGCCTGCAGAAAAATCCCATTCGGGAAAACCATTTCCTATTCGCAATTGGCGGCGATGATTGGCAAGCCCCTCGCCAGCCGGGCCGTCGGAAACGCCCTTGCCAAAAACCCCATCCCCCTTATCATCCCCTGCCATCGCGTCATCCGCTCCGATGGCTCTCTTGGCCAATTCTCCGCCTGTGGCGGAACCAAAACCAAAAAGAAACTGTTAGACCTCGAGAGGAAGTGCTAATCGCGACCAGCCATCATTCGCTTAACAATCTCGTATATCTCTTTGCGGTGTCCAACTCGCACGACAAGAACAAGCAAATCCTCGTCTTTCACAAGATAGACAATCCGGTAATTCCCAATCCGCACCCTGTATAATCCCTTCCTGCCCGTAATCGGCCTTGCCTCTGCGGGGCGTGGATTGGCCGCCAGGGACTGAATCTCGGCGAATAATCTTTTTTGCAGCTTCCTGCTTTGCTCCGCAATAAATTTCTCCGCCAACCTGTCAACCCTGACTGTATACACGATTCTTCCCTGAGTCGCCTCGCTCACAAGCCAAGCCGTTTCTTAAGCTCGTCGATGCCGACAAAATCGTTTCGTTTCAGCGCCTCGTCGGCGGCGAATATGTCCAGCTTGTCCTCAAGCAGCTCCAGTAATTCCAAATCCTCCACGCTTATCATCACGAACACCGGTTTGCCGTTGCGGTCAACAAGTATTCGCTCGCCTTTGTATGCAACCTCGTTGGCGCATTCGCTCAGCTTCTCCCGCACATCACTCATTTTCAGGGTAGTCATAAGCAATCCCCTTTTTCAGCCCAAATCTTACGTTTTGTAATACTATATCAAAATGTAATCTTATTACAATTTGTAATATCGCATATTTTTTACGCTTAGTCAAGCAAAATGTGCCCAAGAATTGCAGAAAAACCGCAAAAAATGGTCAAATCGGCCAATTCTCCGCCTGTGGCGGAACCAAAATCAAAAGAAAATTGATAACCCTTGAGAGGGGCGAACGTCAAACGGCTGCGGTTGCGAAACTCGTATCGGTTGCGTGGAACGTAAAACGTTAGACGAAACGAGCAGCGCAACCGATAAACGAACTACGATTCGCTACTCCATATGAATGACGTTTGTTCTGCGGTCAGCGGATAAGCTGGCCTTTTTGATGACGTCGTAAAGCTCGCGGGAACCCCTTACCTTTTCAAACACAAATTCCGGATGGCTCTTGTCCGTTGTCGTCAGCATCACCGTCCCGACCCCGACAAGGCAGTCGAGAAAGCTCCTGCGAAGCTTTATATCAACCACGCGAAACATATCCAGGTTGTCCGCCCTGCGGTCGAATATCCCTTCGGAGTACTCAATCCGGTCGGCGCTAACCTCGTAATGCGTCATCCTGAGCTTCAGCGCCTTATAAAAAAGAACCATCGCCACAATCAGCCCCAGCGCCAGCCCCAACAGGACCCGATACCTGCCGACCACCGCAGCGTTCCCGGCAGAAAACCCCAGCCACGCCACGCGCTCGATGTGCCAGGAAATCAAGACAACGGCAGCTGCAAGCAACAATCCTCCTATTAGCAATGCCCCCGCCATTACCCACAGCGTCGGCTGACCCGTAAAAATCGGCTCACTTGGGTCAGCCGGCTTACTTTGCCCAGCATCCTGATTACACGTGGCAAGGACCTTTGCCCGTTCGGTATTGAGAAACTCCCCGCAATACCGACACTTCACCGCCGCCGCCAATATCGTCTCGGCACAAAACGGACACTGCCTTGTCTGCGATGTGGTCACCTGCATATCCCATATATCGGAAAACGCCCCCCAAACCGCCCAATACTTTTCGATTAGAAGAGCAGCGGACAGCGTATAGCGTATACGCTATATGCTACCCGCTAAACGCTAAAGATTGGCTCGCCACAGGGGAGCAAGCTACGGCGGGTAAAAGGTGTATGAAAATCCCGGGACGGTTATAATAATCAATCGCCCTTTACACATCTGCAGGCCGGGGCTAAAATGAAACACATATATGGAAAGAATAAAAATTTATGACACGACCCTGCGGGACGGGATGCAGACCGAAGGGGTCAGCTTCTCTATCGAGGACAAGCTGGCAATCGCCAGGTATTTAGACGAGCTCGGCGTTGACTACATCGAGGCGGGTTTTCCGGCGTCCGGCCCGAAAGAGGCGCAGTTTTTCGCCGAGGCCGCCAGGATGGGTCTGGCGAACTGCAAAATAGTCGCGTTCGGCAGCACTCGCAGGACCAACACCAAAGTGGACGAGGATGCTTCCCTTAACGCAATTCTGGCCTGCAAGGTCCCTGCCGCCACAGTCGTCGGCAAGACGTGGGATATGCACGTCACAAGCGTTCTGGGCTGCTCGTTAGATGAGAACATCGCCTTGTGCGCCGAGTCAATCCAGTTTCTTAAGAAGCACGGGCTTGAGGCGATTTTTGACGCCGAGCATTTTTACGACGGCTACAAGGAAAACCCGGAATATGCGACAAAGGTATTGCGGGCGGTTGCCGAGGCGGGGGCGGATGCAATTGTGCTTTGCGACACCAACGGCGGAACAATGCCCAACGACGTATACGCCGTCACGAAGACCGTCTGCAATCTGCTAAGCCCCGCAACAATCGGCGTTCATACCCACAACGACTGCGATTGCGCAACCGCGAGCACCATCGCCGCCGTCCACGCGGGCGCCAGGCATGTGCAGGGGACAATGAACGGACTCGGCGAGCGATGCGGCAACGCCAATCTGTGCACGGTTATCCCGAACCTCGCGCTCAAGATGGGCTTCGACGTGCTGACTCCGGAAAGAATCCAGGCGCTAACCGAAGTGTCCCGTTTTATCTTCGAGATTTGCAACCTGACGCCGGTAATGAATATGCCCTACGTCGGAGAAAGCGCATTCGCTCACAAGGCGGGGCTGCACGTCGACGCCCTGCGCAAAAACAAACGCACGTACGAGCACATCGACCCAAAACTGGTCGGCAATGAGCGCCGCTTTCTTATCAGCGAATTGAGCGGCAAATCCAACATCCTTGCCGAACTTGAAAAGGCGAAAATCACCGAGGACTGGAAACTGGCAAGAAAGATTCTTACACGCGTCCAGGAGCTTGAGAATGAGGGCTATCAGTTCGAGTCGGCCAATGCCAGCTTCGACCTGCTCATCCGAAAGATTATGGGGACATACAAGCCCGCTTTCGAGCTTATAAGATACGCCACCAAGGTGGAAAAACGCAACAGCGGTGAGCTTATCACCGAGGCAACGGTCAAACTGAAGGTCGGCGAGAAAATTGAGCACGTGGTCGGCGAGGGCGACGGTCCCGTTAATGCCCTCGACGCCGCCTTGCGAAAATCATTAGAGAGCTTTTACCCGAGCATCAAAGACGTGCACCTGATTGACTACAAGGTTCGCGTGGTCAACGCCAGGGCAGGCACCGCCGCCCGCGTCCGCGTCATTATCGAATCGCGTGACAAAACCGATATATGGGGCACGGTCGGCGTATCGGAAAATATCATCGAGGCGTCCTGGCAGGCCTTGGTTGACTCGGTGGAATACAAGCTGCAAAAAGACGCACGATAAAGCATTGTTCTCGATGCTCGATTCTCGTTCCTCGATACTCGACGAGCATCGAGAATCAGCAGGCGATGCTCTTTTCAGCGGGCTGTTGTGCCTCGGCGGGTACGGCCAGTCGTTTTCTTTTTCGGCGGTTTATCGTCCGCGCTATCGGCTCGATGGGTATCGAGCCGGCGGCGATTTCCAGCGCCTGCTCGGCAGTAGCGGCAAAGGCGTCGGCGCCGATTTCCTGCCAAAGCCCCTCGGCCCGGTTAAACAACCCGCCCGACACCATAATCTGCATATTGGGGTGGGCATTAACCTCTCTTATCCGGTCGATAAACTGGCGGACGGAAGGCGCCTGCTTCGGGCTTGTTCCGTAAATAAGCAGTATATCGGGGGCATATTCGTGAACGAAGGTGAGGATATCATCGTTGGTAAGGCCGCCACCGAGGAAGCGGACCTCCCAGCCGTCGCTGTCGAACAGGTCGGCGATAATCTGGCCTCCAAGCTCCTGCAATTCTTCCGGCGCGCAACATACCACGATTTTCTTGTTCCTCGAGGGTCTCCTTGGGAGCTTGTTCTGCAGCTGGTCGACGATTGTGCGGTTAATCCGGGTGGCCAGATGCTCCTGTGCGGGCGTTACGCGCTCGGCACGCAGCAGCCGCTCAATCTCCACCATTGTGGGCCAGACGACCTCCATATAAACCAGGTTCGTCGGAGCGCCGCTCTGCAACGTCTCCTCGATGACTGACCGCGAGTTTTTCCTGTCGCCTTTCAACAGGGCATCCAGATACTGTTCAACAGTCTCTTCTCGAATCATAAACCTTTCTCCAAATACTATATTGGCCAAGCAGTTTAACCATATTAACACCAGGGGGATTTAAGAATCCCCGAAATGTTAAAATAGATAAACAGTAAATCGGGAATGGTCAGCAGAAATCTTTAGTTAAAATGGGCAATCTGCGGAATTCAGGGAAAATAATTTTCGATTGGATAATGCCCAAAAACAGCGCACAAATGGCCGGCAATGCGCTTTTTCAATCCTTTTCCTGATTAGCCCACTATTATCGGGCTTCAGGGGGACTGGCGGGTCTTGTGCCCGGTGGCGGCAGGGTGACCTGCCTGCACACTACCGACCTCTCGCCGAGCAGCGTGTCATTGGCAAATAACTGAAACCGATATTCGCCGGTATGCTGAAAAACCACGCCGAGCAGGTTTATTGCAACGGTGACTATTTGCCTGACATCTTTGAAGTCCACCGACTGTGCCTGCTCGAAAATGGCCCTGTCCTGGTTTTCTATGTCAACGAGTCGTATTTTCATCCGTGTGCTGCCGTGGCCGTTGGTCAGCTCACAGAAGAATATAAGCTGGTCGTGGCGAACGGGGTATTTTGGAGCGTTGACGGTTTGAATAATGTTTATGATGCTCGGCATTCCCGAGATTCGGTCGAAGATTACCCTGTCGCAGACGATTGCCGACAGCAGAATCGGTGCTACCCCGTCGAGAGCCTCTGGGTCGAACGACTGGTCCATTTTTAATCAACTCCTTTTGCGTAAACAAGCTGGTCGGCGACGTGAGATTCAGGCGCTGCTTTCGAGCATTTTTTGCAGGCGGTCCAGCTCGCCGGTTTTCATATGATAGCTGTGCTGGTCATCGGGATACCGGCCTGCCCTGACCTCGCCCGCGTATTCGGCAAAGGCGGCGATTGTGGCATCAGCCAGTTTCGCGTAGCTTTTGGCGAACCTGGGTTGATGTCCCTGCGTCAGTCCGAGGATGTCAGGCGCGATGAGGATTTGTCCGTCGCAGCCCGGCCCCGAGCCGCAGCCGATTACGGGCACTTCGTTTCGCTCTGTAATGATTTTGGCAACGTCGGCACAAACGCCTTCGAGCAGCAAGGCGAGGGCGCCGGCGTCAACCATTCGTTCGGCAAGAGAAATTAATTCGACAGCCATTTCGGCAGTGGATGCCTCTGCCTTGAACCGGCCGAACTTGCCGATGCTTTGAGGTCTGATGCCGATATGAGCCATAACAGCCATACCGGCGTCACTGACCGCCCTGATGACATCGAGATAAGCGTTCGATGCCTCGATTTTTATCATTTGGGCGCCGCTGTCGGCAGCGAACCGGCCGGCATTTTTCACTGCTTCACGTGCGCCGAGCTGATAAGACAGAAAGGGCATATCCGCAACAAGATAAACTCCCGGCGCACCTCTGCGGACGGCGGCGGTTATCGCGACCATAAAATCCATCGTCGCGGGCAGGGTGGAATCGTGGCCGAGGATAATCTGAGCAGCCGAGTCGCCCACCAGAATCATCTCGACGTCGGTCCCGGCAATCAGCCGGGCCGTTGTGTAGTCGTAGCAACTGACGGCCACCACCCTGCGGCACTGCCGTTTGGCCTCGAACAGGTCTTCCAATGTGACCCTGCCGGACATCATAATCGCTCCAAAGAATTAACAGCCGATTGGTTAAGATAAGAGAACAAAACCGAGTTGGCAAGCGTAAAATCATTGTGTTTTTTGGCGTGATTACGGGCTTTTTGGGGCGAGAAGCGAAAAATCTGTGAAGTCCCGCCCGCAGGGGCTTGACTCACTGAAGGAGTAAATGTGTAGTTGTCAGATGAATTTGACTAAAGAAATCTTGGCGGGCAAGGCGATTATTACAGGAAAGGCGATTAAGGAATTGCAGGGGTTCTAAAGCAGTCATTTTTATTGGCTTTTCATCACCCTCCTCCGAAGCCAGATTCTGTTCTTTAGAATCTGGCTTTTTTTATACCATATTTTGTAAAATAGTCAATAACAGCCACGGCGCCATTGTCAATTTAGGCAAAGCATTAAAGGCGCCTCTCTGACGCAAGGCGTCGCACAATAAAACCTCGAACGCGGTTTGCTATGGGTTGAGTATATACTTTGCCATTCTGGGTGGCCGGCCGAGCGCGTCGGTAATATAGTGAATCAGAATATTCTCGACCTCTTTAACCATCTGGTCATTAGCCGAAATGAACAATTTGGCATCCACTTTCGCCCCCGCCGTTTTGCTTCGCAAAAGCGAAGCAGCGGGGGCAAGCAAGTCCACAAGGCATTTTGCCCCTTCTCGGCTAAGTCCTGTTTTATCAGGGAATGCCCCCTGGCAATCCCTGCATATCAAGCCCTTGGCGGTGTTGCTGAAATACACTTCGGGCCAGTGCTCGCTAAAGGGGCTCCTGCAATTCGCGCAATACTCAAGGATGGGTGTCAGGCCAATCTCCCTGAGCAAACTTAGCTGAAACAATACCAGCCGAGCCAGCACCCCGCCCCGCCCGTCCTCGGCGACTTTATGCCGGCTGACATCCCGAAGGAAGGCAAGCAGATTGTCAAACAAGCCGGGATGGGGGTCATAGTCCCTGGTCAGGACGTTTGTGAGTTCGCCGGCAAACTGGCAGCAGTTTAAGACAAAGACATCCGCCGCAAGAGCCGACGAATCAACGGGACCGGCAAGCGGCTCAAATTCGACGAGGGCTGCCAGTTTATCACGGCCGGTATCAGAGAAGACGATATTACCATAAGAAAACATCTCAATAGGCCCGCCGAAAGGCGAGCGATGCCGTTTGGCGCCCCTGGCAATCACGGTCACTTTACCTGTTTGCCTTGCAAAGAAAGTCACCACCTGGGAGGTTTCGGAGTAGTCCGTCGTCCGGATGCAGATTGCACAGTCGTTAGTCAACATTTTGCATAGCGCTATTTCGCAGTTTTATCATATACCGGACCAAATCCCTGCTGCTGCAAAATTTCATCTTCCAGCCGGTGCATTTTTTGCGCCTGTGCCGGCAGTCGGTCATCAAACCCGAGATTATGCAGCAAGCCGTGCGTGACGTAAAGCGCCAGTTCCGCCTGAGCGGCGTGGCCGCGCCTGGCCGCCTGCGATTTTGCCCTTTCGCCGTTGACCACAAGCTCGAACCATCTGTGACCGTCGTTGTGCTCCGACAAATCAAAGGCAAGGCAATCGGTGACGGTTTTGCGATTCAGAAAGCGCGTGTTGAGCTTGCGAATGTGTCTGTTGCCGACTATTGCGATACTGACCGTTGCATTTGCAAGACCAAAGCGCCTGCAGATTGCCCCGGCGAGCCGCCTAATCTTCTGCTTTGGGCAACTGATGTCTTCAAATTCGCATCTGACATAAACGACTACGCCGTGCATAGGGTACGCTTCAGCCGATTGCCTTACTGGTTTTGTTCGGGCGGCACCTCAGGTGACTTGGGATATGCGATTCGCCCGTGATGATGTGCCGCGAGCGACTTCGACAGTGCCGCTTCAATCTGGCTAAGCTCTCGCAAAGACAGGTCGCACTCGTCAAACTGGCCGTCCTGCAGCCGTTTCATCGCCATATTATGCACTACCGCTTCTATTTTTGTGGGGTTTGGCTCAGACAGCGACCTGACGGCGCTTTCGACGGTATCCGCGAGCATCACAATGGCGGCCTCTTTTGTCCGCGGCCTGGGGCCGGGATAGCGAAACTCACCTTCGGACGGAGGCGCGGCATCGGCGGAATCTTTTTGCTCGTGCTGTTTTACCGCCTCATTGTAAAAATACTCGACCAGCGTTGTGCCGTGATGCATTTCAATGAACTGCCGCAGTACCTCCGGAAGGCCATATTCCTTGGCCAGTGCCACGCCGTCTTTAACATGGCCGACGATAATCAACTGGCTCATTGCGGGAGAAAGCTCCTTGTGCCAGCTGACGGAGCCGAGCTGGTTTTCGACAAAATAGCCCGGTTTGTTTATTTTTCCGATGTCGTGATAATAGGACCCTACCCTGCACAAAAGGCCGTTGCGTCCGATTGCCTCCGCCGCGGCCTCGGCGATGGAACCGATGAGCAAGCTGTGGCTGTATGTGCCCGGCGCTTCCATAGCAAGCCGCTTCAACAGCGGCTGGTTGGCGTCGCTGTAGTCCAGCAGCGTCATACTTGTTGCTATCCGAAACACCTTCTCAAGGATGGGCAGAAGGCCCTGCGTAAGCACACCGACTACGAGCGTGATTGCGGCGTTGGAGCTGGCGACTTCCAGCGCGCCCGCCGACCGACCGGAGCTGGACAGAAACTCCAATGCGGCAGCCATCAAAAACACAGTCACTGCGGCCACTAAACTTACCTCGAGGAGTTTCATCCTGGTGCGTATTTCCTTCACAAAGAAACAGTATGGAACGGAGGCGGCTATCATCGTCAGCAGGACGTTGACGCTGGCCAAGCGCCCCACCGCAAGGCAGGCAAGAATGCAGTAGAACAGAATCATAGCGGTGGCGAATCGCTGGCTGTATGCAATCGTCAGAACCAGCGAGGCGGCGACCGCGGTAGCCGTGGCCCAGAAGGTCTGTGTTGTCAGCGCAACTGATATTTTTGCGGCGGCCAACAATAATATGAACAGGACAACCAGCCCGACGGCCCGTGCACGATTTCTCAGGAGGCGTTTTTGGTACTGCGAGACGTGGAAGGCCCCGGCCAGACAAATCAGGACAACGACTATGGTCATTGCCGCCAGCCGGCCGTAGCTGGCCTGCTCAATCGACTCGTATCCGAGCGCCACAACAGACAAAAGCACAAAGAGCACCCAGATAAGCGCAGAGTAAATGAAATCGGGACTGGTCAGCCAGCTTATATCATTAAATCGGCTGCCTATGCTCTTGCGCACCCGACTTCGTCGTGAATTTGTTTTGTTGAAAAACCTCACGATTGCTTTCCACAATTTTTATTGATTATTTGTGGTTTGTGCCTGCTCTTGTCTGCGCCGAGACGAGTCGCTTCGGTAGGCGTGAACGATATTCTGAACAAGCCGATGCCGGACAATATCGCTGCGAGTTAGTTCCACAGCACCGATGCCCCTTATGCGGCGCAGCCGGTCAATCGCGTCTATAAGTCCGCTTCTTTGGCCCGCGGGAAGGTCAATCTGTGTTACGTCGCCGGTTATTATCATTTTCGAGCCGTGTCCCAGCCGGGTCAGGACCATAAGCATCTGCAAAGGCGAGGTATTCTGCGCCTCGTCGCAGATTATCACGGATTCATTGAGGGTCCGGCCCCGCATAAAGGCAAGAGGGATAATCTCTATAATGTCCATCTCCATAAATTTTCTCATCTGGCCAAAGTCCATCATATCTTCGAGCGCATCGAACAAAGGACGAAGATATGGGTTGACCTTTGCCTGTATGTCCCCGGGAAGAAACCCAAGTTTTTCGCCCGCCTCGACGGCGGGTCGGGCAAGGATTATGCGTCTTACCTGTTTTTTCTTGAGCATCGACACGGCAGCGGCCACAGCCAGATAAGTTTTACCCGTTCCCGCCGGGCCTATGCAAAACGTCAGGTCATTGGCGAGCATTTCCTGAATATAGCGGAGCTGCCCTTTGGTGGACGGCTCTATGACCTTTTTGTGTGAATAGACGCCAATTGCTTCGGGTGACTGGGGTACCGCCGGCGCGGCTGCATCGGCAAGCAGATTATCGATGTCATCCGCGGTCAGAGACCCTCGTTTCAGCAGATGCTTTTGCATCTTGTCGATGACCTCCGCGGCCTGATTGACATTGGCGGCCCTGCCTGCAATCAGCAAATTATTTTGCCGTGCGGTCAGCCGGACGTCGAGGGCATCCCGCACTAATCGCAAATGCCTGTCGGCAGGCCCGAAAAGCTCGAGCAATTTATCGGCTGAATCCAATTGTATGGTTATCTCCAACGCTTCCCCTTATCGCCCCAGCAATAAAAAGAACAAATACCCGAATGGCGCCGCCAAAAGGACGGAATCCACAACATCCAATATGCCGCCGAAACCGGGCACATCATTCGACGCGTCTTTGGTCCCGGCGTCACGTTTTAACATCGACTCAGCCAAGTCGCCTAATTGGCCGATAAATGCGAAGCAGGCGCCGAACAGAGCGCCCAACCACCAGACCATTATATCACAAGATACGGCAAAAACCACTGCGACCACCGCCGCCGCTGCAACCGCCCCAATCAAGCCCTCCCAGGTCTTTTTGGGGCTGATTACAGGCGAGAACTTGTGTTTGCCGAAAAGCCGGCCAGCGGTGTAAGCCCCTATGTCCGAACACTTTACGACAAAGACCAGCATAAGCAGATACCACGGGCCAAAATCGATGTACACTGCCGGGACAAACGCCCCCAGCAGCCCCAGATAAACAATCGAAAAGCAGGCGGCGCCACAATTGGCCAGCACTCCTGACAGGCCGTACCGAACGCGCTGATACAGGAAACACGCCATAACGGCAAATGCCAAAAGACCGTAGCCCGTGGCCCGGGCCCCGGGGCCCGTAAACTGAAGCCAATACCAGCTTGTCGCCAACAATATCGAGGCGGGGACGGATACCGGCAGCAGGATTTTCGTCCCCTTTGCTGCTGCGAGTTTTGACAGCTCGAACAGTCCCGGGACCATCAGCAGGGCGACGAGAACGACAAGCAATGTTCCGCCGATGTCAAGGTGACTATCGAGCAAGACGATGCCGGCAAACGCCGCCGTCATCAGTGTGCCGAAAATCAACCGCTGTTTGAGCATAATCTCCTTATAGCGTTTAGCGTATAGCGTTCAGTGAATCTCTGTCCGCCGCTTTTCACACGGAGCCGAAACGTCTTGTGCGTTGTGCATAAGCCAGTATCGCTTTTTCCAAATCGGCCTTGTCGAAATCAGGCCAAAGCGTTTCGGTCACATAGAACTCACTGTAAGAAATCTGCCAGAGCAGGAAATTACTGACCCTCATTTCGTTCGCGGTTCGTATCAGAAGGTCCGGGTCCGCAAGTCCCGCGGTATAAAGATGCCTGCTGATACACTGCTCGTCGATGTCACTGAGCGCCAGTTCTCCCGCTTTGTGTCGGCGGGCGATTTGGCTTGCTGCGTCGATTATCTCGGCGCGGCCGGAGTAGTTGAGGGCAAGGGCAAAGACCATTCCTGTGTTCGCCGCGGTCGTTTCGATGGTCCTGACAAGCTCGGTTTTGACCATTTCCGGCAGAGGCGCTATTCGACCGAGGTGAATAAGCCGGACGTTATCTTTCATCAGCGTGGGACGCATCTTGGCGAGATACTCGGCATAAAGACGCATCAACGTGTCGATTTCTTCTTTCGGCCTTTTCCAGTTTTCCATACTGAACGAATATAACGTCAGCGCCTCCATTCCGAAATCGACGCAGCACTGGGAAATTTTTTCGGCCGTCTTGCCGCCCCGCCGGTGGCCTTCGTATCTGGGCAGGCCTTTTATCTTCGCCCAGCGACCGTTGCCGTCCATAATTATCGCTATATGGCGCGGCATATCCTCGGGCCTGAGCCCCAGCCGAGCAGCGGTTTGTGCAAGTTTGTTTTCCATAGCGTTTAGCGTGTAGCGCATAGCGAATAGAGATTAACTAAACGCTATACGCTATCCGATGCTCTTCCTGAAAATCGTCTGTCGGCGATTCGGCCCCACACCTATCATCGTGACGGGTCTTTCAAGGCACTTGGCTAAAAAAGCGACATAGTTTCGAGCAGGCAGCGGCAGTTGGCCGAAATTGTCTGCCTCTGTGATGTCCTCTTTCCAGCCGGGCAGCGTCTGATAAACACATCTGGCTTTTTCCAGCTTATCTATATTTGCAGGGAAAAATGTGGTCTGTTTCCCGTCGATTTCGTAGCCAGTGCAGACCTTTAGTTCATCCAGGCCCGTAAGCGTATCGAGGTGCATAAGCGCCACCGAGTCGATTGCCCCGATGACGATGGAATAAGAGGCGGCGACGGCGTCAAACCAGCCGCACCTGCGCGGCCGGCCGGTTGTCGTGCCGTACTCGTGACCTCTGTCGCGGACGAACTGTCCTATTTCATTATCAAGCTCGGTGGGAAACGGCCCCGCGCCGACTCTTGTCGTATATGCCTTGGCCACGCCGACGAATTCATCGACTATTTTGGCCGGCACCCCCGCCCCTGCCGGCATACCGAGCGCGCTTGTATTGGCGCTGGTCACGAAAGGGAACGTCCCGTGGTCGATATCCAGCAACGTCCCCTGAGCACCCTCAAAAAGAACGGATTTGCCCTGCGCCAAGGCGCCGTGCACATACTCGGTCGTGTCGAGCGTAAAAGGCAACAGCTTTTCAGCGTAGGATTCGCACTTTTCGAATATCGCCCCGGCATCCATCGGCTCGGCGCCATATACGGCTGTGAAAACCTTGTTCTTGTATTCCACAATCGCCCGTAGTTTCGCTTCGAGCTCACCGAGGTCCCGCAGGTCGCCCATACGGACGCAATAGCTTCTGCCCATTTTGTCGGCGTTGCAGGGACCGATGCCGCGAGCGGTCGTGCCTATTTTCTTTTTACCCAGCGCCTGCTCACGCAGCTGGTCTTCGGTCTTGTGATAATCAAGCACTAAATGCGCATTTTCGCTGATAAAAAGACGGTTGCTTAAGCTAATGCTCCTTTTGTTAAGCCCCTCAATTTCACCGATGAGCACCTCCGGGTCGACGACGACTGCGCTGGCGATTACACACATTGTTTGGGGCCTGACTGCGCCACTGGGCAGAAGATGCAGCGCAAACTTATCGTTTCCCACCACAACGGTATGCCCGGCGTTGGCGCCGCCGTTATAGCGGACGACAATGTCGCTGTCCTCGGCAAGGATGTCCACGACCTTGCCCTTACCTTCGTCGCCCCACTGTAATCCTATGACACAACGATTCACACTGCTCCGCTTAAATCAGGGTATATAACCTTTCGATTATGGTTTTAACTCCCCCCACGATAAACGCTTGGGCCGAGGATTTCAACTGATTTTCGCCACCAGGTGGTCCAGTATGGCTTTGAGGTTGTCATAATCCTTATCGCTTACTTTGCGGTCTGTTTCTTTGCCGTCCGGTCCACGGTAAGTGAGCGTGAAGCGGCCTTTCGAATCAAAATCGGTCTTGTCAATTTTTTGTATGGCATCGTAAGCGATGTTTATTTTACCGTCGATGACAAGAGCGTTTTCTTCGGCGACAACCTTCCTGTTGCGAATGACGAGCAAATACGCACCCAGCAGCACGGCAGCGCCGACAAGGAAAGGCGGGGCCTTTTGGTTAAAAACCAACGTATCATTGGGTTTGCCGTCAACGGTGTGTTTGTCTATGAAATTATCATTGAAATAGCCATCGTAAGCGAACCAGGCCGCAAAACCGATACAAGCGACCATCCAGATTATAAAGGTTTTTTTCTTGTACTTGCTGAGCGGTGCTGCCAATGCCATAAGCAACCCCTGTATATGTTTAAGTTATCCGTTTCTGTGCGATAACGTTGATAAGCGGGTGGACAAGATTGGGGACGATTCTGTCCGCCATCAGCTCCTCAGCCAGCCGACACTGACGCTCAAAGGACTTTAGCGCATCGAACGTGCCGGTGCCCAATGGATACTGTCGAATGGTGAAAGACAAACTGATTGCCTCCTCGAGCGTCTGGGGCGCTTTGTCGGGGTCGAAGATGCTGGTTCTGGATTCGACGCTGATTCTCGCCTGCGTGCGGAGGTCGGCGGACAGGGCCACCACTATCGAAGGTGAATGGTCGATAGCTTGAGCTGCGGGCAGGTCCAAAAGGCAGTTGAACGCGGACGAGCCGAGCGCTTCGGCTATAATCTGGTCGTGACTGCCGACGCAGTAAAAGTCCATGGCATAAGTGACGTCCAGCGAATCCACGTCGAGGTGGCTTATGCCCAGCATATACGGAATCAATTCGAGGATGAACCTGTCTTGGCTGTAAACCTCCTCAAGGTCCGCCGGGTTAACGATTCCGGAGCCGACGCGGTTGGGCTCCAGAGACACCCAGCGGTACTGGCCGGAACCGTGCTCCTCCTCCAGGCAGTAATCATTGTTCTCCCGCCGGGAGAAACAGCCCATCGTGGGATATTGTTTTTGAATCCGCTCAAAAAACGCCAGGACGGTATCGCTCTGGACGGGTACGTCAAGCTCGGTGTTTACAAACGTATCCAGATAGAAGTCGTCGCAAAGGGAGCCATAGCCGTTCGTCATAATCGCAGATGCCCTCTAAAGCCGAGTTCTGAGTTCTTTGTTCGTTGTTTATCGTTCGCAAGCTCATCTGCCATTATACATTAAGATATTCGCTTTGCCAGATTTTTTCGGTCAGGCCCTGCAACAATTCAGGTCCGGGTCCGGCAGTTTAAGCTCGGTTGCAATTGCCCCTATGGTGGACAGAACAGCGGAAACAAACGTATGCATCGCACACAATAGGGCCAAATCCGAGGCCGCCACTTCGCTGCCGCGACTTAGTATTGTGGCAGCGACGGTGGCAAGTATCCCGACCAGGCCGCCGGAGATGGTTGCGGCGACTATTCGTCTCCATAACCTGGCTCCGCCGCAGCCGAGTGTGACGCCGGCTCCGCACAGCAGCGGCACGGCCAAAACGAGCCACCAGATACCCGCAAGGCCGGGCGGCTTCGCGTATTTGTCCAGATAAACGGCGTCGGCGACGGCGAATACCAGGGCTGCTGCGAAAACGCACACGGCTGCGTGCCAGTATCGCGGCTCGAGCAACGCCCGAATCTCGGCTCGGCGGCCCATCCGCCGACGAATTGTCAAAGGCCAGTTGTAGAACAATCCGAATACCCATCGCTCGAGCAGTGCCCCTCTCTCGCCGAATACCGGCACGATGTGAACTATTTCGGTGGCCCAGTGGCTGGCCATAAACCTCGCAAGTACAGGGTAGCGATACGTCATCTGAATCGGAAACGCCAGATAACCTATGTATTTGAAAAAGCCCAAAAACACCGCGATGTTATAATCCTTGAAATTACGCTCTTTTATAACCAGATACAGGACGTACAGGCCGCGACAAAGCGAGCCCGGCGAGATGGGTATAACCTGGAATAGTGCGATGATGCCCCCCGCCACACTCCAGACCTGTGCCCGCGGCATTTCAGGATGCATCAGGACATAAATGACGGCCAGCGACACCGAGACCATTTGCGTCACGGGCAGCGTCATCAGATGCACAACCAAACTCACAAGATATTTTTGTATATACGGCTCATTTATCTGCGAGAGAATCGTCGCAGCGTCGTCATCAGTGAGCATGTGTTTTTTCTGCCCTTCGGCGACCATTTCGCGCAGCCATTGCTCACGCAGCGAGGCGTTGAAGTACAATCGGAAAGGCCTGACGAATATGAAAGCGAGCTTTTCCTTTCGGAAATCCGCATCGGTCAGAAAGCGGTGCAGGCCGGGAAAAACAAGAAGCAGAAACGGCAAATGGCAGAAGAACCGCCACGGCTGCTGAGCAATCCTTATTGTCTGCTGGGTATTGACACGTCCGGCTCTGTACCAGTCGACGGTCTTTTCCATAACTTTGCCGCGAATCGCTCGGCCAAGGTAATCCCAGCTTGTCACCATCGACGCGTAGTGGCGTCGCCAGTCGGCTCGACACCAGATGCGCCTGACGATTTTTCCCAGAAAAGGTATGAGGCCCAAAATGAAAAACAGCACCGTCAACGACCTGCTTGAGCGAAGTTTGGTTTCCGAGGAATCATCAACCAGGTTGCGGACTTTCCAGCCGGTGACCGCGCTATCAAGTATCGTGGACCACAGCCGTTTGTCATACAGCAGCCGAAGGTCGTTGTATGTCGCATCAGGGACGCTGCTGCGATATATCCGCTCGTCGGCCTTCAGCTCGTCGAGCATCCCTCGCATATCTGCAAAGTGCTCTGGGTGCGCCTGCATAAACGCCTCGAGTTTTGATATGTCCCCCCGGTCGAACTGCACGATGGAGCCGCGGCAAATCCCTTTTGCTATCAGTGCGAAGTCGCCTGGACTCATCGGCAGAAACGGCAAAAGAGTCAGGCCGGGTCGGAAATCCACGGCGACAAGACCGGCTGCGGGGTCGTCGTCGGTTCCCCTGCGTTTGAGGCAGTTGGGCTGACTCTTGCAGGTTGACCACTCGTATTGTCTCGCCAGCTCATAGGCGCCGATGTCGTGCAGGAGCTTCACAAAGTCCGCCATAAACTGCTTCTTGGCGCGATATTCGGGTGAGCCAGGTTTGTGAGCATCAACGGTCCTGCCGCGACGCCACAATTTGAGCAGGTCCATTCGGTCGTCGACCTCCAGCCGCCAGGTGCGCCCCTCGACCCATTCGCTAAGCTCGCCGCAGCTGCCGATTTTTTCATCTGTGAACGTCGCGTGGACGTCGACGACCCTCGGCGCGCCGGGGGTATTACCGAAGCGGACTGTAGCCGAGCGACGAATGAACTTCTGCCAGAGCGCTCCTGCCCTTGCGGCGGCGGGGTTGACCTGAAGCTGAAAAGGCCCCTGAAAACCAGTCGCGTAGAGAAAATTGCGAAACAGGCGAGCAAAACCCGAAGGCGGGACGAGAATCTTCATTGCATAAATGCTGCCCGGCTCAATTTCCTTTACCTGGGCAGAGGCATCCTGAATGTCGAGGACTTTTACCTTATAGACCTGTCCGGCAAATCCGCCGCCAACAAACCGCTCCACCAGCAGGTGCACAAGGGCAGCGTGAGGTTTTTCGACGCCGGCGACCTCATATACCAATTCCGTGCCGGCGTCATATCGGCTGACGCGCATTGGCCGATGAAGGCCAGACGCGCGAAACTTCGCCTGAAGCTTCCTGCAAATATCCGCACTATATTCCGTTGCCATCCTATTTTAGTATCCACAATTTGGCAAAGACCGCCAAAGCAGTTCCGGCATACAGACCAGCCATAAGGTCGTCGGCAAGTATTCCCCAGCCGGCGGGCAGCTCTTCGAGCCGATGCGATGGCCAGGGTTTGACCGTGTCAAACAGCCGAAACATAAGAAAACCAGCCACAACAATCGCGACAATCTGGCGAACGGCTGGGACGACATCAATCACCAGCGGCATCGCCAAAAACGTCAACGACTGTCCCGCAACCTCATCTGCCACCACCTCGTTTGGGTCCTTTTTGCCCGTGGCGGCGATTGCGCCATCCGAAAATTTAACGCAAACAACCGACCCGGCAATCAGCAGCGCGACCATCATCGCAAATACAACTATACCAGACCCGCCAAGGTAATAAACAAGGCCGAAGATTACCGCCGGCGGCAATGAACCCCATGACCCCGGAGCAGCCGGCAGCCACCCAAGTCCGAAACACGATGTAAGCAGCCGTCTCATAAAAACAAACCGAAGAATTATAACCGGACGAGGTCAGATTTCCTCAAGCATTTTCAGGCAGAAGCGGTCGGTCATACCGGCAATGTAATCGCAGACGGCCCGCTGCAGGCCGTGTTGCTCAATAAAACGCTGAAAGTAGCCCGGCATAAGCTGTGGCTGATTACAGAGGTGCCCGAACAATCGCTTAAGCCACTGCTCGACTTGCTGGGCCGTTGAAAGCAGCGTCGGGTGGCGGTAGAAATTGGCAAGCAGGAACCGCTCCAGTTCAGACAGCTCAACATCACTTTTTTCCGGCAACACAATCAGGCCTTCGCGCCTGCCATATACGTCATTGACGCTTTCAATCCCCGCCCGCGAAATTGCCCGCCTGCTTTGCTCGATGCACTCGCCAACGAGTTTGTCTATGACGGCCTTGGCGGTTCTCGTCCTGCGAATGGTTTTGTCCTCGATGTTGTCGGCCTGTATCCGACTTTGTGCATCCTTAAACAAGTCAACGTCCTTCAGCCCTGCTGCGTCAATCAGGCCGGCCCGCATACCATCCTCAAGGTCGTGCGAGCTGACGGCAATTCTGTCGGCGATATTCGCCGCCTGCCCCTCGAGCGAACAGTTCAGCTCCGGGAAATCATCACCGGCCGGCCTGTCGTACGGACTGCTGTGTCTGGCCAGTCCCAGCCGGGTCTCATACATTAAATTAAGCCCCGCAAAATCCGGATAAGGGTGTTCCAGCAGGTCCACAACCCGCAGTGACTGGCGGTTGTGCTCAAAGCCGCCGAAATCCGCCATCAAATTATTCAGGACGCCTTCGCCCGTATGGCCGAAAGGCGGATGACCCAAATCATGCGCAAGGCATATCGCCTCGCTCAGTGCCTCATTGAAACCGAGGGCCTTTGCAATTGTTCTTCCGATTTGGGCAACCTCAATGGTATGAGTAATGCGTGTGCGGTAGAAATCATCCAGCCCCGGAGTAAAAACCTGTGTTTTGCCTTCGAGCCGGCGAAACGCGGAGCAGTGAATTATCCTGTCCCGGTCCCGCTCGAAATTGCTGCGATAGGCGTGCGGCTTTTCAGCGAATACCCGGCCCCTGCCGGATTTTTCAGTCACCGCGTAGGCAGCTTGTTTTTCGCGCATATCATTTTTTACCGCAGAGAGCACGGAGAATTAAAAACCAAATCGTCTTTAGCCATAATATGCCACTAATCGCTGCGATTAGCCCCGCTTTGAATTAAGTGGAGGAAGTTCACCAAAAGCGCAAGCATATTCGTCAAACCGCTTCAATTCAAGTGTTTTTGCTTTTCTTGATGGAAGTTCCTTATATCCTATCTGAACCGACGAATATCCACGTTTCTTATACTCATTTTTATGACGGTGATATCGCATAGCTTCACTGTGTTCCTTGCCCGTTCTTGTGCCTCTCAGGAAAGAGTGAATACGGCCTTTCAAATTGGCTGTGCGACCCAAATGCAGTATGCCATTTTTGTCAGGGTCAAACATTCTTCGTATTGACTTTGGCTTATTATGTGATACGCTGCGTACTACATACACGCCGGATATTTTCCGTGCCTTTACATATCTCCTTGCTATCTTTTCCCCAAGTTCTATCCTTATGACCTTAGAATTTTCCCGAAAAAGGTCGTTCCATTTACACATATTTTATCCTCTTATAATTGTCTTTTTTTATTCTCTGTGTCCTTCCTGCCCCGGCAATCCGTTGGCCGGGGTGTGCTCTCTGTCCGACCTCGGCTCGACGCCTCGTCGAGACGGGTGGCTAAAAAACCTTCGTGTTTTTGTGGTGAGGGCAGAAATCAGATAAGCGGACACCCCAAAATCCTCTGATACACGGACAGATACCCTGCTATCATATTATCCAATCCCCATTTGTCTCTCGCGTCTTTCATTATCCTCTTTGCCTGTCTTTCCCATTCGTCGGGCTCTCTCCTGAAATACCTGTGGTTCTCAACGGCGCAATGCAGTCCCTGCCACAGTCCGCCGGCGTTATAATCTCTGAAAAGAACACCATTTCCGATATCTTCAGGCGCACCCAGTTTTTTCAGCCGCATCGGCAAAATCTTATCGCGAAAACCCCCGGTATCCCGGTTTGTTGCCGTCGCCCCGAAAAGGTTTCCTATCAGGTCAATTTGTCCGAATGGCTCATATAATGAGGCCCCAAAAGTGTCGCTTGCGGCCGCGTAGCCCAAAATGCTGAGGTCGTCATCAAAAGGCCAGTAAACGATTCTCCCTCTCGAGGCCCACGCAATTCTTCCTAAAATCTCCGTGTCGGTCCTGTCGTCTCCTACGGGATTGCCCACAATCGCTATCTGAACGTCAGGATGTTCTATCACAAACTTCAGGGCTATGTCCTCGAGAAGCTCTACTCCTTTTTGCATCCGGTCCAGCCGCGAAGGCCAATACAAGAGGATTGCTTCGGGATTGACGAGCAGGCCGGTTTTTGTCTGGAACTTGATTAAATTAAGTTTCTTCGCTTCTATCACGTTATCATTTATACCGTATTTCCTGGCAAGGCCCGGCTCACCGATATCAGGGTTTTCAATCTGGTTTTCGGGGTACATCACAGGTGAAATCCCGTTGGGTATCGCCAATACGCTGCCGTATTGATACTTTGCCTTGGTCTCCTGCCTTACGCTCGGAGGAATGAAGTATCTGTCAAGGAAATAGTCCTGCACCGTCTCCTCCAGGAATCTATGACCCACGAAGCTGACGAGGCTGGAGCTTTTTATGGCCGTCGCCTGGCAGTCCACGCATTGCCTGCCCATGTCGCTGGAGATAAACAAATCATTCCAAAGCTCGCCTAAATTCACTCCGTGAAACATCTCTAATGGTATGTGACCTGTATGAGTATTATGAACCGTGTGGAGTAAGGGAATCTTTATCAGCTTGGCGAATGCCGTTATGATTCCGCCCGCCATCCAGTCATGCGTATGAATAATCCCTCTTCCCTCGTGTTTTGAGATTATTTCACCCGTCAGGGAGCGCCTGATTTGCCTCTGAAACTCCGCCGCCGTCGCCCGCGGGTCGCCGTCATAAGCGCTGGAATAATTTTCGAACAGGGGGGAATCGACCGTTTTGATTTTGTCCCGGGGCAGGTGATATAACTTTTGCATATAATCTTCCCTGCTCATCCCGGATTTTTCCATAAACCTTCTTTCCAGATTAAGCGTGATGACGTAAGTAAGTATGTCCCTGTTGGAAAGCCCCCTGCATAAAGCCGCCACAACCTCACCCATTCCGCCGCTTTTGCCGGAGACGTATTTTGCAAAATCCCCCATTCCTTCGGTGGGGAGGCGGTCGGTCTCAGGGCTGATTATTATGACCGGAATCCGCTCGGTTTTTTTCAGTATCTGGAAGCTTTCAATTGACTTTTCCAGTCCCCAGACCTTGTCCGTTATCGTTCTGACTGTTTCACCAATTGAGCCATAGGGGCTGAAGTAGGAATGCACGGCATGGTCTGAGCCGGTGCTGTCGTGGAGAAAATAGAGATGGTCGGAGGTTGTCAAATATCTCCATTTGGTCAGCAGCTCCCTTCCGGCCTTTCTGGCTTTTGGCTCGAGGTTTTCAATGCGGCGGAAAAGCTCCTGCTGTGTTTTGCTTCCCAGCCAGCCGAAAGTGTCCCTTCTGGCGTCGGCCCAGGAGGAGGTGGACAAGCCGTGAATATCCACAATCGGGCAATCGGCGTTTTTAAACAATTCGGCGACCTCGCCGGGATTCGCCAGTTTTACGCTATCGTATTTACTCAGCTCTTTCGGCAGGGCCTTCCAAAATTCAAATATGCCTTTGTCTTTCCATATATGCTCTCCGATATGCTCATAGTCATATCCGAGCAGGACTGCCTCGCCGTCGATTTTCGCAATGCTCGACGCGTATTGTTCCGCTGGAATCGGCGTATGTGGAAATCTGAAGGCAACGTCATCGCTCAACTCTCTGTTTCTTGGGATGACAATTAATCTGCTCCCCTTTGCCCTGAATATGGCGTTGGGGCTTACAAGCGACCCGTTCTTTAAGCCGAACATATCGTTTCTTTTCTCGCAAAGAATCGCCTTGAATCCCATATCCGCAACGACGTCGGCTATGTCATTGTTGAACATAAGCTCGGTATCCCTGAAAGACGAAGGTCTAACCCCGAAGATGTCCTCCATTTTCGCCCTGTGCAGGGACACCTGGTCCCTGAATTCCTGCCTCTTGGCATCGGCGAACAAGCTGGAAAGGGAGTGATAATAAGTTTCTTCGAGGAACTCGACCTGGTTTCTGCTTTTGCCGGCGTCAAGAAGCTGCTGGAGGCACTTTATAACTTCGGGCTTGTACATCTGGGCCTGTTCGAGGAACGTTCCGGACATACTGAGAGTAATTTTGAACCCGGGGTTATCCGCTATGAGCCGGGTAAATATTTTGGTGGCCGGCAGATAGCATTTTTGCGAGACCTTTTCGAATATTTCCTTATTGTTATCGTCCCAGAGGAATTTGTCTTTGTCGGGATGCAGCCGGAACGGCTGATGCAGTTGAAAGTAAAATGTCGCTATCGGCATTTTCCACCTTGTATTTTGATAGCCGCCCCGGCCACGGCCAACAACTCGCTCCGAACGCCGCCGGGGCCGGTAAACCAGACAAACCAGGATTATGAGGAAGATTATAAGCCATTGGCGGGTGAAAGAAAAGCCGCCGTGCAATTTGGATTTATGGCAAACAATTTTTGATTTCCGGGTGACGGCGTGTTTCGGATTAATAAATTTCCGATTCCGCCAAACGGACGGCGGGCAAGCCCGCGCAATAAAATGGATTCCCGCGTCCTTCGACGATGCTCAGGACAGGTTTGGCGGAAATGCCCCGTCTTCGTTTTCAACTTCGCCGTGGCAGGCGACCCCTGCCTACAACCTGCATCCCCGACAACGACATTCGAGGACAGGCGGGCAGGTGTTCGAGGACAGGCGGGCAATCTCTGCACGGCCTTGCAATACGAGCGAGCCACGACCCCGGCGACGAAAACGTCCTATAATAATCGAAGAAAGAATAAATTTTTTTATACTTGACAAAAACATAACCCAACAGTTAAATTAGGGCAACAAGGCAATTTGGATAGGCCGGTAGGGATTAAGGATAGACAAGAAGAGGAGAGTGCGGAATGAAGGAGCTCTTCACAACCGGGGAAGCAGCGGAGATTTGCCGGGTCAGCCAGCAGACGATAATCAGATGCTTCGATTCCGGCCGGCTGGAGGGGTTCCGCGTGCCCGGTTCACGTTTCAGGAGGATACCGCGCGACAGCTTAATAAAGTTTATGAAGGAAAACTCCATCCCTCTCGAAGGGCTGGAATCGGGCAAAAAGAAGGTCTTAATCGTCGATGATGACACTGAAATCGTTGATTTGTTAGTGGACGTGCTGTCGCGGGACGGCAGGTTCGACGTCAAAACAGCCACCAGCGGATACGAAGCCGGCATCCAGACCCAGCGGTTCAGACCCGATTGTATACTGCTCGACTATATGCTGCCGGATGTCAACGGCAACGTCGTCTGCCACACCATCAGGCGAAACCCCGAGTTCGAGAATATCAAAATCATCATCGTAAGCGGCGTCATAAAGCAGGAAGAGATAGACCAGCTCTTGAAATCCGGGGCACAGGATTTCATCAAGAAGCCGTTTGACATAAGTGACTTAATCAACAGAATTTGCGTCGTTCTCGAGATGCTGCCCGTCCTCCGCAATAGCGGCGGCGCCTCTGTCGCTGCGGAGGGTGGACAAAAGACGGCGTAGAAACCGAACCAGTGACGAGGGACGACAGACGGGTGACGATAGACGAGACACGAGTGACGATAGCGGTCGGCCAATGCGAGACGCTATCGCTTCTGCCCGCGGTGGCTGCCCGGTTTTTCAACCAGCTTGGCAGGATGGAGCTTACCCCTTCATCACTGGCGGAGCTTATCGAATCCGACCCGGCCCTTACGGTCCTCGTGTTGCAACTCTGTCGGAATAAGAGAATTACCACTGGGCAGGCCGGCTGTGGCGTGCTGGGCCGGGACAAGTCCGGTTCCGGCTTCGACATTTCGACAGGGCTCCCCTCGGCTGCGCTCGGGACAGGCAGCGCAGGCAAGCTCACCACAAGCTGGATTCAGCGGATTTTAGAAGTGCTGTCCCTGCGAGAGATTCGGGACGCGGTGTTGTCGGCCAAGATTTGCGGCGGACTATCGGAGGACGCGAGCACCGATTTCAGAAGAGAGCTTACACGACACTCACTGGCGGCGGCCTGCTGCGCCGAGCAGCTTGCACGGCTTGCATCTGCTCCGCTCGACGGGCCGACAGCGTATCTGGCGGGCCTTCTGCACGACATAGGAAAATTCCTGCTGGACGAGGCAATGCCGAAAAGCTTTGACGTCCTGCTCGAACAGGCGCGGTCCCAAAGGACCAGCTTCTGCAAAGTCGAGCAGGAAAATCTCGGCATCGACCACACCATACTCGGCAAGCGATTCGCCCAGAGGATGCAGCTGCCAAGCGACGTCATTCTTGGAATCTGGCTGCATCACAGCCAAACGGGTGCAATCTCGCAGGCGATGCCGCAGGCGAGGATAGCTGCGGTCGTGGAGCTTGCCGACTGCATCGTCCGCCAAGCTCGTCTCGGCGAATCAGGCAGTTACAATGAGGACGTCGCGACTGAAGCGCTCGCAGGGTCGCTTGGGCTGTCGCCCGAGCAGATAAGGCGAGTCGAGCAACAGTTGCCCGAGCTGGTCCGGCGGAAAAGCGAGGTCGCGGGGCTGGCCCTGCTCAAGCCCGGCTGGGCATATTTCGACGCCCTTCGAGCGACGGCCGGCCAGTTAGCCGGCGAGAGCGCAAAGCTATTCGAAGAGAGCGCCCGCCTGCAAGGCAGCGCCAGTCATTTCGATTTTATCAGGGAGCTGCTGCCTAAAATCAACTCGAACTCGGCGCCGGTCGAGCTGGCGGAGGACTTTGCCGTTGCCTGGCAAAGGTTTTACCAAACCGGGCCGGTCTGCGTTTATCTGGTTGCGGATTCGACCCCCGACAACGACATTCGAGGGCAGGCAAGCTCACCGCAGGGCAAGCCAGGGGCAAAGGCCGTCGAGGCAGTCGTTGTTGACCCCGGCGCGCCGGGACAGACGAAGGCAAAACAAATCGTCCTCGACGTGCCGGCGGATGCGACCTTAATCCCACAGCCGGTGTGTGACAAGTTTGCCGTCCTGGACGCTGCTGATTACGCCGACTGGCTGCTCGAACAAGTTGATACCGAGTTCGACCTGCCCCACACAAAACTGGCGCCGCTTCAGGCGGCCGGCCGGACAGTCGGCATAATAATATTCGAGCTTCGGCACCCGGCAGCGGGTGATATTTCAGGGCGATTCGAGCCAGTCGCCAGATTCGGCGGGGCGGTAATCGAAATGCTCCAGACAATCGGCAGCCAGCAATGGTATGCGGAGCGTTTTGCCCAGTTGTTCTCCTATGGAGTCCTCCGTAAGGAGTCCCAAGGACTGACGGACAGCGGACCCGGCTTCGCCGAAGGGCTACGCCGAGGCGAGCAGAGGACAGACGTGGAGGCGTTGGTTGAAATGGCGGCAGGCGCTGCGCACGAGATGAATAATCCCCTGTCGGTCATACAGGGCAGGGCCCAGTTGCTCGCAAAGTCCGAGACCGACCCCGACAAAAAGCGGATTTTGGAGCAGATTCAGCAAAACGCCGGCGAGCTTTCCGCAATCATCGACGACCTGATGAGCTATGCCAACCCGGAAAAGCCCAGGCCAACCGAGACCGCCGTCAGACAAATCATCGATGACGCAGTTGACCTGGCCTGTCAGAAAAAAGGGGTAAATCAGCTTGATATCAAAATCGACGCCCCGCCGGATGCGCCGAACGTCCTGGTCGATTCGGCTCAAGTCGCCTCCGCCCTTGCAAACATCATTTGCAACGGCTTGGAATCATACGATGAACAAACCGGACCTCTGACGATACAGGTGAGCAGCGACAAATCAAAACCATCAGTGGCTATCGAGGTCATCGATTCAGGCTGCGGGATGGATGAGCAAACACTCGCCAGGGCGACACAGCCGTTCTTCTCTAACAGGCCCGCCGGAAGAAAACGGGGAATGGGCCTGGCACATGCGCAGCGACTGATAGAGATAAACCACGGCTCGCTCGAACTGACAAGTCAGCCGGGAAAAGGGACGGCCGTCACGGTGACACTGCCCTGTAAATAATCTCGTATTTCGTCGTTCGTATTTCGTATATCGTTCCGCCTGTGACGGGTAAACTTCTGCGGATAAATTCTCCCCCCCAATTGCGATGGGTTTTCAAGAAATAACCGCGTAATAAACCGGATTCCGCATCAAGTGCGGAATGACAAAAAGCAATCCTCGCGTCTGCACCCCCAGGTGAAACCTGGGGCTAAATATTATTTGGATGACCCGCGAGACTAAATATAAAGCGGACCTCGCGCCTGCCAAACAAGGCGAAGTTTAAGTCCTAAAACATAGCTTGACGGAGAATAAATATCCAGCTATCATCCGCATTGGGCCGGACAAAACGGATTTATACAGCCAGCGTTCATTTGTGACGATTATGAGGATTACAGAACCGCGACAGAAAGCGAAATCGGGAATATAGATGAAAGGTCAAATTATGCCCATCGAAATGAAGTGCCTAAGATGCGGCGGCAAAAACGTCAAGCCAAGCGACCTGCAGTCAACGGGCAGGATTTATGCCCGCCCCAAGCAGGCGAACCTTATGGCGGTTATCAAAACCGGAGCACGGGTCAGCGCGCTGATCTGTCTTGACTGCGGTCACGTCGAGATGCTCGTAGATGTAAAGAAGGTCAAATCGCTGCTCAAGACCGCGTAATTGCGGGCCTTTTGTTGAGCAACTTCGTTCACCGTATAAGTTCGGGCTGCGGCCATACCTCAGGGCAACAATTGAAGTATGGCTGCGGCCCGCAGCATTTTCACACGGTTTCGGCGAGCGAACCACCCGGACGGCTGTCCTGCCCAGGATGTAAAACAAGTCCGAAAATCGCAACCCCGCAGCTTTCCTGCGAGAGCAAGATGCGGGGCCGTAAACCTGATAGCGGGCTATTTATGGGGCTGCTCCGGAGTGGTCTATTGTGTGACAGCCGGTTTCTAAAGCCGCGATTTGCGAAGGTCGATTATTGAGGAGAGAAAGCGATGACAAGCATTCGAAACTATTACGCGAGGATGCGGTGAATAACGAAAAACGCAATAAACGGCTGCGCCTGTTGATTGCCCGGCTCAACAAAGAGCGCAAAAAGCAGGCCAAGCAGATAGACATTCTCTGCAACGACTTTATTGCGGCACAGAAGGACTTCATAAAATCGCTGAATACAATCGGCTTTGCTGCGGATTTCTACGAGGGCATCGCTGGACTTACCGACCTCAATGAATTGCTTGCCACTGCCGGCAATCTTATCAAAAATCAGGTCCCGGACGCAAACGTGGCGTTTTTTCTTCTTCAAAACAACAACTTTGAAATGCACATATTCGAGAGCGACCAGCCGATTAACCTCGATGACAGGCGCATCGAGAACTGGTTCACCGCCGAATTAGTCGACGAAATCAGCAAATCCAACAGGATTTGCACCATCGACGATATGCTGGCTATGGGACTTCAAGGTTTTCCCGCGGCAATAGAGAAAATTTCGGCGGTGGCGGTTCCTTTATCCGCCGGCAGCAGCTCGCTGGGTTTCATCCTCGTTTACCGCTCCTCACAAAATCCGATTGCGCCTGATGAGCTTAAATGTATCGCCCAGGTCACACCCGGCCTCGCCCGTTCCATCGCCGCCTGCCGGGAGTTAGTCCACAGCACATAACCGTCTGTTACGGCTTCAATACCAGTGTCATAATTGAGCGTGCAGGGCTTGTAGCAGCTGCGGCTTTGCCGTCTATCCACACACGGAATTTCACGGGGCGGTCTTTCGGATTCATCACGACGACGGCGACGGTCTCATCCGGGTTCAGGAATGCGGTTGCGAGAAAATCGTCCAGATTCGACGAGCAGACGATTCGCCGTGCTCCGGGACGGATGAACTTTGAGAAATGTCCGATGTAGTAGTACGAATTCGTGTATGTAATCGTGCCGGTCGCAGTGTCTGCGATGACGGTGGCCATACAGTAGTTGCCTGTATGGTTTGGGCCGCCCCGCTCATTCAGAATAACGTTCCAGTCAACCCAGCCGACCGCCCAGTTGTTAAGGTCATTGAACATCGACCGGGCGTAGGTTTCGCCCCACTGCCAGTCAGCCAGTCGCTCGCCGTCAAAACTGCCCGGAGTCCCCTCGGTAAAAAGAAGCTTCTTGTCGGGATACGCGTCGTGTACTAATCGCACGTTGTCGAAATGGTCGCCCACGTACCAGTGGAAGGCCATACCCCAGACGTATTTCGATGCCCGCCCGTCGTCGTAGACCGTTTTTGCCCGCTGATACATAATTCCGCGGTTGTGGTCCCAGATGATGATGGCCGCCTTTGACAGCCCCGACCGTTCAAATGTCGGCCCAAGGTAATCCCGGACGAAATCCCGCTCGTCCGAAGCACTGAAGATGCACGACTCCCACCTCTGCACCGCCATTGGCTCGTTCTGAACCGTCACGCCCCAGATGGGGATTCCCTCCTTCTCGTACGCCCGAATAAAGCGGACGAAATAGTCGGCCCAGGTCTGTCGGCACTCGGGCCTGAGAACGCCGCCGTGAAGCATGTCATTGTTGGTTTTCATCCAGGCAGGGGGACTCCAGGGCGAGGCGAACAGTTTGAAGCCGTTCCCGGAAACGGCCAGTGCTTCTTTAATGAAGGGGATTCTGAACTGACGGTCGTGCTCAATGGAGAAATGCTCGAGATTCGTGTCCCCCGGCACGTCGGCATACGCGTAACCTTCGCTTGAGAAATCGCAGCTGTTAATGTGCGTGCGGCACAGTGAATACCCGATGCCGGTTTCGGGATTGAAGTAAGCGTTCAATATCTCGCGACGGCTCTTCTCCGGCATCCTGTAATACGTTTCCGCTGCTGCATCGGTTAATGCTCCGCCGAATCCCTCGATTACCTGAAACGTCTTCGATGGGTCGAGCATAATCGCAGGGTGCGATTCGTCGGGCTGTGGCAAAAATTGGAACGTCAGCGGATTGTGAGGCGTCAGCCGGTCATTTGTATCACGGGCGGTCGTGTAAACGTCGACTCGTTTATAAGACGTCCGTGCCAGGGCACAGCTCACGCTCATCACGACCACACAACCCGCAAGCACGACCATTGTTCTGCTCGCGTCTCTCATAGCACGTACCTCCGACTCAGGGCCTCCAGCAGAGTGAAATACTCTTGACGGTCATCACCGATAACAGTAGCCAAACGTGCCTGAAAAGGCAAGAGAGATGCTCAAGGCAAGGCCAATAACAACAGCCGGCCGCCTTTTGGCTTACAGGGATTGGACAAGCCCTCTGTCGATACGTATAATATAATGAGACAGCGAACAAGAAATAGTTATCGTTTGCAGGGTATGAACAACAAACCGGCAAAACAGGACCACGCCATAAGCGAGGCGCTCGAAACGGTCGAGCCGATAGGCAAACGTGTGCTTATTCGCAAGGACGAGGACAAGAAACAGACCAAAGGCGGCATCCGGCTGCCCGACAACATCGAGATTCCGACCATAACCGGCAGAGTCGTGGCGATATCAGCGGAGATTGAAAATACGCCTGAGATACCCCTGCGAAAATACGACAAGGTGCTGTTCAATCCCAAAGGGGCCATACCCGTTGATTTCGAGGGGGATAACCGACTGTTTGTCGTCGAGGTCGAAAACATTGTCGCCGTCTTCAGAAAGGCGTAAGCGGCACGCCACGGCGTCTGTTCGACCGGCAAAAAAAATGCCAGAAGGTATTGCTCCTTCTGGCTTTTACGGGTCGCCGTACCGAAAAACGGCAAACAGGGGGACAAATCAAATTATAGCGATTGTCGATGTCCTTCGAGCCGTCTGCGCCGGCCCCGGCGCACCGGGGCTAACGCAAGCATCCCGGTAAATATGAATACAATTGTAGCCGGCTCAGGGACCGGCACAGGAAAATCTGGCTCTTCCTCGGGGACAGGGACATCCTCGTTCGGCTCCGGTGGTTTCGGCGGGTGCCAGTGCGGCGGTCGCTTGCCGCCTATGGCGCTTTCGAGACCCGCGGCATAATCCCTCCCCGATGGTATCAGTCCGCCGCCGCCAGCCGAGCCCTGCGGCCCCTCCTCCAGCTCGACAAATTCAAATTTGGACCGCTCGAATACGGCAATAACAATCTTTGGCGAATCAAGATACACCATGGTGTTGGTGGCAGTGGCGTCGGTCACATTACCCAGCCAGTAAACGAACTGATAACCGGGTTTCGGTGTGGCAATCAACGTCACCTCTGCATCCCTGTCGTAGGTATGAACGCCCGGCGAAAGATTCAGTGTGCCGCCGTCGACGGGAGACACCTCCAGCATCAACGCGGTGCCGTCCTCTTCACAATAGCCGGCGCCGGCAAGACAAAGCAGCAGGATTGCACAGCCGACAGCCGCCGCACTGCCAATCGATTTTGAATTGCCGCGTTTCATCATCCCCCTATACTCCAGCCAGGCGTTTTACCCGCCCGGACGTTTATTTCTCCGCCTCGCTGCAAATAAACCAGAAGCAACACCGAGCAATGCAATCGTTCCCGGCTCAGGAACGGGAAATTCGCTCGATGGCGTCGTGATGTCAAAAGTCCCCGCTACCGGTGCAGAATCGCTGCTGAAAACGAGAAACTGCGAATGGGTGTTGAGTATCAGGTCGCCGGAAGCGAATGTCCAGGCGCCCTGTTTTGTGCTTACCGGCGGCGTAGGCGCAACGCCGGCGGTGCTGTCATCGTGGCAGCCGGTATCGTCTTTATACGCCGACTCGGATATTTCCTCTCCCTCGATATCCAACAACTGGAAGGCACCAACTTCGTTTTCTCCCGTGTCTGACTCTGAGTGATTCCAGATTTGATAGGCATAGATGTACCGCCCGGAAAGGCCAAGCGCCTCAACGAGCTGTGTTTCCGCCGGCATGAGCAGGTTCTCGGAGTCGTAAACGCAAAACTCGACGAGAATATTCAGTCCATCTTCCTCATACCACTTCTGGCCTCGCCAGTTGTCTTCCTGCGCTGCGAAAGTGCTGCTGGGAAGCAACCGTGGCGTAAGTGCTGCGACCGCACAGGCAGCCGGCATAATCATCAGCGCCAACACAGCGAAAAAGCATATCTCTTTTATCACCCTCATTGTATTTTCTTCCTCACTCAACGAAATGCACTCTCGTTTATTCCAGTACCGGAGGTCGCCCGCTTCATACACGTTGCCTCCGCCTCAAGCCGAGCCACGCAGCCAGCCCAAGCAACGACAAGCTGCCAGGCTCCGGCACGCACCGCGTATCTACCACAACCTGGTCTACAACAATGTCCCCCTTTATTGCTATCCACTCCTCACGCGGATTGGGCCAGACGCGGATTTCGAACAGTGTGTGCGTCCAGTCATTCCCAAGGTCCATATCCGAGCGATGAATCTCTACACCTTCGTAGAGAGGATTGGTTTCGAGGCCCACAACCGGCCGGTCCCACACGAATGGGTCAAGCCCGGCGGCTTCCCAGGTTAACTGAAGCCAGATTTCCTTGTAAGAATCAGGCCCGGAATCAGGCCGATTTGGAATAATCATGTCGATTTCACCAGTCAAAGGCCAGGCACCCTGATTCCAGTCGGCGGTCGTATCAACCCGCAGCAGCGGCTCGCCATAAATGTTGTAACTCTCATCCGGCGCCATCGGCCCCTTAGCAGCAGAGGCATCGAAAGACCACTTCTGAAAAGTGGTTCCGTCGGTATTTCGCTCCCAGGGAGGAGGGGAAAAGTCATCGGCGATAGCACAAACCGCTGAAACCAAAATCGCCGCCAAAGCGATTGTTAATATCCGCCCGCTGGCCGATTCATTTTTATTCATCACATACCTCCTTGCTTTAGGCGAAACCGTCGCCTACTTTTTTTACTCGCTAATTCCAATTCGCGCCCTAAATCGCAGGCGTAATATCCCGTTTTCTTTTCCCATAACCGGGTCAATCGCTTCATACGCCTCGCCTTCGCTTCAGGCCAAACAACACAGACAATCCCAGCAGCGACAGTGTGCCTGGTTCGGGAATGCAGTATGTATCAATAAGCACGTGGGAGACGTAGATGTCCCCCTTGATGAGTATCCATTCGCTTGGCGGATTCGGCCAGATATGGATTGTGAAAAGCGTGCTCGTCCACTGGTTGCCAAGCCAGACGTCCTCGCCGGGTTCGATTGTTATCATGTCATACTGTCCCACAGGGGCGGCAAATACGATTGGGTAGTCAGGAAGAAAATTGAGGCCCGCCGCTCTCCACGTCAGCTCCACAAATATCTCTTTCACAGGATTCGGCCTATCGTTGTAATTCGGAATAAAAATATCCATCTCGTCTGTGTGAAGCGCCCAGGCGTTGTCGCTCCACAGGGCACGGTCGCCTACAGACAGACAAGGGTCGCCGAAGATATTGTTCCAGCCGGGATCGGGCAGGATGGGACCGTAATCCCCTTGAGGGAACGACCATTCCTGGAAAGTAGTCCTCTCTTCCGGCGTGGCATAAGCATTTCCTCCGACAATCAACATCGTGCCCAGAATCACCCACAGCACCGCATTAGAAAACCTTTTGCTAACCGGTCTTTTCGCTTTCATCGCTTACCTCCGCAGGCATAACATCTCGCCTCGCGCACCCTCTGCCGTCTGCGCGCAGAAGGGCTGCGCGTCTCTTCGCAATTCTCTTCTCCGTGAATTTCCCTCGCCCCGATACCGATAGTCAAGCCCCTTTGCTCAACTACCATCTCAATGGCTGTAAGCTGCTTTCAATAAAGCACTTACGCCTATCTACATGTGTGAGTCTTCTTGTGCCCCCGGTTAAACTGTAATAAAATTGAGAAAACGCGCACTGTCAAAGAGCACACATTCTCTCTCTTCTTCTCTATGAGTTTTCTCTTCAGCCCCCAAGCTGATGATTGCATTAGAACATATTGAATTAGGGAAGTCAAGAGTTTTTTTGAAGAATTTCCAAAAAATTTCTTTTGGGTCAATACGAACCAGTCGCCCCTCCGGCGGGCGCATTATTGTGGTGGCTGAGCAGTGCTTCGCTTGTCAGACCTGGTTTTTCTTATCGGCCTTTCACGGACAAATCGGCTTATGTTTCGCACGGCCTGTCGCAGCCGCTGCTCATTTTCGACCAGAGCTATCCGCACGTAATCCTCGCCGTTCTCGCCGAATGCCCTGCCCGGCGCTACGGCAACTTCAGCATATTCCATAAGGTCGGCGCAATAGTCGATGGTGCCCTTGCCTTTAAGATGCTCTTTGGGGATTTTCGCCCAGACGAACATACTTCCACGCGGCTTGGGGACAAGCCAGCCGATTCGCGATAGACCTTCGCAGAGAACGTCCCGGCGCAACTGGTATTTTTTGTTTTGTGCGATTATATCCTGGTCGCAGTGCCGCATCGCGATGATGCCCGCTATCTGCACCGCCTGGAATATACCGTAATCGTAGTAGCCCTTTATAGTGGCTAAGTAGTTAATCATATCCTTGTTGCCCGCCGCGAAGCCGATTCTAAAACCCGCCATACCATAGGGTTTGCTCAGAGTCGTAAATTCAACGCCAACGTCTTTTGCGCCTTTTGTGGAGAGGAAGCTCGGCGCCTTATAGCCGTCAAAGCAGGTCTCGCCGTAGGCGAAATCATGGATGACCGCTATGCCGAATCGTTTCGCAACCTCGACAACCGGCTCGAAGAAACCCTCGTCCACCGTCATCGCGGTCGGGTTGTGCGGATAGTTCAAAATCAAAAGCTTCGGCTTCGGATACAGGTTCTCGCAGACCGTAGCGATATTGTCGACGAACTTCTGGTCTGTGCCCAACGGTATTGATATCACGTTCGCCCCGGCAAGAGCGACGCCGTAATTATGAATCGGGAAGGCCGGGTCGGGCACGACAGCCGTATCGCCAGGCCCCAGCAGCGCCAGGCACATATGGCTAAAGCCCTCCTTCGACCCGATACAGGCAAGCACCTCCGTCTCCGGGTCCAGCTCGACGTTCCAGAGGCGTGCGTATTTCTTCGCCATCTCCAGGCGAAGCCCTTTGATGCCCTTCGAGGCGCTGTATCGGTGATTACGGGGGTCTCTGGCGGCCTCGCACAGCTTGTCAATCACAATCCGCGGTGCGCCATCCGTAGGGTTGCCCATACCCAGGTCGATAATATCCGCCCCCGCCTGTCGCTTGGCGTGCTTCAGCGCGTTAAGATGCCCAAAAAGATAAGGCGGCAGTCGTGTTATCCTTTGTGCTGGCTCAATCTTAAAATGGCTCATAACTCACTAACGACCCAAATTAGCATATTGAAATACTATCGGACAGCATACCGCAAACGGGTTAATTTTCAAATGATTTTGTCCTGCCAAATCAAACGAGTTCGCCGAACAGGGTCAGGGGGGTTGTTTTGGTGATTTTGACATTGGCGAATTGGCCTGGGAGGGTGGGCCCGCCATTTGGCGAGACCTCGCCTTTCGGCGGGTGGCTAATTACTTTCACAAGGCAGGAAGACCGTGTTTTGAACTGGTTTGTTTGAGTGCCGCGAGAAGTTCTGTCAAACTCTGACTGATTAGATACGTATCGCTGCAGGTCCGGACGAAATTAGTGTCGCCGTTCCATCGCGGGACGACGTGAATGTGCAGGTGTTCCGGCAATCCGGCACCCGCGCAGGCGCCGAAATTCATTCCGATGTTGAAGCCGTGCGGCTTTATCACAAGAGTTAGCGCCTTTTGGGCCTCCCTAACCAGTTTCGTCATCTCAAAAAGCTCCTCATCGCTTGCCTGGTCGAAATCCGGAATGTGCCTGGCAGGTGCGATGAGCAGGTGCCCGTTGTTGTAGGGAAACCGATTCAGCACCGTGAGGCAGTTTTGGGACCGCCACAGGACAAGATTTTTGTCGTCATCCTTCGGGGTTTTGACGTTTTTGCAGATGAAGCACTCACCCTTGTCGGCAAGGCCCTGAATGTACCCGATTCGCCACGGCGCCCAGAGATTCTTTCGTTTCAAGCTGCTGTCACCTCCCATGTATAAATGCTGTCTGCCGGATATATGAAAGGTCTTAATTCTGTTTCGGCACACCAGCCAGCGGTGCAAGAAGCTCCGCCGTCAGCGTCTGGTCAATGGTTATCTGCGGATTAACTCCTCCCAGCCCCATAGGCAAAGACGCCTGCACGTGCATCGTGTATTTCTGCGTGTACTGCTCGGTTCGACCTGCATCTATGTTGAAAAGCTCCTGTCCGCTGCCCTGCAAGTCGAGTATCTTGTAACCACGCAGAAAACCGAACGTCCCGCTCATCATAAATTTCTCGGTGTACGGCACGGGCCATTCGGACGGGCCGGGGTACCGCAGAGAATAGACGCCGCCTATGACGGCGATTCTCCCGCACCCATTTTGGTCCGAATGGCTCATTTCCATATCCTGCACTTCTGAGCCAATATGGGTGCGGGACTGACGAATTTCCTCCAGTTGATAGTCCACGTCCCTGGCCGCAAACAGAATCATCGGAGCAGGCACGTGAAGTATGGACCGCCACTTCTCGCCCGGTCCTACGCCCGCAACGGGCTTTGGGATGCTCGATATCGAATCCCACAAAAACCACTGCGATGCGGTGAAGTCATAAAGCATATCCGGCTCTTTGATGAGGCCCTTGCCTTTATCGGGTCTGAAGGCAAGCTCGCCCGCCTGGCGAATCACGTCGTAAAGCTCGGAGCGGTCCACCATTTTCCCCGTCGCGTCGACGGTAAAAGTCCAGCTTTTGCCGGCGAAACTCTCGGCGGCATCCGGCCGGGCCGACCGGCGCGTCTGTCGAGCGGTGCGACCGACCTTCGCTGATTCGCAGACGGCTTTTACCGTTGTAAGACCGTATGGGTCCACTTCGACAGGTGTGTATGAAACAACCAGCTCAAGCGATTCCGACAACTTCTCGATTTTGTTTTCGCCTTTTGCCCGCCCCATCTTACCCCAATCAATTGTGATGTCTCTGCTGCTGAGAAACTTGTATTTGAGCGTCCGGCCCTGCTGGAAATCGACCGTCAATCGCGTTTTCTTCTGCGTCGGCGCACACCCGCCGAGAACACCGATGACAAGAGCTATGGCCAGAATCCCTGCCCTGTTCACTACTTAATCCTTTCAAGATTATACTCTCTGGCCGCGGTCATTCTAAGCACCACCGGCTCATTGACGTCCTCCGTCGCGCCGTGGTTTGGCGGAAAAGCAGCAGTCCAGTTCGTCTGGAGTTTCTCGCGGTAGCTGTTTATGCAGCCGGCCGTCAAATCCACTTCACCGCTGCCTTTATACGTTTCGTCGGTATCGAACTTCTTCGGAAAATCAGCCCCCTGCTGATTGCGGTATTTTTCCTCAACTTCGGAGGTCGGTATCGCACTCATATCTATGGCCGCAATCTGGTGGCCGGCTTCGTCTCGTATTTCTTTAAGCGTATAAATCTTCTCATACGATTTGAGACCCATCAGGCCAAACTCGAAGGTCTTGACTCTGCTCCACTTGTCCCCCAATTTAAGCTGTTCCTCGCCTGTCCGCGGCAAAAGCAGGGTCATGTGCCTTTCTGCAGCCGCCTTTTGCGACAGGACACCCTGCCCGGTGCGGTCGGCAGCGGTCTGCCCGCTCACCCCTGCCACCACCGCCCCCAAACCGGACACAGAAGATACGTAGTTATTCGGCTCAACCTCTATCGTATAACGCTGCCTCATCAACACTGCCAATGGACTGTTTGCATCCGACTGCCTGGTGCTGTCGAAATCCACGGCGGGTTTGCTCTTGATTATGGCACGGTACTTCATCTGGTCGATTGTGACCTGCACAGCGGCCCTGCCTTCTGAATCCACGCTTTGTATGCGCTGGGTAATGACCATCTCGACCTGCTCGTCATTGAAGTTTTCCTCAAAGGCCTTTTTCTCCGGCACCGGTCCCTCCCAGTTAATGCTCTTGCTCGCGTGGGTTGCAATCCTGTATCTGGTCTGCTCGCCGGCCGTCGGTTTCAGCGCGATTGCAACGCTGGCCGGTTCAGCTCTTTCGGCTACGCTCAAGACAGGTTTGCTTACCACTGGCGGTCCGGCAGGTTTGGACGCCTCAGGGGGCTGCTGTGCCTGCTGAGCACAACCGCACATAAACACCGCCAGGCATACCACGATGATTACTTTATGGTTAAAAATTCTGTTCGCTGCCATTATGTCGGTCTCCAGGTTGGCCTTCGGCCAACAGAGCAGTTGAGCATCCGGCTCCGGCTCGGCGCCATCTATCTACATATTGGCCCTACATTAGGCCTTCGCCGAGACGAGTTTGATAGGCGAGCAGGTGAAAGTGCTCAACCGCGGTCCACTGTTCAACTGCTCAACTTTCAGTAAATCAATACTGTCCGTCCGTTCGGCATTATATCCGTCAAAGCTGCTGATACAACCCAAATTTCCTTCGCCGAATCCCTCATTTGGCGTTAAAATGGTGCACTCCGGGCGTGCCCGGGCTGGTTCGGTGACGATTCACAGAAAGGATGTATTATGGGAAGCGACACAATTAAAAAAGGTTTTCAGCGGGCGCCGCATCGCGCGCTGCTGCACGCCTGCGGCATAAGCGACGCCGACATCGACAAACCCTTCATCGGCATTGCCAACAGTTTCTGCGAGATAGTCCCCGGCCACGTCCACCTCAACAAGGTGGCGCAGATTGTCAAGCAGGCCGTCAGGGAAGCGGGCGGCGTCCCCTTCGAGTTCAACACCATAGCCGTCTGCGACGGCATCGCAATGGGCCATACTGGTATGAAATACTCGCTCGCGTCGCGAGAGATAATCGCCGACTCAGTTGAGACAATGGTTAAGGCACATTGCTTCGACGGGCTTGTCTGCATTCCAAATTGCGACAAAATCATACCCGGTATGCTAATGGCCTCCGTTCGGCTGAATATCCCGACGATTTTTGTCTCGGGCGGGCCTATGGCGGCGGGCAAAACAAAAAGCGGCAGAACGGTTGACCTCATCAGCATCTTCGAAGGCGTCGCGAAGTTTAACGCCCGGCAAATCACCGAAGAGCAGTTGAAAGATCTCGAAGCCACAGGATGTCCCGGCTGCGGAAGCTGCTCCGGGATGTTCACCGCCAATTCGATGAACTGCCTGTGTGAGGCCATCGGTATTGCACTGCCGGGCAACGGCACAATCTTGGCCATCGACCCCAAACGCGAAAATCTCTACAAACAGGCCGGCAGACAAATCGTCTCGTTGATTGAGAAGAATATCAAACCTTTGGACATAATCAGCGTCAAATCGATGGACAATGCCCTGGTGCTGGATATGGCTATGGGTGGCTCGACAAACACCGTCCTGCACACCCTGGCTGTCGCCAGCGAGGCAGGTATCAAGTATGATTTGGAACGGATAAACAAAATCTCCGCAAGGTGCCCGAATATCTGCAAGGTCTCGCCGTCGAGCGAGTTTCACGTCGAAGACGTTGACGCGGCGGGCGGCATAAGCGCCATACTGAAGGAGATAAGCAAAATTCCGAAACTGCTCAACCTCGACTGTCTCACCGTGACGGGCGCAACATTGGGCGAAAATATCTCGGATGCGAAGATTACCAATACCAAAGTCATACACACAATCGACAACGCCTACTCGAAAACGGGCGGGCTGGCTATCCTCAAGGGCAATCTCGCGCCGAACGGCGCCGTGGTCAAGATGGCTGGTGTTGCTGCGAATATGCTCACCCACACAGGCCCGGCTTGTATCTTCGAAAGCCAGGAAGACGCCTGCGAAGGGATCCTCGCCGGCAAGGTCAAATCCGGCGACGTCGTCGTAATCCGCTATGAAGGCCCGAAAGGCGGGCCCGGTATGCAGGAAATGCTCAGCCCAACCAGCTACATTATGGGCGCCGGATTAGGCGATTCGGTCGCGCTGATAACCGACGGCAGGTTCAGCGGCGGCACACGCGGCGCCTGCATCGGCCACGTCAGCCCCGAAGCCGCAGTCGGCGGACCAATAGGCCTGTTGAAAAAAGGCGATCGTATAGAAATCGACATACCCCACAACAAGATAACTGTGAAACTGTCCGGCAAAGAACTTGCTGCGCGCAAAAAGAAATGGAAACCGAGAAAGCCCAATATCACCACCGGCTGCTTAGCCAAATACGCTACAATGGCCACCAGCGCCGACACGGGCGCAGTGCTGAAATGGTAGAGTGCGGGCGGGGGCTGTCCCGGGATTTGAACCGGCTCGGCGGGTCTTATACATCGGCTGACGACAGGCGGGAAAGTCCTATAAAAACTTCGCACTTGAAAAAACATCGCCCAAATGCTAAAAGAACGGTGCGGAGAAGTGGAATTTTGATTTTTCACTCCCCTGCCGGCAGTGAGGATTCAAACTCGTGGAAACAATTGCGAGTTTTTTTATGGATGGCAACAAGACAACGAACAATCAGCAGGACGCGAACAGTGGGAGATATGTCCCCACCTGTTCGATATGCGGAGAGAAGCACTGGCCACATCACCCACTTGTGCCCTGCTTCAACGCAAGAAAGGTAAAAGAGAAGGCCAGGGCCGAGGCAAAGGCAATGGCAATCGCCGAAAAACTGGCCAGAGTCGAAGCCAAACGGCTGGCAAAAGAAAAGGCAAGGGCGGAAAAACTCGCAAGGGCACAAGCCAAAGCGCAGGCCAGGCAGGATGCAAAGGCCGACAGGCAGGCCTATTACGACGCAATAAAGAAAGCGGAGGAAATCGCACACGGCGAGGCAATGGCGAGGGCAGAGGCCGAAAGAATTGCACACGCCGAGGCGAGGGCAAGGGTCATCGCCGAAGAAAAAGCAAGAACGGAGACCGAGGCGAGAGCAAGGGTCGAACAGCAGTCCAGAACCAAACTCGAAGAAAAGACCCGCGATTTTCAGGAGGCACAAAGGCAGCTCGAAGGGCGATTGCAGGCCGAAGTGGCCGCCCGTGCTCAATTACAGAAACAGCTCGACGAGCATCACCGGTTAATTAGCGAATTGCGGGAATCGCTCGAATCGCAGACGCGGGCCCGCGCTGCCGCCGAGCAGCAAGCCCAAACGGAAGCACAGGCCAGAACACAGGCCGAATCGATTCTGGAGGGAAAAACGAGGGTATTTGGCCAGGCGCTGGACGAGGTCAAGGAAAAACTACAGGCCCAAACTCAGGCATTGAAGGAAGCAGACGAGAAGCTCCAACAATATAGTGACGATTTAGCGCAAACCGAAATCCGGCTGCTGGCGGAAGAAAAGGCAAGGCGTGAAGCGGAAGAAAAACTTAGGAGGGAGCTCCAGGCGAGGACCGCTGCTGAGGAGCAGGCCCGACGCCAGGGTGAGCAGAGAATCAAGGCGGAGACACGAAATGAGCAGGCCGAGCAGCAAATACAGGTGGAGTCGCGGGCAAGAATCAAGGCCGAACAGCAGGCGCGAGCAGAACTGGAGGAAAAGGCAGCCGCATACGGGCAGGCAATAGCATCGGCTGAAGAAAAACTGCGATTCTTTGCAGAGTCACTGGCCGCCGCCCGACAACAGGTAGAAACACAAACAGCAGCCGGTAAAGAAGCGGAACAAAAGCTCAGAGAACAGGCGGAAGCAATTGCCGAATTAAGTGACAAAGTCAGGACCCAGTCGCAGACGATAGCCGAACTTCGGGAAAAATTGGATACCCAGACCGCTGCACTAACCGCCGCAATGGAGCAGGCACAGACCGGGAGCAGAGAAAGAGCAAAGGCCGAAGCACTGGCACAAGCCGAGGCCGACGCCAAACGCGAGGCGCAACAGCAGACCCAGATTGAAAAACAACTGCGCCAGCAGACGGAGGAAAAAACGCGGGCCGAACTGGAAGAAAAAGCGACAAGATACGGCGAGGCCATAGCGAAAGCCGAGGAAAAGGCGAGATTGCTCGCCGATTCGCGAATGGCAGCCGAGGAGAAATTGAGCGAGGAGATAAACCGTCGTGGACGAGCGGAGGATAACGCCGAAGATTACCGGCAAAAACTCGCTGAAGCAGAAAATAAGCTGGCCTCGCAGGAGAAGGAAATAACCGATGTTAAGGAACACCTGGTCGCGGAACGGCAGACCACAGCCCGGTTGCAGGAGCAATTAGCGGCTCACGCCGAGCGGCTTGGGCAGATAGAAAAAGACCTCAATGCCGAAACCGCAGCCAGAACCAGAGCAGAGGAACAACTGGCGAGGGCAATTGAAGAACGATTGCTCGCTGAAGAAAAGGCAACCCGGCAGGCCGAGGAAAAGGCCAGGGCGCAGGCCCTCGCACAGGCACAGGCCGAAGCCAGGGCACAAGCGGAGGAAAGAGCGAGGGCCGAGGCACAGGCAGGAATGCAGGCGGACCGGCAGGCAAAAACGGAGCTTGAGGAAAAGACCAGGGCTTATAGCGAGACGATAGGCAAACTACAGCAACGCGTCGAATCATTGGCTGAGGCAATTAAACAAACCGAGGAAAAGCTGTCGGCCAGCCAGTTAGCCAAAGACCAGGCCGAACAGCAACTGCGACGTTATGCCGAACAATTGGCCGCGATTGGGAGCAAACTTGACGCACAAGCAGCTATGACTGCTCAACTGGAGAAAAACCTCGAAAACGAGACCCGGATGAGGTCAGAAGCACAAGAAGTAATGCAGCAGGCAGTTCAGCAAAAGCTGCAGGCCGAAGCGACGGCCCGCGTCGAAGCCGAGGCAAGAGCTGAGGCACAACGAAGGGCCAATGAGGCGACAGAATCAGCGGCAAAGGCAGCACAGCAGGTAAAAACCGAACTTCAGCAGCAATTAAACGTCTTTACCGAGACGCTGTCGAACATTCAGGAGCAGTTGAATCGCCAAATTGAGGTCAGGGCCGCCGCCGAACAGCAGATAGGGTCGCTGACCGAGACAATCGCACAGGCCGAAGAACGGCTGGAAGCCGAAGCAGCCGCAAGGAAAGACGCCGAGGAAAGGGCCGATAGATTGGCCACGGAACTGGCCAAGGCACAGGCAAAGGCGGAAGCCGAAGAAAAGACAAGACGACTGTTCGAAGAAAAGGCCCGCGTCGAGGCCGAGGCAAAAACGAAAGCCGAACAGCGGGGGCGCGCTCAATTAGAAGAAAAGGCGATTGCCTACGGCGAGGCCATAGCAACCGCCCAGGAAAAGGCCAGGTATTATGCCGAAACCCTGATGGAAATCAGAACGAAGCTGGCTGAACAGGGAAAAGCAGCGGAACAAATCTCCGGCCGGCTGAACGAAGAGGCCAAGACCCGGCTGCAACTCGAACGGCAGATTGAACTTTATCGGCAACAAGCAGCACAAGCCCAGGAAAATCTGCAGGCCGAGACATCGGCAAGCCAGCAGGCCGAAGCCGATGCAAAAGCGCAAGCGGAAGAGATTGCTGCGCTCAAACAGCAATTACAGACACAGTTGAATGAGAAGACGGATGCCTGCGAGGAACAAATCACGCAGCTGGAGGAAAAGCTACAGGTCGAGACGCAGGAAAAAGATATGCTGCAAAAGCAACTCGGGGCCGAGACCGAAGCACGGATGCTGACCGAGCAGAAAGCAAGCGAGACATTGAAGCAAAAGACAGAGGCGTACGAGCGTGTAATCGCCGCCGCAGAACAACAGCTCAAAGACGAATCCCGGAAGATGATGCAGATAGAGGAAAAGTTAAAGTCGCTGCAGCAGGCGAAAACCGACGCTGAACGCAAACTGGATGAGGAGGCCGAGGAGAGAATATCAGCCCAGGAGAATATGAGGATTTATGCGGACCGGCTCGCCGAGCTGGAAAAACAACCCCGCCCTCCGTCAGGAGTCCCAAGGACAGCGATGGTCGGGGCCGAAGAGAAGACACAGGCGGAGCACCCGAGATACGAGATACGAGATACGAACGACGAAGACAGGAGACAGAAGACGAGATACGAGTCACGAGTCACAAGCGACGGCCGTGCCTGTGATTGCTGCGGGCGAAACAACCTCCCCGAAAGCGAACTAATCAGGATTGACTCCGGCCACCTCTTCTGCCCCGACTGCATCGCCGCATTAAGAAAATGATAAGGGCCCGCCCGCCACGGCAGGCAGTAAGCAGGGGTGTGCCCTCTGTGGCTAAAAAATCTCTGTGGCAAAAATACATTTGACGCTAAGGCGATGCGTCACTATACTTTCCGAGTTAAATGGATAAGAATAAAATCATCGCGGAAGGCATTACATTTGACGACGTCCTTCTGATACCCGCCCGAAGCGACCTTGTGCCCAGCCAGGCAGACACGCGGACCCGCCTCACTAACAATATCACAATAAATATCCCGCTGGTTTCTGCGGCGATGGATACCGTCACCGAGGCGGCACTGGCGATTGCGCTGGGACAGGAAGGCGGCATCGGTATCATCCACAAAAACCTGGCTATCCAGGAACAAAAGAGAGAGGTTGTGAAGGTAAAACGCTCGGAAAACGGCGTAATACTCGACCCGATAACGCTGTCGCCGGATGAGCCGGTCAGAAAAGCGCAGCAGCTTATGAGCGAGCAGAACGTCTCCGGCATACCCATCGTGGAAGGCAGGAAGCTTCGCGGCATTCTGACTCGAAGAGACCTCAAATTCCTCAAGGACTACGACGCAAAAATCAGCTCAGTAATGGTCAAGAACAATCTCGTCACGGGCCCGCCCAATACCACGCTCGAACAGGCCAAGGGAATCCTGCAGGAGCACAAGGTAGAAAAGCTGTTGTTAGTCAACGACGCCGGCGAGTTGACGGGTCTGATTACGATGAGGGACATCGACAGGGTGGAGCGGTATCCGCTGGCGGCACGCGACAAACGAGGCCGGCTGCGCGCGGGCGCAGCCGTCGGAGTGCACGACTACGAGCGAATCGAGGCACTGATAGCTGCCGAGGTCGATGTAATAGTGGTCGACACCGCGCACGGACATTCGCAGAACGTCATCGACACGGTAAAGGCGATTAAAAGCAACTATCAATTAGACGTCATCGCCGGCAACATCGCCACCGCCGAGGCGGCAAAAGACCTTATTGAAGCCGGCGCAAACGCCCTTAAGGTCGGCATCGGCCCCGGTGCAATATGCACCACAAGGATAATCTCCGGGGCCGGCATGCCGCAGGTATCGGCGATATTGAATTGCACCGCCGTGGCGGACAAACACAATATCCCCGTTATCGCCGACGGCGGCATCAGGCACTCGGGTGACATAACCAAGGCGATTGCAGCCGGCGCCTCAAGCGTGATGATAGGGTCGCTGTTTGCCGGATTGAAGGAAAGCCCGGGACAGTTGGTCATCTACAAAGGCAGGCAGTTCAAGGAATACCGGGGTATGGGGTCTCTGGGTGCAATGATAAAGGGGGCAGCCGACAGATACGGGCAGAAGACCACCGTTAAAGAGAAGCTGGTGCCGGAAGGGGTCGAAGGCCGGGTGCCGTATCGTGGGTCGCTTGGCGATTTTGTATACCAGCTCGTGGGTGGTATCAGGGCCGGAATGGGTTATTGCGGAGCCGGAAATATCGAAGAGCTTAGAACCAAAACACGGTTTGTCCGTGCAAGCGCCGCCTCCGTGACTGAATCGCACCCCCACGATATCCAGATAACCAAAGAAGCCCCCAACTATTCCGCCGTTGAACCCCTTGAAGATTGAACACTCACAATTGAATCAAAGTTACAGGCCGTTTAATGCAGGGTTATGTTTAGCCGTTGTCGGCACGACAACGGATTGCTTGCTTTACCCCCACAGGCAGGGTTTACCCTCCGTAGTTTTAATGACCCGTCCTCCGAAGCCCCTTAGGGCGAAGGATGGAAGGAGGGTTACCCCTTGAACGCCCGCTTCGGGCGTTTGTATTTAGCCCGCCGTTTCACGGCGGGTTGCACGTGCGAGGTCCGCTTTAATTATTTCAACTTCTCCAACACCCCACGGAATTTGCTTGCCCCGGCATGCCTTAGGCCGGGGACCCCGCAGCAGGAAATCTCTCCGCATTATACTCAAATCCGGGACTATTTCCCATTGTAGTATCGCATCGGAAGCGCGGAGTAGGCAACAGAATCTTTTTGCTTGCCTATCATCCTAAAAACAATACAATGCCGTCTGATTTATAAATCGGCACAGCGCACTGTTATTGCGGCGACTCAGAAAGACGGGAGATTATGCCCCAGATAGCATTTGAACCCAAAGAGTTTTTGGTCGAGCTGTGCAAGTATTACATGGAATTCCTCGAGACGGACTTTCATGTGAATAGACCGCCCAGTAGGAAAATATCTTTCCGCAATAATGACGGACTTCTGACCGATATCAGGTTATCAAAATACCCGAGACTTAATGAGCAGGCAATAAATTCCCTTTTATCTAACTTTCAAAAGAATCCTTTTGCAAATATTTGCAAAGAAGATTCGCCCAACACAAGAAAAGCGAAATACGAAGATAATGGACTTTTTCAACAAAGCCCATCAGATGACGCCACATACTCGTTCTACGATGAGCTCTATGACCTTTGGAAGAACAAGCAAGTTTTAGATAAGCAAGATTTCTACTTGTATTTTTTCGACATAAAGTTCAAAGATGTGATTTATCCGATCTTCTACATGCCTTTAACCATTGAACGCACTGATGAGGGATGGTTCACCGTAGAATTCGATCCTATTCTTTTAATTAACAAAAAAGCCATTCAATATGTAAATGAACAACTCCAAAAGGAGAACAAAAATGTCCCGATTGTAGAGTTGCCGCCGCGTCATGTGTACCTAAGTGAATTCGAGGAAAAAGGGCGCTTACTTTCTTTCCTCCAAAAAATAGTGAACGAAATTTGTCAATGTTTCGGGTTGCGTCGATTTGGAAAGATAGACGAAATCGCTGACACAGAAAGCAATAACGGGAATCTCGGTCTTAGCAACAAATGTTATTTTTCGATATTCGACAAATCGGATGAGGCAATCCTCAATGATTATGAAGAACTTCTGAATATAATCAGGTTGGGAAAAGAGGACAAAGCCCTTGAAATCTTTTCAAAGTTAACTACCGATTATCTTTTTGGTGGGAACCCCAAGATTTTTACCCCAGAAGTTGATGCCGAATATAATAACCAAGTGGTTAGTACCAAGTTGGCATACAGCAGCCCTATCCCTCTGAATGCGGAACAGTTAAAGGTCTTAAACGCCATTACCAAAAAAGATTGTGACCGGATAATTATAGAAGGGCCTCCAGGAACTGGGAAAAGCCATACAATAACTGCGATAATCTACCATGCGTTGCTAAATAAGAAATCCGTACTCATGGTCTCTGACAAGAAAGAAGCATTAGACGTTGTTGAAGAAAAAATCAATGGCGTACTCGACAAAATGAGGTTAGTGGATTTCATACAGAACCCGATTGTGAGATTGGGAAAGAAAGAAAATACGTTTGCCAGCATATTCAAGCAAGAAAATTTCGACAAAATCAAAGGCAGAGCCAATAATTATCAGCATCACAAGGAACGGATAGAACGAGAAATTGAGAATACGCTAAGTGCTATCAAAAGACATATCGACGATGAAGTAGAAGGGGGACTTGTACTTGATCCAGCAAGAATGCAGGAAATACTACAATATGAAAAAACCTATGAAACATTATGGGACAAATTGCTGGATTTGGACGAATTGCAGGACACGGGAAATTCCCTGGAACTGCTAAAAACATTATGGCGGGCGTTGCGTGATTTATATGGGGCTTGTCATTCATTGAATAGCCAATTCAAAATTAATATAATCAAAACACAACTCCCGCTTGCAGAACTTCATACAATCACGGTATCACTAGACAAAGACCTGATTGCCTTGTATAAGAAGATTTGCAGGGAATATTCTTCAAATCTGTTATCAAAAGAGGTCACAAGCCAAAACGTAGATTTTCTTGAAGAGTGCCTCACAGAAATAGAGAAACTCAAAAAGCCACTTATGGGTTATCTATTCAGCGGCAAGAAAGTTGATATTCTTCAAAAAAAGTTTGAAGAACGTTTTTTTGTTTCGGCAACCATATCCCTCAAACACAAGAGAAAACAACTACAGAGGGAATTACAGCTTTACAAGTATTGCCAGAAAATAAACGAAAATTGGAACAATGTCGGCTTGGACCTTTTTGTGGTACTAAAGGAAAATGGTTTTAACAAAGTTAGTACAACTTTGCAACAGATGAGTCAATCAATCCAAACCATTTTGTCCGTTATAGACGAGTTACCAGCCACATGCCAAACGATAGGACTCAATGTTAAAGATGTAAATACTGTTTTATCGAATAGTTTCCTCAAATTTAAAGAAGATGATATTTCGGAATTAACAGAATATTTAACGAACTATTTTTCTGTTCTTGGCGCAAGCGCAAAAATCGTGCGTAGCGATTACACCTCTATGCGAGCAGTATTGGAAGACTGTCTTGTTCTCAAAATGACCAATATTTTGGATGAGAGCGTGGTAAATTTTAGAAACAACAATTATGCTGATGCACAAGAGCTTAAGAAAACGATAGGGGCAAAAAAGAAAATTCCTCGCTGTCATCTGGAAAAGTTGGTGGCAGCATTTCCATGTTTAATCGTAAGCGTCAGAGAATTGGGGGAATTTATCCCATTGGAGCCTAACTTGTTTGATATTGTTATCATAGATGAGGCATCACAGGTTAGCATTGCTCAGGCATTTCCTGCGATTCTAAGAGGCAAAAAGGTTGTTGTTTTGGGAGATGAGAAGCAGTATAGCAACGTCAAATCGCACCACGCAGACGCGAAAACAAATAACTCTCGATTCGCTTCTGTCAAAAATGCTTTTGAACATAGCATTTCCAATCTGACCACTGATATGTACGACAAGGTCAAAGATACGGTTGAAAATTTTGACATAAAGAATTCTATCCTTAACTTTATTGGAAAAATCCCCAATTACCCATGTCTTTTGAAGAAGCACTTTAGGGGATACATGGAAATTATTGGTTATTCCAACGAAACCTTTTATAAAGGTTCGCTTCAAGTTATGAAGATAAGAGGCAAAAGCATTGATGATGTCATTCAATTTCCTCCCATCAAAACAGACGACAAACAGGAAAAATACAAAAATACCAACCAAGTGGAGGTGGATTTTATCCTCGCCGAACTTGAACGGCTAAAAAAAGAGGACTTCAAAGGGACGATAGGAGTTATCACACCCTTTACAAATCAGCAGAAGCTGATTTCAAGCAGAGTATATGATTCTGAACATTGGTCATTCTATCAGAATCAATTTAAGCTGAAAGTAATGACGTTTGATTCATGCCAAGGGGACGAAAAAGATATTATATATTATTCGATGGTTGAGAAGCCGAACGAAGATATTTTGCGCCACATTTTTCCTGTCGACCCCAAAGGCATAGGTGAAGTTGACGGCAAATTGAAGGCACAGAGACTAAATGTTGGTTTCAGTCGAGCCAAAGAAAGCATCAGGTTCGTTCTAAGTAAAAAACCAGAAGATTTTCGTGGAGCTATTCGTGAAGCATTACGATGGTATGATAAAGCTCTTAAAAAGCCTGATGATTTTGAAGTGATTAAAAAAACAGACCCAAAGTCGCATGGTAAGGAAGCTGAACTTTACAATCTCGTAAAGCAGACCCCATTCTATAAGGAAAACGAATCCCGAATCGAAATAATTCCTCAGTTCGAAATAGGTAAGTATATCAAGCAACTTGATGTCTTTGCTCAAATTCCAGATTATAGAAACGATTTCCTGTTTATTTACAACGGCGAAGAACGAACCAGAATGATCATCCTCGAATATGATGGTTATGAAAACCACTTTGAAGATTCTGAGTTCATAAATAAGTTCAATTATGATAGATTCTATGTTGAGGGAGATGTTGAGAGACGAAAAACTATCGAATCATATGGTTTCCCGTTTATACGCATGAATAAGTTTTTATTGCGCGACGACCCTATAACATTCCTAAATGAGCAGTTGGAAGGACATTGTAAAAAAAAAGTTTAGATAATCCTTTATATGCTGCAATGGCGGATAGTTATGAAAAAATCGCCAACGGCGAAGTCAAACAATGCCCCAAATGTGGCTTGTATAAAGAGCTTCAGTATTTTGAGGATGGCGAGCTAAAAACAAAAGTCGGCAGGATATGCTGTGATTGTAAAAAGAAAAAACGCATATCGCCAGTTCGTACTGGTAACATCAAGGTAACAACAAGCGAAGCAAAACAGTGTCCGAAGTGTGGTTCCAAGATGTTTCTCAGAAATGGAAGATTTGGCAAGTTTTATGGGTGTTCTCGATATCCTATGTGCAAGGGGACACGTAACTTTAGCAGGAAGTGAAATGATGTGTAGTCGCCGCCTAATGCGCGATTAAGATCGAAAATAGGCAATCATAAATAACATTGTGTCTTAGTGCCCTAAGCCCCCGCGTCTCGTTTTGCTTTGCAAAACGGCGGGAGCGCAAGCCCCTGCGTCTCGTTTTACGAAGAAAAACGGCAGGGGTCGTGGTTAAAAAATCCCCGTCTCCTGATTGATTATTGTTGAATGTTTATTATAATCCATAGCATTGCTCGGCTTGAACTTTGAGGACTAAACAAATTGTTCATCGTTCGTAGTTCATTGCAACGAACAATGAACACAGAACAACGAACACAAGACAATGAATCACGAAACCATTGCAATCTTGGACTTCGGCAGCCAGTACGGGCAACTCATTGCCAGGCGCGTCCGCGAACACAACGTCTTCTCGCAGATTGTCGCCCCCCATACCCCCGCAAAACAATTAGCGAAAACGAATCTCAAAGGAATCATCCTCTCCGGCGGGCCGGCCAGCGTATATGACAAGAACGCGATAAGATGCGATGAGAAAATATTCGAGCTTGGCGTGCCGATACTGGGAATTTGCTACGGTATGCAGCTCGGCTGCCAGATTCTCGGCTGCAAAGTCGTCCCCGCCAAAAACAGAGAATTCGGCAGGACAAACCTGTCTATTTTGGACAAGACAGACCTGTTTTACGGTCTTCCAGATTCAACTACCGTCTGGGCCAGCCACGGCGACCAGATTCAAGACGCAGGGGGGGATTTCGTGCGCCTGGCTTACACCAAGACCTGCCCTTTTGCCGCGGTAAGGCACACAAAAAAGAAGTTCTTCGGCGTCCAGTTCCATCCGGAGGTCTCCCACACCCCGAAGGGGTCGCTGATTCTGAAAAACTTCCTCTACGACATCTGCGGCTGCACCGGCGACTGGAAAATGAGCGACTTCGTCAGCGAGACCGTCAAAAAAATCCGCAAACAGGTCGGCAGCGACGGCGCTATATGCGGCCTGAGCGGCGGGGTCGATTCCTCGGTGACGGCTGCACTGGTCCATAAAGCTGTGGGCGACCAGCTTGCCTGCATATTCGTCGACAACGGCCTGCTTCGCAAAAATGAACGCCAGGAAGTCATCTCCACATTCCAAGACCACTTTCACATCAACCTGCGGGTGGTCGACTGGTCGAAGCAGTTCCTCACGAAACTGGCGGGGGTCACGGACCCGCAGCAGAAGCGAAGAATCATCGGCGCAGAGTTCGTCGAGGCGTTCAAGTCCGAGGCGTCGAAAATCCCCAACGCCAGGTTTCTCGCTCAGGGGACGTTGTACCCTGACGTAATCGAGTCGGGCGCCAAAGACGGCAACACCGCCGCAAACATAAAGCTGCATCACAACGTCGGCGGATTGCCGAAAGAGCTGGCTTTCGAGCTGGTTGAGCCGTTAAGAGACCTCTTCAAAGATGAAGTGCGCGTCGTCGCAGAATTCCTCGGCCTGCCTGAGACAATCGTCTGGCGACACCCCTTTCCGGGGCCGGGATTAGCGGTGAGGATAATCGGCGAAGTCACGCCGAGGCGGCTGGAAGTCCTGCGGGCAGCGGATGAAATCCTCATAGACGAGATAAAAGCGGCGGGGCTTTACAGAAAAATCTCGCAGGCGCTTGCCATTCTTATCCCGGTGCAGACGGTCGGCGTGATGGGTGACGAGCGCACCTTCGAAAACGTCATTGCCCTCCGCGCGGTCGAAACGCCGGATTTTATGACCGCCGATTTTTCGCGTATACCATACGAGGTGCTGGGGCTGATTGCCGGCAGGATTATAAACGAAGTTCGCGGCGTCAATCGCGTGGTTTACGACATATCCAGCAAGCCCCCCGCGACTATCGAATGGGAATGATAGCGATGCAGACACACACAAAATACGGAGTTTTATTGTTGGTCGGGATTATCCTGCCGGGCGTGGCCCTCGCAGAGCAAAGTGACGTCGGGGCATTCACGTCGCGAATCATCAATGAGTTTCCCGCCAGGTTTCTCTCGGATGCCAATGAAACGTTTACGAATCCGAATAACATAATCCCTCTGCTGGCAGCCGGCGGGGCAAGTATCGCTATGCACAGCAGCGACGCAGACAAAAATCTAAACGACAATCTTGACCGGCATCGCGCATTCGACGACACCAGCGACAAAATCTTCGACTATGCAGGAAATCCGGGTATTCATCTCGGAGCAACGGGGCTTTGGTATCTTTTCAGCGCCGGCAAAGAAAACCGCGTGGAACAGGAAAGGGCCTGGACGATGCTCAGCGCGCTGGCTGTCACCGATGCGGCGACGTTCGGGTTGAAGGCAGTCGTAAATAACGACAGACCCAACGGCCACAACTTCTCCTTTCCAAGCGCGCATACCGCCAGTTCATTTTGCGTCGCGTCGGTGCTCGATGAGTATTACGGGTCGCAGGTCGGCGTCCCGGCGTATATCGGGGCCTGTCTCGTCGGCTGGCGAATGATGGATTCCGGCGACCACTGGGCATCCGATGTCCTCTTCGGCGGCACTCTCGGCTACATCGTCGGCCATTCCGTCGCAGACAAACATAAACAACTCGAAGTCGCCGGCTTTCAAATCGAGCCGATGATTGACTTAGGTGTTCACCCCGCATCGGGAATTGCTCTTGTAAAACGATTTTAAGGTTGCGTTTCCTCAACTTGCTACTGCCCGCCCCGCGTAGCTCCTCGAGCGAAGCGGGGCGGATGATGGCAATGCGTTTTGAAAAAGCTCGCTTTGAGAAGAACGCTCGCCAAGAACGCTAAGCTGACTGCGTCTCTGCGCTCTCTGAAACCGCTCTATGAAGATACGAAGTGAGGGCATCCTCAAGTATGATTTTGAAAGGCGAAAAGCATCTCGCCATTGAAGAAGGTCCGATGGCCGGCTGTATCGCGACCTCGGCGAGAAGGTCGACGAATTGATTGTCTGCGATACTCGCCGCAACAAACTCATCGACTCAGACGGCGACAGGGACGACAAAATTGACGCTGCCAAACCGGCCTGTCTGTTGCGAGGGCGATAATGCTGTTCAAAAGGTATTCGGATTGAGGTGCAATCGAAACCGACTAAGAATGTGCAGGGATGCCCTCGAAGCAAAAAGTTGAGGAAAGAGAAATTTTATTTCTTGACTTCAAGCTCTTCATAAGTGACAAAACCCCCTTTGTGCTCTGTGGCTACAACCGTTCGCCGAACAGGGTCAGGGAGGTTGTTCTGGTGATTTTGACAGTGGCGAATTGGCCGGGGAGGGTTTCTGGGCCGTTGAAGACGACAATCCAGTCGCCGGCGGTCCTGCCGACAAGCTGAGGCAGATTGCCGGCCTGATGAGATTTCTTGCTTGGTCCTTCGACCAGGATTTTCACGGTTTGGCCGAGAAACTCATTGGCTATTTTTCCGCTGATTTCCTCCTGGACTTTTAGAAGCTCGAAATTTCGCTGCTTTTTGACTTCAAGAGGGATGGTATCTTCGAGCCGCTTATCGGCTATCGTTCCGGGACGAGGTGAGTACTTGAAAATGAAGCAATTTTTGTAATTTGCCCTCTTAACAAGGTCAACGGTTTGAGCAAAGTCATCGTCGGTCTCGCCGGGGAAGCCAACGATGAAGTCGCCCGCAATGGCAATGTCGGGCACGATTTTTCGAGCTATATTGAGCAGTCCGAGGTATTCCGCACAGGTGTAGCCGCGATTCATCGCTTTTAGGATTTTGTCTGAACCGCTTTGCGCAGGCAGATGCAGGTATCTGCAAACCTTCGGCAGGGCAGCCACGGCTTGCATAATCTCATCGAAGTATTTCCGCGACGGGTAGCTGGTGACAAATCTAATCCATTCGATGCCGGAAACATCGCTCGCCATATAAAGCAGGTCTGCCAGGCAATATGTTTTGTCGTCCGCCTTGTATTCATAAGCGTTGATTCTCTGTCCGAGTAACGTGACTTGTTTAACGCCATTCTGGGCCAGTCGTCTCGTCTGCTCGATTATCGCCGCAGGCGGACGTGAGGTTTCCGGCCCGCGGACATAAGGCACGACGCAGTAAGAGCAGAACTTGTCGCAGCCGTGCATTGCCCTGACGTATGCCTGAGCGGGTATATCTGCATCATCGCCGCTGTATTCGGCTTCAAACTGTTCAAGCGATTGAGCGTCAGGCGATATTTGGCGAATTTTTTCCGTAACGGCGACCATCTTTTTCTTTTCCTGCAACGCCTCATCAATCAGCCGGGGTATTTCGGCGATTTGGGCGGGACCGCAAACGATATCAACCGCCGATTGCTTAAATAACTCATCGCCTAATCGCTGGGCCATACAACCGATTACCGCCACCACCAAATCCGGCCTCGATTCCTTAATATGTTTGAGATTGCCTAAATGCGAGAACACACGCTGCTCCGCGTGGTCGCGCACCGAGCAGGTATTCAACAGCACAACGTCCGCATCATTAGCGTTATTGACAAACTGATACCCAGCGTCCCGAAGCGAAGTTTCGATAATCGCGCTATCGAGCTTGTTCATCTGGCAGCCGAAGGTTTGCAAAAAAATTGTCGGCCGTTTGGATGTCACATTAATCCGTTTAGAGTCAGGAGTTCCCATAGATTTCGATGTTACATTCGCTATTTTTCCGCGACAACGAGCATTTCAAAATCCTCTGGAGTCAGCTTATCTTTTCTCGAAAACGCCCCGAGTTTCGCTCCCAGAATATCTATTTTTTTATACCCAAGCGTTTTTAAAAGCCAGGCTATTTCACTTGGCACATAATAACGCTCATCACATTCTAATTCTTTCTTATTTCCCGCGTCGTCTTCGAAGACATTAGTGTTATGAGCCCGCAATGTCATCAAATCAAATGTGTCGCTTTTATATGTCACACTGGTTTCCTTACCTGCTGACTCGCAAAATTTCTTGACTGAATGATAAAGCGGGAACAGCCCGTTCAATGTTGTAAATACAAGTTTTCCTTTATCTTTCAACGCCCTGGTCACATTTTTAAGTATCTCGAAATTCATTTCGTCTGTTTCCATCAAAGGAAAACCGCCTTCACAGAGTATTATCGCTGCATCGAATTCACCGTCAAAGGGAAGAGCCCTGGCATCGTGTTTTTGAAAATCAATTTTCAGACCAAGCTGTTTTGCTTTTTCTCTCGCCCAAGCAAGCTGAGAATCAGACAGGTCTATCCCTGTAACATGATAACCTCTTTTAGTTAGTTCAATCGAATGCCTTCCTGTGCCGCAGCCGACATCAATTATTTTTAAAGATTTGTCATAAGCTAATTCCTGTTCGATAAAATCACATTCGCCGAGTGTTCCCTGGACAAAACACTCCTTGTCATACTTCTGTCCATAATTTTCAAATAACGATTCATACCATTTTTTCATTATTGCCTCTCTCGCCCAAATAAATCGGGGGCTTCATTATTCCGATATTTCAAGGTTATTGTCCGCATAACTCTTAACAAGCTTCGACTTCTGCTTGCGTGTCAATTCTTTGATACGCCTTTCGGCACTTAACGCGCTTTTGTAATAACGATACTCTTTTGTATAAACCAGCTCTATGGGCAGCTTGCTTCTTACGTATTTTGCCCCATTGCCGTTTTTGTGCAAGGCAATCCTGTTTTCCAGATTTTTGGTATAGCCCGTATAATACGTTCCATCACTGCACTGGACTATATAGACGAAAAACCTGCCTGCTCGTTTGATTGCCTTTCGAATACTTTTGCCTCTGCTTTTCATAACACAAGGATTAAAACATCAAATGCGTTTATCCGGCCTTTCCGTGTTTATTTATTTGGCACCCGAAGGTCTTTATATGCACACTTTTGCCAATCATACTACCCACTATACAGGTTGGCGCTACTCGAATCAACGCAGCGTGGATTTTATAAGCAACCTCCGATATTCCTTGCGGGTTTTGTGGTGGGGTGATATTTTATTCAAAAATTATTCGAACAGTTTTTAAGGAATCAGCGGTGCTTGAACCCAAAGTAGTATCCCTGATATTGTTCATATTGGCGTATGTTCTGTTTGTGTTTCTGCCTCACAGGCGCACGATTGTCGCGGTCTGCGGGGCGGCCTTTACCGTGCTGCTGGGGGCGATAACCTTCAAAGAGGCGTTCTGGGCAATAAACTGGAACGTGATGGGGATATTCGTTGGCACGCTGGTGGTGGCGGACGTTTTTATGCAAAGCCGGGTTCCCGCCTATCTTGCCGAATTGATTGTGGATAAGGCCAAAAGCACCGCCTGGGCGATACTGGCTATCTGTGCGCTTACCGGCTTTATATCCGCTTTCGTGGAAAACGTTGCGACGGTATTGATTGTCGCCCCGATTGCACTGTCGCTCGCAAAGAAGCTGGCAATAAACCCGACGAAAATGATGATAGCGATAGCGGTTTCAAGCAATCTTCAGGGAACAGCCACGCTCATAGGCGACCCCCCGAGTATGCTGTTAGGCGGCTTTGCCAAAATGAATTTTATGGACTTCTTCTTCTATGAAGGAAAACCAAGCATTTTCTTTGCGGTCGAGCTTGGTGCAATTGTGTCGTTTGTAGTTTTGTATCTGATATTCAAAAACAATCGCCAAAAAACCGTGCTTGTTCCCGTCGAAAAGGTCAGGTCCTGGTTTCCGACGGTTTTGCTTATTGTGCTGATTATTCTATTGGCAGGCAGTTCTTTTTTTGACACCGGTTTTTCATACGCCGCCGGCCTGCTTTGTATGATATTCGCCGCAATTGCGATTATATGGGAGAAGCTGGTGAATAAAAGCTCGATAGTGGAGGGAATAAAATCACTCGACAGGGACACCACTTTTTTCCTTATAGGTGTTTTTATCCTCGTCGGAGCCATCACGCTGACCGGCTGGATTGAGACAATATCGGATTTTCTCAGTAAACTCGTGGGCAAAAATATATTCCTCGGCTACACGTTAATCGTATTCATATCGGTTTTCGTCTCGGCGTTCGTGGACAATGTGCCGTTTTTAGCGGCGATGCTGCCGGTGGCCATATCGATGTCGCAGCGGCTCGGAATCAATCCGTCGCTGTTTCTGTTTGGCCTGCTTATCGGGGCGAGCCTGGGAGGCAACATCACGCCGATAGGCGCCTCGGCAAACATCGTCGCCTGCGGACTGCTCAAAAAGGAGGGCTATCACGTAAAATTCAGCGAGTTTGCCAAAATAGGCCTGCCGTTTACGCTTGCGGCCGTAATCCCAGCTTATCTGTTCATCTGGTTTGTCTGGAGGTATTGAGTTAATCAAAACCCAGCCGAAGATTGTTGAATCGACAGTCGTTTAGTCACCAAAACAGGTACCCACCGAACGAGCCGTAGTTATCAACGGATGGTCAAGCGGGACGTTTCGGGGGCCTTTGGCGACATCCTCAAGGCCGACAGCGACTATATCGTTGCCCTTCACCGCCGCCATATATCCAAACTGCCCCGCCTCAATCAGCTCGACCGCTTTGGTTCCGAGGCGAGTCGCAAGAACCCTGTCGGTTGGCGTAGGAGTGCCGCCTCGCTGCAAATGACCGAGAATGACTTGGCGTGTCTCTACGCCCGTTGCCTGCTCTATATGATGCCCCAAGACAAAACTTATCCCGCCTAAGCGGACCTGCTCGGGGCTGTTCTTTACGATTTTCTGAATTACAACCTCGCCTCCTTTCGGCTTTGCACCTTCCGAAACAACCACGATACTGAATCTTTTGCCCATTCTATTTCTGTCTTTGACTTTCCTGGCTACAGATTCAATATCGTAGGGAATTTCTGGTATAAGGATTATGTCGCCTCCGCCTGCGACTCCCGAATAAAGGGCAATCCAGCCGGCGGTCCGCCCCATCACCTCGACAATCATCACCCGATGATGCGACTGGGCGGTGGTATGGACGCGGTCAATTGCCTCGGTCGCAATCGAAACAACCGTATCAAAGCCAAACGTCACGTCCGTTCCGCGCAGGTCGTTATCTATGGTCTTGGGAATGGCCACAATGGGGACACCCTCCTTATGAAATCTGTTTGCTATGAACAATGTCCCGTCGCCTCCGATGCAAACAAGGCACTCAACGCCGAGTTCTTTAAGATTCGCAATTACTGTCTTCGAGACATCCCGATATTGCAGCTTATTTCCTTTCTTGACTGCAACCCGATATGGGTCGGACTTGTTCGACGTGCCTAATATCGTGCCGCCGACGGTCAAAATGCCCGAGACGTCCTCGTAATGAAGCTTTCGCCACCTGCGATTGATTAGGCCCTCGAAGCCGTCTTCTATGCCGATGACTTCTATTCTAAGCTCGAGAATCGCCTTTTTAGCAACCGCCCTGATTACGGCGTTTGTCCCCGGGCAGTCGCCCCCGCCGGTTAGTATCGCAATTGACCTTTTTCTTTTCATAAATCTGCTCCGTGATATTCGCTATATTCGCAGCAAGTATAACATCACAGTCATCTTAAATCGAGATTCCGATTTAGTTGTCGTTGAAGGTCTTTGAGTTTAGCCCCCAGGTTTACCCGCCGTCTTTGTGGCGGGGCGAGTGGCAGGGTTATGGTTAGCCCCCAAGCCTGCTTGGGGGTTTATCCGCCCCCGGCGGAATCCTTGTTCCAAATCGACAACCGATATTCGACAATCGGCAATTGCCCTGTCCGCTATACGCTGTCTGCCCTGCGGTGAACTGTGGTTATTTGCTTTTTCTCGCAGTTTTGCTACAATAACAAGTTTGGATTAACGGTGAATTTTGACAATATCAGGCGTGAAGTAACGAATGAGCGAGCAGGCGGAAAAGGTAATCAAAATAACCGGTGCGGCGGAGCATAACCTCAAGAATATCAACCTGAGCATTCCCCGCGATAAGCTGGTCGTAATCACAGGCATAAGCGGCTCAGGAAAAAGCTCGCTGGCCTTCGATACGATTTTTGCCGAGGGCAGACGCAAATACGTCGAGTCGCTTAGTTCTTATGCGAGGCAATTCTTAGAGCAGATGCAAAAGCCGGCAGTGGGGGAGATAACGGGTCTGCCTCCTACGATAGCGATTGAACAGCGTAGCGCATCAGCCAATCCCCGTTCAACCGTGGCGACGACGACGGAAATTTACGACTATTTTCGGCTTCTATTTGCCAGGGTCGGCACGCCTCACTGCTGGGTCTGCGGCAGGGAAATCACCAGCCAGCATTCGTCGCAGATTGTGGATTGGATTATCGCAAGGCCTGCGGGGACGAAAGTGCAAATTTGTGCGCCATTGATTCGCGGCAAGAAAGGCGAGCACAAAGACATCTTCAGCACCATTCAGCGGGAAGGGTTTGTGCGGGTGCGTGTGGACGGCGTGATTTATGATTTGCGAAACGCCCCTGCGCTGGACAAAAACAAAAAGCACAATATCGCGGCGGTGGTTGACCGGCTGATTATAAATGAATCGGTGCGGGTCCGCTTAGCCGACTCCGTCGAGACGGCGTTGAAACTCGCCGACGGGATAGTGATTGTATTAAGCCAGGAGCCAGGCAGTCAGGGTGACAAGTGGAGCGAGGCAATATACAGCGAGAAGTTTGCCTGCCCGGAGCATCCTGAGGCGTCGTTGGAGGAGCTTTCGCCGCGGCTGTTCAGCTTCAACAGCCCTTATGGGGCCTGCAAAAGCTGTGACGGGCTGGGGACGATACTCGAATTTGACCCGGACTTGATTGTGCCCGACAAATCGAAATCGCTGGAGAATGGCGCCATTGACGCCTGGCGCAAAGGCGGCAAGCGAATGAATATTTTTTACAACCGCTTAGTGAATCGCTTCTGTCGGGATTTCGGGGTGAGCAAGTCGATGCCGTTTGAGCATCTGCCGGAAGAGATACGACGAATTTTGATGAACGGGACCGCCAGCGCGGATGAAGACAAATACGGCGTCTGGTTCGAGGGCGTCATTCCGAATCTTATGCGAAGGTGGAAGGCCACCGACAGCGAATACGTCAAGGCCCGGCTGCACAGCTACTTCGGGGAGCTGCCCTGCACCGCGTGCGATGGGGCTCGGCTGCGACCAGAAGCAATGGCGGTGACGGTGGGTGATAAAAACATACGTCAATTGTCGATGCTCAGCATCGAAAAAGCGCAGGCGTTTTTCGACAATCTCAAGCTGGACAAAGAAAAGGCGATAATTGCCGAGCAGGTATTGAAGGAAATAAGAGCGCGTCTGGGGTTTATGGTTGACGTTGGACTCGGCTACCTTACCCTCGATAGAAGAAGCGGGACGTTGGCGGGCGGCGAGGCACAGCGGATTCGGCTTGCGACGCAGGTCGGCAGCGGCCTTGTGGGGGTCTGCTACGTCCTCGATGAGCCGACAATCGGGCTGCACAAACGGGACAATGACCGGCTGCTGGGGATATTGCAACGGCTTTCGAGAATGGGAAATACCGTTATCGTCGTCGAGCACGATGAAGATATTATGAAGGCCGCCGACCACATTATCGACATCGGCCCGGCGGCGGGTGCGAGAGGCGGAGAGGTGGTGGTCGAGGGGACATTGCAGGACGTTATCAACTGTCGGGAATCGCTGACCGGGGATTATCTGATAGGCAGGAAGAAAATCGCGCTGCCGGCCAGAAGGCGAAAATACAATCTTCGCAAGTGCATCGAGGTAAAAGGGGCGGCTGAGCACAATCTAAAAGATATCGACGTCAGATTTCCACTTGGCGTATTTGTCTGCGTGACAGGGGTGTCGGGTTCCGGCAAAAGCACACTTGTCAGTCAGGTGCTGCTGACGGCGCTTCGACGCCAGTTATACGGCTCGCGCGAACATCCCGGCAGGCACAGGAGCATTTTAGGTACGGCGCAGATAGACAAGGTAATCGAGATTGACCAGTCCCCGATAGGCAAGACGCCGAGGAGTAATCCTGCAACTTATACGGGCGCGCTTGATGATATTCGCAAGCTTTTCGCCAGGACACGCGAGGCGAAGATTCGCGGGTACAAGGCGGGCAGGTTCAGCTTTAATACCAAGGGCGGGCGGTGCGAAAACTGCAAAGGGCAGGGGACGATGAAAATCGAGATGCACTTTTTACCCGACGTGTACGTAACGTGCCACCGGTGCAAGGGCAGGAGGTATAATCCGGAGACGCTGGAGGTGACTTACAAGGGCAAAACAATAGCCGACGTGCTGGAGATGCGGATTGAGGAGTCGCTGGAATTTTTCGCTAATTTTCCGATGGTGGTGCGACTGTTGAAGATGCTGAATGACGTCGGTTTGGGGTACATACAGCTTGGGCAGCCCTCGACGACGCTGTCGGGCGGCGAGGCGCAGCGGGTCAAGCTCGCCAGCGAGCTTGGCAAGGCGGCGACCGGGCATACGCTTTACGTGCTCGATGAGCCGACGACGGGGCTGCACTTCGCGGACATTCATAATCTGCTGAATGTGCTTCAGCGGCTGTGCGATATGGGCAACACCGTTGTCGTTATCGAGCACAACCTCGACGTAATCAAGATGGCGGATTATATAATCGACCTGGGGCCGGAGGGCGGCGAGGCAGGCGGTATGGTTGTGGCGACGGGAACGCCTGAGGAAATCGTCAAAAACGAGGCGAGCTACACGGCTAAATACCTTCGACAAAAGCTCGATTCGGAAAAGGGCAGGGTTAAGGCGGGATAATGAAGTCGTTTGCGTCATTCGTCTTACGGTTGCGCTACTCGTTTCGTCCATCGTAGAAACGTCGGACGTCTAACGCAACCGATACGAGCTGCGCAACCGCAACCGTTTAACATGTTTTTTAGGAATGACTTTATGTTCGTAAAAACACTACGGTGGGTTGGGGACATCGACGGCTGTTTAGAAATCATCGACCAGCGGAAGCTGCCGGGGGAATATAAAACCATTCGCTGCACCAACGTTAAGCAGTTATACGACGCGATAAAGGCACTTGCAGTGCGGGGCGCCCCTGCGATAGGCGTGGCGGGGGCTTATGGTGCGGTTTTGGCGTTAAAGAAAGTGTCTGCGAAGGCGACATTAAAACAGGCATTGGCAATTTTGAAGAGGGATTGCGGACATCTGGCAGGTTCTCGGCCTACGGCTGTAAATCTGCGATGGGCGTTGGAGAGGGTAGAGAGACGCGCGAGACATTTCGCGGAACGCAATCCTTCCGCAGGGACGGAGCAGTTGAGGGAAATAGTTTTGGCGGAGGCGAATGCGATTTTCGATGAAGACGTTCAGATGTGCCGCAAGATTGGCCGAAATGGAGCAAAGTTCGTCAAGAATGATTCGGCAATTTTAACGCATTGCAACGCGGGCGCTTTAGCGACGGCGGGACAGGGCACGGCCTTATCGGTTTTATACGAGGCGAAAAAGAGAGGCAAACGTTTTAAGGTATATGTGGATGAGACCCGGCCATTATTGCAGGGAGCGCGCCTGACCGCGTGGGAATTAAAAAGGGCGGGGATTGATACGACGGTAATCTGCGACAATATGGCAGGCGCACTGATGGGGCAGGGCAAAATCGATATGGTCATCACGGGGGCCGACAGGATAGCCGCCAACGGGGACACAGCCAACAAGACGGGGACATACGCCCTGAGCGTTCTTGCGAAGGCACACGGAATACCGTTTTATATCGCGGCCCCTTCGAGCACATTCGATTTGAAAACAAAAACCGGCAAGGACATACCTATTGAGCAAAGAAACGCGGATGAGATTCGGTTATGTGGTGATAAACAGATAGCACCCGATGGGGTCGATATTTACAATCCCGCGTTTGACGTCACGCCAGCGAAAAATATCACCGCAATCATCACCGAGCGAGGGGTTATTGAGAAGCCGAACAGGCGCAAGATACGCTCAGCGTTCAGCGGATAGCGGGCAGTTTGTATTTCGTCGTTCGTATATCGTATCTCGTCAACTATCTACTGTTCAAATGTTTAACTTTCCCGCGAATCGCAGGGGGCGGCAAAATATTTGGTTGCAATGAAGGACTAATATGTCCTGTCCTGGCTATTGTCAATCAGGTCATTAAAATAATTCGGCACTTTGGTTTCAAAAGTCATCTGCTTGCCGCTGGCGGGGTGTTTGAAGGAAATCGATTTGGAATGAAGCGATAATCGTCTTACACAATCCTTGGCTTTTCCGTATTTGCGGTCGCCTGCGACCGGGTGTCCCTTATCAGCCAGATGCACGCGTATCTGGTTCTTCCTGCCGGTCAAAAGATTAATCTCCAGCAAACTAAACTGCCTGCTCTCTTTAAGCACCTTATAAGCGGTATGTGCCAGTTTGCCTTTTGTGGCGTCGGTTGTGGAATAGACGACATAGGCCTTGCTCTCAGCGAGGTATGAGCTGATAACATCTTCCTTTTTGGCCAACCGACCATAAACCACCGCGATATATGTTTTTTCCGTATCTTTCCACTGCGTTTGCAGCCGGCTCTTGGCCTCTTCGTTTTTCGCGAATACCATTACGCCGGACGTGGACTTGTCTAACCGATGAACAATGAAAATCCGGTTTCGCGACCTTGGATTGCCCTTGCGGACATAATCGGTCAGCATATAGTAAGCCGTCCGGGTTTTATTGTTATCCGTCCCCACGGTCAATAGCCCCGCGGGCTTATCTACCACTAAGATATCCTTGTCTTCGTAGAGTATGTCCAGCCCTCTTGGCAGATATTTCCTGGCTGAATGTCTTTTCTTAGCCATAGTGAGTTCTCTGCTATCTTGTGCAAGTTTAATTGTGCAGTTTATAGCCCATTGTCGCATCCCTATCAAGTCGCAAAACATGCCAAATCAGGGATATATCTTTGCTTACAGACCATTTCATAATTGTCATTCCCGTGGAAGCGGGAATCCAGAAATTTAGCCCCTCAATTTATTGAGGGGTTACTATTCGGATGGCAGGGTTCTCTTGCCCGAGAAGTTTACCCGCCATTTTTCTGGCGGGCCGGGTCCCGCGAAGCGCGGGGCTGGCAAAAATAGGGGGAGGACTTTTTCACCGCGATATTACAAACAATTTGAAGTACAACCACGCGCTGTTACCGATAGCGAATACCAGTATAAATACATCCCGTAGGTAAATATGAAATCTCACAAGTTCCTGTCGCGATGGAGACATTGTTTTAAATTCCCCCGAGTTTAGATACATTAAATCCCCAGCCCCAGCGAGGACAGCAACAACTATCAGACAACCAATTGCGTACACCCCGAAAAATATGGCCCGAACCACCAGAGGTATATCTGTACCTTTCTCATCGATGACGAGCGTGATGCGCAACACGCCCTGGAGAAGGACTGCGCCAATGATGACATATACGAGGATGTCCTTCCAGAAATTAATGAAGTCCTTGAGATGCCAGATTACAGGCGAATGTTGTGGCAAACCCAAGCAATCAGAAACAGCCCGGTAATAACCAAAACAGGCAATGGCAAGAACAATGCAGCCAATCATCCAATCCGCGAAGTTAGGTATGGATTTGGCTGTTGTGCGAAAAACCATACCGAACAATCCCACAATGGCCACGAAGATTACCATAGATTTGATGAACTCCCATAAGGGCTCATTATGAAATAAGCCAACACTCCATCCGGTATATAGAACCAACGCAGTAAAGAATGCTTCAGTAGGAATGGAAGATGATGAGATGGGAAGTTTTCCTCGGCCATAGACAAAACTAAACCAGATAAGTATGAGCGCGAGGAGTAATGGCAAGAGATTATAAATAAAATGAGAGTCAGGCCACGCGAGAGCGTTTTTAACGTGATAACAATAATCCTCCCAGAATTTTTCGGCCAGGAGAAAACCAATAAAAGCCGTATAGATTGTGGCAACGACTATACGTGGTCTGGTTAAAACAAATAGTGGTTCTTCCATAGCCAATTCCTATCCATTATTTTCCTCATCGTGCCATAATTTTTAATTTGTTTCGCCGCCTTTATTTATGATTATCACTTTGCGCGCGCAAAGTGATACTCCGGCACCTCTCGTTCGCCGCCTTTACCCAGCAATATCACTTTGCCGGCGCCGGCAAAGTGATGCCCCGGGTCATTACCTGATTGCTGACAAGACGTTATTGCCCTTTTTATCGCATCTTCGAACCTTCGCCATTGCGTATAACCCAGCATCGGCTGCAAGTCCCTCGCGCTCCAGTATTCCGTGCCGAACTGATTTGTTTGCTTGAGTTCCTCAAACGACTTCGGATTGCGGGCTAATATATTATTCTCATTCATATTGTTTCCTCTCGCTTCCGGATTCTATCCCTGTCAGGGCGAGATTTCAAGCAGTAACCAGCAGCAGAAATGTCCAATCCGCCTTCGCATGAAACTTCCTCCTTCGCTTCCTCCTCCGCCAACCCTCCGCCGCACTGCGTGCTATGTAGGGCAGGGGCTATGGAGGACAGGAAAGCTACGGAGGACCCCCGCCAAAGGAGTGCGAGGGCAGGCAAGTCGGCGGGGCAGGCCCTTCGATTTCACTCAGGGCAGGCAGGTGGGGCTAACCGATATAAACATTTAGTCGACGGCGATGACTTCTTTGACCTGTGGGATTTTTTCTCTCAGGAGTCGTTCGATGCCCATTTTGAGGGTCATCTTCGCCCCCGGACAGCCGGAGCAGGCGCCCTGCAGGCGCACCTTTACGGTTTTGTCATTTTCGGTGGCGACGAGCTCGACGTCGCCTCCGTGACTTTGAAGGTTTGGCCTTATGGCGTCGATTATCGTTTTGACCTTCTGCTCAAAGGTCTGGTCGGTTTCGTTTTTTCCACAGCCACATTGCTCGCACATTGTCGGTCTCCAAAATTACTGTACTGAAAAATTACAGGTTGCCATTATAGCAGGTTCGGCAAGCTCACTGCAAGCAGATTCGACCCCTCGACTCCTTCGACTACGCTCAGGACAGGTGCGCTCGGGACAGGCAAGCTCACCGCAGGTGGAATCGACGGGCTTGCCTGCGCGCTCCGCATCGCTATAATTATCCACTCGTAGGATTTAGGGTGCGATTCAGGTTTGATTGAAAGGTATTGGTAAAATGGCAAAGGCGACAAAGGCAAATGCAGTAGTAGGACAATCAGGCGGGCCAACAGGCGTTATCAACGCTTCACTGGTCGGTGTTATTAATGAGGTCTGCAAGCACCCGGAAATAAAAAATCTCTATGGAGCGATTCATGCAGTCCAGGGAATGGTCAAGGAGGATTTCGTTGACCTCAAGCAGATATCAGTCCAGGATGCCGCCGGCATTGCCGGCTGCCCGTCTGCTGCGCTGGGTTCCAGCCGCGATAAGCCCGATGAGGAGTATTGCAAAAAGATTTTCGAGGTCTTCAAAAAACGCAATGTTCGCTATTTCTTTTACATCGGTGGAAACGACTCGGCGAATACCGCTCACATAATCAATCTGATGGCTGCCGAGGTCGGATATGAGTTGCGGGCGTTTCATATCCCCAAGACGATAGACAATGATTTGCTCGTTACCGACCACTGCCCCGGCTACGGCACCGCCGCAAAATTCGTCGCCTGCGCCATTATGGGCGATGACCTCGATAACCGGGCGCTTCCGGGAGTAAAAATCGACGTCATTATGGGCAGGCACGCCGGCTTCCTGACCGCCGCCGCCGCTTTGGCCAAAAAAAGAGACGATGACGGCCCACATCTTATTTACATGCCCGAGCGGCCCGTCGCAATGGACAAATTCCTAGCTGACGTAAGTACCGTTTATACGAAGCTCGGTAGATGCGTCATCGCCGTCAGCGAAGGAATCTGCGACCCCGACGGCACCGTCTGGACCAAAAAAATCGCCGACACCGGCGAAAAAGACGCCCACGACAATATCCAGCTTTCCGGCACCGGCGCACTTGCCGACTTTTTGGCTGCACAGGTCAGAAACGCCTTGAAAATCAAGCGAGTCCGCGCCGACACCTTCGGCTACCTGCAGCGAAGCTTCGCCGGTTTTCAGTCGCCCATTGACCTCGATGAGGCCGTCAGGTGCGGCCAATTCGCCGTAAAATTCGCTATGACCGAGCAAAGCGGCTCCGTCGCAATCAAGCGGCTCGGAAACGGTGAGGATTATGCCGTCGACTACGTATGCACCGAGCTGCACAACGTCGCGGAAAAAAGCAAAACGATGCCCGATGAGTTCATCAACGCCGAAGGCAATGGAGTAACTGAGAATTTTATTGAGTATGCTTCGCCGTTGACCGGCGAGCTGCCGAAAACATATTACCTCGGTTCATATCCAAGGGTTTAACCGTGGATTGCATAGCTAAATGACTAAGACGAAAATTGTTGCCACTCTCGGCCCGGCGTGTGGCGATGCCGGGATTATGCGAGCAATGCTGGCTAACGGCGTGAGCGTCTTTCGTCTTAATTTCTCACACGGGACGACAGAACGCCACGCCGAATCACTCAACACCCTCAACTCGGTTCGGACGGGATACGAAAATACCACGGCGGTAATGGGGGACCTGTGCGGGCCTAAAGTAAGAATGGGCCGCATTGAGCCGGAGCCAGATATGCTGCTTCAGGGGGACGCTGTTACTATCGTCCCCGGCAACGAGACAGGTAGCGCTCACAGGTTCTGCACTAATTATCAGGGTCTTGTCAGCGACGTTAAACCAGGCCACAAGGTCTTCATAGATGACGGCCGGATTTCGCTGGTGGTTACGGGCTCCAGTAATAACGAGGTGTTATGCAAAGTAGTCGTCGGCGGCACCCTCTACAGTAACAAAGGGATAAATCTGCCCGATACCGACGTGAGCGTTTCCGCCATCACCGAACACGATTGGAAGTTCGTTGACTGGGCCATCGAGAACGACCTCGATTTTCTGGCGTTGAGCTTTGTGCGAACTGCCGGTGAAGTGGCCGAGCTTAAACGCTATCTGGCAAAAGCCGGTTCGAGCATCAAGGTAATAGCGAAGATTGAAAAACCGCAGGCAGTGAAAGGTCTCCAGGAGATTGTGGAGGTTAGCGACGGTATCCTTGTGGCTCGCGGCGACCTGGGCGTCGAGATGGATTTGGCCGAAGTGCCCCTGATTCAGAAGCATGCGACCGAGATGTGCAAACATATGGGAAAGCCCGTGATAGTAGCGACCCAGATGCTTCAGAGCATGATAGAAAACCCCGTAGCAACCAGGGCGGAGATATCAGATGTTGCTAACGCAATCCTGGACTGTTGTGATGCCGTTATGCTGTCCGGCGAAACAGCCGTGGGCAAGTATCCGGTTGAGGCCGTAAAAACCATCGGCCGGATTGCCAATGTTACAGAGGCCTATCTCGACAAACACTCTGAAAGGCATCCGAGAACAGCCACGTCGGAGGAGCTGCGGGTAACCGAGTCGATATCACGAAGCGTCGGCTATGTTGTTGACGACATCGGCCCCAAGCTCGTTGTCGTATGGTCGGAATCCGGCGGGGCGGCACGGCTCTTGAGCAAAGCACGCATAGATGTTCCAATACTGGCGTTGAGCTCCAGGCAAAAGGTCTGTCGGCAGATGTGTCTGGATTACGGCGTGATGCCTTGTTGCCTGCCGATACCCGGAACAATAGATGAGTTCGTCAGCATGGCCGATGAGCTGCTGGTCACGCGTGAAATGGCAAAAGCCGGCGACAAGGTTGTCCTCGTAGCGGGACAGCCGCTCGGCGAACCAGGCAGGACAAATACATTGGTTGTGCACGTAGTCACCGGACGTTGAGACGGCATCAGGCAGCAGATTCCCTGAGTGCGTTCGTGTCTGGTTATTTTAGGGTATGTTTCTGAGGAGTGTTGGCTATGGATGAGCTGGATTTTCGTATTGCGACGCTGGGAGACCCGATGGTTGACTCGCCCATTCGATTCTCGAAGGTGCGCGGAGACAAAATAGCGAACTACGTCAGTGACAAAGAACGCGTAATCTACGCCGTTGATACAACCTGCGACTCATCCTCGCGGCAGTTCGACCAATGCGAGCTGATGGAAAAGGCAGGCCCAAGGGAAAAGGTGTATTTCAACCCTTCTGACGTGCACGCCGCCGTCGTTACCTGCGGTGGCTTGTGTCCCGGCCTCAACGACGTGATACGTGCCATTGTTATGTGTCTTTGGTACCGATATGGCGTTCGCAAAATAAGCGGCGTCCGGTATGGCTATCGCGGTTTCATTGAGCGATTCGGGCTTGCGATGCGGGAGTTGACGCCGGATGGTGTATTGGATATCCATCGGGCCGGAGGAACAGTCCTGGGCTCGTCGCGTGGTTACGGAAATGAGGCCGGCGAGGTAGTCAATACACTCCAGCGGCTTGGTATTAATATCCTTTTTGTTATAGGGGGGGACGGAACTCTGCGGGGTGCGCTGGGAATTTCGGAAGAAGTAAAAAAACGCGGACTCAAAACAGCAATTGTGGGCATTCCGAAAACAATAGATAACGACCTTAGCTTTGTTCAGGCCTCGTTTGGTTTTGCCACAGCCGTGGCACAAGCAGTTTACGCAATCGCCGCTGCTCATACTGAGGCAAAGGGGGCTATTAACGGAATCGGACTGGTTAAAGTGATGGGCAGACAATCGGGATACATCGCAGCGGGCACGGCCCTGGCAAGAAACGAAGTCAATTTCGTGCTTGTGCCTGAGGTGCCGTTTGAGCTGGATGGCGATAATGGCCTGCTCGCCCATCTTGCCAGGCGCCTCGAGCAACGCGGCCATGCGGTGATTCTGGTCGCCGAAGGGGCGGGCCAGGAACTCCTCGAGCGGACCAATGCCGTTGACGCCTCCGGAAACACGGAACTTGCGGACATCGGCCGATACCTTCAGCACCACATCTGCGACTACTTCAAAAAAAAGAACGTTGAAATCAACCTGAAGTTCATTGACCCCAGCTACATAATACGGGCCGCGCCTGCGAACACGACCGATTCGGTCTATTGCGAGCGGCTCGGCTCAAATGCTGTCCATGCGGCAATGACGGGCAGGACCGAGGTGCTTATTGGTCTGGTGCATAACCAGTACGTGCATATCCCGATTCGCCTGGCCGTCTCTCGGCGCAACGTTATTGACCCGAATGGTCCGCTTTGGCGAGATGTAATTGACGCGACGGGCCAGCCGGTGCTTATGACAAACTGAGTAGAACGCCGGTATCCGGCTTACCGCCGGGCTGCAATCACTCGTCGATATAAGCCGGCGACACGGGTGACAATTTTTGGTTCTTGTCCGCCTGTGGCGGGTGGTTTATTCGATTCTTTCTATCCTGAACCTTCCCAACATCGTCGCAAGATTGAAAAAATCCGCCGGCTCGCCGTCGCCCGACGCCAGCGCGATATGCCCCGCGTCAAAACCTCCTCTGCCGCTTGCCTTGAATGTCGCATCAAGCCCAACCCATTTGTCCCCTATGTAGGCCTCCGTCCACGCGTGCCCCCCGAATCCCGCCTTGCCTGCAAAATTATCTACGTATGCTATTCCCATAACAACCCGCGCAGGTACACCAGCCGACCGGCACATCGCCGCACACAAAACCGCAAACTCGGTGCAGTCGCCCTTCCTGCTCGCCGCCACCTCCGATGCCGACGCATACCCAACCGACAAGCTTGCCTGCACCATGTAATCCGCCACAAACAACTCTATTCTCCTTGCTGCCTCTGCCGCGTCCTTCGCGTCCCCCGTTGCACGCTTCGCAAGTGCGATTACCTTCGCGTCGTCGCTCTGCAAAAATCTGCTCGGCCTCGTCGCCGAAACAATCTCCGCGTCCGTCCCGCTATACGGAAACTTCGCCCCAGCCGGCGCGATAATCGGCTCAACCACAACCCTCACTGACCCATCCTTCAGCCGCGCCACCTGCTGATTGTCGCTAACAGGTATCGTAAAACCGTTTGCCTCGCCGACCGGCTTCAAATAATACGTAATCGACTTCGCCGCTTTTACCTCCTTAATCGCCTCAGGACTCGCCAAAAACATCTTGTTCCCTATATCAAATACATCGTTGCCTCCGAGCGCAAAGGCCTTCTCGCACGCCGCTAATTCAAGCTTGATGTCCATCATCACCATTTCCGTCTTTAACGCCCTGCACTCATCATCAACAAAATTCACCGTCGTTATCTCCCCAGTTCCCGGCATACTCATCGTCGTCTCGACCTTCGTCAATGTCACCACCCTGCTGAATAAATCCACCTCCTGTTTTGCACCAACCCGCACGCGCGAATCGATTGCCTCCATCATCCCGGGACTGAAAAAATTCACATCACAGCTTGCGCCTTCCTTCAATCCCCTCTCTAATTCAATCAGACGCAATCCCTCCGCCATTACCGCACCCTTCGGCCAGACAAAACTGCTCTCCTGCCCTGAGCTTGCCTGTGGTGAGCTTGTCGAACCAGTCGAAGGGGCCTGCACCTGCCCCATACTGCTCGTTCGCACCCTGACCGTCCCGTCCTCGCCCATTGTCCCCACCGTCTTCATTGTCCCCATTCCCATATCCTGCTCGACCTCAAACGATATCGGCTCCCCCTTTAATGTCTCAACACAGGTCTCGGCAGACCTGATTCTTAACGGAGTCCCTAATCGGCTTATCGTCACGTCCATTGTGTCCGTCGTCCTCACCTGCCCGTCTGCCACGGTCCTGCTGTGCGTCGCATACCCAACCTTCGCCCCCTCCATCAGCACAGCGTAGTATTCAACCTCCTTGTCTTGCGCCTGTGCGCAAACACTCCACTGCAATACAATCAGCACTAATCCTAAAATGTCCGTCTTCACGTTCTGCCTCATTCTCAAAAAACTTATCTTCGCTTCTATATAGTATAAACCCTTCATTGCATTCGGCAAGCTATCCCCCTAAAATACGCTTTTTAACTATACGCGATAAGTCATATATTATGCGCTATGAAATTTGACGAATTATTGAAACTTGTTCGCTCGCCGGACCGGCCGCGCGTTTGCGACGATTCACGACGCGTCTGCGATGGCGACGTCTTCGTCGCCGTCAAAGGCCCTGACCTCGATGGCCACGACTTTATCCCGCAGGCCCTTGCCAACGGCGCCGAATACGTCGTCTGCCGGCAGGGTTATACCTGCCCTCTTTCGCGGGCGGCCCGGCGGAAGGTCATCACCGTCGGCGATTCATCCCTCGCTTTGGCCGAGCTCGCCCAGGCCGCAAATGGCGACCCCGCCTCCAAACTGACCAATCTCGCCGTCACCGGCACAAACGGAAAGACAACGGTAGCGTTTCTCGTTCGCTCCTGTTTTCAGGCCGAGGGCCGGAAATGCGGCCTTATCGGAACCGTTATTTACGACACGGGCCTCGACGTCACAAACGCTGACCTCACAACCCCCGACCCCGTCACTATCGCACAGGCGCAATCCCGGATGCTAAACGCCGGCGCTAAATATATGGTCATCGAGGCAAGCTCACACGCACTCGACCAGAACCGCCTCGCCGCAATAAACTTCAAAGCCGCCGCGTTCACCAACCTTACAGGCGACCACCTCGATTACCACAAAACCACCGAAAACTATTTGGCCGCCAAATCCAAATTGTTCCAGACGCTTTCCCCAGACGCAACCGCCATTCTCAACAAACAATCGCCTTACGCACAACAGATAGCCGCCTGTACTAAAGCCAAAATCCTTTTGTTTGCCGTCGATGAGCAGGCGGAACTGTCCGCTCATATAAATTCAATCGACATTACCGGCACGAGTTTCACGCTTCGTTATCTCGGCCAGAATCTAACCATTAAAACTCCTCTGCTGGGTCGCTACAACGTTGCCAATCATCTCGCCGCCGCAGGCCTTTGTCTCGCTGCGGGTCTTGACCTAAAGACCATTGCCCGCGGCCTCGGCACTCTCTCCGCTATCCCCGGCCGGCTCGAAAACGTCGAACCACCCGTGGTGAGCGGAGTCGAACCAGACGCCCCATTTACCGTCCTCGTCGATTTCGCTCACACCGACGACGCCCTCAGCAACGTCCTTTCAACCCTCAAGCCCCTGTGCAAGGCCAAACTCATCGTTGTCTTCGGCTGTGGCGGCGACAGAGACAAAACAAAAAGACCCCGTATGGCCAAAGTCGTCGAAAATTTCGCAGACCTCGTCATCGTCACAAGCGATAACCCCAGAACCGAAAACCCCAACGATATAATCGCCCAAATCGTCGCCGGCTTCAAAGACCCCGGCTCCCCAAAAATCAAAGTGGAATCCGACAGAAAAAAGGCCGTCGCTCTTGCCATCGAATCCGCTGACCAGGACGATGTCGTCCTGATTGCAGGCAAAGGCCACGAGGCATACCAAATCATCGGCACCCAGAAATTCCCCTTCTCCGACAAATCCATCGCCCTCGACCTGCTCCAGAATAAAAAATGAAAGAAATCCTCATCGCTAATTTGGCCAAGATAACAAAAGCGAGTCACGAGTCACGAGCCACGAGCCACGGAGTAATAGTCACGAGTCACTGCTTCACCGGCGTATCCACCGATTCCCGCAGCACCCAGCCCGGCGACTGCTTCTTCGCCATCGCCGGCCCAAACTTCGATGGCCATAAATTCTTGGCCGACGCCTTCGCAAAAGGCGCATCCTGCGCCGTCGTCAGTAAAGACGCCTCAATCAGCAATCAGCAATCAGCAATCAGCAATAAAGTTATTCTCAAAGTCCCCGATACCGTCCAAGCCCTCGGTGAACTCGCTGCCTGGTATCGTAAGGATTGCAATTTCAAGGTCGTCGCAATCACCGGCTCCGTCGGCAAAACCACCACAAGACAAATCATCCACCACGTCCTGTCAAGGCGATTCAAAACCCACCAGTCGCTCAAAAACTTTAATAACTTCATCGGCCTACCACTCTCAATCCTCGCCGCCTCACCTGATGACCAAATTCTCATCCTCGAGTTGGCGACCAATCACCCCGGCGAAATCGAATATCTGGCGAAAATCGCCGCCCCCGATGTTGCTCTGGTGACCAACGTCCATCCCGCCCATCTTGCCGGCTTCGGCACTATCGAAAAAATCGCCGAAGAAAAACTGGCAATCGCCAAAGGCCTTCTTGTCCGGCGTAGTGCACCTGTCCTTCATAGCGCAAGCGACGAAGGAAGCGAAGTCGGCTCCTCTAAAGGCGTTCTTATCATCAACGCCGATTCTCAGCCCCTGCTCGATGCCGCCCGCCGGCTGAAACTAACCTTCCGCAAATTCTCCTGTTTCGACGACGACGCTGATTACCATACTGATAATCTTATTGTCGGTCCCCTCGCCAGCACCTTCACTATCGATAAAGTCATTGTCGAAATCCCACTGCCGGGCCGGGGCAACGTCGAAAACGCGCTGGCCTCCTGGTCAGTATGCTCCACACTCGGCGTTTCCGCCCGCGACTTCGCCGATGCTGTCAAAACCATCAGCCCCGTCTCTATGCGGACCGAGCTGCTACAAATCGGCTCGCTCACGGTAATAAACGATTGCTACAACGCCAACCCCGCCTCTATGAAAAACGCACTCGATATCCTGACCAACCTCGCCCGCAGTCCCGCTTCGGGACGAAGCCCCCGCGGCTCGTTTTGCGCAGGCGACGAAGCCCTCGTAGAGGGCGAAGTCCCGCCTTGCGGAGTGCAACGGAGTCCCATCTTGTGGGGCGGGAACAAGCAAAACGGCGGGGGGCGAAGACGGGTCTTCATCTGTGGCGATATGGCAGAACTCGGCGACGATGCCCAGGCTTTGCATCGTCAGCTCGGCGAACAAATCGCCGGTGCAGGCATCCGCCTCCTTATCACGCTCGGCACTCTCGCAGCGCTCGCCGCCGACGCCGCACAAAACGCCGCTCCCAACCTCCAAACACGCCGATTTACGGACCCCGCCGAACTTTGCGATAACCTGCACAAACTCATAAAAGATTCCGATATAATACTGGTCAAGGGCTCACGTATTAATAAACTCGAACTCGTCGTCGAAAAACTTAAACTTTTCAGCGATACTTAAAGGTGCAATCGCAAGTTTTTCCGCCTATTTAGCCCCCACCCCGCGCGGTGGGGGTTTACCCGCCGCCATCTTCGCCCTCTTGCCCTCGAATGTTTTTGTCGGGGGTGGCGTTATGGTTAGCCCCCAGGCCTGCCTGGGGGTATCCAAATAATACTTGTCCGCCTATCTGTGTGGCGGATTTAGATAATATGAAGGTCATCCTTTCAACGGTTATGATTTGTGCTTTGCACAACAAACAAATCTAACCTTATTGAAAGGAATGACCTATGACAACAGTATCAAACAAACAGAAATGGTTCAACAC
>Ga0315295_10000040_pt1 | contig 112560 bp, 108 predicted proteins | sample YL17G14_0_MG_FD_204453 | JGI IMG/M metagenome (GOLD analysis project Ga0315295, IMG submission 204453) | Sediment microbial communities from Yellowstone Lake, YNP, Wyoming, USA - YL17G14_0 | ecosystem: Environmental > Aquatic > Freshwater > Lake > Sediment | place: USA: Wyoming | collected...
CAACGTGCGCATGAGCATCGACCTGATCACGCCGGTGGCCATCGAGGAAGGGCTGCGGTTCGCCATCCGCGAGGGCGGGCGCACCGTCGGCGCCGGCGTCGTCACCGCCATCCGCTAGCCGGCCGGGGGCCGCGGTGAGGCTCCGGCCGTCTATTGACACCGTTTTGAAAGTGTGCTAAAGTGAAGGGGCGAGTGGCGGGTCACGGCTGGCCGTGGCGGTCGCGGCAGGGGGGTTTCCACCATGCGGGAGATCATCTCGCTTGCCTGCACGCAGTGCAAGCGGCGCAATTACACGACGACCAAGAACAAGAAGGCCGAGCGCACCCGGCTCGAGCTGAAGAAGTACTGCAAGTGGTGCGAAACCCACACCGTGCATAAGGAGACCCGCTAGAGCCAGGCGGGCCGCCCCGGGCCGCGTTATGACCGCTGGAGGTTGCAGGCCCGTAGCTCTAACGGTAGAGCAGCGGACTCCAAATCCGCGTGTTGGGGGTTCGAGTCCCTCCGGGCCTGCCATTTATTTTTTTGGCACGTGGCATGCCTCCGACATGCGAAAACGGGCGGTGACGGATATGGCGCAGACTGGGCGCGCCGTCGCCCGCGCCAGCCGGCCGGGCGTGTTCGCGCGTGTAGGTCGCTTCCTCAGGGAGGCACGGGCCGAGCTCAAGAAGGTGCAATGGCCCAACCGCAAGGAGACGGTCGTCTTCACCGGCGTCGTCATCCTCTCGGTCGTCGTGGTTGCTGTGGCCATCTGGATCATCGACGGTGCGTTCAGCCAGGTGCTGCGGCTGGTGATTCGCTGACGCGACGGCGGGCGGCGGCGCGCCGCGCCGCCGGGGGCGCAAGGCCGGCCGGGGGAGGGAAGGGCCCTGTTCTGGGGGTTCCCGCGCTATGAGTGAAGAGAAGGCCGACAAGAAGTGGTACGTCATCCACACGTACTCGGGCTACGAGAACAAGGTCAAGGCCAACCTTGAGAAGCGGGTTGAGTCCATGGGCATGGAGGACAAGATATTCCGCGTCCTGGTGCCCATGGAGGAAGAGGTCGAGATCAAGGACGGCAAGAAGAAGATCACCAAGAAGAAGATATTCCCCGGGTACGTGCTGGTCGAGATGATCATGAGCGACGACTCGTGGTACGTGGTGCGCAACACGCCGGGGGTAACGGGGTTTGTGGGGTCAGGCGCCAAGCCGGTGCCACTCCACGCCTCGGAAGTGCGCGGCATCCTGCGCCAGATGGGGCTGGAAGAGCCACGGCCCAAGGTGGCGTTCCGAACCGGCCAGAGCGTCAAGGTGATCACCGGCCCGTTCGACGGGCTTTTGGGCGTCGTGGACGAGGTGAACGCGGAGCGCGGCAAGCTGCGCGTCCTGCTCTCGATGTTCGGGCGTGAGACCCCGCTCGAGCTAGACTTCGGCCAGGTGGAGGGGATCTAGCCGGCCTGCCGGTGCGGCGGGGCGGGTCCAGGGGGGAGTGGGCCGATGGCCAAGAAAGTGCTCGCTATCGTGAGACTGCAGATCCCGGCGGGCAAGGCGACGCCGGCGCCGCCCGTGGGTACGGCTCTGGGTCCGCACGGCGTGAACATCATGGCGTTCTGCAAGGAGTACAACGAGCGCACGGCCGGCCAGGCCGGGCTCATCATCCCGGTCGACCTGACGGTCTTCGAGGACCGGTCGTTCACGTTCGTGACCAAGACCCCGCCGGCGGCCGTCCTCCTCAAGCGGGCGGCGGGCGTCGAGAAGGGGTCCGGCGAGCCCAACAAGAGCAAGGCCGGGCGCGTGCGGCGCGATCAGGTGCGCGAGATCGCCGAGCTTAAGATGCGCGACCTGAATGCCGCCTCGGTCGACGCGGCGATGCGCATCGTCGAGGGCACGGCCCGCAGCATGGGGATCGAGGTCGAGTAGCGCCACCGAGTAGCGGCACCGGGAGGGGTCGTCTGTGCCTGCACACGGCAAGAGGTATCGCGATGCCAGGAAGCTGATCGACCGCGGCCGGCTGTACGGGCCGGCGGAGGCGGTGACGCTGGCCAAGGAGACGGCCGCGGCCAAGTTCGACGAGACGGTCGAGATCGCCGTCCGGCTGGGCGTGAACCCCAAGCACGCCGACCAGATCGTCCGCGGCTCGGTGGTGCTGCCGCATGGCACCGGCAAGTCGCCGCGCGTGCTCGTCTTCGCCAAGGGCGAGAAGGCCAAGGAGGCCGAGGGGGCGGGGGCCGAGCACGTCGGTGCCGAGGAGTTCGTGGCCAAGATCCAGGAGGGCTGGCTTGACTTCGACGTCGCGGTGGCGACGCCGGACATGATGAGCGTGGTCGGGCGCCTGGGCAAGATCCTCGGCCCGCGCGGCCTGATGCCCAACCCCAAGGCGGGGACGGTGACGTTCGAGGTCGCGTCCGCCGTGCGCGAGATCAAAGCCGGCAAGATCGAGTTCCGCACCGACAAGGCGGGCATCGTCCACGCGCCCATCGGCAGGGCGTCGTTCGAGGCCCAGAAGCTGGCCGAGAACCTGCAAACGCTCATGGACAGCCTGGTGCGGGCCAAGCCCGCCGCGGCGCGCGGCCAGTACGTGCGCAGCGTGACGGTGGCCACCACCATGGGGCCGGGCGTCAAGGTCGACCCGTACGCGGCGACGCGCGCCCAGGCGGACGAAGCCTAGCGCGGCCTGGCGCGACTCGGGCGCGGGGCAATCGACATCGGCACTAACAGCGCGCCGGCCGGGCGGCCGGCGTCGCTTCTTCTTCGCCCACCCCGCCGCCGCGGAGGAATGGGCTGCCGTCAAAGCGAATCATCCCCAGCGGAAGGGGGCGGTCGCCGTGGACGTGGGCGAGTACCTGAACCGCCTGGAGAGGAACCTCATGATCGGCAGCGCGCGCTGGGTGACCGAGTTCGTCGAGTCGTTCCGCGAGCTGGACGTCGCCGGGGTGCGCTTCGCCATGCTCCTGCGGGGTAGCATGCGCACCAAGGGCCTTCTGCTGTCGCGCCTGTTCTCGTACCTGGCGATGCCCAACTACCGCACCTCGTGCCTGGTGCGCTGCGGCGGCGCGGACGAGCGCTCCCTGCGCGCGACGCTGCGGGCCGCCGGCCAGCACATGCGCGACCACAACGTGGACTGGGCGTGGGTCGTTCTGGCCCACGAGGGCCCGTTTGACCCCGGCATCGTGCGCGCGGTGGAGAAGATGAACGCCCGCGAGGTGGGGGTCGCCCTGGTCGACGTATCCTCCCGCTCCGTGCTGACCGACCGCTCGCTGGTCGGCCGGAAGATGCGGGACCACGTGAGGTGCTGGCGATGAAACGCGCGGCGCGACTGCAGGTCGAGAACGTGCTCCGGGCCTTCTTGCTGATGCTGTTCCTGCTCACCGTGGCCTGGGTGGTGATCAGCTTTCTCGTCTTCGGCGACATACTCGTGGGCCAGCCGCTGGTCATCCTCAACCTCGTCCTGGCGGCGGTCCTGGGCGTCTTCTTCTATCGCTCCCGGTACCACGAGGTCCTGGAATGGGACGAGGAAGGCTTTCGCCTCCGTCGCGGCGCCAAGAGCATGACCGGCCGGTGGGCCGACTTCTGCGCCGTGGGGCTGACCCACGTCGGCCGGGGCATCTTCGCCGTGCGATTGTACCGCGACCAGGAGCTCCGCGACTGCCTGGAGCTCCCCGTGGCGCGGCTCGGGCTCAACCCCCAGTCGTTCCGCGACCAGGTCACCGCCCGCGTGGTGGCGACGCGGGCCGAGCCGCGGGAGGCCGGGGAGGCCGAGGAGGCCGGGGAGGCCGAGGAGGCCGGGGAGGCCGCATCCGACGAGCAGTCCCCGGAAACGTGAGGCCGCGGGGCGGCCCGCCCCCACGGGGCGACCCGCGCCGCGGCCCGGGCCCGCCGGCGCCCCCGGCGCTCAGCCCTCGATGCGCTGCAGCTTCTTGATCTTTGGCCCGTCGAGCTCGACCAGGTAGCCCTTGAATATGCCCTCGCCGTACTCGCTGCCGGGGTTCAGGCACTGCGTGCGCCCGATCTTGGCAAAGCCCGGGCTCTCGTGGATGTGCCCGTGAAGCCCCAGGAGCGGCTGGTACTTCTCGATCACCTTGCGCACCGTCTTTGAGCCCACCGGCACCATCTGCGGCCGGCCGCCCTGCACGATGATGCGCAGCTCCTTGTCGACCAGCGGCGCTACGTCAAGCTGGGAGTCGTAGGGCGGCACGTGCACGCAGAACACGGCCGTCGCCATGTGCTTGACCATCTGCGCCACCCGGTCGAGCTTGGTCATGAGCTCCTCTTCGGAGCACTCGCGCGGCGAGTCGAACGGGGTCGTGTTGGACCAGCCGAAGCACAACACCTCGTGCTCGCCGTCGAGGTCGACGACCTCTTCCTCGCCGAACGTCACCCGCGGGCACTTGCGGATGACATCGTCGATGGCGAACTTGTCGTCGTTGCCCGGGCTGATGATGATCCGGCACTCGTCCGGCACCCGGCCCTCGATGAGGGTCAGCCAGTGCTCGACGATCTCGCACTCCATGCGCTCGAAGAGCCCCTCCCGGTATGTCTCGTCCTGGCCGATGCGCGCCCCTTCCTCGCGGTTGGTGATGTAGGGCAGGTACGCGACCATGCGCACCTTCTTGGCGAAGTCGGGGATCTCGCTCTTGTCCAGCACGTAGTCGCGGCCGATCAGGCAGGCGTCGTACTTCCCGTCCGCGCGTTCGTAGATCGGGACCATGATCTTGCCCGTCATGTCCCCGGACAGGACGAGGGCGTCGAGGTCGTAGACGCGGGCGCTGTTGAGGAACTTCCGCCACACGCTCTCCGAGCCGTGCAGGTCGGTGGCGAACATCAGCCGGGTGCGCGCCATGCTACCTGGACACCTCCTCCACCTCGCGATACCACTTCTGCCGCGTGCCGATCCTCGCCCGGAGCTTCCACCTCGTCGACTTCGGGGCGGCCTCCAGGGCGGCCAGGACGTGGTCGATGCGTCCTGCCACCACGTCGCGGTCGGCCGCGGCCAGGACCGCGAACTCGCCCAGGAACTCCTTCGTCTTGGCGAGGTTGGTGGTGACGGTGTGGTAGTAGCCCCAGTCGCCGGCAAGCGTCCGGACCAGGTGGTCGAGGTCGACCGTCTCGTTGTCGCCCTGGCCGACCTCGTGCTCGAGCAGCATGATGATCGTGTCCTTGATGTCCTTGGCGTTGATGCGCACGATCTGCATCTTCTCGAGCAGGATGTCGCCAAGCGCGATGGTCGGGCTGTCAAGATCCAGCCGGCCGCGGAAGTTGACCTTGTGGCACATGTTCAGCTCGTCGAAGAAGATGTCGATCTGCCAGCCCTTCTCCTCGCTCCAGTAGATGTGCCTGGAACGGCCGTACATCCATATCAGCCGCTCGTTGGCCTGGTAGCCCAGGCCGGTGATGAACTTCTGCATGAGCGGGTTGTACTTGCCGTAGGTGACGAAGTCGATGTCAGTCAGCGCCCGCGCCATGCCTGCGTAAAGGTCCCGGTGGCCGGGGCAGTGCAGCTTCACGGCGATCGCGCCCAGAAGCCGGAGCGGGATGCCCCTTTCCTGTCCGAGCCTGACGATGTCTTGGGCCTCATCCAGGAAACGCTTCTCCTTCTCGGGGTCGATGGCCACGACCATATGAACTCCTCTCCCTTCGCCGCCGCGCCTCTCTCGCATTGGGGGCAGGTGGGTGCCCGCCGCGTTCCGGCGGGGCCACCTGCCCCCTGGCGTTCCCCTGTGACCGCGAGCGCGCGCCTCACGCTGGGCGCGCCGCACGCTCCCGGCGGTTAGTCAGGCGGCAGCTCGGTGAAGATCGTCGTCAGTTCGACGCCGGTGCGCTTGGCCGCGTTGCGGTAGCCCCAATAGATGAGGTAGCCGACCGCCGTCAGGACGATGGAGAACAGGAACGGCGTGGCCGACGCCAAGCTATTGATGTGCAGCAGGTTCCAGGCCCTGGGATGGCAGGCGATGACCCAGAACAGCCACAGGTTGCCCACCACGGCCAGGGCGCCCAGGGTGATGGCCGCGGTCTTGCTGGTGCGGAACGGCGCGCCGGCGAATATCTCCGGCTTGCGGATCGGGAAGACCATCGCCGCCACGGCGCAGACCGTGAAGAAGAAGATGTCCCACAGGTCGGTCGCCGTGACCGCGCCCGCCGAGCTGATGATCGGGTTCAGGAAGGCCAGTGCCTTGATGCCGTTCGCCGAGAACAGCTCGGATTCCGCCGTGCAGCCGAACAGGATCGAGACCACGGACACGAAGATGATGGCGTTGATCGGCGAGTGCCAGCGCTGGTTGACGTCAGCCAGCCGCCGTGGCAGCAGGCGGTCGAACGCCATGGCGAAGATCATGCGCGACGTGGTCAGGATGAACGGCGGGATGTCGTTGGCCACCCACATCGCCGCGAAGATGACCAGAAGCGGCATGACCCACTTCAGGCCCATGCCCGCGGCCTGGATGGCGGCGATAACCGGCATCCACGCGCCTATCGGCTGCAAGCCCGTCGCCGCCCAGTCGCCGCCGCCGAACTTCAGGAAGGCGACGGCCGACATGAGCGAGAAGTCGCCCGACACGCCGACCATCTGGGCGGCGCGCGCCATGAGCGTGGAGACCGTCATGTAGATGAAGATGACGGTGACGCCGGAGATGAGCATGGCCTTGGGCAGCGTCTTGTGGGCTTCCTTGACCTCGCCGGCGACGAACGTGGCCGCGGCGTAGCCGATGTACGCCCAGTACGCGGCCAGGATGGCGCTGGCGACCGCGCCCCAGTACGTGGCGGTGGCCGCCTTGTCAGCCATGCCTTGCGCCAGCGCGGCCTGGGTGTACTGGATCGCCGGGGCGCCGAACAGGGCCTGCACGCCGGCCTCCATGGTGGTCGGGTTGGCCATCAGGAAGATGACGTAGATGCAGACCAGGATCGCGGCCGGGATGATGAACATCGCCTGCAGCAGGTAGCCGGTGAGCTTGACGCCGAAGCAGGCGATGCAGCTGAACAGGGCCACGACCACGAAGCCGGAGAGGAACAGGCCCAGCGGCGTGGTGAGGAACGGCGGCAGGGTGAGGCCCGCCAGGCCCCCGAATATCCACACCGCTTCCAGGGTCGCCACCGCGATCAGGCCGTAGGAGACCGCGACTGACCAGAACTGCAGCCACGTGGCGACAAATCCCCAGCCCGGGCTCAGGATGCGCGAGATGAAGATGTAGCCGCCGCCAGACCGCGGCATCGCGGACGACAGCATGGCGAAGCAGTACAGCGAGATGAGTATGATGACGCCTGTGATGAAGAAGGCCATGACTACGGGGTGAATGCCGAGGAAGTACTTGCTCTCGCCCAGCGGCGTCCAGCCGGTGGCCTGGAACACGCGCTTCTGCCAGCCGAGGCCGACGCAGTTGCATATGGCAAGAAGGATGGCGGTGAACATGCCGATCTCACGCACCAGGCCGGTGGCCTTACGCGTGTATAGCTTCTCGACCTCCATGCGCTAACCTCCCTTGTTCCTGCAGGCTTTGTCGTGCAACCGGTGCCCCCTTACGCCCAGTTGCCAGCCATCGACCGCCTCCCCTCGCTGGGCTGTCACTTTGCGTCGTAGGCGATTTCACCAGGCGTCAACACCTGGGGCAGGCACACTTCGACTGCCTCGACGGACTTCTGCATCGCCTGCCATTTTTCCTGCCGCCCCCCGACTTTCGTCCCAGCAACCCTTGACGGCGGCGGCGGCAGCGTGCTACAATCGTGACTAGCCGTAGACAGCAGGTGTCCCCGGGCCGGGGACCCAAGGGGCAAGGTCCCGCCTGCCGAGGCCGCACGGGGAAGAAGCCTCCCGCGGGTCTACGCGGGGTTCTTTTTTTCTGGGCCCGGCGGCGGACGGCGGATGATGGAGGTGAGGACGCCTGGGGACCAAGGAGTCAAAGAGGCTGGAGGTTGAAGCGGCGGCGTCGCGCATCGGCTCCGCCAGGGCGGTCATCCTGGCCGACTACCGCGGCCTGAACGTGGCCCAGATGACCGAGCTGCGCCGCCGCCTGCGCGCGGCCAAAATCGAGCTCAAGGTCATCAAGAACACGTTTCTGGCCAGGGCGTTCGAAAAGCAGGGCATCGCCGGCATGGGCCAGTACCTCGCCGGCCCGACGGTCGTGGCCTTCGGCTACGACGAGCCGGCGGCGGCGGCGCGCCTTCTGGCGCAGTTCGCGCGTGACAACAAGGAGCTCCACTTCAAGGCCGGCGTGATCGAGGGCCGGGTGGCCGGCGCGGACCTGTTGCAGGCCCTGGCCGACCTGCCGTCGCGCGACGAGCTCCTGGCGCGCGTGCTTTGGGTGCTGCGCTCGCCGCTTTCGGCGATGGCCGGCGCGCTGGCGGCGCCGGCGCAGAACATGGCGCTGGCGCTGGCGGCGCTGGAGAGGAAGCGCGGCGCGGCCGCCTGATACTGGGCCGACGCCGGGGATCGCGTCTTTAGAGAATTTCTGCCCACCGCGGCGAGCGCGCGGGGGCGGGGAGGTGCGCGCAAAGTGGCGGAAGACAAGGTGGCGGAAGACAAGGTGGCGGAAGACAAAGAGAACGAGGCCGCCGGGGCGGTCGAGCCCAAAGTCGAGCCCAAGGTCGAGCCCAAAGCCGAGAAGCCGGCGCGGGCCAAGAAGGCCGAGGCCAAGGGGGATGCCCCCGGCCGGGTGCAGCAGGTCCTGGACATCATCAAGGCGATGACCGTCCTCGAGCTCTCTGAGCTGGTCAAGGCGTTTGAGGAGGAGTTCGGGGTCCAGGCGGCGCTGCCCATGGCATACGCGCCCGCCGGGGCGCCGGGCGGCGGGGCGGCGGCGGAGGCCGAGGTCGAGCAGACTGAGTTTGACGTGATCCTGGCCGAGGTGGGCGCGAACAAGGTTCCGGTCATCAAGGTCGTGCGCGAACTCACCAGCCTCGGCCTCAAGGAGGCCAAGGACCTGGTCGAGGCGGCGCCCAAGGCGGTCAAGGAGAAGGTCGCAAAGCAGGAGGCCGAGGCGGCCAAGGCGAAGCTTGAAGCGGTCGGGGCGAAGGTCCAGATCAAGTAGCCCCGGAGCCCGTGGCCTTTTTGCGGCGGGAATCGCGCGTATTCGCGCGGGGAGGGGGCCGTCTGCCCTTGACAGGCGGCCCCCCGTCATGTTATGATGAGTTATTGCCAGTGTGGCTGCGCAACCGGCGCGTGGCGTCGTTTCCCCCACTCAAACCGGCGCCACGTGATCGACGCGAAACAGCACAGCGAGCCGGAAGTGAAGCTTATAGGCCGCACGACTTATAGGCTTTATTTTTGGCTTGTCCCGTCAAATAGGGGGCTTTCGCCCCAAAATCCCGTGGAGGCGCGGGGCACGGTCCAAACCCGGCCGAAGGAGCTGAAGCGGATGGCATGCGCCGCGACGGATGGCGACCGCAAGCGGGTGAGTTTCGGGACGATCAAGGAAGTCCTCGAGATGCCCAACCTCATTGAGATCCAGCACAAGTCCTACGACTGGTTCCTGCACCAGGGCCTGCGCGAGATATTCCGGGACATCTCGCCGATACAGGACTTCACCGGCAACCTCGTCCTGGAGTTCATCGACTACCACCTCGGCGAGCCCAAGTACTCGGTGGACGAGTGCAAAGAGCGCGACGTGACCTACGCCGCCCCCCTGCGCGTGCGCGTCCGGCTCATCAACAAGGAGTCGGGCGAGGTCAAGGAGCAGGAGGTGTTCATGGGCGACTTCCCGCTCATGACGGACAAGGGCACGTTCATCATCAACGGCGCCGAGCGCGTCATCGTCAGCCAGCTCGTGCGTTCGCCCGGGGCGTACTACAGCCAGGAGGTCGACTCCAGCGGCAAGCGCCTCTTCTCGGCGCAGGTCATCCCCAACCGCGGCGCGTGGCTGGAGTTTGAGACCGACCCCGGCGACGTCGTGTCGGTGCGCGTCGACCGCACCCGCAAGCTCCCCGTCACCGTCCTTCTGCGCGCCCTGGGCTACGGCTCTGACGACCAGATCCGGGAGCTCCTCGGCGAGGGCGACCCCCTGCGCGCAACGCTGGAGAAGGACGCGACGACGACCGAGGAGGAGGCGCTGATCGAGATATACAAGCGCCTCCGCCCGGGCGAGCCGCCCACCGTGGACAGCGCGCGGACGCTCCTTGAGACCCTGTACTTCGAGCCCCGGCGCTACGACCTGGCCGCGGTCGGCCGCTACAAGCTGAACAAGAAGCTCTCGGTGCGCCGCCGCATCGTGACCACGACCCTCGCCGAGCCGCTCCGGGCGCCGGATGGGTCCACCCTCGCCGACGCCGCGGTCACCGTAGACAAGAAGCTCTCCGAGCGGGCGGAGGAGGCGGGGGTGCGGCGGGCCATGGTGCGGGGCCGCGACGGCTCCCCGGTCCTGATCGTGGACAACGGCCAGCCGTCCATCAACACGCGCATCCTCACCAAGGGCGACATCATCGCCACGGTGAACCATCTTTTCGGGCTGTTCCGCGGCGTGGGCTCAGTCGACGACATCGACCACCTGGGCAACCGCCGCCTGCGCTCGGTCGGCGAGCTCCTCCAGAACCAGTTCCGCATCGGCCTGGCGCGCATGGAGCGCGTCGTGCGCGAGCGCATGACGATCCAGGACGTGGACATCATCACGCCGCAGGCGCTGATCAACATCCGGCCGGTGGTGGCGGCGATCAAGGAGTTCTTCGGCTCAAGCCAGCTGTCGCAGTTCATGGACCAGACCAACCCCCTGGCCGAGCTGACCCACAAGCGCCGCCTGAGCGCGCTCGGCCCCGGCGGGCTCTCTCGCGAGCGGGCGGGGTTCGAGGTCCGCGACGTGCACCACTCCCACTACGGCCGCATGTGCCCGATCGAGACGCCTGAAGGCCCGAACATCGGCCTAATCGGGTCGCTGTCGACGTTCGCGCGCGTGAACGAGTTTGGGTTCATCGAGACCCCGTACCGCAAGGTGGACCACGACCGCGGCGTGGTCACGGACGTCATCGTGTACCTCACCGCCGACGAAGAGGAGGACTGCGTCATCGCGCAGGCCAACGCCCCCCTCGACGAGGCGGGGCGCTTCACGCAGTCGCGCGTCACCGTGCGCCGCGGGGCCGACATCCTGGTCGTGAGCGCGGACGAGGTCGACTACATGGACGTGTCGCCCAAGCAGGTCGTGTCCGTGGCCACCGCCCTCATCCCGTTCCTGGAGAACGACGACGCCAACCGCGCCCTGATGGGGTCGAACATGCAGCGTCAGGCCGTGCCGCTTTTGCGCACGGAGGCGCCCCTGGTGGGCACGGGCATGGAGTTCAAGGTCGCCGAGGACTCGGGCGTGGTCGTCCTGGCGCGGCGGGCGGGCGTGGTCGAGCAGGTGTCGGCCACCGGCGTGACCGTGCGCGTCGCCGGTAGCGAAGCCGACGAGTACCATCTCATGAAGTACGCCCGCTCCAACCAGGGGACGTGCATGAACCAGAAGCCGGTCGTGCGCTCCGGCCAGCGGGTGGCGGCGGGGGACGTCATCGCCGACGGCCCATGCACCGACCACGGCGAGCTGGCGCTGGGGCGCAACGTGCTGGTGGCGTTCATGCCCTGGGAGGGCTACAACTACGAGGACGCCATCCTCATCTCCGAGCGGCTGGTCAAGGAGGACACCTTCACCTCCGTGCACATCGAGGAGCACGAGTGCGAGGCGCGCGACACCAAGCTCGGACCCGAGGAAATCACGCGCGACATCCCCAACGTCGGCGAGGACGTGCTGCGCGACCTCGACGACGACGGCATCATCCGCGTCGGCGCCGAGGTGCGGCCGGGAGACATACTGGTCGGCAAGGTGACGCCCAAGGGCGAGACCGAGCTGACCGCCGAGGAGCGCCTGCTACGGGCGATATTCGGCGAGAAGGCGCGCGAGGTGCGCGACACCTCGCTGCGCGTGCCGCACGGCGAGAGCGGCATCATCGTCGCCGTCAAGGTGTTCGCGCGCGACCGGGGCGACGAGCTGCCGCCCGGCGTCAACCAGCTGGTGCGCGCCTACGTGGCCCAGAAGCGCAAGATATCCGAGGGCGACAAGATGGCCGGCCGCCACGGCAACAAGGGCGTCATCGCCAAGATACTGCCCGAGGAAGACATGCCGTTTCTGCCCGACGGGACCCCGGTCGAGGTCGTCCTGAACCCCCTGGGCGTGCCGTCGCGCATGAACATCGGCCAGGTGTTCGAGGCGCACCTGGGATGGGCGGCGCGCGTCCTGGGCTGGCAGATCGCGTCGCCGGTCTTCGACGGCGCCGACGATAAGAACGTGCGCGAGTGCCTGGACCAGGCCGGCCTGCCGGCCACGGGCAAGGTGCGGCTGCACGATGGCCGGACTGGGCTGCCGTTTGACAGCGAGGTCACGGTGGGCTACGTGTACATGCTCAAGCTGGCCCACCTCGTCGATGACAAGATACACGCCCGCTCCACCGGCCCATACTCGCTGGTGACGCAGCAGCCGTTGGGCGGCAAGGCGCAGTTCGGCGGCCAGCGCTTCGGCGAGATGGAGGTGTGGGCGCTGGAGGCGTACGGCGCCTCGTACACCCTGCAGGAGCTGCTGACGGTGAAGTCTGACGATGTCGTCGGCCGGGTCAAGACCTACGAGGCGATCGTCAAGGGCGAGAACGTGCCCGAACCGGGCGTGCCGGAGTCGTTCAAGGTGCTGATCAAGGAGCTTCAGAGCCTGGGGCTGGACGTCAAGGTGCTCTCCGAGGACGCCAGGGAGATCGAGATCCAGGAGTCTGAGGAGGACATCATGGAGACGGCGCGCGACCTCGAGCTGAACATTGAGGGCCAGGAAGAGCACGAGCGCTTCCCCGAGGATAACGAGGAGTCCGCCGCCGGCTCGGGCGGCGGCGACCTCCTGAAGCGCGTGGGGCGCGCCGCCGCGGCGGAAGGCAAGGGCGCGGCGGCGACGCGGGGCCGCACCCCGGCGCCGGAGCCGTTCCTGCCCCGCGCGCCCGGCCAGCTGGCGCGCGCGGCGGCGGACGCCGCCCTGGCCCGCCGGCTTGCCCTGGGCGACGAGAAGCCGCCGGGGAAGGACGTTGACGCCCAGGCCGCTGAGGTCGATGCCGCTGACGTCGATGGCGCTGACGCCGAGGCCACTGACGCCGAGGCCGCTAAGGTCGATGCCGCTGACGCCGATGGCGCTGACGCCGATGGCGCTGACGCCGATGCCGCCGAGGTCGATGCCGCTGACGCCGCTGACGCTGACGTTGATGCCGCCGAGGGCGACGCGGGGCCGGTTGCATCCGACGAGGATGACGCCGCTGACAAGGGTGGCTGCGGGGAGGGCGAGGATGACGATGCCCCCTTCCCGGACGAGGACCACGCCGACGAGGAAGGCGCCGAGGGCGCCGAGGATTGACCGCGGGCGCGGATTTCGCCTTCTTTCCGGCCACCACATCGATGGGGGGCGACGTGCGTGCTGGACAACTTCGACTCGCTGCAGATCGGGCTTGCGTCGCCGGAGCAGATCCGCGAATGGTCGAAGGGCGAGGTGAAGAAGCCCGAGACCATCAACTACCGGACCCTCAAGCCCGAGCGCGAGGGGTTGTTCTGTGAGAAGATATTCGGCCCCCAGCGCGACTGGGAGTGCCACTGCGGCAAGTACAAGCGGGTGCGGTACAAGGGGATCATCTGCGACCGCTGCGGGGTGGAGGTCACGCGGTCCAAGGTGCGCCGCGAGCGCATGGGGCACATCGAGCTTGCGGCCCCCGTGTCCCACATCTGGTACTTCAAGGGCATACCCAGCCGCATGGGGCTCCTGCTCGACATGTCGCCGCGCTCCCTGGAGAAGGTGCTGTATTTCGCCGCCTACGTGGTCATCGAGCCGGGCAACACGCCGCTTTTGGAGAAGCAGCTTCTGACCGAGAACGAGTACCGCGACTACCGCGAAAAGTACGGCCAGATGTTCAAGGCCGGCATGGGCGCCGAGGCGATAAAGAAGCTCACGGAAGCGATCGACCTCGATAAGCTGGCGAAGGAGCTGCGGAACGACCTGAAGAGCGCCAGCGGCCAAAGAAGGCTGCGCGCCCTGCGGCGGCTGGAGGTCGTCGAGGCGTTCCGCAAGTCGGGCAACCACCCGGAGTGGATGATCATGGAGGTCGTGCCGGTCATCCCGCCCGACCTGCGGCCGATGGTGCAGCTTGACGGCGGGCGGTTCGCGACCTCGGACCTCAATGACCTCTACCGGCGCGTCATCAACCGCAACAACCGCCTGAAGCGCCTCCTGGACCTCGGCGCGCCGGATATCATCGTGCGCAACGAGAAGCGCATGCTGCAGGAGGCCGTGGACGCGCTGATCGACAACGGCCGCCGCGGCCGGCCGGTCACCGGCCCCGGCAACCGCCCCCTGAAGTCGTTGAGCGACATGCTCAAGGGCAAGCAGGGGCGCTTCCGCCAGAACCTCCTGGGCAAGCGCGTCGACTACTCCGGCCGCTCGGTCATCGTGGTCGGCCCCGGCCTCAAGATGCACCAGTGCGGGCTGCCCAAGGAGATGGCCCTGGAGCTGTTCAAGCCGTTCGTGATGAAAAAGCTCGTGCGCGACGGGCTGGCGCACAACATCAAGTCGGCCAAGCGCATGGTCGAGCGCGTGCGGCCCGAGGTGTGGGACGTGCTCGAGGAGGTCATCAAGGAGCACCCGGTGCTCCTGAACCGCGCCCCGACCCTGCACCGGCTGGGCATCCAGGCGTTCGAGCCGGTGCTGGTGGAGGGCCGCGCCATCCAGATCCACCCCCTGGTGTGCACCGCGTACAACGCCGACTTCGACGGCGACCAGATGGCCGTCCACGTGCCGCTGTCCGCCGAGGCGCAGGCCGAGGCGCGGGTGCTCATGCTGTCGGCGCACAACGTGCTGAACCCCAAGGATGGCACGCCGGTCGCCACGCCGACGCAGGACATGGTGCTGGGCTGCTACTACCTGACCCTGGAGCAGAAGGACGCGCCGGGCGCGGGCAAGGCCTTCTCCAGCCCCGATGAGGCGGTCATGGCCTACGAGGCGGGCGACATCGACCTGCACGCCCCGATAGCCGTGCGCATGGAAGACGGCGCGCGCCTGGGGACCACGGTCGGGCGCATCATCTTCAACGAGCGCGTGCCCGAGCCGTTGCGGTTCATCAACCGCCTCGTCGACCGCGGCGCCCTGGGGGGGATCGTCGCCGAGTGCTACCGGCGCTACGGGAACACGGCGACGGCGCAGCTCCTGGACGGCATCAAGGAGATGGGCTTCCGCTTTGCGACCCAGGCGGGCACCACCATATCGATCTCTGACATCCAGGTGCCGCCGGCGAAGGAGAAGATCCTGAAATCGGCCGACCGCGAGGTGGAGGCGGTCGAGGACCAGTACCGGCGCGGGCTCATCACCTGGGAGGAGCGCTACCAGAAGGTCATCGACATCTGGAACAGCGCCAAGGACCAGGTGACGCAGGAGCTCATGGCGGGCATGAGCCCCCTCAACCCCATCTTCATGATGGCGACCTCCGGCGCGCGCGGCAACGTGCAGCAGATATCGCAGCTGGCCGGGATGCGCGGGCTGATGGCCGACCCGTCGGGCCGGATCATCGAGCTGCCCATCCGCGCCAACTTCCGCGAGGGCCTGACGGTGCTGGAGTACTTCACCTCGACCCACGGCGCGCGCAAGGGGTTGGCCGACACCGCGCTGCGCACGGCCGACTCGGGCTACCTGACGCGCCGGCTGGTGGACGTGGCGCAGGACGTCATCGTGCGCGAGGATGACTGCGGCACCACGGCCGGCATCGCCGTCAGCGAGATTCGCGACGGCAACGAGGTCATCGAGTCGCCGTACCACCGCATCCTCGGCCGCGTCGCGCTCGAGCCGGTGGTGCACCCCAAGAGCGGCGCGACCATCGTCAGCGCCGATCAGGAGATCGACGAGGACGCCGCCCAGGCGATAGTCGACGCCGGCATCGAGGAGGTCCGCATCCGCTCCATACTGACGTGCAAGGCGCGCTACGGCGTGTGCATGAAGTGCTACGGCCGCAACCTGGCCTCCGGGCACCTGGTGGACATCGGCGAGGCGGTCGGCATCATCGCCGCCCAGTCCATCGGCGAGCCGGGCACGCAGCTCACGATGCGCACCTTCCACACCGGCGGCGTGGCCGGCGACGACATCACGCAGGGTCTGCCGCGCGTCGAGGAGCTCTTCGAGGCGCGCAAGCCCAAGGGCCAGGCGGTCATCTCCGAGCTCGACGGCACGGCGCACGTGGCCACGACGCGGGGCCGGCGCGAGATCGTCGTCGTGTCCGAGGATAAGCAGGCCGTCACGTACCAGATCCCCTTCGGCGCCCGCGTGAAGGTGCACGACGCCGACCACGTCCGCGCCGGCGACGAGCTGACCGAGGGCTCGGTCAACCCGCACGACCTGCTCAAGGTGCGCGGCGTGCGCGGGGTGCAGGTGTACCTGCTGCACGAGGTGCAGCGCGTGTACCGCCTGCAGGGCGTGGAGATCAACGACAAGCACGTCGAGGTCATCGTCCGCCAGATGCTGCGCAAGGTCAAGGTCGACGACCCCGGTAACACCGAGCTCCTGCCCGGCGGGCTCATCGACGTCTTCGACTTCGAGGACGAGAACGAGCGCGTGCTCGCCGACGGCGGCCAGCCGGCGGTGGCGCGGCCGGTCCTCCTGGGGATCACCAAAGCGTCGCTGGCGACGGACTCGTTCCTGTCGGCGGCGTCGTTCCAGGAGACGACGCGCGTCCTGACCGAGGCGGCGCTCAAGGGCAAGCGCGACCCGCTCCTCGGGCTCAAGGAGAACGTGATCATCGGCAAGCTGATCCCGGCCGGGACCGGCATGTCGCGCTACCGCAACATCAGGATATACACCGAGCCCGAGACCCCGCCGGAGGCCGTCGCCGTTGACGCCGGCGACGATGCCCAGGCGCTCCCCGCGCCGGTGCCGGAGGCGGGCCCGGCCGCGGACGCCGCCGCCGGGGATGCGGGCGCAGCAAGGGACGCGTCAAAGGGTGAGGGCGACCCGGAGGGGGATGAGGGCGCCGCACGGGCCGGCGCCGGGGACTGAGGCGCCCTGGAGCCGGTGATGTAGGTTGACACGGGGCATCAATGGTGCTAGAATATAGGAGTGTCTGCGACGCTGGGCCCCCGCGGCCGGCGGCCGCGGGGCTGATGCGGGCGGCCGAGTCGGAGCCGGGGGGTAGAGTCGATGTCCTGCGAGGAACTCAGGCTCGCGAAGAGGAGGACGGTGGGCACCAAACAGACGGCCAAGGCCCTGGACCGGGGCACGGCGCGCGTGGTGTTCGTCGCCCGGGACGCTGAGGAGCATGTCGTGCGCGGGATCGTGCGCGCGTGCCAGGAACGATCGGTGAGGCTCGTGTACGTTGACTCGATGGCTGATCTCGGATGCGCCTGCGGCATCGAGGTCGGCGCCGCGACGGCGGCCGTCGTTGATTGACGGGGTCCCGCGCCGGCGGGGGCCGCGGCGTCAAGCGGCGTGGCGGGCGACGGGCCGGGGCCGGCTGGTTGTGGCAAGCCGCGTTGCGACAAGAGGGATCAGTCAAGAGCAGAGGGCACGGATGAGCATGCACCGCGCCGACGTGTTCATCTGTGTTCATCTGTGCTGTGAAGGTTCGAGGCATGCAACGGACGGCCAAGGCGGCCGGGCGAGAGGAGATGTGAGTTTGCCGACGGTAAACCAGCTGGTGAGGAAGGGCCGGCAGCCGATGCGCTCGAAGTCATCGGCCCCGGCGCTGGACAGGAACCCCCAGAAGCGGGGCGTGTGCACCCGCGTGTCGACGGTGACCCCGAAAAAGCCCAACTCGGCCTTGCGCAAGGTGGCGCGCGTGCGCCTGACCAACGGCATCGAGGTCACGGCGTACATCCCGGGCGTCGGGCACAACCTGCAGGAGCACTCGGTCGTGCTCGTGCGCGGCGGGCGCGTCAAGGACCTGCCGGGCGTGCGTTACCACATCATCCGCGGCACGCTTGACGCGGCCGGGGTGCAAGACAGGAAGCAGAGCCGTTCGAAGTACGGCGCCAAGCGGACGCAGCGCAGCTAGGCCGGAGGTCACCCGGCGAGGAGGCGTGACGCAATGCCCAGGAGAGGGACGGTGCCGCTCCGCGAGATCGGGGCCGATCCCATGTACAACAACGAGACGGCCGCCCGGTTCATCAACAAGCTGATGGTCCAGGGCAAGAAGGGCCTCGCGCAGAGGATCTTCTACGACGCGATGGACATCGTCAAGAAGAAGACGGGCAAGGATCCGGTGGAGGTGTTCGAGCAGGCGGTCAAGAACATCATGCCCGTCCTCGAGGTCAAGCCGCGGCGCGTCGGCGGCGCCACCTACCAGGTGCCGGTCGAGGTGCGCCCGGAGCGCCGGATGTCCCTGGCCATGCGCTGGCTGCTCTCGTTCGCGCGCGGCCGGGCCGAGCGGTCGATGCAGGAGCGGCTTGCGGCGGAGGTCATCGAGGCCGCCGCCAACACCGGGGGCGCGGTCAAGAAGCGAGAAGAGACGCACCGCATGGCCGAGGCCAACAAGGCGTTCGCGCACTACCGCTGGTAATCGCCGCGGGGCGCGCGCGGGTCGGGGCGGCTTCGCATGACGCGGGGAAGGAGGTGAGTCCGCATGCCGAGGGGATTCCCGCTCGAGCGCGTACGTAACATGGGCATCATCTCGCACATCGATGCCGGTAAGACGACGACCACCGAGCGCATCCTGTTTTACACCGGCCGCGTGCACCGCATGGGCGAGGTGCACGATGGCACGGCGACCATGGACTGGATGGCGCAGGAGAAGGAGCGGGGGATCACCATCACCTCGGCGGCGACCACCTGCCTGTGGCGCGAGCACCGCATCAACATCATCGACACGCCCGGCCACGTCGACTTCACGATGGAGGTCGAACGCTCGCTGCGCGTCCTTGACGGCGCGCTGGCGATATTCTGCGGCAAGGGCGGCGTCGAGCCGCAGTCTGAGACCGTGTGGCGGCAGGCTGACCGCTACGGCGTGCCGCGCGTCGCCTTCGTGAACAAGATGGACGCCGTGGGCGCTGACTTCTTCCGCGTCGTCGACATGATCCGCGAGCGCCTGGGGGCGAACCCGGTGCCGGTGCAGGTGCCGATAGGGATGGAAGACTCGTTCCGCGGCGTCGTGGACCTGGTCACCGGCCGCGCCGTCGTGTACCGCGACGAGCTGGGGCTGGAGTTCGAGGAGACGGACGTGCCGGCCGAGCTTGGCCCGCTTTACGCCAAGCACCGCGAGCGCCTGGTGGAGGCGGCGGCGGAGTGCGACGAGCGGGTCATGGAGCTGTACTTGAACGGCCGGCCCATCGCGCCCGCCGAGCTGCGGGCCGCCCTGCGGCGGGGCGCGCTGGGCGCGCGGCTGGTGCCCGTGCTGTGCGGCTCGTCCTACCACAACCGCTGCGTGCAGCCGGTCCTGGACGCGGTCGTCGACTACCTGCCGTCGCCCCTGGACCTGCCGCCGATCACCGGGCTCCACCCGAAGACGGGCGCGATAGTGTCGCGCCAGCCCGGGGACGACGAGCCGTTCTGCGCCCTGGCGTTCAAGATCCAGGCTGACCCGCACGTCGGCAAGCTGTGTTTCCTGCGCGTGTATTCGGGCACCCTGAGCTCGGGGTCGTCGGCGTGGAACGCCAACAAGGGCGCCCGCGAGCGGCTGGGGCGGCTGCTGCAGATGCACGCCGACCACCGCGAGGACATCCCGCAGATCGCCACCGGCGACATCGTGGCCGTGGTCGGGCTCCGCGACACGATGACCGGCGAGACCCTGTGCGACGAGCGGCACCCGATCGTGCTCGGGACGATGCAGTTCCCGCTTCCGGTCATCGCCGTGGCCATCGAGCCCAAGACCAAGGCGGACCAGGACAAGATGGGGACGGCGCTTTCGCGGCTGGGCGAGGAGGACCCCACGTTCCGCACGCACACCGACGAGGACTCGGGCCAGATCATCATCGAGGGCATGGGCGAGCTGCACCTCGAGATCATCGTCGACCGTCTCCTGCGCGAGTTCAAGGTCGGCGCCAACGTCGGCCGCCCGCAGGTTGCTTATAAGGAGACGGTCACGCAGTCGGCCTCGGCCGAGGGCCGGTTCATCCGCCAGACCGGCGGGCACGGCCAGTACGGCCACGTGTGGCTCGAGGTCGAGCCGGTCGAGCGCGGGGCCGGGTTTGCGTTCGTCAGCGCCATCAGCGGCGGCGCGGTCCCGACCGAGTTCATACCCGACGTGGAGGCCGGGGTGCGCGAGGCGATGCAGTCGGGGGTCATCGCGGGCTACCCGATGGTCGACCTGCGCGTGACCCTCGTCAACGGCTCATACCACGACGTGGATTCGTCGGAGGTCGCGTTCAAGATCGCCGCCTCGATGGCGTTCCGCGACGCGGCTGAGAAGGCGGCGCCGGTCCTATTGGAGCCGGTGATGAAGGTCGAGGTCGTGGTGCCCGAGGAGTACATGGGGGACGTCCTGGCCGACCTGAACGCGCGGCGGGGGCACGTCGAGGGCACGGAGACCCGCGGCACGACCCAGTTCGTGCGCGCGCGCGTGCCCCTATCGACGATGTTCGGCTATGCCACCGACCTGCGCTCGAAGACACAGGGGCGGGGCACGTACACCATGCAGTTCTCGCACTATGACATCGTGCCGCAGGGGCTGACCGGCGGCCTTGCCGCCAGGGCGTACCGCCGCCGTTAGGGCCGGACGAGCGGCCCGTGCACTATTTGGCCGGCCCGCTTCAGGCACGGCCAGAGGGAGGAAGTGCCGATGGGAAAGAAGCGGTTTGAGCGGACGAAGCCGCACGTGAACGTGGGGACGATCGGGCACGTTGACCACGGGAAGACGACGCTGACGGCGGCGATCACGCTGATCCTGTCCAAGACGGGGCAGGCGGAGTACGTGCCGTTCGACCAGATCGACAAGGCGCCGGAGGAGCGGGAGCGGGGTATCACGATCGCCACGGCGCACGTGGAGTACGAGACGGTGAAGCGGCATTACGCGCACGTAGACTGTCCGGGTCACGCCGACTACATCAAGAACATGATCACCGGGGCGGCGCAGATGGACGGTGCGATCCTGGTGGTGTCGGCGGCGGACGGGCCGATGCCGCAGACGCGGGAGCACATCCTTCTGGCGCGGCAGGTGGGCGTGCCGGCGATGGTGGTGTTCCTGAACAAGGCCGACATGGTAGACGACCCTGAGCTCCTGGAGCTTGTAGAGCTTGAGGTGCGGGAGCTTTTGACCAAGTACGAGTTCCCGGGCGACGAGATCCCGGTGGTGGCGGGTTCAGCGCTGAAGGCGATGCAGTGCGGGTGCGGTAAGTGCGCCGAGTGCCAGAAGGTGCTGGACCTCTTGAAGGCGGTGGACAGCTACGTGCCGACACCGCTGCGGGAGGTAGACAAGCCGTTCCTGATGCCGGTGGAGGACGTGTTCAGCATCACGGGGCGGGGCACGGTGGCGACGGGGCGCGTTGACCGGGGGAAGGTCCGGGTGGGCGAAGAGGTTGAGATCGTGGGATTCGCCGACCAGGCGCGCAAGGCGGTCGTGACGGGCGTCGAGATGTTCCGCAAGATCCTCGACGAGGGGATGGCCGGTGACAACATCGGCACGCTCCTGCGGGGCATCGACAAGGACGAGGTGGAACGCGGGCAGGTCCTGGCGAAGCCGGGGTCGATCAACCCGCACACCAAGTTCGCGGCCCAGGTGTACGTGCTGACCAAGGAGGAGGGCGGGCGGCACACGCCGTTTTTCAACGGTTACCGGCCGCAGTTCTACCTCCGGACGACGGACGTGACCGGCGTGGTGAAACTGCCTGACGGCGTCGAGATGGTCATGCCGGGCGACAACGTGCGCATGAGCATCGACCTGATCACGCCGGTGGCCATCGAGGAAGGGCTGCGGTTCGCCATCCGCGAGGGCGGGCGCACCGTCGGCGCCGGCGTCGTCACCGCCATCCGCTAGCCGGCCGGGCATTGTTCGCGAACGGGCGCCAAAGGGGGTGAGCCGAGATGGCCGAGCAGAGGATACGGATCCGGCTGCGGGCGTACGACCACCGGGTCCTGGATCAGTCGGCCGAAAAGATCGTGGACACGGCGCGGCGCACGGGGGCCAACGTCTCCGGGCCGGTGCCGCTGCCGACCGAGAAGAGCATCTTCACCGTCCTGGTCGCCCCCAACGGCGAGAAGGACATCCGCGAGCAGTTCGAGATGCGCACGCACAAGCGGCTGATCGACATCATGGAGCCGACGTCCAAGACCGTCGACGCCCTGATGCGTCTCGACCTGCCCGCCGGCGTGGACATCGAGATCAAGCTCTAGAAGAGGGTGTGAGGCGCGGTGGACAAGACGGGCAAGGGCATCCTGGGCAGGAAGCTGGGCATGACCCAGGTGTTCGGCGAGGATGGCCGCGTCATTCCGGTAACGGTCATCGAGGCCGGGCCCTGCGTGGTCGTGCAGCGCAAGACCACCGCCACCGACGGCTACGAGGCCGTGCAGCTGGGCTTCGGCGAGGTCCGCGAGCGCAAGGTGATAAAGCCCGCGCGCGGGCACTTCAAGCGCGCCGGCGTCCCGCCCTGCCGCTGGCTGCGCGAGCTGCGCGTCACCGACGCCGGCCCCTTCGAGGTCGGCCAGCGGGTCACGGCTGACGTGTTCGCCCCCGGCGACCTCATCGACATCACGGGGACCTCGCGCGGCAAGGGCTTCGCCGGCGGGGTGCGGCGCTGGGGCTTCCACCGCGGCCCCATGACGCACGGCTCCAAGTATCACCGCGGCCCGGGCTCGCTGCAGTCCCGCGATGCGTCGCGCGTGTTCAAGGGGCGCCGCCTGCCGGGCCGCATGGGCGGGGAGCGGGTCACGGTGCAGGGGCTGCGCGTGGTGCGGGTCGACCCGGAGAAGAACTTGATCCTGGTGCGTGGCGCAGTGCCGGGTCCGCGCGGCGTCCTGGTCGCGATGCGGTCCTCGGTCAAGGCTTGAAGCACGCGCCGGTGCCTGTAAGGAGGGGGGCAGCGATGCCCAAGGTGACGGTGTACAACATGGCCGGCAAGGCCGTGGGCGAGCTTGAACTGGCTTCAGGGGTCTTCGGCGCCGAGGTCAACGAGCCCCTCCTCCACGACGCCGTGGTGATGTACCAGGCCAGCAGGCGGCTGGGGACGGCCAAGGCGAAGACGCGCGGCGAGGTCCGCGGCGGCGGCCGCAAGCCGTGGCGCCAGAAGGGGACCGGCCGCGCCCGGACCGGCAGCATCCGCTCGCCGCTGTGGCGCGGGGGCGGCGTCATCTTCGCCCCGGCGCCGCGCGAGTACCGGTTCTCAATGCCCAAGAAGGCGCGCCGGCGGGCGCTCGCGTCGGCGCTTTCGGCCAAGGTCCGCGACGGCGAGATGATCGTGCTTGACAGCCTGGCGATCGCCGAGCCGAGCACCAAGACGGTGGCGGCCCTCCTGGGCATCCTGAACATCGGCGGCGCGCTGATCGTGACCGGGGGCGAGGACAAGAACGTCCACCTGTCGTCGCGCAACATCCCGCGCGTGAAGGCCGCCGCGGCCAGGAACCTCAACGTCTACGACGTCCTGGCCCACGACAACCTGGTCATGACCAGGGACGCGGTGCGGGAAGTCGAGGAGGCGCTGGGAGCATGAAAAACCCGCGCGACATCATCATTCGCCCGATTATATCCGAGAAGAGCATGGCGCGCATGCGCCAGGGCAAGTACACCTTCGAGGTGCTGCCCGGCGCCAACAAGACGGAGATCAAGGCCGCCGTGGAGCAGATATTCAGCGTCCATGTCGTGCGCGTGAACACGAGCCGCCAGGGCGGCAAGCTCCGCCGCATGGGCCGCTTCAGCGGGCTCACCCCGCAGAGCAAGAAGGCCGTGGTGACCCTGGAGGCGGGCCAGAAGATAAAGGCGTTTGAGGGCATGATGTAGGAGGCGGCGCCGGGCCAGGGGCGTGGGCCCATTCCGGCGGGAGGGGGGAGCGCGGTGGCCATCAAGCACTTCAAGCCAACATCTCCCGGGCTGCGCGGGATGACCGTCAGCACGTTTGAGGAGATTACCCGGGAAAAGCCAGAGAAGTCCCTGGTGCGCGGCAAGAGACAAACCGCCGGCCGCAACGTGCACGGGCGCATGACCGTCCGCCACAAGGGAGGCGGCCACCGGCGCGCGTACCGGCTCATTGATTTCAAGCGTGGAAAGGACGGCGTCCCGGCGCGGGTGGCGAGCATCGAGTATGACCCCAACCGCTCGGCGCGCATCGCCCTGCTCCACTACGCCGATGGCGAGAAGCGATACATCATCGCCCCCGTGGGCCTGATCGTCGGCGACCAGGTGATATCCGGCCCCGGCGCCGACATCAAGCCCGGCAACGCGCTGGCGCTGGCCAACATCCCCGCCGGCTCGATGGTGCACAACGTGGAGCTCAAGCCCGGCAAGGGGGCGCAGATCGTGCGCGCGGCCGGTTCGAGCGCGCAGCTGATGGCCAAGGAGGGCGATTTCGCCCACCTGCGCCTGCCGTCGGGCGAGGTGCGCCTGGTGCGGCTGGAGTGCCGGGCCACGGTGGGGCAGGTCTCGAACATCGAGCACGAGAACATCAACATCGGCAAGGCCGGTCGCAAGCGCTGGATGGGCGTGCGGCCGACCACGCGCGGCGTCGCGCAGAACCCGGTGGACCACCCGCACGGCGGCGGCGAGGGCAAGTCGCCTATCGGCCGCCAGCCATCGACGCCGTGGGGCAAGCCGGCGATGGGCAAGAAGACGCGCCGGGCGCACCGCCAGTCAGAGAAGTACATCGTGAAGCGCCGCAAGTAGCGCGGCGCGGCCAGGCCGGCGACGCCGCGCGCGGCGCGGGGCGCCGGCGCCGGGAGGAAGGGGGGTCGGGGTTTGGGTAGGTCGGTCAAGAAAGGCCCCTTCGTCGACCACGGGCTGCTCAAGAAGGTCACGGCGATGACCGCGCGCCGGGAGAAGCGGGTGCTGAAGACGTGGTCGCGCGACTGCACGGTCGTGCCCGAGATGGTGGGCTACACGATCGCCGTGCACGACGGGCGCAAGCACGTCCCCGTCTACGTCACCGAGGACATGGTCGGCCACAAGCTGGGCGAGTTCGCGCCGACTCGCACCTTCCGCGGTCACGGCGCGCACACCGAGCGGTCGACGGCTCTCAGGTAGCGCTGGCAGGCTGATCCGCGGCGCGGGGGGGCCGGTCGCGCCCGTACCCGCCGAAGGGGGTGTCTTGCAGGATGGCGAAGGCGAAGAAAGAGGTCAGGGTCGAGGCGACGGCAGTGGCGCGGTTCGTGCGCATTGCCCCGCGCAAGGCGCGCGCGGTCATTGACCTCATCCGCGACAAGGCTGTCGATGAAGCGCTGGCCGTCTTGGGCTTCACCCAGCGGCGGGCATCGCTGCTGATCGAGAAGGTGGTGCGGTCGGCCGTGGCCAATGCCGAGCACAATAACAAGATGAAGCGGGCAAAGCTGTATGTGGCTGAAGCCGCCGTCGACCAGGGGCCGACGATGAAGCGCTGGCACCCGCGGCAGCGGCGCCGCGCCTTCCCGATCCTCAAGCGTACCAGCCACATCACCGTCACCCTGCGCGAGCGAGAGGAGGGGAGGTAGTGGGCCAGAAGGTGCACCCCAAGGTGTTCCGCCTGGGCATCATTCGGGACTGGGACGCCAAGTGGTTCGCCGATAAGAAGTCATATGCCCGCCTCCTGCACGAGGACATCACTATCCGCGACCACATCAAGCGCAAGATGTACGCGGCGGGTATCTCGCGCGTGGAGATAGAGCGGGCCGCCAACCGGCTCAAGATCACCATTCACACCGGTCGGCCGGGCATGGTCATCGGGCGGGGGGGCGCCGGGGTCGAGGAGCTGCGTCACGACATCGAGAAGCTCACCGACCGCCAGGTGGCGATCAACATTGTCGAGGTTCGTATCCCGGAGACCGACGCCCAGCTCGTCGCCGAGAACATCGCCGCGCAGCTCGAGAAGCGCATATCGTTCCGCCGCGCCATGAAGCAGGCCGTGCAGCGGGCGATGAAGATCGGGGCGCGCGGGGTCAAGGTCATCTGCGGCGGGCGCCTGGGCGGGGCTGAGATCGCGCGCCGCGAGCGCTACGTGGACGGCACCGTGCCGCTGCACACCCTGCGCGCGGACATCGACTACGGCGTCGCCGAGGCGCACACGACCTACGGCCGCATCGGCATCAAGGTCTGGGTGTGCCACGGCGAGGTGCGCGGCTCCGAGGTTGCCGCCCGGCGCGAGGAGGACCGCGAGGGCATCCGGCGCGAGGGCAGCGGCCGGCGCGCCGGCCGTGGTGAGGGTGGCCCCAGGGGCGGCGGACGCAGCGGTGGACGCAGCGGTGGACGTGGCGGCGGGCGCCAGGCGGCGCGGCCGGCCCCCGCGGTGACCGGCGCTGGTGCCAGGGCCGTGACCGGGACCGGGGCCGGGACCGGGGCCGGGGGGCCCGCGGTCGCCCCCGCCCCCGCAGTCGCCCCCGCCCGCGCGGCGGCGGAGGCCCCAACGGGCGGGGAACCGGCGGCGGAGGGAGGCGGAGCCCGTGCTGCAGCCAAAGAGGGTTAGGTTCAGAAAGCAGCACCGCGGCCGCATGACGGGCATGGCGGAGCGCGGCAGTGAGGTGTTCCACGGCGAGTACGGCCTTTTGGCCCTGGAGCCGGCGTGGATCACCGACCGCCAGATCGAGGCCGCGCGCGTCGCGCTGACCAGGCACATCAAGCGCGGCGGCCAGGTGTGGATCAACATATTCCCCGACAAGCCGGTGACCAAGAAGCCAGCCGAAACGCGCATGGGCAGCGGCAAGGGCGCACCCGAGTTCTGGGTCGCGGTCGTGCGGCCGGGGCGCGTGATGTTCGAGCTTGCGGGCGTGCCGGAGAGCGTGGCGCGGCAGGCGATGCGCCTGGCCGCGTGCAAGCTGCCGATCAAGACGCGCTTCCTGAAGCGGCTGCAGGCCGCTGGTGAGGGCTCGTGAAGGCGTCACAGCTGCGCGAGCTGACGGCGGACGAACTGGCCAAGAAGGTCGAGGATCTGAAGTCCGAGCTCTTCAACTTGCGGTTCCGCCTCGCCACCGGCGAGCTTGATAACCCGATGCGCGTCCGCCTTGTGCGGCGCGACATCGCCCGCGCCCTCACGGTGCAGCGGGCGCGCGAGCTGGCGGGCGAGGACATGACGGCGCGCACCAAGCTCGTGAGCGCGCGGGAGGCCGCCGCGCGCGGCGGCGCGAGGCGTGCCGGGCGGGCGGCGCGGGCCGGCGGGGCGGCGGCGCCCAAAGCCGCGCCCAAGGCGGCCAAGGCGCCCAAGGCGGCCAAGGCGGCCAAGGCGCCCAAGGCGGCCAAGGCGCCCAAAGCGGCCAAGGCGGCCAAGGCGCCCAAGGCGGCCAAGGCGGCCAAGGCGCCCAAGGCGGCCAAGGCGGCCAAGGCGCCCAAGGCGGCCAAGGCGCCCAAAGCCGCGGGCGGCGCGGCGCGCGGGCGTCCGGCCAGGCGCGCGCCGCGGCGTGAAGGAGGTAGCGAGGATGCCTGACATCCGGCGGGGCCAGCGCAAGTTGCGCGTCGGCACCGTGGTCAGCGACAAGATGCAGCAGACGGTCGTCGTCGCCGTCGAGCGAGTGGTCGCGCACTCGGAGTACGGGCGCCGCGTGAAGCAGACCAAGCGCCTCAAGGCCCACGACGCCAACGGCGACTGCCACGTCGGCGACCGGGTGCGGGTCGCCGAGACGCGGCCGCTCAGCCGCGACAAGCACTGGCGCGTGGTCGAGGTCATCGAGCGCGCCAAGTGAAAGCCGCCGTGCGCCCCAGGGCACCGGGCGGGCGAGTAGGGGGGACGCCGGTTTGATTCAACAGCAGACCCGGCTTTCGGTGGCCGACAACACCGGCGCCAAGAAGATTATGGTCATCCGCGTCCTCGGCGGTTCGACGCGACGCTACGCCAACGTGGGCGACATAATCGTGGCTGCGGTCAAGGAGTCGGCCCCCGGAGGCGTCGTCAAGAAGGGCGAGGTCGTGCACGCCGTCGTGGTGCGCACGAAGAAGGGGCTGCACCGCGACGACGGGTCGTACATCCGCTTTGACGAGAACGCCGCGGTGATCCTCAAGGACGAGAAGGAGCCGCGCGGGACGCGCATTTTCGGTCCGGTGGCGCGGGAGCTGCGCGAGAAGGAGTTCATGAAGATCATCTCGCTTGCGCCGGAAGTCCTGTAGGAAGGCGGGCGACGCCGATGAGGGGTAACGGTTCCCGCCCCGGCGCCGGCCGGCCGGCGCGCCTGGGGGTCAGGAAGGGCGACATCGTGAGGGTGCTCTCGGGCAAGGACCGCGGCAGGAAGGGCAAGATCCTGCGCGTCATCCCCGACGAGGGCAAGGTCGTCATCGAGGGCGTCAACGTGGTCAAGAAGCACCAGCGCGCCACGGCCAAGGTCATGCAGGGGGGCATCATCGACCAGGAGGCCCCGCTGGCGGCCTCAAAGGTCATGCTCGTGTGCAACAAGTGCAATGAACCCAGCCGGGTCACCCGGAAGGAGCTGCCCAACGGCCGCCGCGTGCGGGCGTGCAAGCGGTGCGGCGAGGTCCTGGATAAGTAGGACGCGGCGGTGGCGAGGAGGCGGTGGTCATGGCGTCAAGGCTGAAGGAGCATTACCGGCAGCAGGTCGTCCCGGCGATGATGAAGGCGTTCGGGTACGTAAACCTGCTCCAGGTGCCGCGCATTGAGAAGGTCGTGGTGAACATGGGCGTCGGCGACGCGATCCAGAACCCCAAGACCCTGGACGCCGCCGCGTCGGAGCTGGGGCAGATCACCGGCCAGCGTCCCGTGATCACGCGCGCCAAGCGCTCCATCGCCGCCTTCAAAGTGCGCACTGGGATGCCCATCGGGTGCAAGGTGACCCTGCGCGGCGACCGGATGTATGATTTCCTTGACAAGGTGTTCAACATCGCGTTGCCCAGGGTGCGCGACTTCCGCGGCATCTCGCCGCGGTCACTGGACGGGCGGGGCAACTTCTCGCTCGGGCTGAAAGAACAGCTCGTGTTTCCCGAGATCGACTACGACAAGGTGGAAAAGGTCCGCGGCATGGACATCATCATCGTCACCACGGCCTCACGGGACGAAGAGGCGCGCGAGCTTTTAGGCCTCATGGGCGTGCCCTTCCGGGAGAGCGCGTGATTCTGAGGCGCGGGCGACAGGGGGGAAGGGATTGACCAGGAAGGCCCTCATGGAGAAGGCGAAGCGGACTCCCCGCTTCAAGGTGCGCGTGCGCAACCGCTGCGGCATCTGCGGCCGCCCGCGCGGCTATATCCGGCGTTTCGGCATGTGCCGCATGTGCTTCAGGGCGCACGCCCATCGCGGCGAGGTCCCCGGCGTCAAGAAGGCGAGCTGGTAGTGAAAGGGGTGATTGCGGGTGATGAGCGACCCGATCGCCGACATGCTCACCCGCATCCGCAACGCGAACACCGTGCGCCGCGACCGGGTTGAGGTGCCCGGCTCGAAGGTCAAGCGCGCCCTGGCCCAGATCCTCAAGGAGGAGGGCTTCATCCGCGACTTCGAGTGGATCGGCCAGGGGCCGCAGGGCTTGCTGCGGGTGTACCTCAAGTACGGCCCCAACCGCGAGCGCGTGATCAGCGGCCTGGAGCGCGTCTCCCGGTGCGGGAACCGCGTGTACCGGGGACGGCGCCGCCTGCCCCGCGTGCTGGGCGGCCTGGGGGTGGCCATCGTCACCACGCCCCAGGGGCTGATGACCGACCAGAAGGCGCGCGAGAAGCGCGTGGGCGGCGAGGTCATCTGCAACGTGTGGTGACGTGCGGGCGTTCCCCGGTAGTGCGTTCGTCAGGAGGTGAAGGCGGTGTCCAGGGTAGGTAAAGTGCCCATCGCCCTTCCACCCGGGGTCAAGGTGGTCGTGGAAGGGGACCGCGTCTCGGTCAAGGGGCCGCTGGGCGAGCTGTCTCGCCGCGTCCATCCCGACATGAAAGTGCACGTGGAGGACGGCAGGGTCATCGTCGCGCGCCCCTCCGACGAGCGCCAGCACCGGGCGCTGCACGGGCTGACGCGCACACTGATCGCGAACATGGTCTTGGGGGTGACGCGCGGGTTCCGCAAGGAGCTTGCGCTGGTGGGGACCGGCTACCGCGCCGTTAAGACGGGCCAGAAGCTCGTCCTCACCCTGGGCTTCTCGCACCCCGTTGAGTTTGTGCCGCCGGCGGGCATCGCCTTCGAGGTGCCCACCCCGGCGACGGTCTCGGTCACGGGTTCGGATTGCGAGCTGGTTGGGCAAGTAGCGGCCAGGATCAGGGCGGCGAAACCACCGGAGCCCTACCTGGGTAAAGGCATCCGTTACGCGGGCGAACACGTGCGGCGCAAGGTCGGCAAGACCGGCAAGTAGCGCCGCGTCCCGCCGCCGCGTCGAGGCCCGGGGAGGGGGAGCGGGCGTGATAACCAGGCAGGACCGCAACGAATCCAGGAAACGGCGCCACCTGAGGGTGCGCAAGCGCGTGCGCGGCTCGGTCGAGCGGCCGCGGCTGTGCATCTTCCGCAGCCTCAAGCACATGTACGCCCAGATCGTGGACGACAGCGCCGGCCGCACCCTGGCGGCGGCGTCCACGGTTGACCCCGAGGTCCGCGAGGCGGTCGGGAAGAGCGGCGGCAACGTCGGTGGCGCGAAGAAGGTCGGGGAGCTCATCGCCCGCCGCGCCCTGGCGGCGGGGATAAAAGCGGTCGTGTTTGACCGCGGCGGTTACCGGTACCACGGTCGCGTGGCGGCCCTGGCCGAGGCCGCGCGCGAGGCCGGGCTCCAATTCTAGCGGGCGCCGGCGAGGGGGGGAAGCACGCTGTGACCGACGAGATGGAGATCGGGCAACCCGAACTGAAGGAGAAGGTCGTACACATAAACCGTGTCGCCAAGGTGGTCAAGGGTGGCCGCCGCTTCAGCTTCAGCGCGCTGGTCGTTGTGGGCGACGGCAATGGCCGCGTGGGCGCCGGCCTGGGCAAGGCCGGCGAGATCCCCGAGGCGATCCGCAAGGGCATCGAGGATGCCAAGAAGGATATGGTCGAGGTGCCGCGGGTCAACACCACCATCCCCCACGCCGTGCTCGGCCATCACGGCGCGGGCGAGGTGCTGCTGCGCCCGGCGTCGGCGGGCACCGGCGTCATCGCCGGCGGCCCGGTGCGGGCGGTGCTCGAGCAGGCGGGCATCCGTGACATCCTGACGAAGTCGCTGGGGTCGTCAAACCCCATCAACATGGTGTACGCCACGCTGGAGGGGCTGCGGCGGCTGAGGAGCGCCGAGACGGTGGGCCGCCTGCGCGGGCGCGCCCACCACGGGCCCGCGGCGCACGCGGCGCACGCGGCGCACGCGGCGCCCAGCGCGCCCAGCGCGCACGCGGCGCCCAGCGCGCACGCGGCGCCCAGCGCGCACGCGGCGCCCGGCGCGCCCAGCGCGCACGCGGCGCCCAGCGCGCCCGCCACGCCCGCCACGCCCGCCGCCCACGGGCGGCCGCAGGGGGGATGAGCCAATGGCAGCCAAGCTGCGCGTTACGCTGGTGAAGAGCCTGGTCAGCCGGCCGCAGGTTGAACGCGCTACGGCGCGCAGCCTCGGCGTCGGGCGCATAGGCCGGACGGCCGTCCACGAGGACACCCCCGTCCTGCGCGGGATGATCCGGCGCGTCAGACACCTCCTGCGGGTCGAGCCGGAGCAGGGGCGCGGCGAGAAGTGAGCCGGCGCGCAAGTATCCGCGGCCAGAAGCCAGAAAGCATGGAAAGGAAGTGACGCCATGCGGTTAAACGAGCTTCATCCGGCAGCGGGGAGCCGCCGCACGGCGAGGCGCGTGGGGCGCGGTCCCGGCTCGGGGCGGGGCAAGACGTCGGGTCGCGGCCACAAGGGCCAGAAGGCGCGCTCTGGCGCCAGCATCAGGCCGGGCTTCGAGGGCGGCCAGATGCCGCTGCAGCGGCGGCTGCCCAAGCGCGGCTTCAAAAACGCCCTGCGATCCCGGTTTTCGACGGTCAACGTCGCCAAGCTGAACCGTTTCTCGCCGGGCACGGAGGTCACGCCCGAGCTCCTGGTGGAGTCTTCGGCCATTGACTCCGTCCGCGACGGCGTCAAGGTGCTGGGCGACGGGCGGCTGCGCGTCCCGCTGACTGTGCGCGCCCACCGCTTCTCCCGGTCGGCCGTGGCCAAGATCGAGGCCGCGGGCGGGAAGGCGGAGGTGATCGACTGATGCTTGCCACGTTGCGCAGCGCGTTGCGCGTCGGCGACCTGAGGCGCCGGCTGCTCTATACGCTGTGGATGTTCGCGGTGTTCCGCGTCGGCGCCCACATCCCGGTGCCCGGCGTCAACGCCGAGGTGTTCCAGCAGCTGTTCCAGTCGGGGTCGCTGCTGGGCCTTCTGGACCTGTTCTCGGGCGGCGCGTTGAAGGCGTTCTCGATGTTCGCCATGAGCATCACGCCGTACATCAACGCCACGATCATCGTGCAGCTCCTGACCGTGATCGTGCCGCGGCTGGAGCGCATGATGAAGGAAGAGGGCGTCGAGGGCCGCAAGAAGATGACCCAGTGGACGCGTTACCTGACGACCGTGCTCGCCCTGGTCCAGGCCGTGGGCACCTCCTTTTACATGCGTGGGGCGGGCGCCCTCGAAGACCCGGGTTTCTCGTCGATAGCCATCGTGTGCATCGTGCTCACGGCGGGCACGACGTTCCTGATGTGGCTCGGCGAGCAGATAACCGAGCACGGCATCGGCAACGGCATATCGCTCCTCATCTTCGCCGGCATCGTCGCCCGGCTGCCGTCGGGCCTCGGCCGCGTGTTCAACTACATCCAGGTGGGGAGCATCAGCTGGTTCAACGTCATCCTGACCGTCGTCATCGGCCTGCTGGTCATCGCCGCCGTCGTGTGGATAAACGAGGGCCGGCGCAAGATGCCGGTGCAGTACGCGCGGCGGGTCGTGGGCCGGCGCATGATGGGCGGCGCCAGCACGTTCATCCCGATGCGGGTGAACCAGGCCGGCGTCATCCCCGTCATCTTCGCGCAGTCAGTGATCCTGTTCCCGGCGACCATCGCCGGGTTCATCACCCACCCCTGGGCGCAGGCGGTCGTCAGTTTCCTGCACTACGGCGGGGTGTGGTACTCCCTGATATACTTCGGCCTCATCGTCGGGATGACGTACTTCTACACCGCCATAGTGTTCAACCCGGTCGAGGTCGCCAACAACATCAGGAAGCACGGCGGGTTCATACCCGGCATCCGGCCCGGCCGGCCGACGGTCCAGTACATCGACTGGGTGCTGACGCGGATCACGCTGGCGGGGTCGATATTCCTGGCGCTGATCGCCATCATGCCGGTGTTCATCGAGAAGATCACCGCCATACCCAACCTGTACTTCGGCGGCACGGCGCTGCTCATCGTGGTCGGCGTGGCGCTGGAGACGATGAAGCAGATAGAGGCGCACCTCCTGATGCGGCATTACCAGGGGTTCATCAAGTAGGGTCGCCGGCGGGGGAGATGGCGCATGCGCATCGTGCTCGTCGGCCCGCCGGGGGCGGGCAAGGGGACGCAGGCGGAGCGGCTGGCGGCGCGGCTTTGTGCGGCGCACCTGGCCACGGGCGACATCCTGCGCGCCGCGGCGGCGGCGGGCACGCCCCTGGGGCGGGAGGCGCGCTCGTACATGGACCGCGGCGCCCTGGTGCCCGACGACGTGATGGTCAAGCTCATCCGCGAGCGCCTGGCCGGCACGGCGACGCGGCGGGCGTTCGTGCTCGACGGCTTCCCGCGCACACTGGCGCAGGCGGTCGAGCTTGGCGGGATGCTTGCGGCGCTGGGGGCCGGGCTCGACGCGGTGGTGGTCATCGAGGTCCCCGACGCGGCGTTGGTGGAGCGGCTCACGGCGCGCCGGGTGTGCTCGTCGTGCGGGGCCGTGTACCACCTGCGCTTCCGGCCGCCGCGCGCGGCCGGGGCCTGTGACGCCTGCGGCGCGGCGCTGCGGCAGCGCGACGACGACACTGAGGCCACGGTGCGGCGGCGCCTGGGCGTCTACCGCAACGAGACGGCCCCGGTCATCGATTTCTACCGCGAGCGCGGCCTGGTGCGGCCGGTGGACGGCGCGCAAGGCATCGCGGAGGTCGAGCGGGCGATCGCCGGCGTCCTCGGGGATACCCCGGGGGGGGTAGTGGGCAGTGATCATCGTCAAGTCCCCGGCCGAGCTCCTGCTCATGCGCGCGGCGGGGCGCATCGCGGCCCAGGTGCGCGAGGTCCTGGAGGCGGCGGTGCGGCCGGGCATCACCACCGGTGAGCTCGACCGCCTCGCCGGGGAGACCATCCGGCAGCGCGGGGCGACGCCGGCGTTTCTGGGCTACCGTGGGTTCCCGGCCAGCATCTGCGCGTCGGTCAACGACGAGGTGGTGCACGGGATCCCCGGCCGGCGGCGGCTCCTGGAGGGCGACATCATCAGCATCGACGTCGGCGTCTTCTACGAGGGGTACTGCGGGGATACGGCCTTCACCTGCGGCGTGGGCGAGGTGTCGCCGGAGGCCGGGCGGCTGATGCGCGTCACCGCCGGCGCCCTTGAGCGCGCCATCGCCGCGGCGCGGCCGGGGGCGCACCTGGGCGACCTGGGGCATGCCGTGCAGACGCACGTCGAGGCCCAGGGCTTCTCGGTGGTGCGCGATTACGTGGGGCACGGCATCGGCCGCGCCATGCACGAGGACCCGCAGCTGCCCAACTACGGCATCGCCGGGACGGGGTGTGTCCTCGAGGCGGGGATGACGCTGGCCATCGAGCCGATGGTCAACGCCGGCCAATGGGCGGTGAAGGTCGACGCCAACGGGTGGACGGTGCGGGCCGCGGATGGCAGCCTGTCGGCGCACTACGAGCACACGGTGGCCGTCGGCGCGGGCGGCCCCGAGGTCCTCACGGTGCCCTGAAGGCGGCGGATGGGGGGGGACGGCGGTGGAGAAGCGCGTCGAGGTCGGCCAGTTCGTGCGTTCGGTGGCCGGACGTGACCGCGGCCAGGTGTTCGTGGTCATCTCCCGGCTGGACGAGCGCCACCTGGCCGTGGCTGACGGCGCGCGGCGGCGCGTGGCGCGTCCCAAGACGAAGTCCGCGCGCCACCTTGAGCCGCTCGACGCCCCGGCCGGGCCCCTCGCCGACCGCCTGAGAAGCGGCGAGAAGGTGAGCGACCACGAGCTGCGGGCGGCGCTGGCCGGGCTTCCACCGCACGACGGCCCGGCCGCGGGGGCGCGTGCCGCCGCCGCCAGTGACATGACGCTGGAAGAGGGGGATCACGGTGCCTGATGCGCGACGGCCACGGCGGCCCACCCGGGGCAGCCGTCGCCGGACACGGACGGCGGGGGTTCCACCGGTGCCCAAGGAGGACGTCCTCGAGGTTGAGGGGACAGTGGTCGAGCCCCTGCCCAACGCCATGTTCCGCGTTGAGCTCGAAAACGGCCACCGCGTGCTGGCGCACGTGTCAGGGCGGATCCGGATGCACTTCATCCGCATCCTCCCTGGTGACCGCGTCACCGTGGAGCTGTCGCCGTACGACCTCACGCGCGGGCGTATCGTGTACCGCTACAAGTGAACGCAGGCCGGCGCCCGCCGGTGGGACGCGCATTCGGTCGCGAGGGAGGAAGGGCCAGTGAAGGTCCGGCCATCGGTCAAGAGGATGTGCGAGAAGTGCAAGATCATCAGGCGCAAGGGCCACGTCATGGTGATCTGTACCAATCCGAAGCACAAGCAGAAGCAGGGCTAGGGGACGGGGGGTGAGCTAAAGTGGCCAGAATCGCCGGCGTGGACCTGCCCCGCGAGAAGCGGGTCGAGGCGGCCCTGACATATATCTTCGGCATCGGTTTCACGCGCGCCCGGCGGATCCTCAAGAGCACGGGGGTCAGCCCTGACACCCGGGTGCGCGACCTCACCGAGGAGGAGATCGGCCGCCTGCGCGAGCACATCGATAAGAACTACAAGGTTGAGGGCGACCTGCAGCGCGAGGTGCAGATGAACATCAAGCGCCTCATCGACATTGGCTCTTACCGCGGGCTGCGCCACCGTCGCGGGTTGCCGGTGCGCGGCCAGCGCACCCGCACCAACGCGCGCACGCGCAAGGGTCCGCGCAAGACCGTGGGCGTGCGGCGCAAGAAGTAGGCGGCCCCAGACCATAAGGAGGGTGCTTCAATGCCGAGGAGAGCCGGTCCCCGGGCCAAGAAGAAGGAACGCCGCCACATAGAGCGCGGCGTGGCCCACATCCGCTCCACGTTCAACAACACGCTGGTGACCATCGCCGACCCGGGCGGCAATGCCGTCGCCTGGGCCAGCGCCGGCACGCAGGGCTTCAAGGGCTCGCGCAAGGGCACGCCGTTCGCCGCCGGCCTGGCGGCCGAGGCGGCGGCGCGCGAGGCCATGGGCTGCGGCATGCGCGAGGTCGAGGTGTTCGTCAAGGGCCCGGGCGCCGGGCGCGAGGCCGCCATCCGCTCGTTGCAGTCGGCGGGCCTCGAGGTGAGCCTGATCAAGGACGTCACGCCCATACCGCACAACGGCTGCCGCCCACCGAAGCGGCGCCGCGTATAGGCGCGCCGGGAGGAGGTGCGGGCAAAGGATGGCGAGATACACTGGTCCCGTGTGCCGCTTGTGCCGCCGCGAGGCGACCAAGCTGTACCTGAAGGCGGAGCGCTGCTACGGCAACAAGTGCCCGCTGGAGGGGCGGACTCAGCAGCCCCCCGGGGAGCACGGCCAGTACCGGCGCAAGATGTCCGAGTACGGCATGCAGCTGCGCGAGAAGCAGAAGGCGCGCCGCATCTACGGCGTGCTCGAGCGCCAGTTCCGGCGCTACTTCGAGTACGCGGCCCGGAGGAAGGGCGTAACCGGCGAGGCGCTCCTGCAGTTCCTGGAGACCAGGCTCGACAACGTCGTGTTCCGCCTGAATCTGGGGTCGTCGCGGGCCGAGGCGCGGCAGCTCGTGCGGCACGGCCACTTCACGGTCAACGGCCGGCGCGTCAACATCCCGTCGTACCAGGTGCGCGCCGGCGACGTCGTCGCGGTGCGGCCGTCAAGCCGCCAGCTGCAGCGCTTCCTGGAGCTCGCCCAGGCCAAGGTCCAGGGGGTTCCGGGCTGGCTCGACGTTGACCGCCCCAACTTGGGGGGCCACGTCCTCCGCCTGCCGCTGCGCGAGGACATCGACGTTCCCCTGCAGGAGCACCTGATCGTCGAGCTGTACTCGCGCTGAGATGAAAGGCCCAGCCCGGGCCTGTCAAAGGGGGGCGGCGGATGATCGAGATGGAGAAGCCGCACATCGAGTGTATGGAGCTGTCGCCTGACGGCACGTACGGCCGCTTCGTCGTCGAACCCCTGGAGCGGGGCTACGGGACGACGCTCGCCAACTCGCTGCGGCGCATACTGCTGAGTTCCCTCCTGGGAGCCGCTATCACGTCAGTGAAGATCGACGGCGTCCTCCACGAGTTCGCCACCGTTCCCGGCGTGGTCGAGGACGTGACTGATATAATCTTGAACCTGAAGCACCTGGCGTTGAAGATGCACGGCGATGAGCCCCGCGTCGTGCGCATCGAATCGCGGGGGCCGTGCCAGGTGCGCGCCACCGACATACAATCTGATGCTGACGTCGAGGTCTTGAACCCTGAGCTGCACATCGCCACGCTCGGCCCGGAAGGCGAGCTGCGCATGGAGATGACGGTGGAGAAGGGCCGCGGCTACGTATCGGCCGAGCGCAACAAGAAGCCCGACCAGCCGATCGGCGTGATAGCCATCGATTCGATATTCACGCCCATCCGCAAGGTCAACTACGTGATCGAGAACACCCGCGTCGGCCAGGTGACCGACTTCGACAAGCTGACGCTGGACGTGTGGACGAACGGCACGGTGCGGCCGGACGAGGCGGCCAGCCTCGGGGCGCGCGTCATGGCCGAGCACCTCGACCTGTTCATCGGCCTCGCCGGGACCGGCGACGGCAAGGAGGTCATGGTCGAGAAGGAGCAGGACGAGCGGGCGCGGCTCCTGGATATGCCGATCGAGGAGCTTGACCTGTCGGTGCGGTCGTTCAACTGCCTGAAGCGCGCCGGCATCAACACCATCAGGGAGCTCGTGGTGAAGACCGACGAGGACATGATCAAGGTCCGCAACCTGGGCAAGAAGTCGCTGGAAGAGGTCAAGCAGAAGCTGGGGGCGCTCGGGCTGTCGCTCCGGGAGGCCGAGGAGTAGCGGCCGATCCCCGGCTTTGGGGAGGAGGGAGGCGGGGTGGCTTACCGCAAGTTGGGCCGGCGCACCAATCACCGCCGCTCGATGCTGCGCAACCTGGTCACGTCGCTTCTGGCAAAGGAGCGCATTGAGACGACCGAGACCCGCGCGCGCGAGGTGTCGACGCTCGCGGAGAAGATGATCACCCTGGCCAAGCGGGGCGACCTGCACGGCAAGCGCCAGGTGCTGTCATACGTCCTGGAGGAGGACGTGGCCAAGAAGCTGTTCGATACCATCGCCCCGCGTTACGAGAAGCGGGCGGGCGGGTACACCCGGATCGTGCGCATCGAGCCGCGGCGCGGCGACGCCGCGCCCATGGCGCTCCTCGAGCTGGTGTAGTACTCCGACGGGTGGAGAGGGTGGACGCAATGGAGGCGATGATCCGCGCCGAAGGCGTCCGGTTCAGCTATGCCCCGGGCCCAGGCGAGGTCGAGGCGCTCAAGGACATCGACCTCGTCGTGAGGCCCGGTGAATATGTGGCGGTGATCGGGCCGAACGGCTCGGGCAAGTCGACCTTGGCCAAGCACTTCAACGCCCTGCTCCTGCCCGTCGACGGCACGGTGTGGGTGGCGGGGATCGACACCCGCGACGACGGCCGGCTGTGGGAGGTCCGCCAGGCGGCGGGCATGGTGTTCCAGAACCCCGACAACCAGATCGTGGCCACCGTGGTCGAGGACGACGTGGCCTTCGGCCCCGAGAACCTCGGCGTGGCGCCGCCCGAGATCCGGCGCCGGGTCGACGAGGCGCTCCAGGCCGTCGACATGGCCGCGTACCGCCGCCACGCCCCGTACGCCCTGTCAGGCGGGCAGAAGCAGCGGGTGGCGATCGCCGGCATCCTGGCCATGCGGCCGCGCTGCGTCATCCTTGACGAGCCGACGTCGATGCTCGACCCGGCGGGACGGGCCGAGGTGCTGCGCACGATACGGCGGCTGAACCGCGACGAGGGCATCACCGTCGTGCACATCACCCACGACATGGAGGAGGCGGCCGAGGCCGACCGCGTCCTGGTGCTGGACGGCGGCCGCATCGTCCTCGCCGGACCGCCGCGCGAGGTGTTCGCGCGGGGCGCGGAGCTTCTGCCATTGGGCCTGGACGTCCCCGAGGCGACCCGGCTGGCATCCGAGCTCCGCGCGGCGGGGCTCGACGTCCCCGCCGACGCCCTCACGCTCGAAGAGCTGGTGACGGCCCTATGCCCATCGTGACAGAGGGCCTGAGGCACGTCTACGCCGCCGGGACGCCCCTTGAGACGACCGCGCTGGCCGGGCTTGACCTCACCATCGCCGACGGCGAGGCCGTGGGCATCATCGGCCCCACCGGCTCGGGCAAGACGACGCTCGTCCAGCACTTCAACGGCCTCCTGAAGCCCACCTCCGGCCGGGTGCTCGTCGACGGCGTGGACACGTCGTCTCGCCGCGCCAACATGCGCGACATCAGGCGCAAGGTCGGCCTGATCTTCCAGTACCCCGAGCACCAGCTGTTCGAGGAGACGGTGGCCGCCGACGTGGCGTTCGGCCCGAAGAACCTGGGGCTTGCGCCAGACGAGGTGACGCTGCGCGTGGACGAGGCGCTGCGGCGGGTAGGGCTTGACCCGGCCATCGGGCGCCGCTCGCCGTACGAGCTGAGCGGCGGCCAGATGCGGCGCGTGGCGATCGCCGGCGTGCTGGCCATGCGCCCGCGGGTGGTCGTGCTGGACGAGCCGACGGCGGGGCTTGACCCGCGCGGCCGCGACGAGATCCTCGGCCACCTCGAGGCCCTGCACGCCGATGGCGCGGTGACGCTGGTGATCGTGTCGCACAGCATGCGCGACATAGCGCGCCTGGCGCGGCGGGTGGTGGCCCTGGTGGGCGGGCGGGTGGCCCTTGACGGCCCGGCCCGCGAGGTGCTGACGCACGTTCGGGAGCTCAGGGACATGGGGCTCGGGGCGCCGCCGATGGTCGAGCTCATGTGCCGGCTGCGCGAGCGCGGGCACGCGGTGCGCTTGGACGCCCTCACCGTGGACGAGGCGCGGCGCGAGATACTGCGCGTGGTGGGGGGTGGGTCGCGTGGTTAAGAACATCCCCATCGGCCAGTACATGCCCGGGAACTCGGTCGTGCACCGCCTCGACCCGCGCACCAAGCTCCTGGCCGTCCTGGCGTACATCGTGGTGCTTTTCGTGGCCGACGGCATGTACGCCTACCTGCTCCTGGCGGCGGCGGCGGCGGCGGCGTTCCTGGCCACGCGCATCAGGCCCGGCGTCATCCTGCGCGGCCTCAAGTCGATCATCATCCTCATCCTGATCACCGTGTCGTTCAACCTGTTCATGACCCCCGGCCCGGCGCTCTTCCGCATCGGGCCCCTGGTGGCGACGCAGACGGGCGCGGCGGTGGCCGCGTTCATGGGGGCGCGGCTGGTGCTGCTGATCGTGGTCACCTCGCTGGTCACGCTCACCACCAGCCCCATCGACCTCACCGACGGCCTGGAGCGGCTCATGAAGCCGGGGCAGCGCATCGGCGTGCCGGCGCACGAGCTGGCGATGATGATGACCATCGCGCTGCGGTTCATCCCCACGCTCCTGGAGGAGGCCGACCGCATCATGAAGGCCCAGATGGCCCGCGGCGCCGACTTCGAGAGCAGGAACCTGGTGCGCCGGGTGAGAAACCTCGTGCCGCTCCTCGTGCCGCTTTTTGTCAGCGCGTTCCGGCGCGCGGACGAGCTGGCGCTGGCCATGGAGGCCCGCTGCTACCGCGGCGGGGAGGGGCGGACGCGCATGAAGCAGCTGCGGCTGGGCGCCCTGGACGCGGGGGCGGGGGCGCTGACGCTCCTTGTGGTCGGCGCCGTGGTCGCGCTGCGGGTGGTGACGTAGGATGGGCGAGGGGCGGGCGGCGCCGGGGGCGGTGCCGGGGGCGGGGCGAAACGTGATGCTCGTCGTCGAGTACGAGGGCACGTCGTACCACGGCTTTGCGCGCCAGGCCGGCCCGGTCACCATCCAGGGGGTGCTGGAGGCGGCCATCGCGAGCATCGGCGGGGCGCCGGCGCGGGTCGTGGGCGCGGGGCGCACCGACGCCGGCGTGCACGCGCGCGGCCAGGTGGTCAGCTTCACGTTTGCGGGCAGCGTGCCCACGTCGAGGCTGCCGGCGGCGCTCAACGCCAACCTGCCGCCCGACGTCGCCGTGCTGGCGGCGCGCGAGGTCGCGCCGGGCTGGGACGCCCTGCGGGCGTGCGCGGGCAAGCTCTACAGCTACACCGTGCTCAACCGCGCCTCACCGTCGCCCATGTGGCGCCGTTTCGCCCTGCACTGGCCGGGGCCGCTCGACGAGGCGGCGATGCGCGCGGCGGCATCCGAGCTCCTGGGGCGCCACGACTTCCGGGCCTTCCGCTCAACCGGCGGGTCGGCCAAGACCACGGCGCGGCACGTGTCGCGCTGCGACATCGAGCGCCAGGGCGACCTTTTGCGCATCCTGGTCGAAGCGGACGGGTTCCTGTACAACATGGTGCGCATCATGGCCGGGACGCTGCTTGAGGTCGGGCGCGGGGCGATGACGGCCGGGGACGTGCGCGAGGCGCTGGCGGCGGACGACCGGGGCCGCGCCGGCCCGACCCTGCCGCCGCACGGCCTGTGCCTGGAGCTGGTGCGCTACTGACGCGGCGGGCGCCGGGGCGCGGGTGGGGCCGACGGTGGGCCGCCCCGCCTTGACATGGCGCCTCCTGGTGCGATACAATAGTCATTGGCGCGCAAGGAGGGAGATCTCTTGGGGACGACCTACATGGCCAGGGCCGAGGACGTAGAGCATGACTGGTACGTGGTCGACGCGGCGGGGAAGACCCTCGGGCGGCTGGCCAGCGCTATCGCGGCGATACTGCGGGGCAAGCACAAGCCGATCTTCACCCCGCACGTCGATACCGGCGACCACGTCATCGTGATCAACGCCGAGCGCGTCGTGCTGACCGGCAAGAAGTCGCGGACCAAGATGTACTTCCGGCATTCGCTTTACCCGGGCGGCATGCGCGCGGTGCCCGCCGGGGAGCTCTTGCGGTCCCGGCCGGAGACGGTGGTGGAGCGCGCCATCCGCGGCATGCTGCCGCACAACCGCCTCGGGCGCCAGATGTTCAAGAAGCTCCAGGTCTACCGGGGGAGCGCGCATCCCCACGCGGCCCAGGAGCCGCGGCCGCTCGAGCTCTGAGGGCACGCCGTCGCGGCGCGTCCCGGCAAGGAGGGTCAGGATGGCAAAGGCACAATACCAGGCCACCGGCCGGCGGAAGAACGCCATCGCCCGGGTGCGCCTGACGCCCGGTACCGGCCGCGTGGCGGTCAACGGTCGCGAGGTTGAGGACTACTTCCCCCTCCGGACGCTGCGGATGCTCCTCGAGCAGCCGCTGAAAGTCACGGGGAACCTGGGGAAGTTCGACGTGCTGGCCAGGGTGCAGGGCGGCGGCGTGTCCGGGCAGGCGGGCGCGGTGCGGCACGGCATCGCCCGGGCCCTGCTGCGCGTTGACGGGGACCTCCGCCCGCCCCTGAAGAAGGGCGGTTTCCTCACGCGGGACCCCAGGATGAAGGAACGGCGCAAGTATGGGCTGAAGAAGGCGCGCAAGGCGCCGCAGTTCTCCAAGCGTTGATGCTTCAGCCTCGTCGCCCCCGCCCGCGCGGGGGGCGGCGCCTCCTATAATCCGCATTGCACGCGTGCAAGGCAAGGAGTCCCATACTCCTTGCCTGTTTCGTTCTCCGGCGCGAGCCGGGTCTGGCGCCCGGCTCGGAGCGTTAGGACCAGAAGTGGCTTGAGGGCGAGGCCCCGGGGCCGGCCCGGAAAGGGGGAGTTGTGTGTGCTGCAGGAGAAGTTGGTGCCAGCGGCGGCCGCGTTGGGGGATGAGCTGCAATCGCTGGCGCGGGAGCATCTCGCGCCGGTCCTGCCGCGGTCCACGGAACTGATGATCGAGCGGGGCGAGGGGATGTTCCTCTACACCCGCGACGGTGAACGGTACTTCGACTTCATATCGGGCATCGCCGTCAACGCCCTCGGGCACTGCCACCCGGAGGTGGTGAAGGCGATCCAGGATCAGGCGGCAAAGCTCATCCACATCTGCTTCGTCACCGCCTACTACGAACCGGCCGTCAGGCTGGCCGCCAAGCTGGCCGAGATATGCCCCGGCGACCTGGACATGGTCTTTTTCTCCAACGCGGGCGCGGAGGCGGTCGAGGGGTCGGTCAAGATGGCCCGCTACCTCACCGACCGCCCGGCGATCATCGCCTTCCGCGGCGGCTTCCACGGCCGCACCCTGGGCGCGACCTCGCTCACGTCGTCCAGCGTGCGCTACCGCGAGAACTACGAGCCGCTCCTGCCGTCGGTGTACCACGTGTCCTTCCCGTACTGCTACCGCTGCCAGTACCGGCAGAAGCCGGAGACGTGCGGCCTGGACTGCCTCAATGAGATCGAGGTCCTGTTCCGGCACCAGCTCGCCCCCACCGACGTCGCCGCCATGATCATCGAGCCGGTGCAGGGCGAGGGCGGCTACGTGCCGGCGCCGCCCAAGTACCTCAAGGGCCTGCGCGAACTGTGCACCAGGCACGGCATCCTGCTGATCTTCGACGAGGTTCAGACGGGCTTCGGCCGCACCGGCAAGTGGTTCGCCGCCGAGACCTACGGCATCGTTCCCGACATCATGGTGCTGGCCAAAGCCATCGCCTCGGGCATGCCGCTGTCGGCCATCGTGTCGCGGCCGGAGCTGCACCGCGCGTGGCCGCAGGGCGCGCACGGCTCGACCTTCGGCGCCAACCCGGTGTCGTGCGCCGCCGCGCTGGCGAGCATCGGCGTCATTGAGCGTGAGGGCCTGATCGAGCGCGGCGCGAAGACCGGCGAGCACATGAAGGGGCGCTTCCTGGAGTTTCAGAGCCGCTTCCCGTTCATCGGCGATGTCCGCGGCATGGGCCTCATGGTCGGCATGGAGTTCATCAACCGCGACGGGTCGCCGGCGAGCGACCTGGTCAAGAAGATCCTCGCCATGTGCGTCGAGGAGAAGATGCTGTTCTACTCGTGCGGCGTGTTCAAGCAGTGCATCCGGTTCATGCTGCCGCTCAACGTGCGGCGCGAGGACCTGGACGAGGGCCTCGACCGGTTCGGCCGCGTGCTGGAGCGCGCAGCCAAGACGTACTAGCCGGCACGGCGGGCACGAGATTCGGGCTTAGACGGGGCTTCTGGTTTCTGGCGGCCGCGGCGCGGGGTGCCTCCGCGCCGCGGCCCCCTGTCCGGGGCAGGTTCCGCCCGGGGCAAAAAAAGGCGCCCCAGTGGCCGGGCACGGCCCTGGACCGCCCGACAAGCGTGTGCGGTCTCATTGGGGGGTCTCCCCCACGCGTTCTCTTACAGCGCGGCCTCGGCCTCCTGGAGCAGGTTCTTGCCGCCGGCGCGCACCTCCGCCGCGCGGATGACGGCGTCGATGTGCATGTTGCAGATGATCTTGCCGCCCAGGTGGGCGCTGCGGCCGAAGCCGACGTGGCAGAAGCCCAGCACCCGTTCATCCTCGAGCGGGTCGCCGATGAAGGCAGCGGTGGGGTTCGTCCCGAAGCCGATCTCCGCCAGAAGCGACGCCTTGTCATCGCCGCGGCCCAGGAGCGCCTCCAGCTGCGCCGCCTCGCGCCCGCCCTCGATGCGCGACAGCTTGCCGTCCTTCACCGTACACGTGATCGGGGCGGCCAGCTGGCCGATCGACTGGACGCTGCCATCGATCACGACCTTGCCCTTGGCCGTCCCGGGCACCAGCGCGGTGGCGACGACGCCGGCCGGGAGGGCGGTGCTCTCGCCGCGCTTCCGGGCCAGCCCGGTGAAGTGCAGCGGCTCGACCGTCTCGACCTCGGCGTAGAGGTCAGTGCCGCCGGATGCGCCGAGGTGCACCTTGCCCGCCTTGCGCAGGCACGCGGCGGCTTCGTCCGTCAGCCGCGCCAGGCGCTCGTAGTCGGTGCGCGCCGCCCGCAGGAGCGTGGCGTCGGTTGCGCCGCAGAACGAGACGCACCGCGCGCCGGCCTTCACCGCCGCCTCGTGCGCGTGGGGCGGGAATGAGCGCTGGGTGTAGATGAACAGGACGTCGGTCTGCTTCATCGCCGTGATCACGGCGGTCGGCAGGCGGTCTTCGGTCAGCAGCACCTCGGGCAGGTACATCAGGACCGCCCGGCTGCCGCGGGCGGTGAGGGAGCGGAACAGCTCCCTGCCCACCTGCATGTTCTGGGCGGAGCTGCTGATGATCATGGATACCTCTCCCGGCCGAACAGCCGCGCACCTTTCGACAATCGTACGACAGAGCTCCTCTGCCTGCAGTTTGTCCATGTGCTATCTGTTACCTCCCGTTCAGGCAGTGAAGAGACAATGGTGGCTCCGACTGTTACTACTTTGTGGTTCGGCACGAGATCCCGCCGATTCACCGCCGGCGGCCCTGGCGCGCTGGATCAACCCACCCGCGACGGCCGGCCGGGCGCGGGGCCCCCGCCCGGCGCGACCCGACCCACCGTGTTCGTTGCCGTCAAAGTGGTCAGCCGATTCCCCTCCACCACCCCCCGTTGTGCTGCCGATGAACGCCGGTGCCTCTCTTGTGGGTTCCGGTCACCATGCCGGATATGGGTGAGGGCCCATGCCATGCCTGGACATCGCCTGGAGGGGGGCCCGGCGACAACTTTGCCCATAATAGCGGTCTGTTCGCCAAGTTTCGACACAACTCCTGCTTCAGGCGCAAATATTTCGTAGCAGGATAGCCAGGGGGATGCGCGAATCCTAGAACCAGGGAAACACAAATCATGGCCCGGCGAGGGCTCGGGCCAGGTGAGTGGCGGGGGGATGGTCAGTGGAACGTGCCGTCGTGGCCACCACGCGGGCACCAGCGGCGATAGGGCCGTATTCGCAGGGCATCCGGGCGGGGTCGTTCGTCTTCACGTCGGGCCAGATCGCGCTCGACCCGGCCACCGGCGAGCTGGTGCCGGGCGGCATTGAAGGGGAGGCCGAGCGCGCCCTGCAAAACCTTGAAGCCGTGCTCGAGGCGGCCGGCTGCGGCCTGGCCGACGTCGTCAAGGTGACGGCGTTCCTGCGCGACCTCAATGATTTTGGCGCGTTCAACGGGGTATACGCCCGCTTCTTCCCCCAGAAGCCCGCGCGCTCGTGCGTGCAGGTCGCGAGGCTGCCGCGCGACGCGGCGGTCGAGGTCGAGGCTGTGGCGCTCCTGGGGGAGGGGAAGTGAAGCGATGCTCACTGATGACAGGCTGCGCGACTTTGTCGCGCGGGAGCTGGGCGGCGAGGCCCCGGCCCCCGGCGGCGGCAGCGCGGCGGCGCTCGCCGGCGCCATGGCCGCCGCGCTCGCGGGCATGGTCGCCCGGCTGACGCTGGGTCGCGAGAAGTTCGCCGCCGCGGCAGTGACCATGGCCGACTGCCTGGCCGCCTCCGTGCCCGCCATGAGCCGGCTCCTGGAGCTGGTTGACCTCGACGCCGCGGCGTACGACGGCGTGGTCGCCGCCCGGCGCCTGCCGCGGGCGACAGACGACGAGCGCCGGGCGCGGGCCGGGGCCGTCGCCGCCGCCAACGCGCGGGCGGCGGAGGTGCCCGCTGAAACGGCGGCGCTGTGCCTTGACGTCCTGCGCCTGGTGCCCCGCGTGCTGGAGGCGGGAAACCCGGCCGCCAGGAGCGACGCCGCCGTGGCCGGGCTTTTGGCCCTGGCCGGGCTGCGCGGGGCGCTGTGCAACGTGCGCATCAACCTCGACGGCCTCGAATCCGGCGCGGCGGCGGCCGCGGCGCGCCACGCCGACGAGATGGAACGGGAGGCCGCGGGCATCGAGCCCCTCGTGCGCGAGCTCTCGCGGGGGCTTCTGGGCGGCGGGGGGACCCGCCAGGCTTGATGGTCGCCCGCCCGCCCCGCGGCGGCCGGGCGGTGACGGGACGTATCGTGGTGGGGGGGACGTATCATGGAGCATCTGCGTCAGGGCGACCCCGAGGTCTACGAGGCGATCCGGCGCGAGGGCGAGCGCCAGAAGAGCGTCCTGGAGATGATCGCCTCAGAGAACTTCACCAGCCACGCCGTGCTCGAGGCGATGGGCAGTTGCCTGACCAACAAGTACGCCGAGGGCTACCCGGGGGCGCGCTACTACGGCGGCTGCGAGTGCGTCGACGTCGTCGAGGAGCTGGCGCGGACGCGGCTGGGCCTGCTGTTTTCCGCCGACCACGCCAACGTCCAGCCGCACTCCGGGGCGCAGGCCAACCTCGCCGTGTACTTCGCGGCCCTGGAACCCGGTGACCCCGTCCTGGGCATGGACCTCGCCCACGGCGGCCACCTGACCCACGGCAGCCCGGTCAACCTCTCCGGCCGTTACTTCCGCTTCACCGCGTACGGGGTCGACCGCGAGACGGAGCGCATCGACTACGCCGCGGTGGCGGCCCTGGCCAGGCAGGTCCGGCCGCGGATGATCGTCGCCGGGGCCAGCGCCTATCCCCGCCAGATCGACTTTCTTGCGTTCAGGCGGATCGCGGACGAGGTCGGGGCGCTGCTGATGGTCGACATGGCGCACATCGCCGGGCTGGTGGCGGCGGGGCTGCACCCCAGCCCGGTGCCAGCAAGCGACTTCGTGACCTCGACCACGCACAAGACGCTGCGCGGGCCGCGGGGCGGCTTCATCCTGTGCCGCCGGCGGTTTGGCACCGACATCGACAAGGCCATCTTCCCCGGCACCCAGGGCGGGCCCCTGATGCATGTCATCGCCGCCAAGGCCGTGGCCTTCGGGGAGGCGCTCCGGCCGGCCTTCAGGGAGTACCAGGAGCGGGTGATCAGCTCGGCCCGCGCCCTGGCCGCGGCGCTCGCCGCCAGGGGGTTCCGCCTCGTGGCCGGCGGCACTGACAACCACCTCATCCTGGTCGACCTCACGCCGCTGGGCATCACCGGCCGCGACGCGGAGCGGGCCCTGGAGCGCGTCGGCATCACCGTGAACAAGAACGCCATCCCGTTCGACACGCTGGGACCGCGCGTGACCAGCGGCATCCGCCTGGGCACGCCGGCGCTGGCCACCCGCGGCATGGGGCCCAATCAGATGGAGATGGTGGCGGACCTCATCCACCGGGCGATCCTCGGCCGGGACAGCGAAGCGGCCCGCGCCGAGGTCAAGGCGGCCACAGAGCGCCTGGCCGCGGACTTTCCGGGCCCCACCGTGTGAGAGGCAGCCACGGGCCAAAATCGTGACCTGGCGGCCGCCTGACGGCGTTCAGGCGGCCATTTTGTGGCCAATTGTCCTTAGAGGCGCCAGCAGGGAACCCAAGGCCGGGGCACGAATCCTTGAGGTGGTCTGGTAGGGGGGGTTGTCCTTGGCTGAGGGACGGGAGGGCACGCCTGACATCCTGGTCCTGGATATCGAGACGCAGTACCTTTTCGACGAGGTCGGTGGCCGGGACCACGTTGAACGGCTGCGGCTCGCCCTGGCCGTGACGTACAGCGTCGCCGGCGGCGGGTTCGAGTCATTCTGGGAGCCTGACGCCGAGCGGCTCGTGTCCAGGCTGCGGCAGGCTGACCTGGTGGTGGGGTTCAACCTTCTGGCCTTCGACTACCGCGTCCTGCAGGCATACACGAGCGTGCCCCTGCACTCCGCCGTTCCGACGCTGGACATCATGGACGACGTGCGGTCCGGCCTGGGCACGCGCGTCAGCCTCGACGCCCTGGCACGGGCGACCCTGGGTGCGCAGAAGGGCGGCAGCGGCCTGGATTCCGTGAAGTGGTTCCGGGCCGGCCAGCTCGACCTCGTCGAGCAGTACTGCCGGGCGGACGTTGACATCACGCACCGGCTCTTTGCCTTCGGGCTGCGCCACGGTCATCTTCTCGCCCTCAGCAGGGATGGGGCGTCGACGCGGCGCTTCGCCGTCAACTGGGCCGCGCGGCCGGCCGGCGCCCTCCACGCGCGGGCGGCGGCCGTGGCGGCCGTGGCGGCCGCGGGCGGCGTCGTGCGCCCGGCGACGGGGGCGGGCGCGCCCCTGGCGTAATGAGCTGGCAGCGGCAGCTGCGGTCGCGGAAAGGAGGCTCGAACGGGTTGGCCAAGTTCGCAAACGTCAAAGGTGAGGTTCCCGGCCCGCGGTCGCGCGCGGCCATCGCGGTCAAGGAGCAGTACGTCCCACGCGCGTTCTCGCTGCACGTGCCGGCGATGATCGCCGACGCGCAGGGGGCGATCCTGCACGATATCGACGGCAACACGTTCATCGATCTGGCCGGCGGCGTCGGGGTGTTGAACGCCGGCCACTGCCCGCCCGAGGTCGTGTCCGCCCTGCGCGAGCAGGTGGGCCGCTTCCTGCACACCGACTTCAGCATCGTCCCTTACGAGTCATACATCGAACTGGCGCGGCGGCTGTGTACGCTTCTGCCCGGCAAGAGCCCGAAGAAGGCGGCGTTTTTCAACTGCGGCGCCGAGGCGGTCGAGAACGCGGTCAAGATCGCCCGCACCTTCACCCGGCGCAAGGGCATCATCTGCTTTGAAGGGGCGTTCCACGGCCGGACGCTCCTGTGCATGTCCCTGACCAGCCGCCTGGTGCCGTACAAGCGGGGCTTCGGGCCATTCGCGCCCGAGGTGTACCGCATCCCCTTCGCGTACTGCTACCGCTGCCCGCTGGGCACGACGTACCCGGGGTGCGGCGTGGCCTGCGCCGACCTCCTGACCAAGGCGTTCTCGGTCACGCTCGACGCCGAGGACGCGGCGGCGGTAATCGTCGAGCCGGTGCAGGGCGAGGGCGGGTTCGTGGTCCCGCCGCCCGAGTACCTGCCCCGGCTGAAGCAGATCTGTGAGAAGCACGGCGTCCTGCTCATCGCCGACGAGATCCAGACCGGCTTCGGGCGGACGGGCAGGATGTTCGCCATGGAGCACTGCGGCGTCGAGGCCGACATTACCACCGTGGCCAAGTCACTGGCGGCCGGCATTCCCCTGAGCGGCGTCGCCGGCCGGGCCGAGGTCATGGACGCCCCCGGCGACAGCGCCATCGGCGGCACCTACGTGGGCAACCCCGTGGGGTGCGTGGCGGCGCTCAAGGTCCTGGACATCATGGCCAAGCAGGACCTCCCCGCCCGCGCCCGCCAGGTCGGCGAGCGCTTCCTTACCCGGATGCGCGCCCTCCAGGACCGCTGCCGCCTGATCGGTGACGTGCGCGGGCTCGGGGCGATGGTCGGCGTCGAGCTCGTGCGCGACCAGAAGACCAAGGAGCCCGCGAACACCGAGGTCGGGCGCATCCTGCAGCGCGCCATCCAGCGCGGGGTCATCGTCCTGCGCGCGGGCATCTACGGCAGCGTCATCCGCTGCCTGGCGCCGCTGGTCATCACCGACGAGCAGCTCGACGAGGCGCTGGACATCCTTGAGGCGTGCATCCTCGAAGAGGCCGGCAACTGATACCGGGCTCCCTGCCGTTTGGCCGGGCCGCCGGCGACTTCGCCGGCGGCCCCGTTTGTCCTGGCCGGCGGGGGTAAAGCTAAAAATGGGACTGGAAATTATCGGCTGAAGGGTATAAAATTAGAGTAGGATTCGGTCGGCCCCAGGGGTGCGCCGCATCCCCCAGGGCGGCTCCGCCCCCCGGCGACGCCACCCGCGGCGGGGCCGGGTCGAAGATTTCCAGTTTAGATGGAAGGATTTATAGCCCCCATTGAAGAAAAGCAAGTTGAGGTCTCAATCCCCCGGCACTGGTGGTGGTATGTATAATCGGCGAGACAATACGCCGCATTCGAAAAATGAAGAGCCACACCCTGGAGAAGGTTTCCCGGCAGACAGGGTTGAGCGTCGGCTTTCTGAGCCAGGTCGAGCACAACCAGTCGATGCCGTCCCTGACGTCGCTGCGCAAGATCGCCGAGGCCCTGGAGTGCTCCGTGTTCACCCTGCTGGCGACCGAGGATGGCGGGGCACACGTCGTGCGGCGTGGGCGGCGGAGGACGTTCAGGTGTCCTGACCACAAGGTCACCTATGAGCTTCTGTCCCCCGACCACAACCGCAGCCGCATGGAGCTGGCGCTGGCCCGCCTGCGGCCGGGCTGCGCCACGTGTGACTCGCCCCTGGCCCACAGCGAGGGCGAGGAGTTCGCGTTCGTCGTCTCGGGCCGGGTCCAGGTCGAGCTCGGCAACGACTCACATGACCTCGAGGAAGGGGACAGCGTCTACTTCAACTCGTGCATTCCGCACCGGTACCTGAACATTGGCGAGGACGTCGCCTGCCTTCTGACCGCGATGACGCCACCAACCTTCTAGTCGCGCCGATGGCCCCCGTCAGGAAGACGGCGGGCATGTCAAGAGTCTGCAAGGATGCTCAGGAGGTGATGCCCCAAGAAGAGGGGTCAGAATCCCATCATTCAGTCCAAGAGCCTATTCTGCGCGGCATACTAGCACACCCGAGGGGAGGTTCGTCGGTGAAAACCCTATCGTGGTTCATGATCGTGGCGCTCCTGGCCGGGCTCCTCATCACGGTGCCCGCCACTGTGTCCGCCGCTGGGACCAGGTCGTTCGTGTCGGCGTGCGATGGGAAGATCATCGCCGCCCTGCGCGACCGGGGGGTCATCCCGGCCGGAGCTGACGAAGGAACGGCCGAGGCTATCCTGGGCGACTACCTGGGTCAGAAGCTGGGCAACCGCCCGGTGGACGTGCCCAACCCGCTGGCGGCCGAGGGCATCAAGGACGTCGATCAGCGGGGTGACGGCGGCCTGGGCTACCACGGCAAGAAGCTCGGGCACCAGATCCCGGTCGACCCGGCCAATCCCTCGCCGTGGCCGGGAGATCCGGCGTTCGACAACATCCTGATGATCCTGGTCGAGTTCACTGACCCCGGGTACAACCAGCTGCCGCAGCCTGAGCCGGAGAACAACAGCGACTACTGGGTCCCCGACTTCGACCAGCAGCACTACCAGGACATGCTGTACGACCTGACTCCGGGGGCCAAGTCGATGGCCAACTATTACCTGGAGCAGTCGAGCGGCACCTACACCGTGGGCGGCACGGCTTTCGGCTGGTACAAGGTGAACTTCCCCGAGTCGGAGTACGGCGCTGACTCCGCGACCGGCACCGACAACCTCAACGGCCCCGTGTGGCGGGTCATCGAGGATGCCGTCACGGCGGCCGGGGGGACCATCCCGTGGGCCGACTACGACCAGGAGGACCCGTACGACCTCGACGGTGACGGGGACTACGCCGAGCCTGACGGCTACGTCGACCACTGCATGGTCGTCCACGCCGGCGCCGGCCAGGAGGGCGGCGGCGGCGCGCAGGGCGACGACTCCATCTGGTCGCACAGCGACTGGTGCCACTACCAGCTCGGCGTCGGGCCGGGCATGGGCGGCGTGCTAACGGCTGACCCCAATGTCTGGGTCGGCGCTTACACGATCATGCCCGAGGACGGCGCCATCGGCGTGTTCTGCCACGAGTTTGGTCATGACCTCGGTCTCCCCGACGAGTACGACACCATTTACAGCGGCGAGTCGTCGCCGGCGTTCTGGTCCCTGATGTCCAGCGGCAGCTGGCTCGGCCAGCCGCTGGGCACCGAGCCTTCGAACATCAGCGTGTGGGGCAAGTACGCCCTCGGCTGGATCAGCCCGGTGCGCTTCGGCCTCAACGCGCTGCCGCAGAACGTCACCCTGGACCAGGTCGAGCGGCCGGGCGCCAATGCCCAGGCGGTGCGCGTCGACCTGCCCGCCAAGACGTGCATCCTGGACATCAACCTGCCGTACAGCGGCGGCTACGAGTGGTGGGCTGGGCGGGGCGACCGCCTGAACAACACCCTCACCCGGGCCGTCGACCTCACCGGCGTGACCTCGGCCCAGCTTGAAGCCTGGTTCTGGTACGACATCGAGCCGGACTGGGACTACGGCTATGTCGAGGTGTCCACGGACGGTGTGAACTTCACCACGCTGCCGTCGACGATCACTACCAACACCAACCCCAACGGCAATAACCGCGGCAACGGCATCACCGGCGCATCGGACTGGGTCAAGGCGACCTTTGACCTCGCCCCGGTGGTCGGGCAGCAGGCGTACCTGCGCTTCACCTACTGCACTGACGGCGCGGTCAACATGCGCGGCCTCTGCGTCGACGACATCGCCATCACCGCCCTCGGCTTCTTCGATGACGTCGAGGCCGGGAACAGCGGCTGGGTCACCAGCGGCTGGACGGTGTTCGAGGGCCTGACCAGCTACACGGCCAGCCACTACTACATGCTGGAGCTGCGCAACTACGTCGGCTTCGACCAGGCGCTGCAGTACGCCTACAACTGGGTCGGCAGCGTGACGGTCCAGTGGGTCAAGTACAACCGCGGCGTCCTTTTGTGGTACCGCGACATGGAGCAGCGCGAGAACTGGGTCGGCGTGCATCCGGGCCACGGCTTCCTGCTCGTGGTCGACTCGCACCCCACCCCGCTGAACATCGAGGGCTTCAAGCTGCGGAACCGCATCCAGTCCATGGATGCCACCTTCGGGCTGGAGCGGACGCCGGACAACTACATCACGCGCGCCGGCAAGACACGCAATCTGGGCAACCTGCCGGCGGTGCCGGAGTTCAACGACTCGCACGCCTACTGGCATTCGGTCAAGCCGGACAACAGCGTGAACGTGCCGACCTACGGGCTGAACTTCCGCGTCATGGGCGCGGCGGCTGACGGCTCGTCGGTGACGCTGGGCTTCTACAAGTAGGCGCGGGTTGTAGCGGGCGGAAAGACGCAGCAGAAAAAGAGCGAGCGGGCGGCCGGGCGAGGTGGAAATCGCCCGGCCGCGCTGTGTTCTCCGGCCGACGATGGGTGGGCCGCGCGGGCGGTGGCGGCATAGCCGCCGGCTGCGGGCCATAGCATCGTAGTGGCGCGGCGCCAGGGCCGGGCGAAGGGTGCGGGCAGGGTGAGGGGTGCAGGCGCCCATGCGGGTGGTCTTGCTGGTGCGGCGGGGGGCCCTGGTGCGCTGGGCCGCCCTCGTCCTGTTCGTGGCGGCGTTCCTTTCTGGGACGTGGGCCGGCTACCACGCCCTGCTGACGGCGCGCGCGTCGGCGGTGGTGGCGTTTCTGCCCGGCCGGACGGTGGTCATCGACCCCGGCCACGGGGGAAGGGACCCCGGTGCCTCCGGCCGCGTCCGGGGCGTGATCGAGAAGGATGTGACGCTGGCCATCTCCCTGCGCCTGCGCGACCTCTTGCGGGGGGCAGGCGCCACCGTCATGCTCGTTCGCGACCGCGACGTCGACCTCGGCCTGACCTATCCCGGCCCCGGCGACCTCAAGCAGCGCGAGTTCCTCAACCGGGCGGGCATCATCAAGCGGTCGGGCGCCGACGTCCTGGTGTCCATCCACTGCAATGCTTATCCATCTTCGGTGTGGCGGGGCGCCCAGACCTTCTATGATTCCGGCGGTGACCCGGCATGCGCGCGGCTGGCCCAGCTCATCCAGCAGGAGCTCGTACGGCTGACCCCGACTGACCGGGAGGCGAGCCCGCGCATCAAACACTACGTCCTGCGCCACGCCACGATGCCGGCGGCGACGGTCGAGGTCGGCTTCCTGACCAACCCCGACGACGAGCGGCTCTTGGGCGACCAAGCACACCAGCAGAAGGTCGCCTGGGCGATCTTCCTCGGCCTGGCGAGGTTTTTCGCCGCGTTCCCGCCGCTGGCCCCGGCGCTGCCCGCCGCCGGCACGTGACACGGGCGCTGGCAGCGCGCCGCCGGTACATTAGCCCGGCCGGTCGTGGCGATGCTATGGTCAGGCGCGGCCGCGGCCGCGGGGCCCCTTTTTTTTCGTGTCGTTGCCCCCAGGCAGGAAAAAGGGACCCTATGCACTAATGCATAACAGTAGGGGTGGTGTCCTGCTGGGCACCCGGTGCCGACGGGCTGAGGCACCCGCCTTCCAGTCACGGCACCGCTTCCGCTCATGGCATTGCTTCCGCCCCAGGCCCCGGCGTCGCCCCAAGCCCCGGCTGGAGGTGAGAGGATGGCCGGCGTTGTCCTGGCCGGGTTGACCCCCCATCCGCCGGTGATCGTGCCCGAGATCGGGCGTGACCGCCTCGGGGAGGTCGGCGCCACCGTCCGGGCAGTGCGGGAATGGGCGGCCCGGATCGCCCGCGCCGCCCCCGACGCCCTGGTCGTGGTCGGGCCTCACGGCCCGGCCCTGCGCGAGTCGGTACCCGTCGTGCGCTGCCCGCACGTGCGCGGCAGCTTCGCCGCGTTCGGCGAGCCGCGGGTGACGATCGAGTGGCCGTGCGACCAGGACCTGGCCGGGGCGGTGCTCGACGCCGCGGCCGACGAGGGTGTGAGCGCGGTCGGGCTGGACGAGGCGGGCGTGCGCCGCAACCAGGGGACGGCCGGGCTTGACCACGGCACGATGGTGCCACTGTACTTCCTGCGCGAGGCTAAGGTCAGGGCGCCGCTGGTGCAGATCGGCCTGGGGCTTCTCCCGTACCGCGACCTCTTCCGGTTCGGGACGGCCGTCGCCACCGCGGCCCGCGCCGCGGGGCGGCGCGCGGTCGTCATCGCCAGCGGCGACCTGTCACACCGGCTGATACCAGGCGCCCCGGCGGGTTACCACCCGCGGGGCAAGGAGTTTGACCGTGAGCTGGTGGCGGCGCTCGGGCACGCCGATGCGCAGGCGCTGTTCAGCCTCGACCCGGACCTGATCGAGGCGGCGGGGGAGTGCGGCCTGCGGCCGGCGTTCGTGCTATTGGGGTCGCTGGCCGGCCGGCGCGTCACCGCCGAGGTCCTGTCGTACGAGGGGCCGTTCGGCGTGGGGTACGCCGTGATCAGCCTTGAGCCCGAGCCTGAGGATGCCGCGCGCTGTGGCGCGGCTGGCGAGGCCGGCGAAAGCTACCCGGTGCGCCTGGCGCGCCGGAGCCTGGAGCACTACGTGCGCGGCCTGGGCGTGCTGCCGCTGCCTGACGACGCCCCCGCCGAGCTTTTGCGGCCGGCGGCGACGTTCGTCTCGCTCAAGAAGGGCGGGCGGCTCAGGGGGTGCATCGGAACCCTGCAGCCGACGCAGGAAACGGCGGCCCAGGAGATCCTGTACGCCGCCATCAGCGCCGCCACGCGCGACCCCCGCTTCTCGCCAGTGACGCCCGGCGAGCTGCCCGACCTCACGGTGTCAGTCGACATCCTGACGCCGGCTGAGCCCGTGGACGGGCCGCGGCAGCTCGACCCGCGCCGCTACGGCGTCATCGTCCGCCGCGGCCCGCACAGCGGCCTGCTGCTGCCTGACCTGGAGGGCGTGGACACGGTCGAAGAGCAGCTGGACATCGCCTGCCGCAAGGCGGGCATCGATCCGGGCGCCCCCGGCATCGAGCTTTTCCGGTTCGAGGTCGTGCGCTACCACTGACGGCGCCCCGCGCCCCCCGACGGGGTCCCATGGAGTGAGAAGCGTGAAGGTCGCCCTGTACCAGGAGCCCGAGACCGACCACCCCGGCCCGGGGAGCGCCGCGGGGCGCGGGGCGGGTCGTGGCGCGGGTCGTGGCGCGGACGCGAGTGGGACGAGCGTCCCGCCGGCGGCGCGGCGGCGCGTGCACTGCCTCCTGTGCCCGCAGGGCTGTCGCATCAAGGACGGCGCGCCCGGCATCTGCCGGGTGCGCGTCAACCACGGCGGCACGCTGTACGCGTCGAGCTACGCCCGCTGCACATCGGTCGCCCTCGACCCCATAGAGAAGAAGCCGCTCTATCACTTCTACCCCGGGGCGACGGTGTTTTCCCTGGGCAGCCTGGGCTGCAACCTGGGCTGCGGCTTCTGCCAGAACTGGACCATCTCGCAGGCCGACGCGGCCACGGTCGCGCTGGAGCCGGCCGAGGCGGTGCGGGCGGCGCTGGCCGAGGCGCCCCGCCACTGCGTGGGCATCGCCTACACGTACTCTGAGCCGCTGGTCTGGTACGAGTACGTCCTCGACACGGCGCGGGCGGCGCGCGACGCCGGGCTGGTCAACGTCCTGGTCACCAACGGCTACATCAACGAAGGGCCGCTCCTGGAGCTCCTGCCGCACATCGACGCCCTGAACGTCGACGTCAAGGCGTTCACTGCGGGCTTCTACCGCAAGAACTGCCTCGGGCGACTGGCGCCGGTGCTGCGCACGGTCGAACTGGCGGTCAAGCAGGGGTGTCTGGTCGAGGTCACGAATCTCCTCATCCCCGGAGAGAACGACTCGCCGGAAGAGGTGAACGCCCTGGTGGGCTGGCTTTCCGGCCTGGGGCGGGGCATCCCGCTGCATTTCTCGCGGTACTTTCCCAACCACCGCTTCACCATCCCGGCGACGCCGCACGCGACCCTGCTCCGGGCGCGGGAGCAGGCGCGCGAGAAGCTCGACTACGTGTACCTGGGCAACGTCTGGGCGGACGGCGCCGCTGACACGCGTTGCCCGTCGTGCGGCAATACCCTCATAACGCGCGCGGGATTCGTGGCGCGGGCAGGTGGCCTGCGCCTCGCGCGCGCGGCGGAGGCGGCGTTGGAGGCGACAGTGGAGCAGGCGGCGGAGGCGGCGGCCCGCGACGCGCCGCGCTACGAGTGCGCGGCGTGCGGGGCCGAGGCCGCCGTGCGCGGGACCGTGGTCGCCCCGGTGCGCAGGTCAGGTCGCGGATAGACCCGCTACTTGGGGGAGGGAAAGGAATGCCTAGCCGGGTCGTGGTCGCCCTGGGGGGGAACGCCATTCTCAGGGCCGGCCAACGGGGCACTGCGGAGGAGCAACTCAGCAACATAAGGGATACCTGCCGCTTGATGGCCGACATGGTCGCGGCCGGCCACGACGTGGTCATCACGCACGGCAACGGTCCGCAGGTCGGCAACATCCTGCTGCAGAACGAGGAGGCGGCCGGCGCGGTGCCGCCCATGCCGCTGGACATCTGCGGCGCCCAGAGCCAGGGCCAGATCGGGTACCTGACCCAGCGCGAGCTGCACAACGAGCTCCTCGCCCGCGGCCTGCGCCGCGTGGTCGTGACGATCGTGACCCAGGTGGTGGTTGATCCGCGCGACCCCGCCTTCCAGAACCCGACCAAGCCGGTCGGGCCGTACTACTCCCCGGAGCAAGCCCAGCGGCTGATCGCCGATCGCGGTTACCACATGAAGAACATCCCGGGCCGAGGGTGGCGCCGCGTGGTGCCATCGCCGGACCCGGTGGCGATACACGAGCGCGATGCGATACTGAAGCTGGTCGAGGGCGGCGCGATAGTGGTGGCGTCCGGCGGCGGCGGCATACCCGTGCGCCTGTCGCCGAACGGGGACCTTTCGGGGGTCGAGGCGGTGATCGACAAGGACCTGGCCGGACAGCGCCTGGCCCGCGACGTCGGGGCCCACGTGTTCTTGATCCTCACCGACGTCGACCGGGTGGCCGTGAACTACGGCCGAGACGATCAGCGGTTCATCGACCGCATGGATGTCGAAGAGGCCCAGTCGCTGCTCGACGCGGGGCAGTTCCCGCCCGGCAGCATGGGGCCCAAGATGCTGGCGGCCATACGCTTCATCCGCGAGGGCGGCCAGCGGGCGGTGATCGCCGGGCTGGAGTGCGCGGCCAGGGCGCTTCAGGGCGCGGCGGGCACCACCATCGTGCCGCGGGGGTAGCCCGGGGGCGGGCTCCAGGCATACGCCCCGCCACCGCCCGGCGCCGGTTGTCTCGTGTTGAGAGGAGGGGGAAGACCATGCAGAAGCGGACGCGTGTCCTGATCCTGGGCGCCGCGGGGCGCGACTTCCACAACTTCAACGTGTTCTACCGGGAAGACCCGTCGTTCGAGGTGGTCGGTATCACGGCAACGCAGATCCCCAACATCGACGGGCGCAACTACCCGCCGGCCCTCGCCGGGCCCAGCTACCCCAAGGGCATCCCCATCTACCCCGAAGCGGACATGGTCCGGCTGATCAAGGAGCTCGCCGTGGACCAGGTGGTCTTCTCATACAGCGACGTGCCGCACGTCTACGTCATGCACGTCGCGTCGAAGGTGCTGGCGGCGGGCGCCGACTTCGGCCTTCTGGGCGGGCGCCACACCATGCTGCGCTCGACAAAGCCGGTGGTGGCGATCACGGCGGTGCGCACCGGCGCGGGCAAGAGCCCGTGCACGCGGCGCGTCGTCGAGATCCTGCGCGCGGCGGGCAAGGGCGTGGTCGTGGTGCGGCACCCCATGCCCTACGGCGACCTGGAGCGCCAGGCGTGCCAGCGCTTCGCGTGTTATGAAGATATGGACAAGCACGAGTGCACGGTCGAGGAGCGCGAGGAGTACGAGCCGCACATCGAGCGCGGCGCCGTCGTGTACGCGGGCGTCGACTACGAGCGGATCCTGCGCGCGGCGGAGGCCGAAGCCGACGTGGTGCTGTGGGACGGCGGTAACAACGACCTGCCGTTTTACGCGCCCGACCTGTGGATCACCGTCGCCGACCCGCACCGCGCCGGCCACGAGGTGAGCTACCACCCGGGCGAGGTCAACCTGCGCTCGGCGGACGCCATCCTGGTGAACAAGGTTGACACGGCCAAGCCCGAGGACGTCGCCCTAGTGCGCCGGAACATCGCCGCAGTGAACCCCGGCGCGACGGTCATCGAGGCCGCGTCGCCGATCTTTTTGGACGGCGACGCCTGCCTTGGCGGCAAGAAGGTGCTGGTCGTGGAGGACGGGCCGACCCTGACCCACGGCGAGATGGCCTACGGCGCCGGCGTGATCCTGGCCAAGCGGCTGGGCGCGGAGCTCGTCGACCCGCGGCCCTACGCGGTGGGCAGCATCGCGGCGGTGTTCCAGAAGTTCCCTCACATCGGCACCCTGCTGCCGGCGATGGGCTACGGCACCAAGCAGGTCAAGGAGCTCGAAGAGACGATCAACCGCACGCCGTGCGACATGGTCCTGGTGGCCACGCCCATCGACATCCGCCGCGTGGCCAAGATCACGCGGCCGGCGGTGCGCGCGCGCTACGAGGTGCAGGAGATCGGCCGCCCCGACCTGCGCGACGCCATCAAGCAGAAGCTGGGGTGGTGAGCGGGCGGGGCGCGCAGCCCCGACACGGTGGACAGCAAGCGGCAAGAGCGTGACATTGCGGTAAGCGGTAGAAGCGTGACATCAGCGGGCCCCGGCGCAGGCGCCGGGGCTTGTTTCATCAGTCCTCTGTGGCACTCACCGCGTCCCCCCGTGCTGAAACCCCCGCCGGGTGGCCTGATTGCGCGTGAGACTCCCTGACCATCCGGCCCACCATCAGGAGCATAAAGAACTCACGACGTTCGCCAAGAGGCTCCGCCGTGCGTTGCCGGCGCGTGGGGCGACTTCCCGGGCGTCCTGAATTACCTTCTTGTCGGCGTTGCCACCGGGGCAGCCATCTATGGATACGTGCCCACCGACTTCGTCGTCCGCGTGGCTGGACCGCAGAATCCCCTGGCGATTCCAGTCGCGGCGCTCAGTGCGTTGGCTACGACAGTCGTAGTTTTTGGAACCATGCTGGGAGCCGTATCATTCTTGGCCACCGGGCTTCGCCGGAGTTTCGGTTGTCTAGCGAGGCTCCAACGAGCACCGGAGCGAATAGTGCCCACGCTATCACGAGCAGGAGCCACCAGAACCTCCAAGACCCGAGTACCAGCGCGATGAGGACCTCCGTGCCCGCCATCAATAATGCCTCAAGTACGCCCGCCACCAAGCATCCGAATGCACGGCCAGCCTTGTTGGGACGTAAACCCTTCGGCATGCCTACTATGGTCCCGCTTACTTCGATGTGTGGGGCTGTCGAATCGGTTAAAAGGCGGATCAGCACCCCATCTCGGCAATCCAGAAAGTCGAACTGTAGCTCGAAGATCTTGGAGCCGTTCCGATCTTCGGCCGGCATGATGCAAAAATTGATCACACTACGTGTAACCGATGCAGTTGCGATAGCTAGACGTAACGGCGAGACGCTACGAGGGCAACGAGCCCTAGATAGGCAAAGAAAGATGGTGCAATTGCGGGTCGCCGTCGCCACGATCGAGATGCGGTTGGGTGATCGGAGACTCGACCTTGAGTCGCGAGCGAGCTACCCAGGGCGTCGGCTGGTTCGGGCCGAAACATATTCTCACGTGGCTGCGGCGTTGCTCCGACGGGATTGCGTTACCGTGGTCGAGTGGCACGATGGCGAACTCTAGGTAAGGGAAATCGCCCCCGGCGGGTCGGAGGCGTTTATCTTCCCCGTTCCCGAGGACGTGGCGAGAGACCGGCACAGCTCCCTGTGTCGATGGGACCCCCGCGGATAGTGCGTGTTCTTCGCGGCGGGATCTCTTGGTGAGGAATGTGGATTGAGGACTGTCAACGCCGGCTTTCTCTTGACCCCATGGCGGCGTTTGGGAATTGACCCACCCCCGCCGGCGCGCCTACGGCTGGCGTGATTCCTGCCTCATCACCTCCGGCTGGGGCGCCTGGCCGCCGAAGAGGCTGGCGCGGCACGCACGCACAGCAGGACTCTGATGGGTGAGGCTGGGGGAGGCCAATTCTGACCGGCTGGGGTGGGTCAAAACCGAGAACCGGCTTTGAGGCGGCGGCCACCGCTAGCCCTGTGCTGAATCGACTGAGGCGTCTTCTGAGCCCGGGTCCCACTGGCACTCTATCTTCCAGCGCTCGTTGGGTCACTATCCTATTCTGGCAGAATGATGAGGACACGGCTTGCTGGTCAAGGTTATCTGGCTTCATTCGGGCGCTCCCTCATCCGTACAAGTAGGCTGGCGCCCCCAAAGAACATGCACTGCCCCGTGTCGTCCCACCCGCAGAGCCCGGCGGCCCGCACTCCCAGCAGGACGTCGGGCACCGGGAAAAGCAGCTGTTCTGACCCTGCGGCGGTGATCTGCTTCACCCACGGCTTGCCGTCGTGCAGAACCAGGAGTGTAAGGCAGGCCCCTCGCAGATGGGGATCGGGGACATCGAATTGCGTGGATTCGGCCCACAGGCCCTTGCCTATCGGGCGGTAGACGCGCGCCTGAATGTAGAAGACCCCCCACCAACTACCGTCATCGCAGCGCCAGTCGACCGTGACCAGTATGGCTTCTGGGGTAGCCTCTAGGATTCCCGGCCGGCCAGTGAACTGATCAAGGCATTTGAGTTCAACGCCTTGAGGGCTGAAAATGCAGAGTCGGCAATGGGGCGGCGCATTCTCATCGGTTCCCAGATACCTCTCCAGAACCACCAAGTCACTGGTCCCAGCTGGACTGCCGAAGATCTCAACCCACCGGGAAGCCGAAGGAATGAAGACCGGGTAGTTGAGGCGAGTCAGCACGCCTTCGGGCACAGTCACGAAGTAGAACTGCCGGATCTCCGGGTAGTACAAGTAGACCCCGCTGCCATCCCCGGCCCAGAAGTAGGTGTAGGGGCGTTTGGGGATGTCGACAAACGTGTAGCCCAACTGTCGCAGGTCTAACACCGCCGCCGTGTACGTGAAGAGGATCTTGTGGACAAGCGAACCGCGCTTGGTCAGGCACATGCTGCCCTGGCCATCGATTGTGGGGTGGATGGTCCACTCACCCGACGGCGAGTACCTGATAAGCTGCGAGTAGGTGGCGGCGCCAAGGCATCGGAGTTCCTGCTCGATCCCGGGGTTGTAAGGTCGTTCAACCCAGAACGGCGCCGCTTCCGTAGGCAGGACGGGTTGTGATGATGGTACCGGCGAGGTGACGCCGGCGCGGCAACCTGAAAGCGCCAAGGAGGCTGCGAGGATGAGAGAAGCAATGAGAGGGGCGGTTTGCGCCCTACGCCGCCCGCTCAACCGCACGTGATCCCCTCCCTGGAGTCAGCTTGGGCCCCCATGCGTAGCGCCCGGCGACTCTCTGTCCACCTGGTCTCAGGCGTGGGCGTGGAAACCAGTCGGGCGAGGTGGTATCGAACGTTCCACAGGAACTTCTCCTTCAGGTATCCCGGTATCCTGGCAACCGCTGGCTTTTCGCCGCGCTTCTCGGCCCGAATCAGCTCCCCCGTAAAACCCCCGATGGCAACCTCGAGCTTCAGGCGGGCAGCGTCCAGGCCATCGGCGTAGGCCGCGATGCCGAGCTCCAGGCACTCGGCGACCCAGCCCCGGCTGTCGCTGTACGCGTGGCACCTGAGCTTCAGCAACCGGCCTTCCCTCCCGCTGCCATGTTCCGCGCGGCGCGCCCTAATTCCTGTCGTTGCTGAATGCTGTTTCTGTGCGGACGTCCCATGGGGGGCGGCAAATGACCTGTGGACGGGAACGCGCCTGTGCCGCATAACGTCACCCCCGGCGGTCACAATATGAGCGGCGGCCCCGCGTCTGTGTCAGGCGGGGCGAATCGGGCCGGCCGGGTTAGACGAGCCGGTCGGGGCCGCATTGTGATCGCAAGAACCCAGGGGGTGGGGCAAGATATGGCCCAGGCGGCGGAGGGGGCGGACGCGGCGCGTGGGGCGCATGGAGCACGTGGGGCGCATGAGGCGGACGCGGCGGAGAACGATGGCGGGCGCAAGGGGGGCCCGGCGCGCACCCGCCGCTTGATCATCATGGGCGCGGCGGGGCGCGACTTCCACAACTTCAACGTCGTGTTCAGGGGGCGGCCCGAGGACCGCGTGGTGGCGTTCACAGCGGCGCAGATCCCGGACATCGAGGGCCGCGTCTACCCGGCGGCGCTGGCTGGGCCGGGCTACCCCGACGGCATCCCCGTCCACGCCGAGGCCGAGCTGCCGCGGCTCCTCCAAGAGCTCGACGTCGACGCGGTGGTCTTCTCATACAGCGACGTGGCCCACCAGGAGGTCATGCACCGCGCGTCGATGGCCCTGGCGGCGGGGGTCGACTTCCTGCTGCTCGGCGCGCGCTCGACGATGCTGCAGTCGCGCCGCCCGGTGGTCAGCGTGTGCGCCGTGCGCACCGGGGCGGGCAAGAGCCAGACCGCACGCAAGGTCGTCGACATCCTGCGCCAGATGGGCTTTGACCCGGTCGTGGTGCGCCACCCCATGCCCTACGGCGACCTCGGCGAGATGGTCGTGCAGCGCTTCGCCGAGTACGGCGACCTCGACCGCCACCATTGTACGATTGAAGAGCGCGAGGAGTACGAGCCGCACCTCGACCGCGGCACCGTCGTGTACGCCGGCGTAGACTACGAGCGCATCCTGCGCGCCGCCGAGGACAAATTCGACGTCATCGTCTGGGACGGCGGCAACAACGACCTGCCGTTCTTCGCGCCGGACATCCACATCGTCGTCACCGACCCGCACCGCGCCGGCCACGAGCTGGCCTACCACCCGGGTGAGGCCAACCTGCGCATGGCCGACGTGGCCATCATCAACAAGGTCGACACGGCCAACCCTGAGGACGTGGAGCAGGTCCGGCGCAACATTCTGCTCTGCGCCCCCGACGCCGTCATCGTCGACGCCGCCTCGCCGGTCACCGTTGACGCGGCGGGCGAGGCGGGCCTGCCGGCGGTGCGCGACCTGCGCGGGCGGCGCGCCCTGGTGGTCGAGGACGGCCCGACCCTGACCCACGGCGAGATGGCCTACGGGGCGGGGGTGGTGGCGGCGCGGCGCGTGGGGCTTTCCACCGTCGACCCGCGGCCGTACGCCGTCGGCAGCGTGCGCGAGGCGTTCTCGGCGTACCCGCACATCGGCGAGGTCCTGCCGGCGATGGGTTACGGCCCGCGCCAGCGCGAGGAGCTGGAGGCGACGATAAACGCCACCCCGGCCGACGTGGTCCTGGTGGCGACGCCGATCAACCTCGGGCGCTTGGTGCGCTTGAATAAGCCCGCCCTGCGCGTGCGCTACGAACTGCAGAGCATCGGGCAGCCGACCCTCACCGCCGCCATCGACCACCTGGCCGGGCGGCTCGAGGCCAAGCTGGGGCGGGCGGCACGGCGGGAAGGCGCGCGGCGTGCGGCGCAGGGCGCCGCCCCGGCGCGGGCGACCCGGGCAGCGGCGCGACGGCCCGAGCGTGACGACCGCGAAATCTTCAGGGGGTGATCTTAAGTGGCCAGCGTGAAATGCAACGTGGGCAGCTGCAAGTACCAGCGTGAGAGCACCTGCCAGTCCCCGGCGGTGAACGTGGAGTCCAGAAGCGGCATTGAGGCCCAGAACTGCGCCGGCACGCAGTGCCAGACGTTCGAACAGCGGGAGAAGGAGCCCAGGGAGGAGCGCGCGAGCAAGTAGGCCCGCCCGCCCCTCGCGCCCGCCGCCCGCGCCCGGCGCCGGCCGGCAAGACGGCCGGCACGGGCGCGGGCGGCCGTGCCCCGCCTTTCCGCCGCCCCTCCGCCGTCCCTTCCGCCCCCGCGTTTCTTCGCGGATGCGCCCCCCAGGTGGCTCCCAGCGCGCCCTGAATGTGTTATACTAGTCCCGGGGCCGTCATAATCGTATGATGATACGTTTGGACGGTCCACGCCACGCGCCGGGGGGCCTGTTGCGACCAGCGCCGCCCGGCGCCGACGACGGGGGGGCGGGCCGATGCTCAAGACCGTGCTGACTGCGTTCGGGCTCGTGTTCCTGGCCGAACTGGGTGACAAGACGCAGCTGGCCACGATGCTCCTCACCGCGCAGAGCCGCTCCCCGGTCGCCGTGTTCATCGGGGCGGCGACGGCGCTCGTCGTCAGCTCGGTTCTGGGCGTCATCGTCGGCGGGCTGGTGATGCGCGTGGTCCCCACGCGCTACATCCAGATGGTCGCCGGGGCGGCGTTCATCGTCATCGGCGGCCTGCTCCTGGCCGGCAAGACATAGCCGGCAAGACATAGCGGCCGGTGCACCGGGCTCAAATACATACGGCTACGGGGGTGAGCGGGATGGCCGCTTCCGCAACGAGCGGCCCGCGCCCGGTGCGGGCGCCGAGGGGGACGAGCCTCACCTGCAAGGGCTGGCCGCAAGAGGCCGCCATGCGCATGCTCATGAATAACCTCGACGCCGAGGTCGCCGAGAAGCCTGACGAGCTCATCGTCTACGGCGGCACGGGCAAGGCCGCCCGCAGCTGGGCGGCGTTCGACGCCATCGTCGCCGCCCTGCGCGACCTTTCAGGCGACGAGACGTTGGCCGTGCAATCAGGCAAACCGGTGGGGGTGTTCCGCACCCACCCCGGCGCCCCGCGCGTCGTCATATCCAACTCCATGCTCGTCCCGGCGTGGGCGACGTGGGAGCACTTCTGGGAGCTTGAGGCGCTGGGGTTGACCATGTACGGCCAGATGACCGCGGGCTCGTGGATATACATCGGGACGCAGGGCATCATCCAGGGCACGTATGAGACCCTGGCCGAGCTGGCCCGCCAGCGCTTCGGCGGCAGCCTCAAGGGGCGGCTCGTGCTCACCGCCGGCCTGGGCGGCATGGGCGGGGCCCAGCCCATGGCCGTGACCATGAACGAGGGCGCCTGCCTGGTGGTCGAGGTCGATGAGTCGCGCATCAAGCGCCGCGTCCAGCAGGGCTTCTGCGAGATGGCCACCAGCGACCCCGACGAGGCCGTGCGCCTGGTCGACGAGGCGCGCCGCGCGGGGAAGCCGCGTTCGGTGGCGCTTCTGGGAAACGCCGCCGCCGTGCACCCCGAGCTCCTGCTGCGCGGCCTGGTGCCTGACGTGGTCACCGACCAGACGTCGGCCCACGACCCGCTCAACGGCTACGTCCCCGCGCACGTGACCCTGGACGAGGCGGCGGATCTGCGCCGCCGCGACCCCCACGAGTACGTGCGGCGGGCGCGCGAGAGCATGGCCGTGCAGGTGCGGGCGATGCTCGACTGGCAGCGCCAGGGGGCCGTCGTCTTCGACTACGGCAACAACCTGCGCCAGGGGGCCAAAGACGGCGGCGTGGAGAACGCCTTCGACTACCCGGGCTTTGTCCCCGCCTACATCCGGCCGATGTTCTGTGAGGGGCGCGGCCCGTTCCGCTGGGTGGCTCTCTCGGGCGACCCGGCCGACATCTGGGCCACCGATGACGTCGTGCTGCGCGAGTTTGGCGCCGATGAAACGCTCACCCGGTGGATCCGCCTCGCCCGCGAGCGCATCCCGTTCCAGGGCCTGCCGGCGCGCATCTGCTGGCTGGGGTACGGCGACCGGGCGCGCTTTGGCGGCATCATCAACGACATGGTCAAGAAGGGCAAAATAAAGGCGCCCATCGTCATCGGGCGCGACCACCTGGATTGCGGCTCGGTCGCCTCGCCGTACCGCGAGACGGAGGGCATGCGCGACGGAAGCGACGCCATCGCCGACTGGCCGATCCTCAACGCCCTGCTCAACTCGGCGGCCGGGGCGAGCTGGGTCTCCGTGCACCATGGCGGCGGCGTGGGCATCGGCTACTCCATCCACGCCGGCATGGTGATCGTCGCCGACGGCACGGATGACGCCGCGGCGCGCCTGGAGCGCGTGCTGACGATCGACCCCGGCATCGGCATCGCGCGTCACGCCGACGCCGGCTACGAGAAGGCGATCAGGACGGCCAGGGAAAAGGGAGTGAAGATCCCCGGCGTCACCTGCTGAGCCGACCGGCGGCGAACGGGTGGGCCGACGAGGGGGTTTCGTCCATGACCGAACTGCGTCTTCCATACGGCACGTCGACCTTGACGGCGCGAATCGACGACGAGGTCTTCGCGGGCGAGTTCCGGCCGCGGGCGGCGGGGGCGGGCCTAGGCGCGGGCGCGGGGCCGACCGATGAGGCGCTCGTCCGGGCGACGCTCGGCCGCCCCTACGGCACGCCGCCGCTTGTCGAGCTCTTGCGCCCCAACCAGACGGTCGTCGTCGTCGTGCCAGATGTGACGCGCGTTTGCCCGACGACCACCATCCTGCCGCCCGTCCTCGAGCAGATCGAGGCCGGCGGCGTGAGCCGCCGCGACGTGACGATCGTGTTCGCCACCGGCAGCCACCGCCCGCAGACGGACGCTGAGCGCGCGCGCCTCGTGGGGGACCGCGTCGCCACGACGTACCGCTGCATCGACCACGACCCCGGCGACTGCGTCGCGCTGGGCCACACGACGCGCGGTACGCCGGTCGAGGTGTTCCGCCCGGTGGCCACAGCCGACCGGCGCGTCCTCATCGGGGCCGTCGAACTGCACTACTTCGCCGGCTACGGCGGCGGGGCCAAGGCTATCCTGCCCGGCTGTGCGAGCCTCAGGTCGATCCAGGCCAACCACCAGCGGATGCTCGAGCCGGGCGCGGAGCTGGGGCGGCTGGCGGGCAACCCGGTGCGCGAGGACATGGACGACGTGCTGAGCCTCCTGCCGGTCGACTTGATCGTCAACGTCGTGCTGGGCGGCGGCCGCATCGCGCAGGCGTTTGCCGGCAGCCCGATCACGGCGCACCGCGCCGCGTGCCGGCTCCTGGACCAGATGTACCGGGTGCCGCTCGTGGCGCGGGCGGGCGTGGTCGTGGCCAGCCCGGGCCACCACCCGCACGACATCAACCTGTACCAGGCGATGAAGGCCGCCGAGAGCGCCAAGCTCGCCTGCCGCCAGGGCGGGGCCATCGTGCTCGCCGCCGAGTGCCCGGAGGGCGTTGGCAACGCGGTCATGGAGCGCTGGCTCAAGGAGTGCCCGGAGCCGGATGACTCGCTGCGCCGCGTACGGGAGCACTTTGAGCTGGGCGGCCACAAGGTCGCCGCGCTGGCGTTGATGCGGCGGCACGCGCGGCTGCACCTTGTGTCCGCCCTGGCGCCGGCCACGCTCGAGACGCTGGCCCAGTACGGCGTGGTCGCCCACAAGACCCTCCAGGAGGCGGTGGACGCCGCGCGGGCGGCGGCCGGCCAGGACGCGCCGGTGCTGTGCATGCCGGCGGCGGCCGGGCTGCTGCCGGTGGTGGCGAGGTAGGGGCATAGGCGGGGAGAGAGGCAGGCGGGGGAGTGGTATCATGGGTGGCAGGCGGAAGGGCGAGGCGGGCGAGCCGGGCGAGCCGCGCGAGGCTGGCGAACCGGCGGCGGTGCGCCCGGTGCTCAAGTGGGCCGGCGGCAAGTCACAGCTGCTCGCCGCCTACGCGCGCTTCCTCCCCCGGCCGGGCGCGTACCGCGCGTACCACGAGCCGTTTTTCGGCGGGGGGGCGGTGTTCTTCGCCCTTCAGCCCCCCGGCGCGGCGTTCCTATCCGACCTCAACGCCGAGCTCATCCACTTCTACGAGGTCGCGCGCGACGCGCCAGCGGAGCTTCTAGCCCACTTCACCATTCACCAGAACGACCGCCGCTACTACAACGACGTTCGCGCCCAGGACCCGGCGTCCCTGGACGATATCGCGCGGGCGTCGCGCTTCCTGTACCTGAACCGCGCCGGCTACAACGGCCTGTACCGCGTCAATCGCGCCGGGGAATTCAACGTGCCCTACGGCACCCAGCGTGACCCCGTGGGGTCGTTCGACGCCGCCAACCTCCACCGCGCCGCGGCCCTGCTGCAGGGCGCGACACTCCTCTACGCCGACTTCGCGGTCGTCCTCGACCACGCGCGGGCGGGCGACTTCGTGTACTTCGACCCGCCCTACCAGCCGCAGAGCGCCACCGCCAACTTCACCGACTACACCGCCGGGTCGTTCGGCCCCGGCGAGCAGGAACGACTGGCGACGGTGGCGGCGGGCCTGGATGCCCGCGGCTGCCTGGTGATGCTCAGCAACTCGGATGTGCCCGTCGTGCGGCGGCTGTATGGCCGGACGCCCTTTCGGGCCTTCACGGTGCCGGCGCGGCGGGTCATCAACTGCCGCGCCGACCGTCGCGGCCCGGTGAACGAGGTCGTGGTCGTGAACTACGACGTGCCCGAAGAGGCGGGCCAGCGGCAGGAGACCGCCGCCGCCCTGGAGAAAATGGCTAGTCGGTGCCCGAGTGGGACACGAGGTCCACCCCCGCCGGGCCCGGCTGAGCCGGGGGCGGGCGCCGCGGGGAGGGGGTAGACACGTGGCGGAAGCCGTGATCGAGCGCATGGCCGTGCGGCGCGTCGGCAGGGGCCGGCTGTTCATGGATCCCAACGTTGACAAGGCGCGCGAGTACTTCAGGCAGCGTGACCGGCGCCTCGTCCCCAAGGTCACCACGGTGCCGGAGGCGGTCGCGCGCCTGGTTCACGATGGCGACTACGTCGCCGTCGGCGGCTTCGGCGCCGACCGCATCCCCACCGCCGTCCTGCACGAGATCGTCCGCCAGGGGCGGAAGGACCTCGGGCTGTCGGGCCACACGGCGACGCATGACTGCCAGATCCTCATCGGCGCCGGCTGCGTGAACCGCTGCGACGTGGCGTACGTGATCGGGCTGGAGGCGCGGGGCCTGTCGCGCGCCTCGCGGCGCCAGTTCGAGAGCGGCAAGATCGCGGTCGCCGAGTGGACCAACGCCGCGCTGGCGTGGCGCTACCGCGCGGCGGCGATGGGCGTGCCGTTCTTGCCCATGCGCTCCGGGCTGGGCACCGACACGATGAAGGAGAGCGCCGCGGTCGAGATAACGTGCCCGTTCACCGGCATCAAGCTCCTCGCGGTGCCGGCGCTCTTCCCCGACGTGGCCATGATCCACGTGCACCGCGCCGACGTCTACGGCAACTGCCAGATCGACGGCATCATGGTCGCCGACGACGACCTGGCCCGTGCCGCCAAGCGCCTGATCATCAGCACCGAGCGCCTGGTGCCCGAGTCGGCGATCCGGGCCGACCCGACGCGCACCGCGATACCATACTTCTGCGTCGACGCCGTGGTCGAGGTGCCCTATGGCAGCTACCCGGGCAACATGCCCTACGAGTACTTCTCCGACGAGGACCACCTGCGCCAGTGGCTGGAGGTCGAAGAGGACGCCGCGGCGTTCGAGCACTTCCTCGACAAGTACATCAGGAACACGCCCGACTTCGCGGCGTACCTGGAGCTGTGCGGGGGCATCAAGCGGCTGCAGGAGCTGCGACGCACGGAGCTCATGCTGCACGCGGCCATCGGGGGAGGTGGGGCCAAGTGAGCGCCCCGGCGTATAACCGCATGGAACTGATGATCTGCCTGGCGTCGCGCTACCTCGAGGATGACCGCACCGCCGTCGTCGGCACCGGCGCCCCGTGCGCCGCGGCGATGCTGGCGCAGAAGACGGCTGCCCCCAACCTCATGGTCATGTTCGAGGCCGGCGGCGTCGGGCCGATCCTGCCGACGATGCCCATCTCGGTCGGCGACTCGCGCACCTTCTTCCGCGGCCTTGCCGCGTCGTCGATGGCCGACATCATGTCGTCGTGCCAGCGCGGCATGGTCGACTACACGTTTTTGGGCGGGGCGCAGATCGACATGTACGGCAACATCAATTCCACCATGATCGGGGGCGACATCCAGCGGCCGAAGGTGCGCCTGCCCGGCAGCGGCGGCGCCGGCGACCTCGCCTCGCTGTGCTGGCGGACGATGATGATCACCCCCCAGGACAGGCGGCGCTTCGTGCCGCGCGTGGACTTCATCACCAGCCCCGGCTACCTTGACGGCGCCGGGGCGCGCGAGGCGGCCGGCCTGCCGCCCGGCACCGGCCCGTACAAGGTGATCACCGACCTGTGCGTGATCGGCTTTGACGAGGCCACCAAGCGCATGCGCGTGGAGAGCGCGCACCCGGGGGTGACCCGCGAGCAGGTGCAGGAGAATACGGGCTTTGAGCTGCTGTGGGCGCCCGACGTGAAGGAGAGCGCGCCGCCCACGTCCGAGGAGCTGCGCATCCTGCGCGACGAGGTCGACTCCCTGCGCTACATCATCGGCCGCGGGTGAGGTCGTGGCGGGGTCGCGGGTGAGGTCGTGGCGGGGTCGCGGCAAGAGGGATCGATCCTGTCGCCGTCGAAGCCCCCCGTGCCGGCCTTTGGGGGTGAAAGCCCCAGCGCCCGGCAAGGGGGGTTCTTCATGCCGCAGTGCTCACCAGCCGCGGACCTCAGCTGGTGCCGCGAGCTGTTCCCCGCCCTCAAGCTCGACGTGGACGGCCACCCGGCGGCGTTCTTCGACGGCCCGGGCGGGACGCAGGTGCCGCTTGAGGTGCTGCGGGCGGTCGAGGGCTACCTGACATCGGCCAACGCCAACGCCCACGGCGAGTTCATCACCAGCCAGCGCTCTGATGCCCTTGTCGACGACGCGCGCGAGGTCGTGCGCCGGCTCCTCGGCGGCACGGACGACCACGTGGTGGCGTTCGGGGCCAACATGACCACGCTCAACTTCGCCTTGGCGCGGGCGGTGGGGCAGCGCCTCGGCCCGGGGGACGAGGTCGTGGTCACCGACCTGGACCATGAGGCGAACCGCGGGCCGTGGCTGGCGCTCGCGGGGCGCGGCGTCGCGGTGCGGTCGGTGCCCGTCGTGGCCGACGAGTGCCGCCTGGACATGGAGGCGCTCGCGGCGGCCATCGGGCCGCGGACGCGCCTGGTGGCGGTGGGGTATGCCTCCAACGCCGTGGGCACGGTGAACGACGTCAAGCGCATCACCGCCCTGGCGCACGGCGCCGGCGCCCTGGTCGTGGTCGACGCTGTGCACTACGTGCCGCACGGCGCAGTCGACATGGTGGACCTGGACTGCGACTTCCTGCTGTTCTCGGCGTACAAGCTGTTCGGCCCGCACGTGGGGGTGCTGTGCGGCAAGCGCGAGGCGTTCCGCGGCCTGCGGCCCGACCGCGTGCGCTGCCAGAAGGAGGCGCCGCCCTTTAACATCGAGACGGGCACGCTGAACTTCGAGGGCATCGCCGGGACCGCCGCCGGCGTGCGCTTTGTCGCCCGGCTGGGCGGGGAGGCTGGGGCCGCTGCGCCCACCTCTTCTGACGAGGGCGGGGTGGGGTCGGGGACGGGGGCGCCCGGGGTGGATGCCCACGCGAGCGCGACGAGCGGCCTGCCTGGCCGCGTGCCCACGCGGGGCGAGCTTCTCGCCGGCATGGCGGCCATCGCCGCCGCCGAGGGCGAGCTTGGCGCACGCCTTGAGGCGGGGCTTGCCGCGATCCCCGGCGTGAGGCTCTACGGTCCGCCGGCCGGGCACCCGCGGACGCCGACGTACTCGTTCACCGTCCGCGGCGCGTCGCCGCGGGACGTGGCGCGGGCGCTGGGCGCCCAGGGGTTGTTCGTCTGGGACGGCCACTTCTACGCCCAGACCCTGGTCGAGGCGCTGGGGCTTGCCGCCGGCGGCGGGCTGGTGCGCGCGGGGTTGGCGCCCTACAACACCGCCGCCGAGGTCGACCGGCTGGTGGCGGCGGTGGCCGAGGTGGCGGCGGTGGCCGAGGTGGCGGCGGTGGCCGAGGTGGCGGTGGGGGCCAAGGTGGCTGCGGGGGCCGGGGCGGTGTAGGTGGCGTCAGAAGAACATGGCGCAAGGGGCGGGGCCGGCCAGGGGGCCGGCCCCGTTTTCGATTCCCCGCCATCCCCTTGCCATCCCCATCCCCGCGCCGGTTCAGCCGCTCAGGGTCAACATGACCGCGAACGAACGCGCATGCCCGTACTCGTCACCGGTGATGGACAGGATAAGGGCACGCAACGTGGGGTCGGTGGTTTCAAGGGCCATCGCGCCGTAATCCCTTACGGCACCCAATTCATCGGCTGCTGCAATCGGTCGGTGCCGTGGCTGTTCGGCCGGGCGGCGCAGGGTTCGGCCGTCCTGGCGTCGAATCCCTGTTCGGGCCCCGGGTCAGGGGCGCCCGCCCGCACCCGGGCGGCGATGTCGGGGAGGCGATGCTGTGCTGCGGGTGCTGCACCTGGCCGACCTGCACCTCGGCTGGCGGCCGCGCGCGCTCGGCGGCCGCGAGGACGAGCGGGGACGCGAGCGCGACGGGCTCCTGGCGCGGGCGGTCGACTGGGCTACGGACGCCAAGAACGCCATTGGGCTGGTGATCATCGCCGGTGACCTGTTCGAGTCCTTCGACCCGCCCCCGGCGCTCCTGGAGGAGACGCTGCGCCAGCTGCGGCGCCTGGTCCGCGCCGGGGTGGCGCTGGTGACGGTGCCCGGCAACCACGATGAGGTCAGCTACCCGCGCTCGGCGTACCGCGCCCTGGCCGGCGACTGGCCGGGGCTTCTGGTCCTGAACCCCATGCCCGCGCTGGCGGCCACGTTGGCCATCGGCGGCGCTGCCTGCCACATCTACGGCTGCGCCTACGTCTCCGGCGTCACGCAGACCGCGCCGCCGCTTTGCCAGTTCCCGCGCGGCGACGCCGCCGGCGTGCACGTCGCCGCATTCCACGGGTCGCTCGACTGGGGCGGCGACCGCAGCCTGCCCCTGGATGCCGCGGCGCTCCTGGGGGCGGGCTACGACTACGTGGCGCTGGGCCACATCCACCGCCCGGCCGAGCGCCGGCACGGGAAGTCGCTCGCCGTGTACCCTGGCGCCATCGAAGCCAAGGGCTTCGATGATGCCGGCTGCGGCAGCATGGTCGTGGCCTGCCTGGGGGACGGGCCGGCGCGGGTGGAGCGCGTGCCGATCAGCGTGCGCCCCTGCCGCGTGCACGCGCTCGACGCTGGGCGCTATGACTCGCTGGCGGCGCTGCTTGAGGCGGCGGCGGGGCTGGCCGAGGGCGGGGCAATGGTGCGATTGCAGCTTTCGGGGTCGGCGCCTTTCGCCCTCGACGCGGCTGACCTCGCGGCACGCCTGGCCCCGTCCTTCTGGTACCTCGAGGTCGAGGGCGCGGCGCTGGGCGTGGACGAGGCGCTGATCAGCCGCCTGGCCGATGAGCCCACCGTGCGCGGCGTCTTCATCCGCCGCCTGCGCGGGCGCATCGCGGCGGCGGGCGGCGGGCGCGAGCGCGGGCGCGAATGCGAGCGCGAGCTCCAGGCGGCGCGGCGCGCCCTGCTCGCGGGCCTTGACGCCCTGCGCGGGGAGGCGGAGTGAGATGGCCGCCGTCACTTGGCGCAAGCTGACGCTGTGGGGCTTCGGGCGCTTCGCCGGCGAGGCGACGCTGGAGCTTGGCGACGGCGTCAACGTGCTCGTCGCCGACAACGAGCAGGGCAAGTCGACTATGGCGCGCGGCCTGGCCGCGGTGCTTTTTGGGCTGCAGACGGCGGCGAGCCCGGCCGTTATAGGCACGGCGCGATTCAAGAACTGGGACGGCCCGGCGCGCTTTGAGGGCGCGCTGGAGTTCGACCGCGACGGCGAGCGGTTCCGCATCGCCCGCAACTTCGCCACGCACCGCGTGTCGCTTTCGCGGCACGGGCCGCGCGGCTGGGTAGAGGAGGTCGGGGGCGAGCACAACCCGCGGGCGCAGCGCCCCAACGCGGCCTACGAGCGGCGCCTCGGCGAGCTCATCGGCATCACCACGCGCGAGCTGTTCGAGGCCACCTTCGGCGTCACCCAGCCGCTGCCGGCGGCGGAGCAGGTCGCCTCCGGGGTGGCGTGGGTGCTGTCGGGTGCCGGCGCCGGCTACCTCGCGGCGCGCGAACGGCTCACCGAGGCGGTCAAGGCCCTCACGCGCCGGACCGGGCCGGGCGAGCTTGACGTGACGCCGCGCGACGGGCGCATCGACCAGGAACGGGAGCGCCTGGAGGCGCGGGCCGGCGAGCTGCGGCAGGTGATCGCGGCGGCGCGCGGGACGGGCGACGCGCGCGTCGACGCCGAGCACCGGCTGGTTGAGCTTGACGAGGTTCTGGCGGCGGCCCAGGCCGACCTGCGCCAGAAGCAGGACGTCCTGGCGGCGTGGACCGAGTGGCGTAACCTGCGCGACGCTTACAACCGCGCCCTGGAGGCGCAGCTCGACGCGGCGCGGGCGGTGCGCGCGGCCGAGGATCAGAAGCGCCGCCTGGAGATGGACCAACAGGAGCTCGCGCGCGAGTTCCCTGACCTGGCGCGGGAGGGCGGGGAGGGCGGAGCGGGCAGGGCGCGTGGGGCAGGCGGCGCGGCGGCAAGCGCCGCGGTGGACTGGGGCCGGCTCGGTACGAACCCCAGCCGCGCCCTGCGGCTCATTGAGGATCACGCCGCCGGCGCGGTGAAGCGGTGGCGGGCGTTCGCGGCGGCAGCGGCGGACCTCGACCGTTGCCGGGACGAGCTTTCGCGGCGGTTCGCCGTCCTGGAGGCCGCCGACCCCGATACCGTTGACGCACTGCGCAATTATGACGGCCGCCGGGCGCAGCTTGAGGCGACGCTGACCATGGCCGGAGATGCCCACGGCGCCGCCAGCAGGCGCTCGGACCTCACGCGCGCGCGGTCGCGGGGGCGCCGGCTGGCGCTGGCGGGGCTGGCCGGGGCGGTGGCTGGCGTCCTGGTGTGGGCGATGTGGCGGGGCGGCGCGCCGGACCTGGCGCAGGCGGCGCTGGTCGTCCTGGCGGCGGTGGCAGCGGCGGCGCTGGTGTGGCTTGTGGGCGGCCGCGCCAGGCGCAGCGCCGCGGTGGCCGACCTCGACGCCGCCCTGAGCGCGGCGCGGGAAGAGCTGGCCGCGTTCGAACGCGTCACGGCGCCGGCGGCGGCCGCGTTTGGGGCCGGCCTGGCGAACGCCGTCCGCGAATGGGAGGCCGAGAGGCACAGGGCCGCCGGGCTTGACGCGCGGGTCACCGACTACGCGCAAGACGAGCTGGGCACGACGCCGGACGCGGTCGCGGCGGCGCCCGTCCCGGCGGGGCCGGCGTGGGCGGAACTCGCCGGCCTGGCGGCCGTCTGCGGCCAATCGCCGTCGCGCGCCATCGAGCTTCTGGGCTGGCTTTACGGGCTTGACGGGCGGTTCTGGGCCGCGTCACACGCGGGCGCCGCGGCCTGGGAGGCAAATCAGCGCCAGCGCGAGCACTACCGCGAGCGGCGCCGGGCCATCGACGCGGGCGCCGCCGCCCTGCTGGGCCTCCTCGAGGGCCAGGGGGTCGATGACCTCGACGGGCTGCACAAGAAGGCCACCGGGGCCTCCAACCAGGCGGCGTCGGCCCTGTCCAGGTGGCAGGAGCACGTGCGCGCCCACCCCGGCCTGCCGGCGGCGGCGGGGCCTGAGCCGCCCGACGAGCTGGAGCAGCGATACCAGGGGCTGAAGGCGGCCGTGGCGGCGCGGGACGCCGGGGTTGAAGGGGCGAAAGAGGCCGTGCTGGCGGCGCAGCGCGAGCAGGCGCGCCTGGAAGGCGCGTCACCCCTGAACGTGGCGGCGGCCGAGGTCGAGCTCGCCGAGGTCGAGGCGGCGCGGGAGCGGCTCGAACTGGAGGTCGAGGCCCTGGCACTGGCCTTCCACGAGATCGGGGCGGCGGCCGAGGAGTACCAGGCCGAACACCGCGACCGCCTGGCCGACCTGGCGACGGCGCGCTTTGGCGAACTCTGCGGCGTTTCTGGGCGCCAGGTCGCCTTCGGCCCCGACTTCGCCGTCACCGTGCGCGGGTCCGCCGGCCAGCCCATCGAGGTCGCCCAGCTCAGCCAGGGCGCCCAGGACCAGCTGTTCATCGCCCTCAGGCTGGCCATCGCCGACCTCATCACAGCGGGCACGCGCCTGCCGTTGATCTTCGACGACCCGTTCCTCACCTGCGACCCGGAGCGGCTGGGGCGCATGCGCGCCGCCCTGGACCGGGTCGCCGCCGCCCGCCAGGTCGTGCTGCTGACGCACCGGCCGGGGCTTGCGGCGTGGGGCCGGCCGGTGGCGATCCGCGCCGGCGCCTGAGCTGGCGCGCCGGTGCGCCGGTGTGCTGGCGCGCGCTGTCATTCGCGCATTTGCGAGTCGACCGGAGGGGTTGACATGGGCCTGCGCTTCATCCTGGGCCGGGCCGGGAGCGGCAAGACGCACGCCTGCCTCAGCGAGCTGCGTTCGGCGTTGGTCGCCGGCGGCGGCGCGGGGCCGGCTGGGGCGGCGGCGTCCGGCGAGGCGCCGGGCCCGGCGCTCATCCTGCTTGTCCCCGAGCAGGCGACGTTCCAGGTGGAGTGCGAGCTCGTCGGCGCGGCCGGCCACCGCCAGCCGCTATCCCCCGGGGCGGGCAGCGCCCGCGCCCAGGCGCTGAGCTTCCGCCGCCTGGCGTGGCGCGTGCTGGCCGAGACGGGCGGGGCGGCGCGGCCGCGCATCGACGACCTGGGCAAGCGCATGGTCCTGCGGTCGCTCCTTCTGCGGCGGCGCGGCGATCTGCGCCTGTTCGCCGCCGCGGCCCGGCGGGTGGGCTTCATCGACCGCCTCGTGGGCACCCTCACCGAGCTCCACGCCTTCAACCTCACCCCGGAGGACCTCGACCAGCGCCGCCAGGAGCTTGAGGCCGAGGGGCGCGGCGACGCGGCCCTGGCGTGCAAGCTGCACGACCTGGCGCTGGTGTGGCGCGACCTTGACGACTACCTCACGACGCGCTTCACCGACCCCGACGACTACCTGTCGCTGTGCGCGGCGCACCTTCCGGAGAGCGAGCTCGTGCGCGGCGCGCGCGTGTGGGTCGACGGGTTCAGCGGGTTCACGCCGCAGGAGTACGGGGTGCTGGAGGCGCTCCTGCCGCTGGCGGCGCAGGTCAACGTCGCCCTGTGCCTGGACCCCGACCAGCGCGGGACGCCGGACGAGTCCGACCTGTTCCACCCGACGCGCGAGACGTTCCTCGCCCTGTGCCGCGTCGCGCACCGGGCGGGGGTCAGGATCGAGCGGCCGCTGCGGTTGCGCGGGACGCCGCGGTTTGCGGCGGCGCCGGCCTTGGGCCGCGTCGAGCGCCTGTTATTCCCACTGACGGCGCCGCTGCCGGCCCAGCCCGCGCCGCCCGAGCCGCCCGCGCCCTCTGCACGACCCGCGCCAGCGGCAGGCGAGGCGCCCGCGCCGCCTTCCCGTCCGCCGGTCGAGGTCGTCGCCGCCGCCACCCGCCGCGCCGAGGTCGCCGCCGCCGTGCACGAGGTGCTGCGCCTGTGCCGCGACGAGGGCTACCGCTGGCGCGACATCGCGATCATCGTGCGCGAGATGGAGCCGTACCACGACCTCCTGCTGAGCATCTGCGGCGACTTCGGCGTGCCGTGCTTCATCGACCGCCGGCGCCCGGTGCCGCACCACCCGCTGGTGGAGCTCGTGCGCTCGGCGCTGGAGGTCGTGACGGGCGACTTCGCCTACGAGCCGGCCTTCCGCTACCTGAAGACGGACCTTGTGGGACTCGACCGCGACGCCGTCGACGCGCTGGAGAACTACGTGCTGCGCCACGGCATCCGGGGCCGGTCGCAGTGGCTCGGCGCGGCGCCGTGGCGGTACATGCGGCAGTTCACCCTGGGCGGCGATGAGGGAGTGCCGGCCGAGCGCGAGGTCGTCGAGGCCGGGCTCGGCGCCATCAACGCTGCGCGCGCCGCGGCCACGCAGGCGCTGGCCCGCTTATGCGCGCGCATTGACGCGGCCGTGAAGCCCGCGCTGGAGCCGGCCCCCGCCGCTGCCCCCACCGCTGCCCCCGACGCCACCGCCACCACCGCCGCGGCTCCAGCCGGGGCGCTCGTCTCCGACCTCACAAACGCCCTGTGGGGGCTCCTGGACGACCTCGGCGCGGCGCCACGCGTCGACGCGTGGCGGGGTGAGGCCGAGGCGGGCGGCGACCCCGAGGGGGCGCGCGAGCACGTCCAGGTGTGGAACGCCGTCGTCGACCTCCTGGACCAGGTCGTGGACGCGCTGGGCGACCAGCGGGTGACGCTGGCCGAGTACCTGGCGATACTGGAGGCCGGCCTGGAGGGCATTCGCCTGGGCCTCATCCCGCCGGGGCTCGACCAGGTCGTGGTCGGGTCGGTCGAGCGGTCGCGCCACCCGGCGGTGCGCGCGGCGCTGGTCCTGGGCGTCGGCGACGGCGCCTTCCCGGCGGTCGCCGTCGAGGACGCGGTGTTCACCGACCGCGAGCGCGAGGAGCTGGCCGGGCGCGGCACGGAGCTCGGCCCGACGTCGCGCCTGCGCCTGTTCCACGAGCAGTACCTCGCGTACATCGCCCTCACGCGCCCGGGCGAGCGGCTGCGGGTGAGCTACCCCCTGGCCGACGAGAAGGGCCGGGCGCTGGCGCCGTCGCCGCTGGTGCGGCGGCTGCGCCAGGTGCTACCCGCGACGCGCGAGCGCTTCGTGGACGCGGCGGGGGAGGGGCTGGGCCTGGAGGTGGCCGCCGATGAGCGTTCGGCGGCGGCGGCGCTGGCGCTGCGGCTGCGGCGGGCGCGCGCCGGCATCCCGCCGGCGGCGGCGTGGGCCGAGGTCTACCGCTACCTGGCCGCCGACCCGCCGCGCTGCGACCGGGCACGGTCGGTGCTGGCGGCCGTGGCCGCCGAGAACCGCGCCCTGCCGCTGGAGGCGGCCCTGGTGCGCGGGCTTATGGGCGAGCCGCTGCGCACCAGCGTGTCGCGGCTGGAGCGCTTCGCGGCGTGCCCGTTCGCGCACTTCCTCGCCGACGGGCTCCTGCTGCGCGAGCGCGAGCTCTACCGCGTGACGGCGCCTGAGCTTGGCGTCTTCTACCACGCCTGCCTGCGCCGCTTCGTCGAGCGCCTGTTCGAGCGCGGGCGCGACTGGGCGAGCCTTGCCACCGCCGAGTCGGAGGCGCTCTTGGACGAGGTCGTGGCCGAGCTGGCGCCACGCCTGCAGAACGAGATCCTGCTGAGTTCAGCGCGCTACCGCTACCTCACCCGCGCCGCGCGCCGCACCCTGGGCCGGGCCATCGCCGCCCTGGGCGAACACGCGCGCCGCGGGCGATTCAAGCCGGTGGCGGTCGAGGTCGGCTTCGGCCGCGGCGCCGCCCTGCCGCCGCTCCTGGTTGAGGTCGCGCCGGGGGTCGCTGCCGAGCTGCGCGGCTGGATCGACCGCATCGACGCCGCAGACTACCAGGGCCGCTGCCTGGTGCGCGTCATCGACTACAAGAGCCGGCCGCAGGCGCTGAGGCTTGAGGACGTGTACCACGGCCTGTCGCTGCAGCTGCCGGCGTACCTCGCCGTGGCGCTGGAGAACGCGGCGCTGCTCTTCGGGCGGCCGGCCGAACCCGCGGGCCTCCTGTACTTCCCCGTGCGCGACCCGCTCTTGCGCCGGCCGGCGCAGCCGCTGGATCTTGAGGCGGCGCGGCGCCAGTCGCTGCGCCAGCTGCGTGCGGGCGGGCTGGTGCTGAACGACCCGGCGATCATCAAGCTCATGGAGGAAGGCATCGAGCAGTGGTCCGACCTCCTGCCGGTCGCCCTGCGCGGCGGCGGGGCCCTCCACGCCAAGTCGCAGGCGGTGGACCCGGAGAAGATGAAGCTCCTGATGCGCTACGCGCGGCGCCGCGCCGGCATCGCCGCCGCACGCATCGCCGCCGGCCAGGTCGACCTGGCGCCGTTCCGGCGCGGGCAGCGCACGCCGTGCGGCCCGTGCCCGTATAGGCCGGTGTGCCGCTTCGACCCGCTGGCGGGCGACCGCTACCGCAGCCTGCCCACGGGTGAGGACCCGGACACCCTGTGGCAGCGCATGGCCGGGATTATGACGGCGGGCGGCCCGACGCTGGTGGTGCCGGGAGGGGCGGCGACCGCGACGGCGCGGGGTGAGGCAACGGGGGCGGCGGGCGGGCCCACAGCGGCGTCGGGCGGGCCTGCTGCCGCGGCGGGCGGGCCTGCTGCCGCGGCGGGCGGGCCTACTGCTACGGCTGGTGGGCCGGCGGGGCCGGTGAGAGCGACCGGGGCCACGACGGGCACGCAACAGGCGACCAGCGGCCCACAAGCAACCGGCGGCCTGCCGGTGGCGGGCGAGGGGGGTGAGCGCGCATGACGCCTGAGACGCCAGGCCCGGGTCCGGCACCAGCCCAGACGCGGTGGACGCCGCAGCAAGAGCGCGCCATCGCCGCCAGCGGGTCGAACCTCCTGGTGTCGGCGGCGGCCGGCACGGGCAAGACCAAGGTGCTGGTAGAGCGCGTCATCCGCCACCTGGGCGACCCGGAAAGCCCGCTGGACGTGGACCGCCTCCTGGTGGTCACGTTCACCGACGCCGCGGCGACCGAGGTCCGCGCGCGCATCGGCGTCGCCCTGCAGCAGAAGGTCCAGGCGGGCGGGGGCGGGGCGCACCTTGAGCGCCAGTTCGCGCAGCTCAATCGCGCCGCCATCTCCACGCTGCACTCGTTCTGCCTCGGGCTCCTGCGCCGCTACTTCTACCGCCTGGACATCGACCCGGCGTTCCGGGTCATGGACGAGGGCGAGGCCGCGCTGATGCAGATCGACGTCGTGGAGGAGGTGCTGGAGCGGCGCTACGCCGCGGCTGCCGGCGAGGGCGGGGCGGCGAGCGCGGTCGGCGCGGTCGGCGCGGGCGGCGATGGCTTTACAGCCCTGGTCGAGCGCTACGGCGGTCCGCGCGGCGACCTGGCCCTGCAGGACCTCGTGCTGCGGCTGTACGACTTCGTGCGCAGCCAGCCGTGGCCCATGGAGTGGCTGGCGCGGGCCGCCGCCGTGTACGACCTTTCAGGCGTGACTGGGCTTTCAGGGCTCGCCTGGGGCTGGGCGGCGCTGGCCGGGGCGGGGCTGGAGCTTGACCGCGCGGCGGAGAAACTCAGCCGCGCCGCGGCGCTGGCCGCGCAGCCGGGCGGGCCGCGCCACTACATCGCGCAATTGCAGGCCGAAGGGCGCGCGGTCGCCGGCGCCGCCGCCACGTGCCAGGGCGGGGACTGGCCAACCGCGGCCACCGCGGCCTCCGGGCTCCCCGCCGCCTTCAAGCGCCTGCCCGGCGTACGCGACGACGCGCCGGGCGCCAAGGCGCGCCGCGAAGCCGTCCAGGACCTGCGTAACGCGGCCAAGGACATCGTCAAGAGGGTCGTCGCGTCGCACTTCGGCCGCGGCGAGGATGAGCTTCTGGCCGAGCTTGGCGGCGTGGCGCCGCACGCGCGGGCGCTGGTCGACCTCGTGGCCGAGTTCGACCGCGCCTACAAGGCGGCCAAGTCGGCGCGCGCCGTGCTCGACTTCAGCGACCTCGAACACATGTGCCTTGAGCTTCTGACCGACAAGGCGGACGCGGGCGACGGCGTGCAGGCGGCGGCCGGCGGTGGCGCGGCCGGGATGCCGTCGTCGCTTGCGGACCTCCGACCGTCAGATGTGGCGCTGGAGCTGCGCGAGCGGTTCGCAGAGGTGCTCGTCGACGAGTACCAGGACATCAGCCCGGTCGAGGATGCCCTGCTGGCCCAGCTCTCAAGGCAGCCAAGCGCGGCGGCTGCCCGCCCCTGGGCACCGAACCTCTTCATGGTCGGCGACGTGAAGCAGAGCATCTACCGCTTCCGCCTCGCCGAGCCGGCCCTGTTCATGCGCCGTATGCAGAGCTACCCCTCGTTCCCCGCGCCCGGCGCGGACGGCGGCACGCCCGGGCCGGCGGCCGGGCCAGCGGCCGGGCTGGCGGCCGGGCCGGCGGTGCCGGGCTGGCGCGTCGACCTCACCAGCAACTTCCGCAGCCGGCGCGGCATCGTCGACGCCGTCAACTTCGTGTTCCGCCAGGTCATGTCCGGGCGCGTCGGCGAGATGCCCTACGACGAGGCGGCGGAGCTGGTGTACGGGGCGTCGTACCCCGAGGGGATGCCCGACGCCGCCATCGAGCTGCACGTGGTGGAACGCGCCGGGGAGGGCGCAGAGGGCGACGCGGGGGGCGGCGGGGCGGGCGGCGCGGCGAACGGCGAGGCGGGGGCGGACGGTGACGAGGGGGCGCCTGGGGGCGCGGGCGAGGCCGGGGGCGAGGCCGGGGATGAGGGCGGCGACGGGGCCAGGGCCAGGGCGGACGACGGGCTGGACATCGAGGACCTGCTGGCCCTGGAGCGGGAGGCGCTGCTCATCGCCCAGCGCATCAGGGAGATGGTCGAGGGCGGGGCCGGCGGGCCCACTATGGTCTTTGACCCTGCCGCCGGCGCCATGCGACCGGTGCGCTACCGCGACATCGCCGTCCTGATGCGCGCCACGCGCGGGCGCGCCAACGTCATCGTCGAGGAGCTCTCGCGCCACGGCGTGCCGGCGTCGGCTGAGCTTGGCACCGGCTACTTCGCGGCCATCGAGGTCGAGGTCGCCCTCGCCATTCTGCGCGTCATCGACAACCCGCGCCAGGACATCCCGCTGGCCGCCGTGCTGCGCTCGCCGGTGGTGGGGCTGGACGCGGCGCAGCTGGCGCGCGTGCGCCTGTGCGCGCGGCACGCGGACTTCTATGATGCTGTCGTGGCCGCCGCGGCGCGGCAAGAAGAGGGCGAAGACGGCCTGCCGGTCGGCGAGCTCAAGCGCTTCCTGGCGCAGCTTGACGGGTGGCGGACGGCGGCGCGGCGCGGCCCGGTGAGCGAGCTGGTGTGGCGGCTCTACCGTGACACGGGCTACCTGGACTACGTCGGCGCGCTGCCCGGCGGGTCGCAGCGGCAGGCGAACCTGCGCGCGCTGCACGACCGGGCGCGCCAGTTCGACCAGTTCGCGCGCCAGGGGCTGTTCCGCTTCCTGCGCTTCATCGACCGCCTGCGCGAGACGGCGGGCGACCTGGGCGTGGCGCGCGCCCTGGGCGAGAACGAGGACGTCGTGCGCGTGATGAGCATCCACAAGAGCAAGGGGCTGGAGTTCCCGGTCGTGTTCCTGGCCGACCTGGGCAAGATGTTCAGCCGCGAGGAGTCGTCGGCGTCGGTGCTGTACCATCGCGACCTCGGGCTGGCGCTCGACTGCGTCGACCTCGACCTGCGCTCGTCGTGGCCGACCGTCGCCGGCAACGCCGTCGCCTTCAGGCAGCGCGTGGAGGGCAAGGCCGAGGAGCTGCGCATCCTCTACGTCGGCATGACGCGGGCGCGCGAGCGCCTGGTGCTCGTGGGGTCGGCCCACAGGCTGCCCCGGCTGTGCGCGCGCTGGGCGTGGTGGGCCGGGCACCAGGGCTGGCCCTTGCCCGACGCCGAGCTCGTCGGCGCCGAGACGTATCTTGACTGGCTCGTGCCGGCCGTCGCCCGGCACGCCGACGGCCAGGCGGTGCGGGCGGCGGCGCGGGCCGAGGTGGCGGAGGACGCGGCGGTGCGTGACCACCCGTCGCGCTGGCAGGTGCGGCTGTGGGACCGGCGCGCCCTCGAGGGCCTGGCCGCGCTGCGCCGCGCGGTGCCGCGTGTGGTGCCGGGAGTGGCGCCGGCGGAGGCGGCACCGGCGGAGGCGGCACGAGTTGAGACGGCCCGCGAAGCGGCGGCCGTCTGGGTCCTGCCTGCCGACGCGCCGTGGGACAGGATCGCCGCCCTGGAGCCGCTCGATGATACAATTGCGCCGCCCCGCGACGCTGCGCTGGCATCCGAGGTCGCGCGCCGCCTTGACTGGCGCTACCCCTACGCGCCCGCCGCCGGCCGTGCGGCCAAGGTCAGCGTGAGCGAGCTCAAGCGCCTCTACGACCACTCGCACGAGGACGCCGAGCTGCGCGACTGGGCGCGCCAGGCCGCGCCGCTGCGCCGCCCGCGCTTCCTGAGCCAGGAGACGGCGCGCCTCACCCCCACCGAGCGCGGCAGCGCCGCCCACGTCGTCATGCAGCACCTCGACCTCGGCGCGGCCCTGGACGAGGCCGACGTGCGGGCGCAGGTCGCGGCCATGGTCGCCCGCGAGCTCCTCATCCCCGAGCATGCCGCCGCCGTCGACGCCGCCGCCGTGGCGCGCCTCCTCGCCACGCCGCTCGGGCTCCTCATGCGCGAACGCCGCGCCGCGCTGCGCCGCGAGCTGCCGTTCAGCATCGCCCTGCCCGCCGGCGAGGTCCACCCCCGGCTCGACCCGGACGCTGCCGGCGAGGACCGCGTCCTGGTGCAGGGCATGATCGACTGCCTCATCCCCGACGGCGACGGCTTCATCCTCGTCGACTTCAAGACCGACCGCCTCGACGACACGGCCCACGAGCTCCTGGCGGCGCGCTACCGGCTCCAGCTGGCCGTGTACGCGCGGGCGGTGACGATGATATCCGGGCGGCCGGTGACGCAGGCCTTCCTGGCGTTCATCGGCGCGGGCGGCGGGCTGGCCCTGGCCGTGGACATCAGCGCGGTCACTGTGTCTGGCGCGGCCGGCGCGGCAGCGGCGACGGGCGCGGCGGGCGCGACAGGCGCGGCGAGTGCAGCAGGGGGAGCAGCGGCAGGGGGCGCGGCGGGCACAGTGAGCGGATGAGCGCAATGAGTAGGGCAGGCGTGAATGCTTTGGCCGGCGGGCCTAGCGCCCGATGAGGCTGCCCACGGCCAGGGCCGTGCACAGCACCCCGAGGTACGGGCTGGTAAACTTGAACAGCCACCACGCGCTGGCCTCGGTGGGCCGGCACATGACCCACACGCCCAGGCCCAGGATGACCAGGTGAAACGGCAGGAGAGCCCAGCCCAGCGCGGCCGGCACGGCCACGACGAGCCCCAGGGCGGCGCTTGACAGGGCGAGGAGGATGCTGGTGCAGGCGATGCAGCGGCTGCTGCCGGCGACGCTGATCACGACCGGCAGCATGGGCACCTTCGCCCGCCGGTAGTCGTCGCGGTAGCGCAGGGCGAGGCTCCAGATATGCACCGGGGTCCAGAGCACGACCAGGGCCGCCAGAATGAGCGCCGGGGCGTCGAGGAACCGGCCGGTCACCGCCGCCGCTGCGACCGCCGCCGTGGCCCCGCCCGACGGCGCCCCGGCGATGATGTTCAGCGGGCTTCTGCGCTTGAGCCAGGCGCTGTAGATGAGGACGTTGTCGAGGACGCCGAACACGAGCCAAAAAAGCGCCCACCACGACCCGACAAGCAACGACGCCCACGCTGCCAGCGCCGCCCCCGCCACGACCAGCCCCACGCCCACCGCCAGCGCCGCCGCCCGCGACACCTGGCCCCGCGGCACCGGCCGGTACCGCGTCCGCACCATGACCGCGTCAATGTCGCTGTCGATGTATGCCGTGATGGCGTTGGCGCCCATCGAGCCCAGGGCCACGGCCACCGTGGCCAGGGCGAGGCGCAGCCAGCCGCCCGCGCCCGCGGGGTGATGCATGACCCCCGACGTCAGGGCGACATAGGTCAGCAGGAAGACCATGCGCGGCTTGACGAGGTCGACGTAAGCGCGGAGCCCGCCCGCCCGCCCTCCGTCTCGCGAGGAATCCGCGATTCTGCCCACTCCGCTGCGCACCTGGGCGCTCTCTGCCTTCGCAAATGCCATGCCCTATTAGTTCGGTCTTTGGGGCCCAAACCCTCCACCCGTTTGTAGGCACCAATGAAGGCCAATAGCGGCCAACAAGGGGAGCCCCCCAACGGAGGCTCCCCTTGCCGCGCTCCCACCCAGAATGCCAGTTCAGCCGAGCCGCGATTCCTACATCCTGCCGCCGGTCGACTGCGGCGCCCGACCGGCCCCGGCGTGGCAGCCGGTCAGTATATCCCGATGTGCCCCTGGCTGGCCAGCTTCACGAATGTCTGTCCCTGCTCAAGCTCCCGCGCCGCCTTGTCCCAGTCGATGTCCGCCAGTTCGCTGACGTAGACGCACGCCTCGGCGTACATGGCTGTCGGCACTTCGAAGATGAAGCCCACGCGGTTCAGCGTAGAATCGTAGCCCAGGACGACTGGGATGATGTCCCGCACGGCGGCCACGATCTGCGGCCGCTCAACGTACACGTGCACGAAGACGTTTTCCATTTGGACAGGGAGTAGCGCTGCAGGATCTTCGAGCGCTCCGGGAGACACCCTCCCGTATCTGTAGGGCGTCTCAGCCTCAAGCTTGGCTCTGAGCGCGTCGCGGTACCCCTGCATGATCTGAGCCCTCTGGGCCCTGTCCTCCTCTTCCTCGGCCGGTGGGGGCAGCTCCGCTCCGATCCTCACATAGCCGTACATCGGACGTCCCTGGGCGTCGTACGTGACCTCGCCGACATAGTAACCCGGCGGGGGGTTGGGGCAAAGAGACTCGGAGGTCGGGTCTGCCGCCAGCCCCACACCCACGAGCAGGGCGCTCAGCAGTGCCGCTGCTCCCAGCACGGCCAGGGTCTTCTTCCATCTCACTCCGGTCAGCCTCCCTAGTACGAGGTGTGGAGCATCAGGAACGGCAGGTCACAACCAAGGGGCGGCACCCACTGCCACCAGATGTACTTGTAGCTTCCGCCGTAGTTGCCGCCGTCGCCACATTGGGTTTGAGCGTTCATGTTGGTGAATATGTACTCGTCTGCTACCGTGTTGAGGTCGTGCGTACCGTACATCGCCGCCCGAGCGCTGCCCCCGCGAGGATTCAGACCGATGAACATCCGATTGGAGCTGCTCCAGGTCGGGACGTAGTAACTGAAGGTGTACAGGACGCCATAGTTGCCATTCAGCGTCTGCGAGCCGCCGCTGTTGAACAACGTGTAGTCGTAGCCCGTGGCGTACGCGTCCGGGCCGCCGTTCCCGACCTTAATCTGGTAATCGGCCTTCGTGTCCGGCGTCAGCGTGCCGTCGAAGAACACGTCCGTCGTTGTAAAGTCGCCGCGCTGTGTACCTGAGGACATTGATAGGTAGTAGGAGGAGTTGTTCTTGTTGGACTGCACGAATGCCGCGGCGTCCTCTGTAGATCCGACCTCGACGACGAATACCCGGATGCTGCCGCTATAATGGATGTCGCAGAGCAGGCTGGCCACCTTGGTGTTTCCAACGCTCTGCGTGATAAGTGTCAGCTCGGAAACCGTTTACGGGTACTGTCACGCTCGAGAACGAGTAGTCCCCACTCAGGTACAGCTTGGTCGCCTGGGCCCCAGCGTAAGCTGCGTCGCCGTTCACGTACTTCCCATACCGCGGGGAACTGACCGTCGCCTGAGTGGCCCCGCTTTTTCGCCGGGACTGTCAAAGGTGAGCCAATGCCAGCATGCCCGCCGGCCATGGGAATCATCGCCGTGGCGAACAATAGCGCAGTCCCGAAACCGGTCACCCCCGGCGACGGGGCACAAGAGCCAACAAGGGGAGCCCGACGGAGGCTCCCCTCGCTGCGCTCCCCTCAGAACCCCAGCTCAGCCGGATCGCGAATCCACCGCCTTGCTGTCAGTCGACTGGGGCGGGCCGGGGGGACTCGTGGCGGCTGCCGGTCAGTATATCCCGATGTGCCCCTGGCTGGCCAGCTTCACGAATGTCTGTCCCTGCTCTAGTTCCTGGGCCGCCTTATCCCAATCGATATCGGCCGCTTCGCTGACGTAGACGCACGCCTCCGCGTACATGGCCGTCGGCACGTGGAAAATGAAGCCGACCCGATTCAGCGTTGAATCGTAGTCCAGGACAACCCGGAGTATGTCCCGCATGGCCGTCACGATCCCCGGCCGCTCAACGTAGACGTGCACGAAGACGCTCTCCATCTGGAGCGGGAGTGGCGCAGTGATATCCCCCGTTGGTCCGGGGGCCAGTTTCCAGTACCTGTAGGGCGTCTCGGCCTCGAGCCTGGCACTGAGCACGTCGCGGTACGCCTTCAAGGCTTGAGCCCTCAGAACCGACTGCTCATCTTCCTCAACCGGCGGCGGCTCCTCAGTTCCGATCCTCACGTAGCCGTACATTGGACGACCCTCGGAATCGTAGGTGACTTGGTCGATATAGCAACCCGGCGGCGGGTTGGGGACAGGAGACTCGGAGGTCGGGTCTGCCGCCAGCCCCACACCCACGAACAGCGCACCCAGCAGTGCCGCTGCTCCCAGAACGGCCAGAGTCTTCTTCCACCTCACTCCGGTCAGCCTCCCGTCTAATACGAGGTGTGGAGCATCAGGAACGGCAGGAAACTTCCTAGTGGCGGCACCCACTGCCACCAGACGTACTTGTAGCTTCCGCCATAGTTGCCGCCGTCACCGCACTGCGTAAGGGCGGTCATGCTGCCAAATATGTACTCGTCTTCTACCGTGTTGAGGTCGTGCGTGCCGTATGCCGCCGCCCTGGAAGGGCCTCCCCGCGGGTTCAGACCGATGAACATGCGATTGGAACTGCTCCAGGTTGGGATGTAGTAACTGAAGGTGTACAGGATGCCGTAGTTGCCCACCAGCGTCTGCGAACCGCCGCCGTTGTACAGTGTGTAGTCGTAGCCCGTGGCGTATGCGTCTGGGCCGCCGTTCCCGGCCTTAATCTGGTAGTCGGCCTTAGTGTCCGGCGTCAGCGTGCCGTCGAAGAACACGTCCGTCGTCGTGAAGTCGCCGCGCTGTGTACCTGAGGATACTGGTAGGTAGTAGGAGGAGTTGTTCTTGTTGGACTGGACGAATGCTGCAGGGTCCTCTGTTGCCCCGACCTCGACGACGTACACCCGCATGCTGCCACTACAGTGGATGTCGCAGAGCAGGCTGGCTACCTTGGCGTTCCCAACGCTCTGCGTGATAATCGTCAGTTCCCTGAAACCGTTTGCGGGTATGGTCACACTCGAGAACGAGTAGGCACCGCTCAGATACAGCTTGGTTGCCTGCGCCCCGGCATAGGCTGGGTCACTGTTACTGTAGACGTACTTTCCGTACCGCGGCGAGTTCAGTGTCGCCTGAGTGGACGCGCTGGTGTTCTCCACCACCACGGCGAGCTTGACCGTCGAACCGGTACTGTTCTCATGATGGTAGACGACACGGTGGTCCGGAGAGTTCCCTGATGACAAGGAGTTGCTGTTGTAAAGTATGCGCCTGCTGGTGCTGAAGGTCTCGGGGCTGTTGCTGTAGAGCAGCCTCTTGTACAGTGTGTCCGGGTCGTCGCGGTTGGTCGTCCGGACAAGGGATGACACAGTCGGCCACGTGAGCGGACTCTCTCCTGAAGTAGAAATGATAGCCGGCCTAACCGCAGTGGGGATCTCCGAATCATAGGACGCCAGGACCACACCGGACAGGAGTACCAGAAGCGCCAAGACGCCCACGCCGATCCTCACCCGCCTACCCAATCGCACCACCTCCCAGCAAACCTGGCTCAGTCTACCATAGTCCTCTTTCCCCTGTCAAAGCCCATCCATAGCCGTGCTTGAACGTTACTGGCAGCAGTTGGCCATTATTCGGGCACTTGCTCGGACTGTTGAACGATTGCCCGGCAATTCGCCGGGACTGTCGAAGGTGAGCCAATGCCAGCATGCCCGCCGGCCATGGGAATCACCGCCGTGGCGAACACTAGCGCAGTTCCGAGACCGATCACCTCCCGGCGACGGAGCGCACAAGAGCCAACAAGGGGAGCCCCGACGGAGGCTCCCCTCGCTGCGCTCCTCTATGGACCCCAGCTCAGCCGGATCACGAATCCACCGCCTTGCTGTCAGTCGGCATCAGCTCGGCTCGCTGCTTGGCGGTCCCCCCGGTGGCGATGATCACCGCCGCCGCGAACACCAGCGCCGCTCCCAGGCCGAGCGCGCCCCGACTTCAGCCGGCGAGCCGGCTATGGCGCCCATGAGCGTCGCGGACAGGGGGGCGGTGCCCATCACGACCATGCGGAAGGCCGCGTTCACTCTGCCTAAAAGCTCATCCGGGATCAGTCTCTGCCGCAAGGTGAACGTCCACACGTTGACCGCGCTCTCGCAGACGAGAAGTCCCGCGTACCCGCAACCGGCGGCCGCCAGGGGCCCCAGGAGCGTTGTCGCTGTCATCGCCGCACCTACGAAATTGGCCCGGCTCACGGCGCGCATCAGGTTCCTTACCGGGATCATGCCGCCCAGGAGCGATCCAAGCACGGCGCCAGCGGACCCCAGGGACAGGATGAGGCCCACGACGCCCGCGCCCATTCCGCGCTCAGACTTCAGCACGTAAAGCAGGGTGACCGGTATCGCGCCCACGCCCAGGTTGTATACGCCGAGGCCCAGCGCCAGCCGCCACAGCGCGCGGTGGCGCGACAGGAAGCCGAAGCCGCTCATAAAGCCCTGGCCACTCCTGGATTGAGCCTGCTGCCCAAGGGCAAGCCGTCCCACGACGATGGCCGAGCCGAGGAACGACAGCGCGTCGAGGAAAAACGCCCAGTGGATGCCGGCCGTGGCGATGATCAGGCCGGCCGCGGCCGGTCCCGAGACCCGCGCAATGTTCACGGAGAAAGCGTACGTGGCATTGGCCTGGCTGAGGAAGCGCTTGTCCACCAGCGATGGCATGACCTTGAAGTCACCTATGAGCCCCGACGTGGCGCCGCACAACCCCAGAATGAAGCTAACGGGGTAGAGGGCCCACGGCGCGGGGTGTTCGCCCAAAGCGATGAAGGGCACCGTGGCCACAAGCGCCGCCTGCATCAGTTCGCAGAAGACATAGACGTGCTTCCGGTTGAACCGGTCGACGACCCAGCCGATAAGCGGCGTAGCAAGATAGGACAGCGTTTGTACGGCCCACATGAGGCCGGCGGCCAGCGGCGACCCCGTTGACTGCAGCACGATCCACGGCAGGGCGAAGTTGTACAGCTGGTTCCCGAGCTTGGATATCGCGATCGCGGCGGTGTAGGTCACAAGGCGGCTATTAAGCCAAGCCAACGGCTTCTCGGTTCCCCCGCCTTCGGTTCCCCGGCCTGTGGTACGCCCCCCGCCGGGCCCGCCGGCGGGCGCTCGCGCAGGGTTCGCGCCAAGCAGCTGTGGCAATGGATGTCACCTCCGCGCCAGGAACACGCCCCCTGCCAACGGTTAGAGCGTATCACACGCTGACAGGCCCCGCAAGCCCTAGGAAGGGGCATCCACCCCGCTTTGAAGGTGCCTGCGCCGATGAGAAGGGTCGGGCCTGCCGCCGAGTGACGGCGGGGCCCGCTCAAACGCAGGAGATTGGGAGGCGCCCGGAGAAATGGCATGATGTGGCGGCGCCGCCTTGCACACCGTCCCCTCCCGATTGGCCATGCGGACCCGCCACCACGCGGCAGTTGCACGGCAACTACACGACACCACGTGACACCACACCATACACCACCACACGTCGCAGCGCACTCAGCCAGTTCCGGGACTGCGCGTACCGTTGCCCTGACTGCTGGAGGTGCATGCTCGTGGCGCTGAAGGTGTTTGTGAGCTCAGCAATGAGGGAATTCAAGACCGAACGCAAGGCCATACACGAACGCCTGCGTCAGGCAGCCATAGCATTGCCCGGGCTGCTTGAGGGTTGGGTTTTTGAATTCACCCCTCCCGCGGGCGTCCCGGCGGATGAGTCGTACCTGGCCAACGTCCGCAACTGTGACATCTTCGTGCTCATGTTCGGCGCCGAGGGGCCCCGACCGGCGGTGCTCCGCGAGTGCCGGGAGGCGCTGAGCTGCAAGAAGCCCATTCTAGCCCTCGCCCAGAGACAGGCCGGTACTGATGAAGCGCCTCCTGACGTGCAACGGATCCTGCGGGAACTGAACAGGAAGTACCGGCTATTCGACGACCCGGCGGAGATCGTGGAGCTGGTCAGCGAGGCGCTGGGCCATCACATCGCCGACCGGGTACAGGCAACCGAGGCTGCGTCACGAGCCCTGTCGCAGGTGGCGGCACCGAGTGCGTCATTACGGATTCTGTGTGTTGTGCCGTCGGCTCTCCGCGACCCTAACGGTTACGACACACCGGAACTGGATTTTATGCGCGAATGGGACAACCTCTGCCGGTCCACACGAGGGCTATCGGTACGGATGGAGCTACTCTGGCCAGCCACCCTCGCGCGCTTGGACAACGCGCTGGCCATGGCAAAGCAGGCGAGGGCGCCGTACGCCGTAGTTCACATCAGTTGCCACGGGTCGCCCGGTGCTCTTCTATTTGACGATGGCGATGGCGAGGGTGTGATGGTACCGGCAGCAGACCTGGCGGCCATCCTTCAGGCTGCTCCACCCGAGCTGCTGGTTGTGAGCGCCTGCTCTTTGGCGGCTGCCGCTGGGACCGCGTCTTCTATCGCCGCGGCGGCGCGCGGGGCGGGAGTCAAGGCCACCGTTGCCATGGCCGGCGCGGTCCTGGACGAACTGGCCACCAGGTTCGCCACGCAGCTGTATGGGCAGCTGGCGCTCGGTGTCCCGGTGGCACAAGCGTACCAGGCAGGGCTGCTTGCACTCCCCCGGGAAGCGCGCACGGACGTGCTCCTAGAAGGTGATGGGGAAGTAAGGCTCACAGCGGTGCCGTTTGCCGCGGATGAGACCTGGCTACCCGATCGCTCCATGCTTCCCGAGCGGCGCCGTTTCTTGGATCGCGTCGATAAGATGATCTTGATCTCGAGGCGCCTGGATGTTGGCAACGAGGGCGTGGTGTGGCTGTGGGGCGAGGGCGGGCTTGGCAAGACCGCCCTCGCGCTGGAGTTGGCATGGCGCAACGCCTGGCGCTTCCGCGGCGTGCTCTGGGTCCCGTTCGACCGCATGCCGCCTACCCTGGCCAGCATCCTGGCCGTGGCCAAGAGGGACTTTAGTTTCGAGGGCGCGGGCGACCCGCGCCAGGGTTGCGACTTCCTGGCCCGGCTGGGATACATGTTCGTGTTGGACGACCTGGATGAAGTCCTTGCCGGAGCCAGGCACGGTCGTCCGGAACAGACGCAGGTCATCGACTGGCTGCGGACGTTGCCTCGCTCGGCGCGTGCCCTGACCACTTCGCGGCTTGCACCTCCGCCACAGTTGGGCGTGGGGCACGCCGTGGAGTTGCTCGACCCGCTGCCCGAAGGCGCTGCCGTCGAGCTATTCTTTGCGGCAGCCGGTGGCCCACGCACCCTCGACTATGACTCAGTGAAGGAAGTCTGCCAGAGGCTCGGCAACCTGCCGCTGGAGGTCGAGTTGGCGGGGGCAAGAGCACGGGGGGCCACAGACCTCACCAGCCTGCTTGGGTATCTGCCGGCCGCGCCGGGCCTCGTCGGGCTCAGGGGGGGGATAGCAGCGGACGAGGTCTCACTCACTGGATCCCTGGGGTTTTCGTTCAAGCGGCTCGCCGACGCTTCAACGCGGGATGCCCTGGCCTTTCTGGCTGCGTTCCCCGTCATCGACACTCGCATGGCGATGAAAGTCCTCAACGGTGGCCGGGGACTTGCCCAACTAACCGAACTGCACATCGCGCGGCGGGTAGAGCCGGCGGGGTCTCCCGCGGCCTGGTCCGCCCTGCCGCCGGTGCGGCAGGCCGCGCAGCAGTGGCTGGGGAAGGACAACGTGGACCGGGCTCTCCGCAGAGGCGCTGAGTACATAGAGTCTCTGACCGACCCGGCCCAAATCGACGCCGATAACGCGGTGGAGGCCATGCACAAGCTTGGCCTTCTGGACGGCCAACGCGCCCTCGTGTTTGCGAAAGTGAATGACACGCTGCATGATCGCAGCTTCTGGGCGCAGGCACGGGCGCTGCGACAGGCTGGGGTTGAACTGGCCACCGACCAGAAGGATGAATTGGCGGCTGCCAGGTGGTCGCGCCAGTATGCGGTCAGCCTGCAGGAGCAGGGGGACACAGACGAGGCACAAGGGGTGTTTGAACAGGCCCTGGAGACGTTCAGGCGCCTCGGCGACAAGGCCGGCGAAGCCCTGACCATCCGCAATCTAGGCCGGAACCGCTACCGGCAAGGCCGGTACGACGAGGCGGAAGGGTTGTTGAACGACGCTCTTCAGAGGTTCGAGTGTCTCGGCGACAAGCTCCGCATGGGGAAGAGCTACCGCAACCTGGGGCTGATCGCCCAGGCTCGCCACAAGTACGACGAGGCCGCGGAGTGCTATGAGAAGGCCCACACGCTATTCGCGCAGGTCGGGCAGCATGTTGAGGCCGCAAGGAGCCGTCAGTCCTCGGCGATCGCCGCCCAGGAGCGCGGCAGGTGGGACGAGGCGGAGGAGTTGTATAAGCAGACTCTCAGGGTGTTTCAAAACCATAATAACTGGTTCGAGGTGGCCAACAACTGCCGTCAACTGGGCACAGTCGCCCGTCACCGCGGCCAGTATGCTGAGGCCGAGCGGCTTTACAGGCGGGCGCTGGAACTATGTGAGGTCCTTGGCGATCAGCCGGGCGTGGCCAGGAGCTACCGCTGGCTCGGCGTGCTTGCGGGAGACCGTGGCAAGTACGACGAGGCACAAGACTGGTTCAACCGGGCGCTGCCGGTGTTCGAGCGCATCGGCTACCAGCCGAGCATAGCGCAAACCCTGCGCAATCTGGGCCTTGTCGCGCGAGCCAGTGGCAGGCTTGATGAGGCCAGTTCGCTGTGCGAGCGCGCTTGTGGCGTATTCGAGCGCCTCCGCGACGAGGTCGAGTCAGCAAAGACCCGCCTTTGCCTGGGGTCACTTGCCCTGGAACGCGGCCGGCACGACGAAGCGGAACAGCTTTGCAGGCAAGCCCTGAGGGCGTTCGAACGCCTGGGCGATCAGGCCGGCGTCCTGAGGACTTATGACCAGTTGGCGTCCATAGCCCGGGCCCGCGGCAATGGCGCCGACGCAGACGCGCTGTCCAACCGCACCTGGGGGCTGTTCTGGGGCGATGGATAGGTCCAGGCCACGGGGGTGATGGCTGTGCCGCTCAAGGTATTCATAAGCTCGGCCATGAACGAGTTCAAGGGGCCGCGCAAGGCCCTGGACGCGTGCTTTGAGCAGGCAGCGAGCTTGCTACCGGGACTGCTGGAAGGCTGGGTCTTCGAATACACCCCCGCCGCGGCCGTCGGTGGGGAAGAGGCATACCTCAGGCACGTGCGCGACTGTGACGTATTCGTCCTGGTGTTCGGGGTCAAGGGCACGCGGCCGGCGGTACTGCGTGAGTGCAAGGAGGCGGTGAAGGCCAACAAACCGATCCTGGCCTTCGCACAGACTGTCGTTGGCACTCGGGAGCCCCCCGGCAATGTGGGGCAGGTGCTCAAGGGTCTTGAAAGCCGGACGAGTTACCGGCTGTTCGACGACCCGGCGGAGATTGTGGAGCTAGTCGTAAAATCGCTCAGCCAGTACATCACGGACGTGGTGCGCGGTGCCAGTGCCGCTCACGGTCAGGATGAAGAGGCACAAGGGGAGCTGCACCACGAGCACCCCGGATTGCCGGCGCGCCGCAAGTTCTTCGACCGGGTCGAGGTCCTGAAGAAAATCGCGCGCCTGCTGGGCGATGAGAAACGCCCCGTCATCTGGCTGGGGGGCGAGGGCGGCCTGGGTAAGACGGCACTCGCCCTGGAGGCGGCGTGGCGCAACGCGTGGCGCTTCCCCGGCGTGCTCTGGGTCCCATTCGACCGCACGCCGCCGACGCTGGGCAGCATACTAGCTGTGGCTGAACGGGACCTGGGTTTCAAGGGCGAGGGCACCCCGCGCCAGCGCTGCGCTCAGTTGGCCAGCCGCGGCCACCTGTTCGTGCTCGACAACCTCGACGAAGTACTCGACGCGGCACAAGACGGCAAGTCAGAATCAGAGCAGGTCCTAAGATGGCTGGACTCGCTGCCAGCCCCGGCGCGGGTAATTTATACGTCCCGCCGCTCTGCAAGACTAGCCTGCCAAGCTGCTCCGACCCTGCACGACTTGCCAGTTGAAGCATCTGTCGAGCTCTTGGTACTTGCCGCAGGCGGACGTCATAAGGGGTGGGACCCATCCAAGGAACCAGACCTTTCGGCAATGAAGGCAATTTGCCTGGGGCTAGGCAATCTGCCACTGGCGATTGAACTTGCGGGGGCGAGGGCACAGGAGACTGATCAAGACTCTCAGAGCCTCTTGGCGGGTCTCGAAGAAGCATTAGAGCAGGCGGAACTCGGCGGGAAGGAGACCCAACGCGAAAGGTCGCTCAGGGGCTGCCTCGAGTATTCATTCAAGCTTGTACAGGATAAGCCGGTGAGGGCCGCCGTCGCCCTGTTGGCGGCTTTCCCTGCTGTGGATGAACAGATGGCCCGGCAGCTTCTGGGGCGCAACAACGGCCTTGCTGAGTTGACAATACTGCGAATAGCACGGCAGGACCGGTCTCAGGCTGGTCAGCAGTACTGGTATGCGTTGCCGCCGGTGCGCCAAACAGCCCGCAAATGGCTGGATAAGGACGAGGTAGACCACGCGCTTGTGCAGGGCGTGGAGTACATCGAATCCCTTGCCGCTCCACAGGAGTCTGATGCCAACAATGCCGTTAGCGCCCTGCTTCAACTAACGCCTCGGCGTACGTTCCTCTTTGCTCATAGGGTTCATAGGGTGCTGAACGAGCGTGGCTTCTGGGTACAAGCGAGGTTGATGCGGCAGCTCGCGCTGGGGATTGCAGCTGTCTCCGGCCCTGAGGCTGTTATATTTTTTTGGCGCCACTCGTATGCGATTAGTCTTTGTCAGCAGGGCGAGTTCGATGAAGCCGAAGAGCTGTGCAAGTCCAACCTTAAGGTTGCTGAACGTCTCGATAGCCAACCGGAACTTGCAGCGACGTGTTGCCTCCTGGCCCGGATTGCCGAAGCTCAGGGCAACTATGAGGAGGCAGAGAAGTCGTACCTGCGGGCTGTTGATATATTCTGCCATCTGGGCAATCGACCGGGCACTGCGATAGTCTATGGGGGGCTAGGGAATATTGCCCTGGCGCGCGGAAGGTTGAAACAAGCTAAGGAGTTTCATGTGCGTAGCCTTGAGATGCATCAGAAGTTGAAAGACCAAACCGGCATCGCAAGTGCCCTTCACAACTTGGGTCACGTCGCCTACAATCGAGGGGCCCTTGTCGAGGCACAAACCCTCTATAACCGCTCCTTGGAGGTTTCTGAGCGCATTCCTGACCCTGTAGGGGGATCTTCATCCCTCATTAACCTGGGGGTTATAGACCGAGATTGCGGCCGTTATGAAGAGGCACGGGCGTTGTTTGAACGCGCCCGCTTCATCAACGAGCATGCCAACAATCGTATAAGTGCCGCAGCCTGTGTCTACAACCTAGGCACCACGAAAAGGCAATGGGCAGGCATGAAGAGGCAGGAAACCTATACAGACAGGCCTTGCAGGTGTTCCACAGTGTTGGGAGCCAAGCCAAGACGGCGGATTGTCTCGGCCAACTGGGGACACTGGCCCGCGACCAGGGAGACTACGATGAAGCGGAGACCTCATGCCGCCGCGCAGCAGAGATCTTCCACCGTATCGGCGCCCAATCTGACTTGGCCCGGATCTACAGGCAACTGGCGACAATCGCCCTTGCCCGCGGCCGCCATGACGACGCGGAGCGGCTGTGCAGTCAAGCCCTCGAGATCTTCGGGCGGGCGGGCGATCAGCGTTTCACGGCCAGGACATGCCTTCTGCTTGCGCAGGTGGAAGCAAACCGCGGAAACAATGCGCGGGCCATCGAGTTGGCGACGAAGGCCTTGGGGCTCTCCAAGGGCATGGGCTTGCATCCCGAGACCGAGCGCTGCGAGGAGTTGCTCAAGGGTCTGGGGGAATGATCAGTTCAGCTTCCCTCACCTGCGCCGCCCCGGCTCCGGCTGGTCGTGCCACCCTACGCGCTCGCCCACGGCGGCCCGCAGGTGCCAGCGCATGCCCTTGCGCGCTCCGGTGCAGACGTCGACGAGGTGACACGCCCGGTCGATGATGCACCCCTGCTCCGGCCCGCCAAGCGATACGGAACCCGCGTCGAGCAGCCTGATGAGTGCCGCCAGGTTGACGGTGACGGTGCGGTGAAGGCCCCAGTCACGAGCCAGGAGCGACGCGATGTGCGCGGCGTTTATCGTCTCCCCGTCGGCCGCGCCCACATCATGGTCCAATAGCAGCGCCGCGATGTCGCGAACGTCCTTGTCAGCCAGCTCCACCGCCTGCAGCTTCGTCAGCAGGAGCTCGGCCAGCGGTAGGGTGAGCGGCTCCAACGCTAGGCGGCGGCCGAGCGGGATGCGGTGGCACATCTCAAACGTGTCGATGAACACGTCCAGGTGGCGGCCGGTCGCGCAGCACTCGAACATGAGGCGCGTCTCGCCATGCAGGGCATTGAACGAGCGCACCGGGGCGTAGCCGAAGCTGGAGAGGAGGTGGGGGATGTGCCGGGCGTGACGGCCGGGGGCGCAGAGGTCAATGTCGCTGCAGACGCGCACCAGGGCCGGGTGTGAAAGCGCGCTCGGGCAGCGCAGCTTCACCGCCACGCCGCCCAGGGCCCGCAGCACGACCCCGGCCTGCGCCGCCGCCTCAAGCATGCGGCGCGCTTCAGGTAGAGCATCTGACGGCGCGAGGGTGGGCGCGCCTTCGGTGCCGGCCGCCATCCCTCCCGCCTGTCGTGCCGCATCGTCCCTCTTCGTGCTCACTGCCCCACCCCCCGTTGCCTGTGCCACCCCCGTTGCCTATGTCACCCCGTCGCCCGCTTCACCCCGCCACGAGCTGGAAGCCGCGCACGCGGCCGCCCTCGATGGTCACCCACGCCCCGCGCAGGATGCCGGCCGCATAGTCGCTGCCGGGGTTGATGCACAGCGTCCGCCCGAGGCGGCAGAAGCCGCGCCCCTCGTGGATGTGCCCGTGCAGCGCCAGAAGCGGCTGGCGCGCCTCGATGACCGCCCGCACCGCGCGGCTGCCCGCCGCTATGAGGCGCGGCTGCCCGGCGCTGGCGCGCAGGTTGAGGCCGCTGTCGACGGCCGGCGCGCTGTCCAGCCCGCTCTCGTAGGGCGGGACGTGCGTGCACAGCACGGCGCGCCCGAAATCGCCGACGCGCGCGCACAGGCCCTCCAGGTGCGCCGCCAGGTCCGCCTCAGGCAGCTCGCGCGGCGCCCGCCACGGCGTGGTGTTGCTGTACGCCGAGCCGGCCAGCACCAGTCCGTCGCCGAGCTCGACCACGCGGTCGTGCGGGTTCTCCACGGCGGGCGATGATGCAATGATATCGTCGATGTCCGGGTCGTCGTCGTTGCCCGGCATGACAAGACAGCGCGTGCCGCGGCCGTCCAGGCGCTCGGCCGCCACGTCGAGCCACCGCGCCAGGGTCTCGCGCATGACGCGGCGGAACGCCGCCGCCTGCGCCTCCGGTGAGGCACGCAGCCCGGCGAGCTCGTCCGGCGTCACGACCAGCGGGTAGTGGCCGTTGAAGCGGATCAGGCGCTGGAGTTCGCCAAGCTCGGCGGCGGTGGCCGCAGTGACCGCGTCGCCGAGGAACTCGGCGCGGTAGGCCCCGTTCGGCCCGCGTACGATGGGCACCAGCGCCTTGCCGGTGATGTCGCCGCCCAAGACGAGCACGTCGGCGCCGTAGTAGCGGCCGGCGTTGATGAACTTCAGGAAACACCGTTCCGAACCATGTACGTCGCTGGCGAAGAACAGCTTCACCGCCCAACCCCCAGCGGGCCGGGGCGCCCACCCTCACTCCGGCGGTATCTGCGCGAAAGCCAGGTCGATGTTGATGCCGCGCCGCTTGAGGTACGCGCGGCGCGCGAAGTAGTAGACCAAGCAGAGCACGAAGATGGCCCCGATCAGCGCCTCCGAGCGAACGTCATTCACGAACAGGCGGTCGGCGGTCAGGAAGTAGTAGGTGATCGCCAGGTTGAACAGGAGCGAGGCGATGCCGAAGACGGTTATCGCCGGCACGCCGAGGATGCGCAGGCGGCCGACGGGCGACCCCAGGTACATCTCGCGCTCGCGAAACGGCAGAAGCGCCGCCGCCAGGCTGGTGAACATGTACGTGACCATCGACGCCAGCGTGACCGAGAGGGTGAAGGCGCCGACGGCGGTGTAGTTGTACAGGAGCACCCAGGCCACGGCCCCGGCGTGGTAGGCTAAGATGGCGTTCAGCGGCGTGCGCAGGCGCGGGCTCACGTCGGCCAAGGCGTCGGGCAGCACGCGGTCAAAGCTCATGGCCATCATGACGCGGCTGCCGCCCAGGCACATGCCGATGAGGATCTGCACGCCGTTGAGCACGAAGCCCAGCAGGATGAAAAAGATCAGCGCCGGGTGGCCGGCGGCGATGGATGCCAGGACGCCGAAGTACGGCGGCACGGGGAACTCGGCCAGGGCCTCCGAGCCGCTATAATACAATTGCCCCATGGCCGCCAGGAAGTCGGCGCCCATGCTGTGCGCCAGGAGCACGGCGGTCACGGCCAGGAGCCCGGTGTTCAGGGCCAGCGCGCCCAGGGTCTGCAGGAGCTGCAGCCGCAGGCGGCCGGCGTTCTTGATCTCGCCCGCGTTCATGATCGACCACATCGTCCACGCGAGGGCCGTCCAGGCGATGGGCATGACGCCGAACGTCGCGCCCCAGTTGATTCCGCCAAAGCCCGCGCCGCCCGCGACCGGTGCGGCGGCAAAGCCCGCCTCCCTGGCGGCGGCGATGACGTGCTGGTAGTAGTCGGCCGCGGGCGAGAAGCCGGCCATGAAGGCATTGAAGCGCGCCGCGAACTCCGCCTGGGGCGTCGTGAGCAAGAGCGCCCAGACGAGGGCGAAGGTGAGCATGATGCCGGCCAAAAGCCACTTCTGCAGGCGCAGATAGGCGCGCACGCCCACGGCGCACACCGCCGCCGAGACGCAAAACGACAGCAGCGAGACCACGACGACGCCATGGGGCGTCGCCGCCCACCGGCCCAGGTTTTCGAGGACCGGGCTGCCGAGGGTGGCGCCCAGCATCAGCATGAGGGGCGAGATGCCCATCACCGCCACCATCCAGCCGCCCAGGGCCTGCCAGAACATGAGCCAGATCATGAACCCGCTGCCCACGGCGGCGAACGCCACCGCCGGGTGCAGGATGCGGCTCTGGAACACGTAGTCGCCGCCGCTTCGGGGCATCGTCGCCGCCAGCATGGAGTAGGCGGTCATCATCATCGCGCCGAAGACGCCGGTGCAGACGATGCCCAGGGCGACGTTGCAGCCGGGGAAGGCGTAGGGCGCCCAGAGATAGGTCAGCGCGGCGCCCAGGAGCAGGGTCGTGATCATCGTGTTATAGATCAGTGCCTGTGTCCCGCCCATGCCGCGTACCAGGCCGGTGGCCGGCCTGACGAAGGTGCCGATCGCGGGTAGTCTCTCCTGGTGCCGTCCGCCACTCGTCATGTTCATCGGGCCCCCCTTGCTGCCCCACCCGCATGTGTGGCGCGCGCCAGCGGTTCGCCCGCGGCCGCGCATTTCCCGGGCAATCGCGTTCGCTACCGCAGCCGCCGGTCGCGTCCCCCCTGGCGACCGTCCCCCGCGCGGCCGCCGTCCCCGTCGCTGATGCAGCCGTGCCCGCCCCCGAGGAGCCCGGCGGCGTCGGCGCGGCAGCGCCGGCAATGGCGCAATGGTATGGCCCCCGCCGGCAGCGCCGCCCGCACCCGCTCGACCTCGGCCGCCGTCGGCGGTCGCAGCCCGCCCCCCGGGCAGCTGGGCACCGGCAGCAGGGGAATGACGTTGATCAGCCGCACGCCGGCCTGCAGCGCCGCGGCCGCCACCAGCCCGACCTCGGCGGCGTTGACGTCGGGCACGAGCACGGTGTTCACTTTGCACGTCATGCCCCGCGCCACCGCCGCCGCCAGGCCGGCCAGCTGCCGCTCGATGAGCCGGCCCGCCCCCGCCTCGCCCCCCAGGACCGCCCCGTTCCAGCGCACCTCGCGGTATATCTGCGCCCCCACCCGGGGGGTGACGGCGTTCATCGTCAGCGTAAGGAACCGCACGCCCAGCCGGACCAGGTCCGCCACGTAGTCGGGCAGCATCAGGCCATTCGTCGACAGGCACAGGTGCAGGCGCGGGAAGCGGCGACCGACCAGCTCCAGGGTGCGCAGGGCAGCGTCGGGGTTGGCCAGCGGGTCACCGGGCCCGGCGATGCCGGCGACGGTGATCGCCGGCGTGGCCTCAAGGGCCCGTTCTACGCGCTCGACGGCCGCCTCGGGCGTCAACACCCCAGCGCACACCCCCGGCCGCGACTCATTGAGACAATCGTAGCGCCGGTCGCAGTAGCTGCAGGTGACGTTGCAGTGGGGCGCCACCGGCAGGTGCACGCGCCCGAAGCGCCCCGCCGCCGCGACGAAAAAGCACGGGTGGTCGGCCGCCGTGTGCGCGCTCCCGGCGCTCATGGCCGGTCACCCGCGCCCGCGTTCTCCTTCTCCAGCCCCGCCAGCAGCGCTCGATACCCGGCCAGCACCGTCTCTGCCAGCCCCTGGCCCGCCGTGCGCGCCGCCTCCGCCGCCCACTCTTGCCGGCAGTCGCAGCCCAGCGCCTCCAGGGCCGCAAAGTCGCGCAGCGAGTTATAGCGGTCGATGGCCGCCGCCACCGCCGCGTCGCACTTGCCGCAGTTGGCGGCCGAGTCCAGGAAGCACGAGAAGGTCGCGCCGAACACGAAGTCCACGACCTCGCTCTCCTGCGGCGAGCGGCCCAGGGACAGGGCGTGCTGCAGGCGCTGGTGGGCGCCCTGGAACCCGGCCAGGTGCAGGCGCTCGCGCAGCCCGGGCGGCGTGCGGCGCGCGACCTCGACCGCGCTCCACAGCCACGGCGGCCGGTACATCCCCAGCCGGTACAGCTCGCCGGTGATCGACGCCGTGGCCACGTTGTTGCACATCAGGAACGCCTGCGCCCCCGGCGCTTCAAGCACCGCCCGCACTGAGCGGACGGCGTCGTCCAGCGCCTGACCCTCAGTCAAAAAAGGCGGCTTGAGGACCAGGAACGCCCCGGCGTTGATGCCCGCCGCGCGCAGCAGCGCCGCCGCGCGCGCAAACTGCCTGAAGCCGTAGCCCTTGTGCACGGCGTAGCGCGTCACGAACTCGTCGGCGCTCTCCAGCCCCATGCACACGTGGACGACCTTCTCGCCCAGGTGGCGCCGCAGCATGGCCACCACGGCGGGGGTGATGAACTCCGGCCGCGACTCGAAGAACGCGTAGCGCACCTGGTCGAGCGCGCCCAGGCGGCGGCAGATGTGGTCGATGACCGCGGGCGCGACCTCCCGCGGGTCAAAGCACGAGAAGGGGTAGACGAAGACGACCTCGGGCGGGCCGCCGGGGCACTCGGCGAGGGCGTTCTCGAACTGGTTCCGGATATTGTCGGCGGTCAGGAGGCCCGGGCGGACGCCCAGGCTGTACGAGCACATGAAGCAGCCGCCCGCGCGCAGGTACCAGCGGCAGCCGTCCGTGTTCATCAGGATGAGCAGGCCGCGCCGCGGTTGCCCGTCAAGCCAGATGGTCGTCAGCCGCGCCAGCGTACGGTCGCGGTCGAACTCCGGCGCCTCGTCGGGCGTCGCCCGCCACCTGAGCCCCTTCTGGTGCTCGCGGAGCTGGCGCAGCCCGGCGTCAAGCTCGGCCTGAACGCCCCGCGGAACCCTGGCCGTGTATTCCACCCTCAATGCCTCCCGTCCCCCGGCGCCATCTCTTGTCGCGCCGCCCCCCGCCGCAGCGTCAACGCCGCGAATACCGCGGCCACGCCGAGGATCGCCGCCAGGAGCCAGAACCCCGCCGCCGTCGTGAATCGGTCGGCCACGTTCCCGGCGAACGGCTGCACCGCGGCCAGAAGCAGGCTGCTCGTCAGGCTGGCGATTGACAGCACCGTGGCGCGCTTCTCCGACTCGATCTGCTCATTCATCGCGGCGCTGAGCAGGGGGCTGAGAACGCTCTCCAGGAACTTGTTGGTGAACATGAACACCACGGCGGCCATGCTGTGGAACAGGGCCAATAGCGCCACCGATACGCATAGCAGCGCCGGCACCAGCGCCAGGGGCGCGGCCCGCCGCAGGGCGCGTCCGATGGCGTGCGCGTAGTTTGAACCGACCGCCCCGCACAGCCGCAGCACCAGGTACAGCGCGCCGATCATGGCCACCGAGAACCCCAGCGACTGCAGGTGCGGCTGGTACAGGACCCCCAGCACCCACGCCGCCGTCGCCACCAGCGCCGCGAGGATTATCAGGTTGCGCACGCGCGGCGGGGCGAACGCGGCGCGGAAGCTCTGCCCGACGTGGGCGTAGTAGCGCACCTGCTGCTTGCGCTCCACCCGCGGCTCGCGCAGGCGCAGCACGGCCAGGAGTTGCCCCACGGCGATGACCCCGGAGAGCGCGATCGGCCACACGAGGCCGACCTTGCCCAGAAGGCCGCCGAGGAGGCTGCCGATGCCCGCCGCCACCAGGCCGTACGACATCGCCCGCCCGCACGCGCGCTGGTACTCGCCCTCGCGGCCGACCTCGCGCAGCGTGTCGTAGAGCAGGGCGTAGTCGGCGCCCGAATAGAACGTCACCGAGATCGCCCACAGCACGTAGGCGACGCCGATCCAGGTCATGGTGCGGCTCAGCGCCAGCACGCAAAACGCCGCGATCAGCGCAACGCAGCCGAGGATGAGGCTGGTGCGCCGCCCGTGGCGGTCGGCGATGGCCCCGGTGGGCACCTCGAAGACCACCGCGGTGAGCCACCACACCGACGACAGCAGGGTGGCCTGGGTCAGCGTCAGGCCGCGGCTCAGGACGTACAGTATGTACACCGGCATCCAGATGTTGAGGCTGCCCAGGATGTTGTAGACGTAGAACCTGCTTACGTTTCTGGCCGCCGCCCGCCCCAGCGCGCCCCCGCTGGCGTCCCCGCCCCCGGCGGCGTCCCTGCCCCCGGCCGCCCCCCCGGCCGCGTCCCCGGCGCTGATCGTCATGCCGCCCCTCCTCACATGACCTGCTTGAAGAACGCCCGGCCCAGCCGGCGCGCCATCGCCGCCGCCCCGCAAAAGCCCAGGGTGGGCTCGTCCCAGTCGAGCACGCGCACCGCCGGGTACGTGCACTCGACCAGCGTCGCCCCCACGTCGGCGGCCACGAACTGCTCCATCGCCGAGCCGAAGATGTAGTCTACGCCGCCGCAATCCCGCAGCGCGTCGAGGTAGTCGGCGTGCTCGGGCTCCACCAGCGCCGCGCACTCGCCGTTGCCCGTGAAGTCCTCGACCACGCGGGCCGCCGACGGCCCCGGCGGCGTGCGCAGCGCCACCACCGGCACGTACACCCCGAGCTCTGAGAGAAGCCCGGCGAGCCCGGCGACGAAGCTCGGCTCGCCGCACACCGACGCTCGCATGGGCACGGTGATGAAGCCACTGTAGCTTCTTATCTTGGCGCCCATGGCCCTGGTTTCCTGCTCGTTCACCCGTCGTGCGTTTTCTTCCAGGCCCAGCGCGGCGGCGACCTCGTCGAGGAAGCGCGCCGCCCCAGCCAGCCCGTAGGGCGGCGTCGCCACCAGGTACGGCGTCTTGAAGCGGCGCTCCATGGCCTGCGCCACCGGGAGGCCGAGCTCCTCGGCGACGACGACGTTGAGGGATGCCGCCGGCGCGCCGCGGATGGCGGCAAGCGGCGTGTGGCAGAGGAGAACGGCGTTCACCTCGGCCCCGACGCGGCGCAGCATGCGGCGCAGCTCGGCGATGTCAGCCCGCGCCCCGAGCTCGTCGCCGGCCACCCCAAGCAGGTTCACCGTCAGCGGCCGGACCGGCGTTTCCGTCATCAGCGCGGTGAGCGCGGCCAGCACCGCGGCGTAGCCGTCGACCCAGCTGCCCTTGAAGCTCGCCGTGTCGACCCACAGCCGGTGCGCCTCGCCGGCGGCCTCGCCAGCGGCCCCGTCAGACCCTTCATCCGCCCGCTGCACCAGGTTTTTCGCGTCCTCGCCGATGATCTCGGCGGCGTCGGAAGAGAACGCGATGATCAGGTCCGGCCGGTACTCGCGCGCCACGCCCGTCGCCGCCCGCGCCAGCTTGTCCTCCGGGCCCATGATCAGGTCGCTGTCGGTGAGCACCGTGGACGGCAGGAACGGCTCGCCAGCCGCCGGTTCCGGGTACTCCGGCGCCTCGTGGACGAAGCACGCCTCGGCGTAGAGGTTCTCCTGGCACCCCTGCGGCCCGTGAAAGATGGTCATGCACCGCGCCACCGCCTGGGCGGCGCGGAACGCCCCGCTGAGCATGCCGGGGGTGATGGGGTCGCGCGCGGCGCGATCGGCGGTGGGGTACATCAGCCGTGCCACCGGCGCTCACCCCCTCCGCGGCAGGCCGCCCGCGGCGCGCCCGCTGTGCCGCGCGCCCCCGCCGGCCGGGCCAGCGGCACGTGCTGGCTCCGGTGCACCACGTGGCGCAGGGCGTTGGCGCAGCCGATGAAGCCCTCGTAGGGCACCTGGTAGATCAGGGTCTCGAACGCCGCCAGGCCGCTCTGCATGTACGTCGCCGGGAAGTCCAGGGAGTTGCCGAACCACGCCTCGATGCCCTGCTCGGCCACCGTCCGCCGCACCTCCTCCATGGAGCGGTCGATGAGGATCAGCGGGTCCTGGCCGGTCTCGGCGACGGCGTCGAGCACCTGGCGGTAGGCGGCCTCGGTGGCAAAAAACAGCGACACGACCTCGATGCGGCAGCCGAGCTCGTGGGCGAAGCGGATGTTGGCCGCGACGCGGCCCGGGCCGCCGTGAACGGCCGCGCGCTTGCCGGCGAGACCGGCGCGGGCCTGGGCGAGGAGGGGCCGCAGCCGCCGCCGCTCTGCTGCGATGACGCGGCGCGCCCCCTCCTCCAGCCCGAAGAACTCGGCCACGGACATGAGCCAACGCTCGCTGTTGGCGACCCCGTAGGGCATGGCCGGGCTCACGAAGGGCACGTCGAACCTCTCGCGCATCAGGCGCGCCGCCGGCCCGGCCATCGGCCCGCAGCGCGGCACGTTGAGGCGGGCGCGCGGGGCGCGCTCAATATCCTCCACCGCACTGCCCGCGGGCACCATGGCATTGACATAGACGCCAATGCGCGCAAGCATATCCCGTAGTAGAAACTTGTCGCGTGCCAGGGCGGCATCTCCTCCCACGACCTCCCCGAACAGGTTGACGCTGCGCTCGAGCCTGATGCCGGCGGGCTGCATGACGTTCTCGATGAGCCCGGCAAGCGCCGCGTTGTAGCCGTGTCCCTGGCTGTAGTGCTGCAGCCCGTCGGCGTTGACCGCGAGCAGGTAGCGGGCGCCGACCTCGCCCCGGACGTCGTGCAGGACCGCCGCCACGTCGTCGCCGATGATCATCGGCGTGCACGTGTTGAGGACGGCGATCAACCGCGGCTTGTAGCGCCGGTCGACCTCGAGCACCGCCCGGCGCAGCCGGTCCTCGCCGCCGTGGATCACGTCGTTTTCGCCCATGCCGGTGCACGGCGCCGGCACCGGGTGGCCGAACGATATCACCACCTGGAACTTCTGGAAGTAGGCGCATCCCGGCGGACCGTGGACCAGCGGCACGGCGCCGCGGATCGACGCGAAGATGCGCATGGCCCCGAAGAGGCCGCACACGCGCACCGGGTGGTACCAGTCCGGGCGCGACGCCCGGCCGGATGCCAGCCACGCCTCAAGCTCGGCGGCGCGACCCCGAAACGGGCCCTCCGGGCACGCTTCCTTGAGCCTCATGGCGCGCCACCCCCGGTCCTAGCCCGCTGCCTGGCCCCCCGTCTTCTCCCCCGAACCGGCCCCCGACTTGACCTTGATCGCGTTCTTGATCTGCCGCATCATGCACGGGATGCACTCGCGGATGAAGTCGAAGTACATGAAGATGGTGCCCGGCGGGGCCTGGACCTCGTACAGGGCCTTGAAGTCGTCGAGCATGCACAGGGCGCAGCGCGAACAGTAGTCGATGAAGGTGTCCAGGCCGAACGCGTCCTGGGCCAGCTCCTGGGCGCGGTGCATCTCCTCGGCCTCGCACGACATGCACTGGCGCTTCTTGTCTGTGAACACCTTGCGCGTCGCTTCCGGCGCCGGCAGGTCGGCCAGCTTGTCCCACTGCTCCTTCATATGGCTCACTAGGGTTCCCCCTTTGAAAGGTGTTGAAACCTCACAGGCGTTCGAACTGGATCAGGCACCGCGACTTGAACAGGTCCCCCTGGTCGTAGCGCATGATGCGGTTGAGCTTCAGCGATGGTATGCGGGCCGCGATCTCAGTGTAGTCGCGCGTGGGGTCCCACACGATGACGCCGGCGGGAATGCCGATGGTGGCGCACAGCGGCTGCACGAAGCACTGGTTCTTGGCGACGGCGGGGATGTCTGACAGGATGCAGTCGAACACGACGACCTTGCCGCCCGGGCGGCACACCCGCGCCATCTCACGCAGGGCCTTCTCCGGGTCGGGGACCACGCACAGGGCGTACGTCTCGAGGACGGCGTCGAAGCTTGAGTCAGGGAACTTCAGGGCCATGGCGTCCATGAGGTGCAGCTCGATTTCCCGGCGCAGCTGGCTGGCCTTCTGCTTGGCCACCGCCAGCATGCCGTCGGTGAAGTCGATGCCCGTCACCTGGGCGCCCCTGGGGTAGTACGGGAAGCTGAGCCCCGTGCCCACGCACACGTCGAGCAGCTTGCCCTGGGGCGGCAGCTCGAGCCAGGCCATGATCTCGTGGCGCGGTGTGGTGGGCTCCCACTCGATGGCCATGACGCCGTCGTACTGCGGCGCGCCGCCGCCGTAAGCCTTCTGGATCACGTCCTTCTCCATCGCTCTTGTCCTCCTCCGGGCTATGCTAACCGGCCGCGGCGGCGCTGGCGCGCTCAACCAGGCTCACCAGCTCCTCAAGCCCAGCCGGTTCGGGGACGACGAAGCGCTGATTCGCGACAATGCGCTCGGCCAAGAGGCGATAACGCGCGGCCTGCGGCGAGTCCGGGGCGTGCTGGACCACGGTCTGGCCCTTGAGCTCGCTCGACCGCACGACGTCGTCCTGGGGGAGGTACATCATGAGGTGCGACCCGATGCGCGACGCGAACTCGCCGACCACGGCCTCCTCGCCCTGGACGCGGCGGCCGTTGCCGATGATGCCGGCAAGACGGGTGCGGCTGCGGCCGGAGAAGCGCTTGATGCCGCGGCAGATGTTATTGGCGGCATAGAGCGCCATGAGCTCCCCTGAGGTGACGATGTACGTCTCCTCGGCGTAGCCCTCGCGCAGGGGCATGGCGAACCCGCCGCAGACCACGTCGCCCAGCACGTCGTAGATGACAAACCCCGGGTCAAGCTGGGTGAACGCCCCCATGTCCTCGAGGAGCTCGATGGCGGCGATGATCCCCCGCCCGCCGCAGCCGATGCCCGGCTCGGGGCCGCCCACCTCCAGGCACATCACGCCCCGGTAGCCCGCAAACGCCACGTCGTCGAGGCGGATGGCCGGCGCGTCCGTGCGGCGCATCACGTCGAGGATCGTGGGCAGCCAGCGGCCGTTGACCAGGTTGCGCGTGGAGTCGTGCTTGGGGTCACAGCCGACCTGCATCACGCGGTGGCCGAGCTCGGCCAGGGCGGCCGATACGTTGGCGGCGGTCGTGGACTTGCCGATGCCGCCCTTGCCGTAAAAGGCCAGTTGCCTGATGGTGTATCCCTCCCGGTTGCGGCGCGCCGCCGTCTGCGCCCCGCCTGCGTGCGGGGCCGGCGGCTGCGTCATTGCCGCCGGCCCAATCCGCGAGGCGTCACGAGGCACCGCGATGCGTCACGAAGGGATCACGATCGTCTTGAAGCCCTGGCTGCGGCTGGCCAGCTCGATGGCGGCGTTCACCTCGCCCAGCCCCACCCGGGCCGTGACCACCGGCCCGAGCTTGAAACGCCCGCGCTCCACCAGCGCGATGATCCTGGGGTACTCGCCGCTGGGGCAGGCCAGCGCGGTGACGACCTCGATCTCGGCGAACACCGCCGCGGCGAGGTTGAGCGGCACCGGGGCGGCCGGGATGCCAATGAGGCACAGGCGGCCGCCGGGCCTGAGACACTGGGCCGCCTGCTGCACGGCCCCCGCGTCTCCGGACACCTCGATGGCCACGTCGGCGCCGCCGCCGGCCAGCCGGCGCAGGCGAGGCACGACCTCGTCGCCCGCGGCGGCGGACACGGTGGCGAACGCCCCCAGCCCTGACGCGACCTCCAGCTTGGCCTCCTGCTTGTCGACGGCGATGACGATGCCGCCGGCAATGCTTGCGGCCTGCACGGCGTTGATCCCCAGGCCGCCGCAGCCGAAGACGGCGACGACCTCCCCCGGGCGCACGCGGGCGCGGTTCTTGACGGCGTGGTAGGGGGTTGACACGGCGTCAGTGATCACGCACGCCTCTTCCAACGGGATGGCGGGCGGCAGCCGGAAGACATCGCGGGCCGGGGCGCGCACATACTCAGCCAGGCCGCCGTCGACGTGGTTGCCCAGCACGCTCATGCTGGTGCACACGTTCTCGCGCCCGGCGCGGCAGTTGCCGCACGTCCCGCACGAGAAGAAAAGCGGCAGCACTACCCGGTCGTTGACGCGGACCTCGTTCACCCGTTCGCCGACCTCGGCCACCGTCCCCGAAACCTCGTGGCCGAGGATCACTGGCGGCGCCTTGAACGTGGGCAACCCGAGATACACGTGGCCGACCTCGATGGTGCACACCCCGCACGCCGCAACGCGCACCAGCACATCGTCGGGACCGATCGCCGGCTCCGCCGCCTCCTGCACGCGCAGCGGCCCCGCCTGGCCTCCGTACACCGCCGCCCGCATCCCATCGCCCCCCATCATCTGCCGGGAAACGGCGGGGTCTTGACGCCCCGCCGTCTCCCGCGGCCCGGCTGGAAGCGGGCCGAGACAAACGCGTCAACGGCAACGGAATCGGCTAGGCGCTCTTGATCAGCGCCACAGCCGACTCCAGGGCGGCGCACTTGGCCTCCATGCACATGACGCAGCGAAGGACGTCGCTCATCACCAGCGCTCCCATCCCAGTCACCTCCCCCCTGGTGCGGGCCGGTCGTATTCCCTGGCTGGCAGCGGCCAGGTCCACTGCGCCCGTCAGGCGCCAGAACGCCCGGCTGCCAGCGCTTCTCGTGCCCGGGCGCCTTCAGGCTCGCTACCGAAAACGAAAAGGGCCGCGCTTCTCATGTTACGACCTCGCCCCCGGCTCGCGGGCGGTGGGGGTGGGGGCGGGGTCAGCCGCGACCGCGGTCCGTTTGTCGTCCAGGCAAATGATGCAGTTGAGGGCTTTGAGCATCATCACCCGCATTCAGGCAGCCTCCCTCGTGCGGACTGGCAGCTATTCCACCCCCATTATACTTTCTTCTCCCAGCGATGTCAAGATATGTCATATAGGAGTCGCCCGCCCCCGGCTAGGCGGACACGACCCCCAAAAGAATCCAGCGGGTCGTGCATCCACACCCCTGGAAGCCGGCGGCGGCTCGTCCAGGGGCCATCCGCCGGCACGCGTTTGGCGGGTTATGTGAGTAAAATGATCTGGGGGGGACGGGCGTCGGGGTTGAGGGAATGAAAGGGAAGAGAGGGCTCGCTCTCGAACGGGTGGAGTGTCCAAACAACACCTGTTTGAAGCGAGGAGGCCTCTCTTCC